>Ga0233425_10010411_pt1 | contig 11342 bp, 8 predicted proteins | sample Watercolumn_Towu_2_FD_181712 | JGI IMG/M metagenome (GOLD analysis project Ga0233425, IMG submission 181712) | Freshwater microbial communities from Lake Towuti, South Sulawesi, Indonesia - Watercolumn_Towuti2014_140_MG | ecosystem: Environmental > Aquatic > Freshwater > Lake | place: Indonesia...
GGTAGAGTCGTTTCGGAACACCGAAGCCGAGACGCTGTTGGTGGCGGGATCATAGGACCGGTGAAGCAAGTGGGTGAGGATTAGACTGGGGTCGGTGGATACCATCACCTGATTCATGATGCCGCGCAGATTGGACAGGGCCTTGGTGCTGGCATCCCACTGGAAGTAACCGCGGAACACCGTGTCCCTCGGAACTTTCACATCGTTGTAGTTGGGTTCGTCGAAGGCTGCCAGGACGTGGTAGGTGTTGGCTTGGGCTGCGACCGGATCGACCTGGGGATCGCACCACGCTCGGGAGGAAGTGGCGGGAACTCGCAGGATCGCCATTCCGGCCTCGTTCTGGGGGCAGTCGGAAATGCCGTCGGCGCAAGTCGGCGTCAGATCCTGCCCGGTATGGAAGGAGGCCGTCACGCCAGCTTTCAGATCGGCCTTGTCGGCGCGGGTGAAGATCACGTTGGCGACCCACTGGTTCGGCTGATCGGCGAAGCCGATGCCCGTCCCGCCGTACACCACGGCGGCGTTGGCGGGACAGAGGAACCCCCCCAGCAACACGGCCGGCACCCACACGAAGAGGATTCTGGTTCGGTTCATGGCTAGCCTGTGTATGGGATGGGACGGATAGGGCGGAGCCGGGCCCCGAGGTAAGCCGGATCGATGCTGGTCATTGGCAGGCCACGCCGGTGTCCCCGCAGGCCCAGCGGCCGCCGTTGGTCTTGCATTCGGCCGGGGTCTGGCAGCGGTGTCCAGGGGGACCGTTCTTCCAGGCTGGCTTCCTGCATTCGGCGATTGACATGCAGTGTCCCATCGCCAGATGCCACCACGTTTGGCCTTTTTCGCAGCCGCAGGTGTCAGTAGCGTCGGCGAAGATGCCGTCGGTCTTGGGGTCTTGGGTATATACCCCGACGCTCAGACTGAAATTGACGTCGTGGGGTGCCGCGGTATCCTGCCGCGCATCGCCGCCCACCGCGATTGCCAGATAGTTCTGATTGCCGGGCCGCAATAGGTATCGGCCGGAAACGGTCGCCGAATCCTGGGCGCCGACTCCGTAGGCGCTAGCGTAGCCTGCGGCGGGCGAGGCGGCGGGCGCGAAGGGAATCAATTTCCAGGCCCAGAATTCGCGGCGCTGAAATCGATTGGGGTACCAATTTCCGTGACCGCCGGTATCCTGGCGGCCCCGGAAAACGGTGACGGCGGGGATGAGGTCGTCGTCCGCCGCAATGGGATTACCGCTGGCATCGTTCTCTTGCACGAGGCCGTCGTCATGGCGCTTGACGGTGACGGTGACCGCCACTGAACGGAGCCCCGCCCTCTGCAGATCATTCAGATCGACGGTGAACCATTTGGAATCCTTGGCGTTTCCAAAGCAACTCGTGAAATCGGTGTTGCCGGGATCGTCCGGATTGGCTGCCGGATCGCACCAGGCCACGGAGCGCGTGTGGGGTACGGTGATGGTGGCTAGATCCCATTGGTCGGCAGGCGCGGAGGGTGCCATCGGGGTCAGCACGTCACCGGTCTGAACCGATACCACTTTCCCCTTGAACGTATCCGACTTGGTCCAGACGGTGGTCTTGTCGGTCTTTTCGAAGAGGATATGGGCGACCCATCGGCTGGGATCGTTGCTGAAGCCGATCCCGCTGCCGCCATAGACCTTGGCGGCACCGGCAGGGCCGGTTGCTAGCAGCCAGGCGATGCCGATGGGAAGAAAGCGTTGCGTCTTCATGGGTTCACCTGTGCGCATGGGGCCGGGTAGCTGCTCTGTGGGCTTCAGTTTCAGCCGGTCAGGGCTGGAGGTAATCGGCGAAAGGGCGCAGCGGGCCCTCGGTTGTGCTACGCCCGTTTCGGCCCACGGCCGGGACATGGAGGTAGCGGTCCGCCGCCAGTCCGGTGCCGAGCGGGTGGTCGGCGCCGACCTCGTGGCCTTCCGGGATCAGTAGTTCCGGATGGTCGAAGGGCGCACGCTCCCAGCGTACCCGTTCATCGGTCAGGGTCTTGAGAAAGGCCACCAGGTCGGCCTTGTCCTGCTGGCTGAAGCCGCGGGGAAAGATCAGTGTCTCGGGGTGTTGCGGATTGCCCAGTCCATTGCCGCCGCGGTCGTAGAAGTCGACGACTTCCTCCAGCGTCTTCATGCCGCCGTTGTGCATGTAGGGTCCAGTCAGCTCGACGTTGCGAAGGGAGGGAATCTTGAATGCGCCCTGGACGGTGACCATGAGCCTTCCCTGTCCCGGCTTTTCCAGTTCCGTGCGGGCCGCGGACGGCGACGGAACACGCAGAGGGTTGCCGTTTTTTCCGCAACGCTGCTTCCGTTTGAGACCCCGCAGCAGTTCGGGGGAAGCGAAATCCTCGGTAAACGGAGTGGAGAACTCGCACGCAGTGACCCGGATTGGGTCGACCATGGCGGTATCGGGTTCCGCGAGAGCTTGCTGATACTGGACCGAAAAAGAATACGGATGGTTCCAGGGATCGTGTCCGGCCAGGCCGATGTCCTGTTCCGGCGGGGTCACGCTGGTGGGCAGGAAGCCCATGTCGTGCAGGGTAATGGCGACACCGACACCGTCCAGTTCTTCGAACATCCCAGTGCGGCCGACCAGCGGCAGGTATCCCTTCGACCGCGCCAGAATCACTTGCGGATGGGCGGCAGCGGACAGGGTTGGGCCGACGTGGCAGTTGACGCATTGATTGTCCATGAACAGCGACAATCCGCGTTTTTGCTGCGGATCGAAGGCGAGCGGAACATTGTCGGCATCGCGCGTGGAGTCGAACAGCGACTGGTCCGATACCAGGGTGTCCAGATAGAGTTGAATGGCCAAACCGAAAAACAACGGAAAGTTTTCCTCCGTCTGGCTGCGGCCGGGAATACCCGTCGCTTCCGGGGTGTTGTTGCGGTTTCCCCAGAAGCGAGGGGCAAAGCTCTGTCGAACGAGCTCCAGATAGGTGGTGTCGAGTCCCTGTCCCCCGGGATGTCGGAGAGCACCCAGCACGCTGTCTTCGGGATCGACTTGTTGGTGCTCCAACGGGCGCCGGGGTAGAAGTTTCCGGGCGAGGTCCAGGAACGAACGCTGGCTGCAGGACATTTCCACCGCGTTGAGCGGCGGTCCTATCGCCAGCGAGGCCAAGGACGCGTTCTTGAGGAGAATGCGCTGCCGGACTAGTTTGCCTCGATTCCATACCCATACCCCGGCATCCGGATCGCGCGCACCGAAGCTGCTGCTGCCGTTGAAAAGATTGTTGGCGCGGCCGTCCCAGAAGTTTCTGAAATTGAAGGCGGCATTGATCACGCTGGGCGCATTGCGGTTTGTCACTTGGCGCCCGTTGGCGGAGCCCACGCGAAAAAGCGGGTCGGGTACGGCAGCGCAGCGGTCATTGCCGCTGTCGTCACCGTCACCATCTTGAAAGGATCGGGAAAATGAGCCGGCCGAACCCACCACGTCGTCCGTGGAAAAAACGACCGCAGAGCCCCGTTTGGAGGGGGTACGGAGTTGATGGAAAGGGAAGTCGGCGGCTTGCAGCTGGTAATCGGGTCCGCCCGGTGAACCGGATGCGGTCGTCTCGAAGCTCGAGGAAGTCGGCGAATCGCGATGGAGCTGGCCGCTATTCAACTGATTGCGGGTGCGCCGGTCGGCTCCGGCGTGAAAATGACAGCTGCCACAGGCCATCCCATCGCTGCCCACGCCGATATCCCAGAATAGGGCTTTCCCCAGCCGGATCGCGGCGTCGCGGTCGACCACGATGCGCCGCTTGCCATTGAGGAGGCCGGGTGTGGCGGGGATATCCACGCCGGCCAAGGGCTCGGGGATCACGGCGGCGATCCCGCTCGGCGAATGGAGGCAGAGCAGAAGCGGTGCAATACGCGACCAGGAAATCATCGGGAGGCGCTCCTCGGGTCGGAGAGAATACCGCCGTCGCGGCGGCGGTATTCAAGGGAATTCGTTCCGATCGTTTCCTCGGCGGTTCCGTCAGTTTCCCGTCGCCCGCCGAGGAAAGAAGTCTCTCCAAAGTCCGGTTTTTGGAGGAACAAACTTAGTCAGGGAAATCCACGGTTACCGTGACTTTTTCCAGTTCTTCCTTGGGCTTTCCCGAGGTGGTGTCAATCAGTGAGGCGCCGGGATTGATTCCTCCCACGACAAACTTGTAATAGCCCTTTGCCGGTGCAGTGAAGGTGACGCTGACGGAACCGACGGTGCCGTCCAGAACCCGGTTTACGCCGGACTGGTCATAATCGGCCGGCAGACTGTCGCCCATGCCGTCTCGATCAAATCCATTGGTTATGAAGGTCCATTTCATGGTTCCCGGAATCGGCGCGTCGCCGTTGTCTGCATCCTTGAGATCTTTCATGTAGATATCGCCCCATTGCTTGTAGAAGTGATCGTAATTCCACAATTTGTCAGTAATTCCCCTGCCTTGGGGAACCAACCAGACGGCGATGCCCGGATGCATGTCGGTGACAGTGGTGGTGGCGGTGATGGTTACCGTATTTCCTTTTTTGAGCTTTACGAATCCCCAGTTGGAATGATGGGTCCAACCGCGGAGTCCCATCCCCAGGTTGTAAAAAGAATCGGGGCGGACGTTCAAGTCCTGGGTGGCTGCGTCCGGCGTGAATTCTTTCCACTTGTCGTCCTTAAGCTTAGTTCCGGCCTGAATGCCTTGGGCCACTGTCAGCGAGGCCATGGCAATAGTCAGGGCGAGGGTTCGGTTACGAATCTTCATGGTGGTCTCCGTGTGATATCGAAAAAAAGATCGCTCAACCGGTCCTTCTGTAAAGCGATCAGCTGGCGGACGCCGGGCGCAGTCATGGTGTACTGGATCCGGTCCGGTTCAAGGTTTTCATCCTGAAATCGGCAAGAGGCGCCGACTCGTTTGGAGCCGACGCGAGGAATCCGGTTTGCGTCATCGGTTTTCCCGATTCGCTGCCGCGGCAGGTTATCGGTCCGGTGCGGCGGAATATGGGTCGCGACTTCCTCCTGGAAAGGCAGAGGTGAGAGCCGGGGAGCGCATTCAAAACTCCAGGTTCACCGCCACGAATACCGACCGACCCATGGCCGGGACCGGCGGCAGCTTGCCGGGCGAATAGGTGAACGGCGGCACGGTGTGAGCGATGTAAACGCCCCCCAGTGGATGGAAGTAGGCCTTGTCGAGCAGGTTGTCGACGCCCACATCCAGCTTCACTTTCCGGTACTGATAGCTGGTACGCAGGTTTACCAGCACATAGCCCGGCGTTTCCGGTTCTCCGTAGGTCTTGGCCACCGTGGTCTTGCGGTTGACCACTTCTACACCCAGGTAGTTGGAAAACTTGCCCCAATCGGTCTGCAGGTCGTGCTCCAGCGCTACGCTGCCGTGCAGGGGCATCATGTGGTAGAGGTTGACCTTGTCCGGAGCCGGCAGGCCGTCGATGGACCAGCCCTGGGCACGGCAAATGGTTTCGCCGTCTTCCGAGGCATAGGGGCAGGGCCGGCCGCGGCCGCCATCCTGGCCTATGCCCCGCACGTAGGCGGCAGAGGCGCGCAGGGCGAAGCTGCCCGCCGCCGATTCCGGCAGGAATAGGAAGCGGCCCGAAGCGTCGGCGCCGTAGAGGTCGGCGTACGGCAGGTTGACGAAATACATGCCGCGGATGCCGGTGTTGTCGATGCTGTCGGTGCGCCCCCAGATGTAGTCGACGATGTGGGTGTAATAGGGGGAGACCCGCAACGACCAGATCCGGTTGGCGTCGTCGTGGAAGTCGGCAGAGAAGGAAAAGTTGTAGGCGGTCTCCGGCTTGAGGTTCAGGTTGCCCTGATAGCCGTGGCCGTCGCCGGTCCAGTTGATCATGGATTTGTCGGTACCGCCGTTCCAGGCGTAGCGCTCGTACAGATTGGGCGAGCGCATCTTGCGGGCGAAGCCGAGCTCGTACCGGCTGTGTTCGTTGGGGGTGTAGCTGGCCAGGGCGGTGACGTCGAAGTTGACGTCCTGGCGGGCGTGTTCGACCGTATTGAAGGGAGTGATGCCGACGCGGGAATAGTCGACACCGGAGATGGGTTGGCTCCAGAAGCGGTCCATGACCCCGTCGGTATATCCGTGCACCTGACCGGTATCCATCCACACGGTGTCGTTGCGGAGACCCAGTAGCGTGGTCCATTGCGGGTTCCAGTCGGTCTGCAGTTCCGCAAAGGTGCCCATGCGGTTGCGGTCGGCGTTGTTGAGGCTGATGTAGTCCTGTTGGTGGGTGCCGTTGGCCGGCCACCAGTCGTCCAAGGTCTGGCGGAAGAATTCGTTGCCGATGTGCAGGGTGTGGCGGTCGTCGAGATAGATATGGCTGCGCAGGCGGTAGCCGAGGTCGGAGCCGTCCGACTTCATGAGCATGGAACCGCCGCGGTCCGGCAGCATGTCCATGGTGTGCCAGGTCTGGTGGAAATAGACCTTGCCGTCCACGGTTCCCCAGCTGAAGGAGTTGTCGTAGTTGATCCCGCCCAGTACCGCGTCGTTGCGCACCATGTCCATGCGCTGGTTGGGAAAGCCCTGATAGGGCAGGTGCTGGCCGGAGACGTCCACCGACCACAGACCGCTGGCGGTCTTGGCGGCGGCTTTGATGGAATGGTTGGTGGTCATGAAGCGGGTGGGGATGACCGGCGCGCCGTCGTCACCGGCGTAGTAGTTGCGGGCCTTGGTCCAGGATCCGTTGTAGTCCACCCGCCAGCTTTCGGCGGTGTAGCTGGTGTTGGCCGTCACCCCGACGTTGTCGTTGACACTGCGGTAAAAGCTGCCGATGCGGCCGGACAGCGCCGGACCCTGCTCGGCCGTGGCGAATTCCGGCGGCAGCGGGTCGACGCTGATGGTGCCGCCCACCGAGTCGCCCCCCTGGCTGACCGGGGTGATGCCCGCCATCACCGTGGCCTTGCCCACCGCCGCCGGGGCGATGTAGGAAAGCGACGGGTTCATGTGGTTGGAGCAGGCGGAAGACAGATTCATGCCGTTCACCACCACCTTGACCCGGTCGTCCGCCAGGCCGTGGACCGCCGGCAGACTGGAGACGCCGCCGCCGGTATTCAGGCTGACGCCGGGGATGTCCTTGAACAGGCCGGCGGCGTCGGTGCTGCGGCTCTTCTCCGACGCCAGTCCGGCCGCATCCAGCGCGTTCTCGCTCAGACTCTCGGTGATTGCCTCACCGGTGACGACCACCTCGTCCAGTTCGACGATCTCCTCCGCCCAGGGGGCCTGGGCCCGGCCCAGCAACAGTCCTGCGAGGATCAGCGTCCCTTTGCACCGTTGCAAAGACGCCGCGAAGCCTGGTGGTTCCGGCGCGAAGGCCGGATCGGGATGGGCGAAGGTCAGGGCGGAGCGGACTGCCGGTAGGGAACTGCTGTGACGGCGCATGGGAGATTTGTGCGCAGAAAGTATGCCAATCTCCGTCCGTGACCGTAGCGTCTTCAGCCGACTTCGTTTTTCGCCACTTGGAAAAAACGCTGAAGTCGCCCCAGGTGTGGCATATCACGCGATTCCGGCTGCTGCCGCCGCCCGGCCATTGCCAGGCATCGCGAATGGCTCTCGCTCATCACTCTCTGCCCACCGCAGTTCGATCGATAGCTCCTGTGGTTTTCGCGGGTTAGGTTCTAGCCTAATGGTGAAGTCGGTGGGATGTCCCTTGGGCTGTTGTGTCATTTCACGCATAATCGATTGCTTATGCGTGAAATGACGCAGTTGGCGGGTTTGCCTTGCACCGCTCCGGCGCGTGGGCGGATGGCCTGGCGCCACCGCAAGTGTCTGGGTTGTGCGGAAATTGACCCGGTTGACCGGAACCGGCAGCATGCCGGCCGCCTTCGGTTCGCTTCTTGCTTGGCCTATCCAGGACTGGAGGCGACCGGCTGTCCCTTCCCCCATTCACCCTAACTAGAACCGGCATGAATCGGCATTCCACCATTTCTCTTGCACTGTTGCTGTCGGCGGTGGCAGCTCCGGTTTATCCGGAACCGCTGACCCAGGCGATCGAGACCCAAGTCGAGACCAATCGCGCCGCACTGGCCGCCCAGCAGGCCGTTGACGCGCTGGATGAGCAAGGCCGCCGCATGGCGGACGAATACCGGGCGGCGGCCCGCCAGGTCGAGGCGCTTGCCGCCTACAACGCGTATCTGCGCCAGCTGGTCTACTCCCAGGCGCAGCAGAAAGCCTCCCTGGAGAGCCAGATCGGCGCGCTGGAGGCGACGCGGCGGGAAGTCGTCCCGTTGATGCTGCGGATGCTGGACGCGCTCGATCGCTACGTGCAGCTGGACCGGCCGTTCCGCGCCGCAGAAAGAAAGGGGCGGGTGACGGAATTGAAGGAATTGATGAACCGCGCGGAGGTCGGCGACGCCGAGAAGTTCCGCCGGCTGCTGGAGGCTTACCTGCTCGAGCATGATTACGGCAAGACCATCGAAGCCTACCGGACCGAACTCCAGCTGGACGAGAAGCTGCGCAGGGTCGATTTCCTGCGGGTAGGGCGGGTGGCGCTGCTCTACCAGACCCTCGACGGCGGCGAGAGCGGCGTCTGGGACAGCGGCAGCAAGCGCTGGCAGCCGTTGCCCGCCGACTACAACAAGCCGGTGCGTACCGCTCTGGCCGTCGCCCGCAAGGACATCGTTCCCGAACTGCTGACCATCCCGGTGCCGGTGGCGGAGATCGTGCGATGAAGCGGTCCTGGCTCCTGCTGATGTTGCTAGGCTGGAGCGCCCTGCTTCCGGCCACCGAGTTGGACGATCTGGTGCGGCAGGTGCAGGAGGCGCAGCTGCGCGATCGGCGGGCCGACGAGGAGCGCCGGACCCGCTTCCTGGCGGACAAGTCCCGGCAGCAGAAGCTGCTGGGCGAAACCAAGGAGGTGCTGGCGAAGGCCGAGGCGGAAAGCCAGGCGCTGCGCGAGACCTTCAGCGCCAACCAGACCCGGATCAAGGAGCTGGATGCCGAACTCAAGAGCAAGAGCGGGGAGTTGACCGTTCTGTTCGGCACGGTGCGGGAACAGGCGGGCAAGCTGCAGCCGGAGCTGGAGTCCTCGCTGATCTCGGCCCAGTACCCGGGCAGGACGGCAGCCCTGGCGACTCTGGCTGCCGCCAAACAGGCTCCCTCCATTGCGCAGTTGGAGGGCCTGTGGGCGACTTTGCTGCAGGAGATGAACGAGGCCGGCAAGACCGTCCGCTTTCCTGCAACGGTCAGCGACGCGGCTGGGGTGGCGCAGCAGCTCGAGGTCTATCGGGTCGGGCCGTTCTCGGCTTTCGCCGGCGACAAGTACCTGCGTTACGCCCCGGAAGCCGGCAAGCTGGTGGAATTGCCGGTCCAGCCGGAGAGTGAATTCCGCTCTATTGCGGAGGACGTGGCGGAAGCGCGCGGGAAGTTTGCCCGCGTCGCCGTCGATCCTGCTCGCGGTGCCGTGCTGGAGGGCGCCGCCCGGGTCGCGGGCTACCCCTGGCTGCCGAAGGGATTGCGCGGCCTGATGACCACCGAGGTGGAAGTCGCGGTGATCGGCATCCTGCTGCTGGCGAGCGTGTGGGCGCTGGCGGTGGCCTGCGAGCGCTGGCTGTTCTTCCGCCGCGTCGACCTGGTCCGGTATTCCAGCCGGGTCGAGCTGGAGACCGACCTCACCCGCCACCTCACCGTGATCGGAACGGTGGCGGCCAATGCCCCGTTCGTCGGCCTGCTCGGCACCGTGCTGGGGGTCATGCTGACCTTCCAGAAGATGGGCGCGTCGGAGAAGGGCATGGACGTGCACACCATCATGACCGGACTGAGCGTGGCGTTGAAGGCCACCGCAATGGGACTGCTGGTGGCCATTCCCTGCGTGATCCTCAACAACCTGCTGCGCCGCCGCATCCGGGAGCTGGCCACGATCTACGAGGTGCGCCATGGATCGTGACCTCGACGAGATCAACGTCATCCCCTTGGTGGATGTTATGCTGGTGCTGCTGGTGATCGTGCTGACCACCGCTTCCTTCATCGCCACCGGCCAAATCCCGGTGGACCTGGCCGAGGCCCGGCAGACCGAACAGCCCAACTCGGAACTACCCCTGATCCTGAGCCTGAAGGCGGACGGCAGCCTGTACTTGGGCACCAATCCCATCGTGCTGGAGCGGGTGGCGGCGGCTCTGAGCAGCTTCCCCAGAACCCGGCCCGTCATCCTGAGCGCCGACCGTTCCGTCGTCCTCGACCGCTTCGTCCAGGTGGTGGACGAGATCAAGCGCAACGGTTTCCGCCAGGTGAGCCTGGAAGTGGAACGCAGCGAGGGCTGAGGCCATGACCGGCAACGGCCGCTATTACCAGGGATTCGGCCTGTCCCTGCTGATCCACGGGCTGCTGCTGGCAGCAGCCCTGCTGTTGTGGCAGCGGCCGCCGGACCAGCGTCGGGCGGATCCCCTGCAGTGGGATATCAGCCTGCTCAGCAAACCGCCGGCGCCGCCGGTCATCGAAGCGCCGCCGCTGGAGCCGGAGCCGGCCAGCGAACCCACTGCCGATGTGGTGATGGAGCCGCTGCCGGCGGTGGCTCCGGAAATGGGCGGCGGCACGCCCTCGTTCGGGACCCCCAAGCTCGCTGTGCCCCTGGGGGATGGGCCGGGCGCCATCGCCGTTCCTTTCGGCATGGCCGGCGGCAGCGGGCCGGGTCTGTGGGCGCCGGGGGAGGGCGGCACCGGCGCGGCCCGTTCCCTCCCCGATTTCGACTCCAAGCCCCTGCCGACCCTGCGGCCGAACCCGGAGTATCCGATCGAGGCGCGCCGCAAGAAGCTCGAAGGCTGGGTGCGGGTCGAGCTGCTGGTGCTGGAGGACGGTTCGGTGACCGAGGTGAAAGCCCGGCAAGCCCAACCCGCCGGGGTGTTCGAAGCGGCGGCCTTGGCCGCGGTGGCGCGCTGGAAGTTCCGCCCGGCGACCGAAGCGGGCAAGCCGGTGCGGCGGCGGGCGACCGTCACCGTGCGTTTCGACTTGTAGGGTGAATATGGCCAGATTGCTGATGGTTCTGTGCCTGCTGAGTTCGGCGGTGGCCGCCGCAATCGAGCCGGCCGCCACCGTAGTGCCGCCTGAGATCGTCAGGCAATTCCGCGCCATCGAGGAGCTCTCGGCCCGGTCCCGGTACGTCGAGGCGGCGCGGATGGCGGAGGAACTGCGCCCGGCCCTGCGGGAAAACCCGGCCGGCCAGGCCCTGGTGTTGCGCAATCTGGCCACCCTGTACGGCTTTCAGAAACACTACCTCCACGCCGCCGGTCTCCTCGAGGAGGCGCTGGCGCTCCACGGGCTGGCGGCGGCCGACGAGGACAAGGCCCGCCTCGAACTGGGACAGTACTATGCGGCTGGCGGCAACCTGGAGCGGGCCGCCGAGGTGCTCGGTGCCTGGCTGCAGAGCGCCGGCGCGCCGCGCCCCG
>Ga0233425_10010412_pt1 | contig 11341 bp, 9 predicted proteins | sample Watercolumn_Towu_2_FD_181712 | JGI IMG/M metagenome (GOLD analysis project Ga0233425, IMG submission 181712) | Freshwater microbial communities from Lake Towuti, South Sulawesi, Indonesia - Watercolumn_Towuti2014_140_MG | ecosystem: Environmental > Aquatic > Freshwater > Lake | place: Indonesia...
CTTTGACGCCTTTGATTTTACCTACAAGCCATATTGCCAATATATACCATGCGATTTGATCTATCTTGAATAGATACAATACTGGTACAAATTTGCCAAGTCCAAGCAAGTAATAAGGAATTGTTAGCAAGATAAAAAATGGTCCGTAGGGACTAGGTGTATGAACCCAGCGCATAAACCTAATCCACGTATCTTGCGAGTACGTATCGGGGGTGATTGAGTAAGGATTTGAGTGATAGACCAGTATTTGCTTGGCGCCAAACAAATATTTAAATACATCAGATGAAAGCATCGGATATGCCAGAGCGAGTAAGATTGAAATACAAATAACTACCTTCCACGGGAAGGATTGTGTTTGCGCCTTTGCCAGAATATATAAATAAAGAAAAAATATAATCAATATAATACTGACAAAAACTATCAGTGAAATTGGGCGATTGAAATATACAAGTTGCTGCATTGTGGACACGAAATGGAAAATAAGGGGAGCGCTAGAAAGTGTCAGGTTGAGGTCTACAAAGCCGTAGCTATAGATGAATATTGTGAATGCTGATATAACCCAAAGCGCATAAATCATCGATCGTATTTGCCCAACAAATCATTAATTCTAACGCGCATGATTTCAAAAAGCATTTCGATTGATTCTTTCACAAAATTACGAGATTTCCCTGAGCTAGTATCTTCGTTTCTCCAGATAACAGATACTTCTTTGATTTTAGATTTTAATTTTTTGGCGATATGAAGTAGCTCTACATCATATGCCGTCACTTTCCACCCTGTTGCCTTGTTTACTCTACCAAATAGTCGCATTTGAGCAAATATATTGTTGGCTAAATCACGATCTAGTAGTTTGAAACCACACTGGGTATCTTTGATTTCTGGCAGAAGAATCATTCTACGTATTAACAAAAATACTACGGATGCGAGTCGTCTGATAATTGAAGAATCTGCCCGTTTGGCACCTCTAGAGCCAATCACTACTTTAAAACCTTTTTGAGCCCAGGGAAGGAGCTTGGATAGCTCTGTTATTGGGGTTGATTGATCCATATCTGTCAACAAGACGTACTTACCTTTTGCCTCCTTGAGACCGGATCTCAGCGCGTATGGTTTGCCTGCATGTCTGTTGTATAAAATATGAATATGATTGTGTTTTGAGATAAACTCTTTGATTGCTAGTACGCTACTATCGGTAGAGCCATCATCTGAGATCAAGACTTCCCACTCATAATTTTGTTTTTTCAAATATTGAATAATGTCGCTCAGCACTCCTCGCTTAACATTTTCTATTTCGTTATAGTTGGGGATTAGAACAGTAACAAGAGGTGTCATGAGATTATTCTAGCACTATTTCAGCTACCCAAATGCCGATAAATACATGCTCATTGGAGAGAATATGCTTTTCTGCCGCGACGACAGTAGCTAATGGATGCCCAATATAATTATCTAACGTAGGATGGGAAGGTCCCTGGAAAAACATATATGGATTTTGTAGTTCGCTAGGATCACACTCTTGATTCTGACAAATCATATATATTAGTTTTTCCATCTTGTTTGAAGGTGGGTGGATATTTGAAAAAGCAAAATATTGGTATGGAGATGTACTAGTTTGTGGTGAACTGACAAGGTTGTACGCTCTACCATTAGCTTTTGATGCAATATAGTCTGTAATGATTTTTGCTTTTTCAACTTGATAAGTTTTACCAGAATTTACATATATAAGAGAGTGTCTACCACCGATATATAAAATCGAGAGTATAAATACTGTAGTAATAATTTTTATATATTTGTTGTAGACTTGCGCTACAAGCGTAGCTAACGACAAAATAATCAATGGTATAGCAAATTCAAGATAGTGCATGTGAATATTTTCTTGATAGATGCCAAGTACTGCAAGAGATATTGCTAAAATGACGAGTAATCTGAGGAATTGATAATTTTTGGTTTTAAGATTTGTTGACAGACCTAAAATAAGTAAACTGAAAAAGATAGTAATAACTGGAACAAGGAATGGTTTGTTGCCCGTCTCAGATCCAATGAGTGTATTGCCAATTAATCTATAACTGGTACTACTCACCTTGTCCCACCACAACCAAGCGGGTAAATCGTATCTAATATTTCGTTCTTCTTTCGCTTCTAGAAAGCGAGTGAGAGCATGAGTATTGACCCAATTGTTTCGCAATTCAAACACTATAAAAGGGATAAGCATCAATGTAAATCCAGCAAATGAGAGTCCAATACCTTTAAGAAGGGGTGTCAATTGTTTGCGGTGATCCCAAACTATGAGCATCGAGACTGCTGCGCAGTAAACCAAGGCCATATAGTGTAGTTGCACCATTACCCCGATTAGAATACCGTGATATATCCAGTTGATTTTTTTGGCTTTATTGGCGTATATAGAGAAATAATTAAGGAGCATCAGCACAGAAATGAGAGGCACTAAGTTGGGATTCCATGAACTTCTTGTAACAGAAACAGAAAACGGGAGAACAGCAAACATTAATGAAGCCATATACGCCGGCAGTTTCCCGAAATATTTGTTTGTAAAAATGTAAAGCAAATACGTGGTAATAACACCTGTAATAGCGATAAGAATTGCTGGTCCTACTGGTGCCATACCTGACAAATAAAGTGCTGGCGTGATGAAATAGTAGTAAAAAGGTCCTAGGTACATATTGCCCGTAGAAGTTTGAGGCCCTAGCAGGACAGGTCTACCCGTATCAATCATTCTTTTCGCTATGAGCATATCTCTACCTTCGTCTTCTAAGAAGGTCATGGTGTCAGCGATACGATAAGTGCGCAAAAATAGTGAGACTAATAAAATAACGATTATGAGCCAATTATTTGTTAACCACTTCATGCAACCTCATGAATTTGTTTGAATAAATGAAAGCTCTCTCTTGCCGCCCTAGCAATCACGCGCCAATTACCACCAGTTTGTTCGCCAAATTTACGTGGGTAGTGAGTTACGGGAAGTTGTAAAATTTTGTAGCCAAACAATTTGGCTTTGACGATAAACTCTGTGACGGTAATTGCACTTTCGGTATCCAGCGAAATTGCATCCCTCACCTCCTTTTTAAACAATTTAAATGCACAATCCACATCTCTGACTGTCAGACCGAAAAGCACAAAATTCCATATCTTTAAGAGTACCTGCGCGACGAATACGCGGTGGAATGGATCCATTCTCTTTTTGCGATAACCAATAATTAAATCATTGTTGGCGGTAGCTTTAACGAATTTTGGTAATTCATCATAATGAAATTGCCCATCTGAATCTGTGAAGAATATCCAATCTTTTTGACAGGCGCGCATACCCGTTTTGACAGCCGCGCCATATCCTTTATTGATTGCATGTCTCAAGAGTCGAATGGAAGTATCGTGTTTGGCTAATGCGGCAACTACTTCGCTAGTCCTATCTGTTGATCCATCATCAATGACTATGATTTCATATTTCACAGCTACTGCTTTGGCGGCATCTCGTGCATCGATAATCGTCGTGGCGATATTGCCTTCTTCGTTATACGCAGGCATAAATATCGAGAGTGATGGTAGTTTAAGGTTTTTTGACATAAATTTTATTGTACATGAGAAAGAGCAGATAGCTAGAAATAGAAATAATACTGAGATAGTCAAAGGTCTTGCGCAAATCTGTTTCTATCCAGTTGAGATCGGATGGTGGGTCGAGAATGATGCCAGTAAGTGGATCAATAGCTAGTTTTGAGGATGACACCCATCCCGGGAAATAAAATATTCCTTGACCTTTTTCGGGGATCACCTTTACTGTATTGGGAAGATAGTCAAATAATGCTTTGGATTGTTGCTCTATGCGAAACTGACCTTCTAAATAATCGTAATCAGTATAGTTGTCGTACTCTCGCGGGAAAAAGAATGGATAAGAATAGATCAGGAGTGCGGGGATGGCAATACAGAGAATAATTTTAGATATTTTTTGTGGGAACATAGACAACAGGAAAGTAATGCTGAGTACTAATGGGATACCGGCCCATCCGACAAACCTCCACGGAAACTGAACAAAGGCTAGGCCAGGGATTGATTCCCAGATGAAGACAGATTTGTTATGTGTAAGAAATATGAGAAATAAAAATGAGCATAGCGAACCAACTGTCAGAACCGATAATTTTGATTTTGGTCGCGAAAATATATAGACAAGTACGACAGACAGTAATATCGCCAGATGAATATGCCCAATCATATAGCCCATTTCCACACTAGGCGTACCCCAATAAGATGATCCATAATTCCAAACATATTCAATGAATAATTGCTTTAATGTAATAAAGTGATTGAGATAAGAGTAATAACCTGTGGTTAAGGTTTGTGATTGCACTTGCGACTTTTCCAGTATTGCAGGTCCAAAGAAATATGCAGCAAAACTAAATCCAAGGATGAGTTGCAATACCAACAACCCGATTTTTTTGTAGTTAATGAGAGTGAGCCAGATGATAGATATGATAATAAGTAAAAATGATGAAATCACATGTGTGAGGAAGATAGTTGCAAATAAGATCGGTAGCAAGTAGCTTGTTTTACCGGTTTTTGACTGCTTGTAGATAAGGTATAAAACCCAGGGAGTCAAACTCCAAGCGAGGTTTTCTGCATATACTCCGCGCAAAAAAACATTTGTAGCGTGAAATGGGTATAGTGTAAATAAAACTGAACCAAAAAAAGCAAGCTTGGTCTGATCTGTGATCTCTTTGACCAAACAGTACATACCCCAAGCAGCAATAATAAATGTGAGGAACATAAATATATTTAAACTTGTGATAATGGAAAGACCCGTTAATGTGATAAGTGAGGGAACTATATAAATCAAGGGAGGGTAAAAATTGAACCAAGGCATGCCATATCCTTTGCCTAAGTTGTGCGACCACCTACATGGGATCTGACCACTTTTTATACAGTCAATAAACTCATTGACTCTAAATACCTGGATATCGTCGTGAACATAAAAATGGTGAGAAGTGAGAAGCATCCGACCAGCTAAACTGGCTACAAGTATGCTAGAGAGCAACCAAAGATGTTTTTTGATCCAACGCATATAATGATTATAGTATGATAGTAGTTGTATGCTCAAACAATTAGTAGTCGTAATATCTATATCTTTGGCATCATTATTGTTATTTTGGACACCTTTTCTCGTTAAAATACAGACTTTTTGGGGTATTGAGTTTGGTCAACATGGCTTGGAAACTATAGTACAAAATTTTGATGGACCAAACTATATCGCAGTAGCCAAGACTGGATATAATGCGAATTTGTTACAAACACAATTTGTTGGTTTTGCTAATCCTCCGATTTATTATGCCGCACATTTCCCAGGATATCCTTTGATTATTCGATTTTTCGACTATTTTTTGACTGGCCCGCAATCACTACTGGTTGCAACTATAGTGTCAAATATATTGCTTGCTATCGCACTCTTGATTTTTTTTCGCACATTTATACAAGACGAAAATCTCGCACTACTTTTGTCTATTGTGGCATTATTCTTCCCTGCGAGAATACTCTCTGTCAGAGCAGTAGGCAGTAGTGAAGCTTTGTATATATCTTGTATATTACTATCCTTAACTTTTGCATACAAAAGCAAGGATTGGTGGGCAGCTATTTTGGGATCAATTGCCGTACTCACTCGCAGTCCTGGAATACTGTTGTTTGGTGCATACATGTTGGCGGGTCTTTGGAGATCCAAATTGGAGATCGCTAAATTGATGGCAAAAATATATCCATATCTTTTAATGCCGCTGACACTGACGATACTTTTCTGTTGGTATCAATATTCATATGGGGATTTTTGGGCTTATTTCAATAGCAGTAGCGAATTACACCCAGTATTCTTTCCACCATTTTTGGTTTTTTCAAATACCGCCAAGTGGATAAGTGATATGTGGAGAGAAGAGATAATTTATATTTACTTATTTTACAGTCTAGGGATATCGCTGGTTAAAAACAAAACAATCAAAATATACGGATTTCTCACTGGCTCACTACTACTGTTGACGGCACATCGAGATCTAGCAAGATATGCTTTGCCTTTAGCGCCTATGGCACTACTGGGACTGGCTCCATATATAAAGCTAAAACATATCAAGTGGTTATTATTATTGATCGTTCCAATCTACCTGCTAGGTTGGCAATTTGTAGTGGCAAATGTCCAAGCCATATCTGACTGGAGCAATTTGTTATAGCTAACTGTTTTGCCCCTTTGATAAACTCAAGACTTGCGCCAGACGAATCGAGAATAGGCAAAAAAGTTCCAGAACATACCAATCAAGATGCCGACAATCGAGAAGATCATGCCAGTATCGACGTGGATGCCAACAAAGGGAACGGTAAAGAGTGCGTGTAGACCGATATATTTCTCTCCCATGAAGGCGATAGCCATCTGAATCAAAATGGAGCCGGCGGAGGCAAGATTGAACTGGACGAATTTGGCTGGAATTTGAGACGCTTTGAGTTTGCGGTCAGCAAAAGTCCAGAGGTTTGAAAGAGTAAAGTTGGAGACGATGGCTGTCTCGATCGAGAGGAAATTGGCGAGCTGATAACCTAAGCCAAAGCGGTAAAAGTATAGTGCAGTGACCTGAACCAAAGTACCGGTACCACCAGTCACTAAGAATTTGAAGATCCGATGATTGACAATTTCTGATATTCTCACTTTCATAATATACCTCATGGTATTAAATATATATTCTGGACCGAGTTTGGATTTCCCGCTAGTACGATCACGAAAAACAAAGGGAATCTCACTCACTTTGTATCCCTTTTGAATTGTTTTGACCAAAAACCCGATTTGCCAAGTATAACCAGCAAATGCGGTATTGTTCATGATTTTCATAATGTCTTTTACCACTTCTGCTTTGATAGCACGATAACCTGTAGTCCAGTCGTGTACCTTGAAGTTGCCCATGACTATGCGGATATAGATATTGCCGACAATAGACAAAAATTTGCGGTACCACGGCCAGTGTGCCGGAATCCCGCCACCTTTGATATACCGCGACCCTAGTACAAGATCATTACCCTGCTCAAGGGCATGAAGCATAGCGGGGATGACGCTGGGGTCGTGCTGTAAATCAGCATCAAACTCAAAGATGATGGCGGCTTTATATTTATCGATTGCCACCGCAAAACCTTTTTTGTATGCATGGCCAAGGCCAATTTTTTGCTTGTTGTTGAGTAAATGTACAAAAGGATATTTATTGATCAACGAGGCGATCACGGTGGCTGTACCATCGGGGCTATTGTCGTCGACAAAGAGAATATGCATGTCATACCCTGGACAATGTTGAAAGACTTTGGATAAAGCCTTGGTAGTTCTTGCCACATTACCTGCTTCGTTGTAGGTAGGTATGACTATCATGACATTTTGTATATTTTGCATTTTTCAATTTACACTTTTCAATTGTTGTACATAATAATCGAGAGTCATTTTGATACCTGTCTTGAAGTCCGTTTGAGGTAGCCAACCAAGCAACTGTTGCGCCTTGGTGATATCGGGACGACGCTTTTTGGGGTCGTCACGGGGAGCGTCACACTGCTGTGTGGGGAGAGAGGTGCCTATAATACTTTCAAATGTGGAGATGGCGGCTTTGAGAGTAAGCTCGTTGGGGTTGCCGAGATTGACGACTTGGCCGATCATTTTTTCGGAATCAAAAACTTTGATAATGCCCGCTAATAGATCGTCGATATAACAGAATGAGCGAGTAGAACTACCATCCCCAAACATCTTGAATGGTTTTTTGTTGAGATAGGAGTCGATTAGGTTAATGGTAAAGCGACCGTCGTCAAGCCGCATGTGAGGACCATAAGTATTGAAGATGCGTACAACTTTGATCTGGGTCCCGATTGTGCGATAGTAGGAAAAAGCGAGAGCTTCCATGGCACGCTTGCCCTCGTCGTAACAACTGCGGATCCCATTTGGGTTGACGTTGCCCCAGTAAGCTTCTGTTTGAGGATGTACTAGCGGATCGCCATATACCTCGCTCGTTGAGGCAAAAATGATCTGACACATATTTGCGTGGGCCAACTCAAGCAAGCGCTGTGACCCGAGAGTAGAAACCATGAGGGTCTCGACAGGGTGCCGCATATAGGAACCAGGACTATCTGGATTGGGGCTAGCGGGACAGGCAAAGTGAAAGATCGCATCTAGCTTGTGAGGTATTATAGGGAGTGGCTGACAAACATCGAGCTCAAGCAGAGTAAAATTTTGGTTACTTTCAAAAGTTTTGAGATTGTCACGTAAACCAGAGATAAAATTGTCGACAACAATCACCCTGTCTCCACGATCTAAAAAATATTTGGTGAGGTGCGAACCGATGAAACCAGCTCCACCCGTGATTAATATGTTTGCCATAATTATTATTTTACAAAGAACGGTTCTTTGTAAAATTTATACTTTTTCGAGTTCTAGATCCGCTTCGACCATAATCCGAACTAGTTCATCAAAACTAGTCTTTGGTACCCACCCTAGCTTTTCTTTAGCTTTTTTGGGATCACCAATCAAATGGTCGACTTCGGCTGGTCTGTTGTAGCGAGGATCGTTCCAGACTACTTTATCTTCCCAGTTTTTAATGCCAGCCACCGCAAATGATTTGGCGACAAACTCCCTGACCTCGTGAGTTTCACCTGTCGCAATCACATAATCATCGGGTTTGGCTTGCTGGAGCATGAGGTGCATCATCTCGACGTAATCTTTGGCGTAGCCCCAGTCGCGCTTGGCGTCGGGATTGCCGAGATATAGCTTGTCTAGTTTGCCATATTTGATTTTGGCGACTGAGTTGGTAATTTTGCGGGTGACAAACTCGAGACCACGCCGAGGTGACTCGTGATTGAAGAGGATGCCTGAGACAGCAAAAAGATCGTAGGACTCACGGTAGTTGACGGTGATCCAGTGACCATAGACTTTGGCGACACCATAGGGGGATCGTGGCCAAAAAGGAGTGGTTTCTACCTGAGGAATCTCTTGCACTTTGCCAAACATCTCACTACTACTAGCTTGGTAAAAACGTGCATCGGGTTTGGCCATACGCATAGCGTCGAGCATGCGAGTGACACCAAGGGCGGTACTTTCACCGGTAAACATAGGTTGTTCCCAGCTAGCTTTGACAAAACTTTGCGCCCCTAGATTGTAGATTTCATCTGGATTGGATTCTTTAATAGCTTGGAAAAGTGAGTATTGATCCAATAAATCACCAGAAATCAGATGGATCTGGTCGACGATATTGGCGATGCGCGAGTGATTGGGGGTGCTAGTGCGGCGCGTGAGGCCATATACTGAGTAGCCTTTTGCAAGTAGTAGTTCTGCCAAGTAACTGCCATCTTGACCAGTGATACCGGTGATGAGTGCTCTTTTTGCCATATTAGATTCCTCTATAGTAATTAAGTATATCTGATATTGTAGATTTTAGGTCGATTGTGGGTTTCCAGCCAGTGAGAGAGGTAAATTTTGTTGCGTCGCAGATGAGGATGGGAACATCGGCCGGGCGCACAAGATCGTCTTTAACAATAACCTCGACTTTCATTGATGAAAGTGACTGTAAAATGGCTAAAATCTCTTTAATTGTATGTCCTACTCCACTACCTAGATTGTACACTTGACCAGATTTGGCGTGTGTACCTGCGAGAGCATACGCATGTACCATGTCGCGCACATCGGTAAAGTCCCGCACGGTATCTAAGTTGCCTATTTCGATCACGGGAGGAATGAGAGATTTTTCGATATTTGCAAATTGCTCGGCTAATTTGGGGATCACAAACTCGGTGGTTTGACCAATACCTGTGTGATTGAAAGGACGTAATATGACGATATCCAGAGCGTAAGCCAAATGATACATGAGAGCGAGCATCTCCTGCGACACTTTGGAGACTGCATAAGGATTGAGTGGTCTCAAGGGAAAATCTTCGTTTATGGGGGTTGTGGCATCTAGTACTGCCCCATATACATTGGCGGAAGCGATGGCAACCACGCGAGCTTGTGGGACAACAAGTCGAATGGCTTCTAAAACGTTGTAGGAGATGGTGGTGTTGGTGTTCATGACAGACACAGCTTTATCGACGGACGATCCAACGACAGAGAGAGCGGCCAAGTGATAAACGATATCAGGTTTGACAGTTGCAAGTAAATTTTTGGTAAAAACAAAGTCACTCAAATCCCCTTCAATGATATGGGTCGAATCAAGAAGAGTCGCGATATCAGAGGTGGCTCTATAAACTGAGCCATAGATATCGTGGGATTGGTCATGGAGCAACTCCTTGATTAGGTATGAGCCGACAAACCCGCCTGCACCTGTAATAAGAATTCTGGTCATAGATTGTAGGTCATGGTTAGCGACCGACTCCTTTGTATTTAAGCCCAGCATCGCGTGCGAGTTGGGAGTCATAGATATTGCGAGTGTCGATCAGGTATTTGGGAGAGAGCATCGAAGACGCAAGTCCCGACAAATCGAGATTTTTGTACTCTGTCCACTCAACCAAAAGCATGATGACATGTGCATTTTTGATCGCCAAAGAGACATCGGTAAAGTACTCTACAACGTCAGGCAAGAGGGGCTTGGCTTCTTCGATGGCTTTGGGGTCGGTCGCATGTACTGTCGCACCATGTTGGACAAGATAAGGGATGACATCGAGGGCTGGAGCAAAACGAGTATCGTTGGTGTTTGGTTTAAAAGATAACCCTAGCACCGCAACTGTTTTAGCTTTAAATCCACCTACAAACGCATCATATTTGGGTAATAGTTTCGTGATACGACTAGAATTTAATGCGTCTATTTTAATAAAGAGCGACTCAGTCTCCCCCACTTTTTTGGCGTAATGTGCGAGCTCAGCCACGTCTTTGGGGAAGCAGGAGCCGCCATACCCCAAGCCAGGATACCAGTAGTGAGGGCCGATACGTTTATCAGCCCCAATACCTTTGATGACTTCTTCGATATTGGCTCCAGACGTCTCACATAAATCGGCAATTTGATTGATGAAAGTAATACGGGTGGCCAGGTAGTTGTTGGCGGCGTATTTACACATTTGGGCACTTTCTGGTTTCATTGAGATGATATTTGAGGTAAGACCCGCGTGCAGCTGCGACAAGATATCTTTGGCACGATCCGATTCGACACCGATCACGATACGATCGGGGTGGAGCGTATCTTGTACCGCGGTACCTTCTTTAAGGAACTCGGGGACGGAAGCCATCTCAAAATTGACTTGAGTCTTTTCTTTAATGGTTTGACGCACAAGCTCGTTGGTGCCGGGAGGGACAGTACTTTTGATGATAACAATTGCATTTTCTTTAAGATGTGGAGCGAGCGAAGTAGCGGCAGCAAAGACGTAC
>Ga0233425_10010413_pt1 | contig 11340 bp, 12 predicted proteins | sample Watercolumn_Towu_2_FD_181712 | JGI IMG/M metagenome (GOLD analysis project Ga0233425, IMG submission 181712) | Freshwater microbial communities from Lake Towuti, South Sulawesi, Indonesia - Watercolumn_Towuti2014_140_MG | ecosystem: Environmental > Aquatic > Freshwater > Lake | place...
CTCGGGATTGGAGCAGACGATCCCGGGGCGCGCCGCGGGGCTGGCGTGGGAGGCGAGAGAGTTTGCGCGCAGGAGGAGCGCGTGCGGCGTGCCGGGCGGGGCGAGCGGATGCTGGCGCGGGCCGCCGCGGACGGCCTGCGGAAGCCCACCACACGCTGGGGATCACCCTCACGAAGCAGGGACGGCTCCACGAAGCCATAGCCACCTATCGTGAGTTACCGGAGGCGTCCTCGTGAGTGCCGCCTTCGTTGGCTCGCTGGCCGCGCAGTTCGGCGACTTCGCCACGGTGATGGGGACGACGGGCGGGAAACACACCACGCTGCTGGCTTGGATCGCCGCCGAAGGCGCCGATCCACGATGATCGACGCGCTCGCGATCTCACTGCCCGGTGAAACGACGTCGGGCTCTGCGGGGACGCACCCCGACAAGGGACAGCCGGGTCGACGGTGCGCGGAACGTGCATCAGGCCCCTCAGGGCTAAAGCTGTCAGGGGCCACTTTGTTGAATACGTCGTTCAACCGAGTCAACCACACGGCTGCGAACGCGCTCAGTCCTCACGCAAGAATCTCTGCTTCTCGCGGGCCCTGTTGAAGCGAAGGTCTGGCACGAGCTTGTGCCGTCCGCGGTTCCTCACCACACACAGGCTCTTGAGCATCGACGTCCAGCGCGCATCGAGCCACCGCAGTAGACGCTCGCGGCGAGCGTCGTCGTCTCCCCCGGAGCCAAGAATGCGGGCGATCCACGGGAACCAGCTCCGAGGTTCCTCCTCGCCCTGCTCATGGTTGATGTTCCAAGGGACGTCAACGAGGATGCGGGCCGCCCCCGCCGAGAACGCCCACTCGTGGCCACCCGTCTCCTTCCAGAGTCTGCACAGACCATCGGCGGCCTCGCGGAGAGACCGGCGGCGCCCGAGCAGCATCAGGCTTAAGTACGGCTGGTCGTGGAGGAGCTCCGGCGCAGGCAGCCTGTTCCGTTCTGGCCTTCCAACCTTGCCTGCAATTTCGACGACGTCCACCGGGAACCGGGTGACCGACTCCCAGCGGTAATCCTCTACGGGCCCGGTCGGCCGCACGCGATGGATCCAGACTCCGGAGACGGAATGGAGAGGCTCGAGAATGGCGTCCCTTGTGGACATGGCCGTTCCGCAGAACCCGCCGACGCCCTCTTGCAGATCCTGGACGATGCCTACCCCGAGTCGGCGGGCGCGCGCCAAGGACCTCGTCATGTAGACCGCGAATTCGTCCTGCATTGGGCTCCAGTGCGGGCGGAGCCGGGTCCCAACCTCAAGCTGCCAGGGAGAGCAGTGGTAGAAACGTCGCGACCTCATGCGCTTTGAACCCGGCTGAGGCCAAGCGCGGCCCTTTGGCTTCCCGAGTTTGCGGTTCTTCGTCGCCATGACGTCGCTCTTCACTTAATGGCCGAGCCGCTGCAGCAGAAACGTAGCCCTGTCGTCCCGCAGGGGGCAAGGACTCGGCTGAGTGTTCTCGACGAAGCTGGTGCGCGGCCCTTCAGCGCACGTCCGTGCCAGGAGTCGTCCCCGACCGTCGGCGGCCCAGATCATCACTCTCGGATTGTAGCAACTGGGTCTTCAGGGATCCGTGTGGGTGAACGGCCAGTTCGGAGGCGCGGCAGATGGGGGCATGGGTCCGGAACGCCGACCGCGAGCCACGGCGCTCCACCTCGCCTGAGGCCGGCTGTCTTAGGCTCGCTCCGCTCGCTGCGAGCGCCCCGGTAGCGTCGGCGCTACGTTGCCTGCGCACTGGGAACCTTGAGGGGGTGATGGTCGAGCCGTGCTGCCAGGACCTCGCGCCAGGTACGCTCCCGCCATGCGAGACCGCGACCTGTACGCTCAGATCCTCGGCATCGTTCACCCCAGGAAGGTCACCGACGTCCAGCTTGACCTCCCGGGGCAGGAAGTCACGGTGTTCGTCGATTGGGATACTCATGCTCCGCTCTGCTGCCCGGCCTGCAAGGCGGGGGCACCTGGGTATGACTTCCGCAGCCGGCGATGGCGCCACCTGGACACCTGCCAGTACAAGACTTTCCTGGAGGCGAAGGTGCCGCGAGTGAACTGTGCGGAGCATGGCGTTCAGCAAATCAGCGTCCCCTGGGCTGAGCCGAACTCCCGCTTCACCGGACTCATGGAGGCCATCGCCATCGACTGGCTGAAGGAGGCCAGCATCTCGGCTGTCTCCCGGCAGCTGCGACTGACCTGGGATGAACTGGACGGAATTCGGACCCGAGCGGTTGAGCGCGGGCTGGCGCGGCGGCAGCTCGAGGCTCCGCAACGGATGGGAGTCGATGAGACCTCGTTCCAGAAGCGCCACGAATACGTCACCATTGTGATCGACCTGGATGGGCCCACGGTCCTCCACGTCGCTGACGACCGGAAGGCTGAGAGCCTGACCTCCTTCTACGACCAGCTGACCCCCGAGCAGATCGAAGCCATCGCGGTCGTGGCGATGGACATGCATGGTCCCTACATCAAGGCAACGAGGGAGTCGCTCCCCGACGCCGAGCGGAAGATTGCGTTCGACAAGTTCCACGTAGCCAAGCAGCTCGGGGACGCGGTCGACAAGGTACGGAGAGCTGAGCACCGGGCGCTGATCGCCAAGGACATCTCGACCCTCAAGGGGACCAATCACCTCTGGCTCCAACACCCCGACAGTATGGATGAGGCGATGTGGGACTCGACGTTCCAGATCCTCCGCAATGCCAACCTGCAGACTTCGCGTGCCTAGGCGATCAAGGAGTGCGCGATGGGACTCTGGCACTACTGCACCCGCGGTTGGGCAAAGAGAGCATGGGACGCGTGGATCGCGTGGGCACGGCGATGCCGGCTCGACCCGGTGAAGAGGGTCGCCCAAACGGTGCACAGACACCTCGAGGGAATCCTGACAGCCATCGTCCACGGAGTCACAAACGCCGCCGGGGAATCGATCAACGCGATCGTCCAGCGATTCCATGAGCGTCAGCATGGCTTCGGTGACGGGCTCATCGCTCGCCATCAGCACACTAGACGTGGGCAGCACCGGTGACGCGTCGGCGGACGCGGCGGCCATCGCGGCCCTCGACACCGCACTCGACACGGTCACCAGCTCACGCGGTGACTTCGGCGCGGTGCAGAACCGCCTGAACAGCGCCATCAACGCCTTGCAGGTCCGCAGCGAGAACCTGTCGAGCGCTCGTAGCCGCATCCTCGACGTGGACGTGGCCTTCGAGACGGCGCAGATGACCAAGAACAACATCCTGCAACAGGCCGCCATCTCGGTCTTGGCGCAGGCGAACCAGCAGCCGTCGGCGGCTCTAAGCCTCCTCGGCTGATCTCGATCACACATACGGGAGTGCGTGACCTCAAGCGCGCACCACCCGGTCAAGAGAGTGGTGATCCGGGCCGGAACTCTGAGAGAGTTCCGGCCCCTTCCTTTTGCGGGGATAGGGGGTTGAATCCTGGAGGTGGAGGAGGCGCCGACGGTGGAGACTTTTCGGCGGCCGAGCCGCGCGTCCGAAAAACGCGTTGACCGGCGCAGGTGAAACGGGCGATCCAACGTTCGCGTTTACGAAGCCAATATGGCAAGCGGTGCGCGATGGTATACATCGGCTCGAATTCGGCAAACGCGTCGAAACTCTCTCGACGTCGATCGACGGGAAAGCCTGTCATCATGCTGACGACATGCAGACCCGGCAGACCCGCGTCCGCAGCCCAGCCGCGCCACGGTCGCAGCATGGGTTCGCAATCGCGGATGTTGGCGCTGCGGTAAATGAGAAACATCGGCTTGCCGTCGACGCTGATATACCGGCGGTCGCGAAACACGGACAACAAATAGTCGAAATGCCGCTTCCAATCCGCCTCACCGCCGTAGGATTGCGGCATCAGGACCTGATGTTCGCCGCCATCCCACGCCCGAGTCCAAGGCTCGTTCGCCCAGACAAGACAGAAAGGAAGATCGGGTTCGCCCCGTCGCAACAGGAGTTCGACCGGCTTCTCGAGCAGTTGTTTGTCGTTGAACCAATAATGGTAGTAGCAGAATCCATGAATGCCATGACGTCGCGCGAGATCGGCCTGCCAATCTTGAACCGCCAGTCCAACAGGTCGTAATAGCACCCGTGCAGCGGCACGCGCGGCTGCAAATGACCTGAGAATAGCGGTCGCGCTTTGCGAACGTTCGTCCATTCGGTGAACCCTTCGCCCCACCAACCGTCGTTTTCGGGAATGCGATGAAACTGCGGCAGGACGAGCGCCAGTATCTTTGCAGCCGGGAGCCTCGAAATATTCAGGGTTTCGTCGGTCGCGTCGCGCCGATTCTCAAGTATCGTTCATCGTGAACCGTGGCCGTTTCTCACCGCTGAAGGGCCGGTCTAAAGCGCATGAAACGGCCCGTTTCCGATCTTCTCATGGCCGGTCAACATGAATTGCCCGGCGTAAAAGCGCGGCGGATTGTAGAGGTCGGCGACGCTCGCCCGCGAAAATCGATCCAATAGCAGGTCGTCTCTCACGAAGAAGGCGTTGACACCCGCCAGACTGCAGCCGACGAGCGCATAACCTTTTTCGCGACCGAGGTCCGCCAGCGACTGCAACGATGCGCCATAATAGTCGCTCATGTCCCAGCGGTGTTTGGGATTGTATGCCATCACCCATTTGAGCGGCGGCCGGAATTTGCCGTTGAATTCGATGACGACGACTCGCGGCCGAATCGCGAGTGCTTGCCAGATCCAATAATCGTTGCCGTCGACGTCGATGCTAAGCAAATCGAGTTCGCCCAGGTTCGCCGCCGCGATCAGCTCCGAAATGTTATCGCGATCGACGAATGCGTTGCGCACCTGCAATTGTCCGGTTTGCAGCTGCGCGGCGAAATGGCCGCGGATTTTCCGGTACTGGCGCTGGTCGCACTCGATCCACAGGCCGCGCCAACCTTTGTACAACAGCAACGCAGCGTTGCTTTCGCGGCCGTCCTCGACGCCGAATTCCACGAATGTCGAGTTTTGCACGCCGATGCGGCGGAAGATTTCTTGAATGACCCCGTCTTCGTCGTTCTGGGAGTAAGTGCGGAAACCGTAGCGCTCCAGCCGCAATGGATCGGCATACGCCGGCGAACCCAGCAGTCCCTGCCAATGAGCGTCGAACAGTATTTGGTTCTGGATGTGCAATCGTTCGAGCAACGATTTGGTGATCCACCGGTCGAATTTGCGCCGAAAAGATTCGCTGATCGCGCCCATGCGTGGCTAAAGCTCCCGCGAGTGAACCTGCTCAGTATGTTATTATCGCGGCTCCAAGTCCAGCGACGTTTACGGATTCTAGCGCGCGTTGGGGGCGAAAGCAAAACCTCGGCGAGCAAACCACCCGCGGATCATTGACAATCGCGGCGACACGGCGTAGAGGCGCGAAATGAAGCAAGCCGAAATAGATTATCTGCTACAGCTCGGCGCGGCGGGCGCGCAAGAAGCGTAAGACAAGCCGTTCACCGGCACGGTCGCGGCGCACCTTATCGATCTCGGTTTGATCATGGCGTTGCTGCCGCCGCCGCCCGGCCGCCTGTTCGATCTCGGTTGCGGCACAGGGTGGACCAGCGCTTTCTTCGCGCAGCGCGGCTACCGAGTCGTCGGTCAGGACATCGCGCCGGACATGATTCTATTTGCGGAACGCAATCGCGAACGCTACGCGGCCGAGAATCTCGAATTAGTTGTTGGCGATTACGAAGCCTTGAGCGGTCTCGAGCCGTTCGACTGCGCGGTGTTCTACGATTCCCTGCATCACGCCGCCGACGAACGCGCCGCGCTCGCGGCGGTTTATCGCGCACTTCGCACCGGCGGCGTTTTGATCACTCACGAACCCGGCTCGGGCCACTCCACGAGCGCCGGGGCGATTCATGCGATGCGGACCTACGGGGTCACGGAAAAGGACATGCCGCCCGCGCATATCAAGCGGCTCTGCATCGAGATCGGCTATTCGCGCTTCGAATTCGTTCCGGAACCGGGACGCGTCATTCGCTACGCCTACGGCGTGGATACGAAAACCCAGCAGCGAAAGAAACGCTCGTGGTTGCGACGCACGCTGCGTATAGCCGGAGTGCTGCGCGAAGGTTCCCTACAGCGCGCCGGAGTTTGCACCGTCACCAAGTGATCTCGATCCGCCGTCAGGCACTCAGGATCGACTGATAAATCTCGTCGGCCACCCGGCTCCAGGTACGCAATTCAGCGCTTGCGATGGCGCGCTCGCGTTCGCGCAAGTAGTCGCGGTCCACGAGCACTCGTTTCACCGCCGCCTTGATGCTGCCCATGTTGCTTGGATCGACGTAGTCGATCAGATCGCCGCACACCTCCGGAATCGAGGTGACGTGCGAGGCGACACAGAACTTCCCAAACCACGCCGCTTCCCCGACCGGCAAACCCCAGCCCTCGTATTGGCTCGGATAGGCGGTGAACAAGCAATTCTGATATAGCCACGCAAGATTGAGGTCGGACGGGGCGTGCACCACTCGCACCCGCTCCGCAAGGCGGGCATCCTGCGACAACGCGCGCTGAAATTCGGCGCTTCCTTTTCCATATTTGCCCGCGAACACCAACAATGGAAGCGGCGCAGTCAGCTCGTTCGCCAATTCAGTCCAGATCTTCAGCATGGCGAGATTGTTCTTGCGGAATTCGATGGTGCCGGCGCAAAGAACGAACTCGGTCCTAGACAGATCCACCAACGACGACGGCGTGGTGACTCGTGTCGTCCGATCGAATCCGACGAATTCGTGCGCCAGCGGAACCACCTGAGTCGTCACGGCCTTGCCTTGAGCTTGCGCATACTTCCGTAAGTCCTTGGCGGTCCATTCGGAAATACAAACGGCTCGCGTCGCATGGTCCAAGCTGCGATTCAGCCACTCGTTGAACGCCAGCGACTCGCGCGGCGCGAAGTACTCCGGGTAGATCACCGGACTCAGATCGTAAACAAATTCCACCACCGTGCCGCCGCGCGCCCTATGCGCCGCGGCGAAATCCCGCATTTGCGGGAACCACCACGGCGCTCCGAGATTTACATAGCTGGCCGCGACCGGCAGTTGTTCGATGCGCGTCACGAGGATCGCTTTCGCGCCGCCGGCGGCGGCATGGAAACCCATCTTGCGTAAGTACGACCGCCGAAAAATCGCCGCGAGATAGACGCCGAACTTGTGCAGCGTACGCTGCAGCTTGTTGGCGCTGTAGCGCCTGAGATAGCTCTTGACGAAATACTTGCTCGGGAAAAATCGCGATGGACGAAGCAATCCAAGATCGATCAGCAAACGTTCGCCGTTGAACTCGTAGCCGGCCTCCCGCAGCGAGGGGTCGAACTCGCACACGGTGTCGCGCTGCAGGTCGAGGAAGACACAGCGCACGAGGTCCCCGCCATGCTTGCGAGCCAGCAGCGAAATGATATTGAGCTGGACGCGCTGTATGCCCGTGACGGTGTTGTTTTTCTTGGCGTACTCCACGACGTCGGTGACGTCAAAATAAATCCGCGCCATGCAAGCTCCCCACTATTCGGCCAAAAGTGTTTTCCACGTCGTCGCAGATTATCTTACGAATGAAATTCCATCGCGTCATCATCGCTGGTTCAGACGCACGCGCCTGCTCGATGCTGCTGCGGCCGCCGACATGCTCAGCTGGGAGCACAGCGGGTTTTCGGTAGACGCGAGTGTCCGGATCGCGCTCATCGACCGCGACGTGCCGAGCTACTTCAAGAGTCTCAAGCACCTGCTGCGGTATTGTGCCCGGCCGCCGTTCGCGCTCGAGCGGCTCTCCGTGACCCGTGATGCGAGCGGCCGCGCAACCAAAGTTCGCTACGTGCTCCCCCGACACAAGGCCGCCACCTGGGTCGGCCCGGGCCGCTCGCGAAAGACCACGCGGCCGGGGGCCAACGGCGTCGTCGAACTCTCGCCGTTTGAGTTTTTGGACCGGCTTGCCGATCTCGTCCCTCCGCCGCGCAAGCACAGGCATCGGTATCACGGAGTGTTTGCGCCGAATCACCCGCTCAGGCCCGCCGTCACGGCACTCGCGATCGGGAACATCGACAAGCGGCAAGAGGCCGAGGCTGGCGGGCACGCGCGTGACGGGCCCAGTACGGGGGGCTGCTGTGACTCCAGTCACGCGACCCAAAAGCCCCGCTCGCACGACACGTCACGCATTGCCTGAGCGAAACTCATGGCGCGGGTGGGGGAGGAGTTTCCGCTCGAGTGTCCAAGCTGCGGCGGCGACATCCGGCTGATCGCGTTCATCACCGAGCCAGAGCCGATCCGGAAGATTCTCACACACTTCGGCGAGCCGCTCGAGCCGCCTCCGCTCGCCCCGGCTCGTGGTCCGCCCACCGAGTGGGGCGAGCTCGTGCAGACGCACGACGATCGGGCGATCTTTCAAGCGTCGCCCAACGAGCTGCCCGCGATCGACCTCCACAGCCTCTGAGCGACGCCGGACGCGAGGCTCCGAAACGCTGGGAACGGCGATCCGGGACGCGGTCTGCGCCGAGGCAAGAAAAACGCCACGACAGAGGGGTGCGGGGAGCTCGCGGCAACGGGCCCGAGCCGCCCGAAATCACCGCTCTCGCTCCTTATGAGCAGTACGTCAGCCCCGAGACCGTTGCGGATGTGCCGTTGACCGGGCTATCAATTATCCCGTCGGCTCGCGAGGCGCACCGCGTGATCGCGTGGCGAGAGGTGGGTGAAACCGAGGGCACGGGCATCGTCCATATCGCCCCCGGATGTGGCAAGGAGGACTTCGGCCTCGGCAAGGAGAACGGATTGCCAGTCGTCGCGCCACTCACAATGGGCTTTCACGGCCTGCGGCGAACTGCGATCCAATTCATCCGCGAAGAATCTGACGGTGAGACAGCAGGCGTGTTCGCGTCCCACGGCACGCCGGTGCCACAAGACAAGCTGCTGGGCTTGTACAGCAACCCGCTGTTCCCCCGCGTCTTCACGGCCCAGGACAAGGTGTGGGCGAAGCTGTCGAGCTTCATGACCGACCTCGGAACTGACGTAATGCCCCGCAAGTTCACGCCAGAGACGATCCGCGAAGTTCGGCGACTGAAGCGACAGGGCGTGAAGACTAAGGTCATCGCCGAACAGTTCGGGATGTCGGTGAATCAGGTCAATCGCTATGCCAAGAGAAGTGTGCTTGGGCCTGCGTCGGAGTAACTTGATGCTGAGGCTGACACACCGGCCTCGACCCCGTCCGACGACAGAATGTGAGTGAGGCTGATCATCGGAACCTGAGTGTACTCAGGTCGTACTACACAGGTTCAGCCGCGCTCGCCACCACTCGCAGACGATCAGGTCCGGGTTCAGCCGGATGCGTCATTCGGCGATGCTGTCTCCCCCAGCCTTCAGCTTCTGCCACAGGTTGAACCCGCCCGCCGTGCTGTCTTACCCCTCGGTCAGGACCAAATACCAGTCACCGAACACGGCCTTGGCCCACCGCCGGAACCATGCCGTCTCCAGCTTCCGCAGCTGCTTTTTCTTGGATGTTTACAGCAATTCGATGTTGATCCGTTCTTGACCGTTTCTAAAACATCCGCCTGATGGACCCGCCTCCGCTGCTGGGTCCACCCCGCCTGCTCCCTTTCACGCCATGTGACTCATAGTCCGTGGACTTATCGACCATGATCTAATTTGCTTTTTCGATGGTGCCACGCCAACCAAAGGATGTGCTGTTGAGGTTCGGGGACCGCGTCCGCGACTTGCGTCAGGCGATGTCTCTCTCGCAGGAGGACTTTGCCGCGAAATGCGGTTTGGATCGGACGTACATCAGCGGCATCGAGCGTGGCAAGCGTAACGTTGCGTTGCGAAACATCGAGGCGATTGCAAAGGCACTCGACGTTCCCCTTTCTATGCTCATGGAGAAGGTGTAACTCACTTGTCAATCATGGAAAATCCGCCTGCCGAACAACTTGACATCGTAGCGATCCTCTCCACCACGCTTCAGAAAATTGCCAAAGCAAACAGTACATCCATGACGGATTCCGTCAAGACAACGACCACACTTGGTGAACTTGCCAGCTTTGCTGCAATTGCTGGTGTGGGCATCGACCGCTTGCTTGCCCAGGCATCGCTTGAGTCGTTTGCTGTCAAACGTGGTCACAACAGGCGAGCAGGACGCGATTCATTGGAGTTCATCCGCGCCGACAAGCGATCCACGCTGGCCTTGGTCTATACCAAAGACTCAAGCGTTTCGTGGTCGCTCGATTCCCACCTTGTCGAGAAGGCAGTCCGCAAGGCAAACTTGGCCATCGAGCTAATTCACGACTTGGCTTCCAGCAATGACATCCCCATCTTTGCGTTCCTCGGCCTCCGCAACCTGAGCAGTTTCGTCGGAGAGGTTTTCGCCGGCGAGGTCTTCCGGTTGTTGAACGACAAGCTGCGACCTAATCCCAACCAAGACGGCTACCCCGATTTGCTGGCATACACCCCCGAGGGCAAAAAGTACATTGAGGAGCGAGAGCGAAATAGTGAGATGTCAGTCAAGAAATTCTGGAGTCCCTACCCGTTCGGTGGCATCGAAGTCAAAGCCACCTGCGGCAATGTTGAAAGTGCGAGCGTCCAAGCCAAGCCGAAGATCGGTGAGGCTCGAATCCCTTCTTTGGTGAGTGCTGAATGGAAGGCACATCATCGGGAAACCAACAACCTTCTTGCCATTTACTGGGACTTCTTGGATGAAATCCCGACCGTGCTTGCTGCGTTCTACCGCAACGACTTAACGGTTGACGACTGGGGCGAAGTGGTCAAGCCGAAGGAAGGCGCCGGAAGGACTCGGTCAGGACCGAAGTGTCGAGGGAAGGAAGCTGCAGGAACTCTCCACACGGGGCGAGGATGCCGTTGGTCACCAGGACATGGAGGTGCGGGTGGAAGTTGGCGAAGGAGCCGAAGGTCTGGATCGAGGCCACGAAGCCCGGCTGGCGGCGCCTTGTCCGAGGATCTCCCGGAAGGCAGCCTTGATCACGTCGAAGGCGGAACGGGAGAGGAGGCCGAGAAGGTCACGGTCGCGCTCGAAAAGTCCGCGAAGTGCTTTCGGGATCGTGAACGTCAGGTGCCGGTGGGGGACCGGGCTGAGGATGCGCCCGCAGAGCCTTTTGGCGATGAGGGCCGACCGCTTGGCCTAACAGGAGGGGCAGAAGTTGCGGGTCTGGCAGGAGAACGCCAGGAGGTGCTCCGCCTTGCAAGCACCACACCGGAACCGGGCGAAGCCGTTCTTCAAGCGGCTGCAATCGAGCTTCATAATATCAGCATTGATCTTGTCCGAAAACAAGATAAAAAACATCACTTTAAGCTCTTAAAACTATTTTCCTTGGCAAATATCAACGGTTTGCGAAGCAAACAAGGAATGGCA
>Ga0233425_10010414_pt1 | contig 11340 bp, 10 predicted proteins | sample Watercolumn_Towu_2_FD_181712 | JGI IMG/M metagenome (GOLD analysis project Ga0233425, IMG submission 181712) | Freshwater microbial communities from Lake Towuti, South Sulawesi, Indonesia - Watercolumn_Towuti2014_140_MG | ecosystem: Environmental > Aquatic > Freshwater > Lake | place...
CAAATTTCACAAATTTATTACAAAGCACATCTGGATTGGGCGTGCGCAGAGATTCGTACTCTTTATACATATAAGCCAAAATATCGCGGTTATATTCTTTGGTAAAGTCCAAACGCAATAATTGAATGCCAAGCTTCGCGGCCACGCGCAAAGCATCATGATAATCATCACGCCAACAAGACTGACTCTCTGAACGATCATCATAATTAACCATAAAAGCGGCCGTCACATCATAGCCGGCTTTCACGAGCAAAGCGGCGGCCACCGAAGAGTCGACACCGCCAGACAAACAAACCAAAACTTTTATTTTTTTGTTTCTTTTGGCCATAATCATAATTCTATCGGTTTGATATCTTCTTGTAATCTTTTAACTGTATATTTGAAAATTGGATCAAACATTTTATATTTTTTGAACAACTTACGAGCAGTTTTGGTACGAATCCAAAACATATCATCGGTGCGAAAACGCATGTGCAACATTATTTTTTCACGATCATACTGTAAATAACGCTCATTCCTATCCAAACCAATCTTACCAAACAAATCCATCTTGTCCGCATCGCGCAAAACTATCGCTTCAAAATATTTATCGGCCACATTGTTCCAATGATAACGCACGCTATACAACAAAATAATTTTTTCTTTTTTACTAAGTTGTTTTAATACTGAGTCGTTCCTAAACCAATCCTGACAAACCTCATATGATAATTCATGGTGACGTTTAGTATTGCCAACTTCATGTTCACGCGCGCGGCCGGCATCGTGCAACCAACCGGCCAACTCACACAAAAAAACATTAGCTTTTTCCGCTTTGGCGATTTGCGCCGCCCAGCTGGCCACCCGCGCCGCATGATCCGCGTTATGACCAGCTACTGGATGAACTTGCATGAATTCACGTATTTTATGCTTAGTGTATTTAATAATTTCAGTTTGTTTTTTGGTATACATACAAAATCATCACTACGACTTTTCAAAAATTAAAACCCAATTGACTGGATTGTTATCCTTAATATCACCCAAATTTCTGATATCAATACCAATCCATCCTTTTCTGGTTAAATCCTCAATAGAATCTAAATCAGCCAATGACAATTCTTTTAACTCTCCCACACTATTCTTTCTATCGAAATTTTCTTGGCCATTGATTCTTTTGGAGAGAGTGAATAATCCGGTACCAAAACTATAATTGGTCAAACCAAAACCATCTTTAAACTTAGTCACTAAACCAAGCGGGTTATCATAAAAGACTTCAGTAACCACCTGATCACAACCATTTTCCAAAGCCGATTTTATTCTGGCATCAGTGAGCGACTTGGCCACTCCTTGACCGCGATAACGTGGTTCCACCTCTAGAGTAGACAAATAACCATATCTTTCTCCTTTTCTATCTATAATCCCGAGCTGGCCAATCCCCACCATTTTATCTGCTTCATAAGCACCAAATAAATGCAGGTGTTTATTGTGTACGGCCTCTCTGGCCAAAGTTTTGGCCAGAGAAAGATCTTGCTGTTCATCACGATTAATATTATCATTATTTTTGATCATAATAAAAAAATAATCGGTCAATTCTTGTTCGCCTTTCAGTTCTCTGGCTGAATATTTTTTTGTTTCTTTCCCTTCTACTTGAAAACCTCTAGACTCTGTGATCATATTTATTTTAAAAACAACTCTTGAATTATATCATTTTTTAGCGTTTTTTCAAGTAAACAAAAACCCCCCGAAATTCGGAGGGTTTAATGGTTGTCAATTAACCATTGCGGCGAGCCTGCATGCAGTCTCGGCAATATACTGGTTTGTCACCAGTTGGTTGGAAAGGCAACTCAGTGATCTGCTGTCCGCAAGAAGCACAGTTCAAATTGACACTGTACATCTGGCGAGGAGCACGGTTGAAACCGCCGCGACCACCACGATCACCACCACGTTCCTTGCGGAAAGCGCGATTGCAGTCGGAGCAGTATACTGGACGATCACCTGAAGGTTGGAAAGGCAGCTGAGAAATGTGGGCCCCGCATTTTGCGCAGGTCATGTCCACATCATACATCTGTCTGTCAGATCCAAAAGCCATAATATAATTCCTTGTATATTCCCAAAATGTTGTTTGGAAAAATAAATAAACGACCTCGTTGGGAACATATTTTGGCCTTTTGACCTACTTTTGTTGCCCAAGTTATTGATGGATATAATAGCACATTTTTGGCTTTTTGTCAAGGTTTAATCAATATTTAGCAGAAATACTAGTAATATCAGTGATAATCTAGCTAGAAATTTTGCTCACTACTCCATTATCAGCATTTACTTCTACTATGTCACCGTCTTCTAGCACCTGGGTAGCAATTTTTGTCCCGATGATACAGGGAATATTAAATTCACGCGATACCACTGCGGCATGACAGGCTAGACCGCCTTCATCAGTGATAAAAGCAGCGGCGTTTTTCATAATTGGCAAATAATCTACCGAGGTCATTTTGGCGACCAATATATCCCCTGGTTTTAATTTGTTAAAGTCATTATGATTTAAAATTATTTTCACCTTGCCCACAAATCTTCCTCTGTTGGCTATCACTCCACCAAATTCTGAAATATTAATTTTTTGAGTTTTAAAATTATTCTCAAATTTCTTGACTTCTTTCCCATAAATAATCTGCAAATGCTTTCCGTTAATATTATGGACAGCAAAAAATTCTTTTTTTCGTCTGTCTACTAAGCGGGAAAAATCTCTGCCATTGGCGGCCAAAATCAATTCTTCATGAGTCAATAAACATACTTCTTTCCAATCTCGCAAATTACTTTTATGAGCAATTTCATTTAAAACTGGTCGGAAATTCAGAGTCACCTGACAAAATATTCCTTTGCGATATTCGTTTAGATAAGTAATCTCCCTCAAAGACCACAAAAGAAATTTTAGTTTAGTAGAAATCTTTGATTTTGGCTTATCCTTGTGTTGTACCGATTTTGGAATATAATTTTTTAGTAGATCCAAAAAATATTTTTTATCCCAAGGTTCACCCACAAAACTTACCGGTATCCAATGATATTTTTTATAAAGTCTATTGGCAATCGTTTCCAAATCTTTATTTTTATGTAGCTGTTGTAACTCTTTTTCCAACTGTTGAATTGGCGCCAATTTTTTAGGAGTGGAATAATAATTGATAATTTTATCACACTCGGGATTGGATTTTAATTCCGCGACAATTTTGTCAGTGATAATTTTACTAGCCCAAGAGGTAATTTCCAAAAGAATCATGCAATAGCCGCAATAATCTAAAAATGGTTTTAGACTATTGACCTTAGAATTAATCCGCTTGGACCAATTCAAAAGTTTTTGACCGTCTTTTTTATATTCTTTTTTTAAAAAAATTATATAGGATTTTTTCTTAAGTTTGCTAGTCAATCGATCTAAAAATCTTTTATTTGATCCAGATCCATTTGAGATATAATAAAAATCTGATTCCAAATTATGGTGTGTTCTAAGCTGTGTATACATTTTGCCTAATTGATAATGACGATATCCAAAATTGCTTTTCATCAAATGAAGCGTATTGTGCCAAACCGGTAAATTACGAGAAATAAAAAAATTCCAATGGTGTTTAAAGTTTAAAAGCATAATATAAAAACACATTATTTATATTATCACTTATCATAATTTTGTCCACGTTTTAGCTAAAAAACGAGCTAAATCTTGACAAAATCACATTTTGTACTATTCTTAAATGTTTATTTGAGATGAAAAAAGCCTTAAATAAGGCCAATTCTCCAGGTAAATGCACTTTTACAATTGGGATAGAAGTGGTGTGCCTTTTTGAATCTTTAGGGATTTAGAAAAGTACACCGCTTCGCAAGGCGCGGATGGGTGGAACAGATCCCCGAAATTCGGGGTGTCACAGACCAACAAGTCCAACCGCGTGGGCGGTTTGGCAAAAAAGGTAAAAATGATGATCGTCGACATCCTCCGTCATGGGCAGAAAAAGGGAGACGAGCTGACTCGATTGGGAGAGGATCAGATCGAGGCCAGCGCCAAGTTGCTGGCCGCGGAGCCGTTCCAGCGCCTCCTGTTCTCCGGCGCCAACCGCACCTTTCAAGCGGCCTGCATCGTGCAACTGGTAGCCAAGTTCGAAGGCAAGCCGGAGGAAGATTTCGGGTTCAACTTCGTCAACTTGCTGGATTTGGGCGGTGGCAGGGACACGCTCCTGGCCGAGATCAAGGAGATCCAGACCAGCGGCGACACCGTTGCGCGCGCCCTCGAAGTGAGCGCCTACGCCCGCGGTTGTCGGAAACAGCTCACCAGCGCGTTGCTGGAACTGGCGGCCGACATGCAGATCAAGGGCCAGAACCGGGCCATCGTGTGCAGTCACTCGCCCTACAGCGAGCTGGCGGTGCCGAACCCACAGTCCTTCCCGTACGGAATCAACGAGGCCTGCTGGGTACGGGTACGTGATCGAGAACGACTAGATCATCTCGGCCGAACTGCACCACTGCCCCGTCGCCGGCGGCCGCAACTAGGCGCGCGCAATAGCTCACTGGCGGACCGTTCTTCATCCGCCAACGAGCAATCGCCAAAAAATCCCAAACAAGAAGTGCAACGCCACCGGTTCATCCCGGTGGCGCTTGCTTTTTAAACGAATTTTATTTTTTCAAAGTGGTAATCGGTCGGCTCTGAGTAATATATATTTTCCCTTTTTCCATCGCCCATTCAATATCACAAGGGAAACCATAATGTTTTTCAATATTTACAAATAATTTCGCCGCTTTGATTGTTTCTTTACCAGATAATTTTTGTTGAATACCTTTTTTACCCAAGGCAATCCAATGATTGGATTTATTTTCTTCATCTGCTACACCTTTGAGTCTTCTACCTTTACGCACTAGCATTCTCCCCTGTTCACCAATATTTATATCCATAATACTCATCTCCTTTTTGCTCACTATATAGCTATCAGGTGTCACTTGTCCGGAAACTATTGCCTCCCCTAGTCCCAAACCAGCCTCAATGATCATCTGATTAGAATCCTCGGTCACCGGATGCACCGTAAAAGCAATACCGGAAATTTCACTCTGAACCATTTTCTGAACAACTACCGCTACCGAAACATAGTGGTCAATCAGATTTTTTTCATGACGATAAAAAATCGCGCGCGGAGTGAATAGTGATGACCAGCATTGTTTGACGCGCTCTAGTACATTTTTCTTTTCAGTATTGAGATAAGTTTCCAGTTCCCCGGCCCAGCTGGCGACGGATGAATCTTCGGCAGTAGCGCTACTGCGCACCGCCACATATTTGGTGTCCAATTTTTTGAAGGCAGATAAAATTTCTTTTTCTAAGTCTTTGGGCATGGAAGTGTCATGGATGACATCACGCAAAATATTACTAACTCTATCTATAGTATTGGTATCTTTTGGATCCACCTCTTTCAATCGAGCAGTAATCTCTTCTTTAAGATGAGTTTCTTCCACAAACCGATCAAAAGCACTGGACAGTACCACAAACCCAGGTGGAACTGGTATTTTGGCTTGAGTCATTTCACCTAGAGACGCACCCTTGCCGCCAGCGATGCCAACATCATTTTTGGATAAATCTTTGAAAAATTTTATATGGGACATATTTTAAAATTATGCTTTTATTATACTTTTTTAATAAAAAAAGACAAGTCTAGTTGACAAAATCAAAATTAAATGAGATAATGCGGCGTTATTGCAAGATAAACAAACATACCCGTAGAGGTGTAACTGTTTTAAAACAATAATGAGCGAATGTACTTTGAAATTATTTTTGGATAGTGACAATTTAGATCGCTAAATGTTGATAATTATTTGTCAGTAATTAGCGACCTAAGTTGTTCTGTCCATACCCACAAAGGTGGGTGACAGTAGACTGATGGTTGCTACTGGAGAGAAAGTCCATGAAGAAGGAAGTCTTTGAAATCCCCCAGCACGCCGACCGTTGCATCGTGCTGATCGCCCACCCGTACCACAACGGTGACCTGACCGAGGAAGAAGGCATCATCGCCGCCCAGAGCAAGCCCGGCAACATCGACCTGCTGAACAAGCTGACCGACCGCTTCGGGAAGCCGGTGGTCCACTCGGGCCAGAGCAACGTCTCGATCATGACGGCGGTGACCACGGGCCAGGGCAGGATCACGACGCTGCGCCTGCTCGACACCCCCAACAGCCACCGCCAGGCCCGCAAACGGGCGCGCAAGCTGCTGTTCGACACCTCGGCCAACAAGAACCTGGTCGTCGCCTATGGCGACCACGGTACCATCAACAAGGCCGTCGGTCCCCGCAACAACACCAACAAGAACGGCATCAAGCCGGTGGCCGAAGCCGCGGTGGTGTTCATCGACAAGAACGGCAAGGTGATCGGCGTGCACAAGCAGAACCTCGCCGTCGCCGCCTGACGTCGGGCCGGCAAGTACATCGCTCTTGGGGGTTGGTTTTTGAACCGGCCCCCTCGAGTGCTGAATATTTTTCTTGTAATAATATTGAGCACTAAAAATGACCTGACTATCTAGGTCATTTTTTATATGCTCAATACTAAAAATTTATTTTTCTAACTATCCCATTATTGGCATCCACCTCTACCAGATCACCATCTTTTAGTACACTGGTGGCGATTTTGGTACCCACTACACAAGGCTTTTTTAATTCCCTAGCTATTATTGCCGCATGACAAGACAGTCCTCCCGCGTCAGTAACTATGGCCGAAGCTTTCTTCATGGCCGGCAATAAACTCGGATTGGTAAGTCTTGAAACGAGCACATCGCTTTCTTCCATTTTTACCAAATCATCATCAATATTTACAATTTTTACCATTCCTTTAGCATTTCCGACCATTGCCACCTGTCCCTTTATCATATTTAGATTTGGTGCTTTTGTTTGCTCCAGATTACTTATCACCAGCTCACGCAACTTATCATCTAGATCAAAACTTTTACCGTCACAAACCAACACACATCCATTTTTAATACGTGCCAATACTTTATTAAAATCAAATTTTTCTTTTAATAAAGCCGATTCCACTTCCTCAAAAAACATCCCTTGAATAATCTTGCGACTGGTAAATAGTCTTTTAGCAATCTCATCCAATAAAAATTCGCTATAATAATATGATTCGGCAAAAATTCCTTTTCTAAAAAACTTCAGAAAAACCAATTCCTGAGCACAAGAAAAAAGATTAATAATTTCCTGATCAAATTTATATTTTTTTATAAAAAATTGTTGTTCATTTTTTAAAATATTTTTATCATTTTTTATCTTATCAATTTTGGCTTTTAAATCAATTTCTTTTTGTGCTATTTCTATTATTTTGTTTCTAAAATCTTTTTCTCCCAATGGAGTACCCTGAAAAGTATAATTAATCCAACAAAATTTATCACTAAATTTTTTTAACTTTTTATCAAAATTTTTATCCTTTAACGATAAACCCAATTGATATAATTCGAGCTCTTCATTTTTTAAATAAGAAAATTTTAAAGGTGTGGTCATCGTACTAAAAACGCGATTAAATTCCGGGTTGGTTTTAAGGATGTATTTTTCTAATTTGGATTGTAAATATTGTGTAAATACCGGTGTACTATGTTCTAAATTTGTTGGCAAGGAGCTATACAGTCTCATATCAACAAATAAATCCGTAAATTTTTTATATAAGAAAAATAGTTGCTTATTATTTAACTTATCTAAATCAAGTTTACCTAATTTCCTAGAAAAAATTAGTAGCCTATTGGCTCTGATATAAACATTTCTAAAAATTTTATTTAACCAATTTTTTTGTTTTATGATTTTTTTCAATAAATGATTAGCCACCAACTCCCAATCTTTTTCATTGGCATACATTGTAAAAAAATTATCTTTTATGGTGTAAAAAAAGACTTTAAATTTAACCTCGAATATTTCGTACATCTGTTTTGTACGATTTTCAGCGGCCATGTATACTGCCATATTATGCCCCGCCTCTCCATAAAAAAATTGCCATTTGAATTTTTTTAAAAAACTAAGTCCTTTTTTCATATTATAAATTTTTTTCATTATCAAGAAGATCAGACAGTTTACCAATTTCATAATACCAGCTATTTTGAGATAGACCGCTATTATCATTCTTTAAATGATAAATCCGAAAATTAAAATCCCCAAATAAACTTTTTGCATAAACAGCCGACTGCTCAAAAAAGACGCAATTGACTACTTTGTCATCGGTATAAACTACCGTTTTAAATCCCTCATCATATTTAGATTTTAAATAATCTATGAGCATTTCTTTTGTTTTGATATTGCTATCGCTATAATCAAAAGTGGAATTTAATTTTCGAAAATATTTTAAAATATCTGCTCCTAATTTTTTCTTAAAATACTTAACCCGAGCAAGCATTTGCGCCTGCATGCCACTGCTAAAAGTTTCGTTATTCTTTGTAAAATTTAAAACTTCTTCAAAACCATCCGCCAAGCGCAAATTGACCATATCGCCATTCTCATAAATGTTCACATACGCTTCCTCAAAATCTTTACCAGAATTAATTTTTAAACCATTGGCCTTGGCATAATCCTCGAAAGAATCAAAGCCGGTTGTGTCCTTATTCCAAGATTGCAAAAATAAAGTCCCTTCCAAATCCCATAAATATAGCGTCTTGTCCATATTTTTATTTTTTTAATTTTCGCACTATCCCTTTAGTTACATCGATCTCTACTAAATCGCCATTGTTTAATATAGCAGTAGCGATTTTACTTCCCACAATACAAGGTATTCCAATTTCTCTACTCACAATCGCGGCGTGAGATGTAAGTCCACCAGTATCCGTGATAATAGCGGCGGCTTTTTTCATTAAAAAAACATATTCTGGACTAGTCATAGTGGTAACCAAAATTTCACCGTCTTTAAAATTTTGAGACTTGTTAGGGTCTAAAATAATTTTTACAGTGCCTTTTATTATTTCGCCTCTGCCTTTACTGGCCACAATGCCAAAAAAATGATTTGCTTTATTTTTATCTATATCACATTTAGTATAAATCTCCCAAAAATATTTAGATTCTTTATTATTTAAAAATTTAAAATCATTAAAAAAATTAATACCGAAACCAGACCGTCTGGACGATAAAATTGATTTTATATTTTTGCCTCTTATTATTTCATCAATTTCCCAAGTACCACAATTGAGCAAATCACCAAAAGAATAATTGAAGCGTCGAGCAATCTCTTTGGCCATTTTAGTCTGAAAATGTAAACAAATAAAAATATATTTCTTGCGCTGATCTTGCCAGACAATACCCGCTCTTATCGCCTTGGCCACCATCATGATAGTGCTAGATAAATTATATTTTCTCTGTATTACAATTCTATGCCTTTTGATATCTCTAAAATGATTTCTAAGCCTATCAATCAGTTTAAGATCTATTTGCTTTTTTCGTTTCGAGAAAAAGCTAATCGGTACCGAAATAACCTGACTGTAGCTATTTTTCAACCAAAAATATCTACTTTGATGTTTTTTTAAATCGGAAGTTTTCAATAAATCCACTTCTTCCCTTTGGTAAAAAGATAATTTATCAGGAGCAGTCAAAACTTCTAAGGCTTGATTGAGGTCGTCTGAATTTTTTATTATTGGTACCAACAATTCTTCTAAAAACTTATCTGATCCGTAATTAGATAATTCCGGAATAGTTCCAGACAACCAAAAATCTAAATAAGCATCATGTAAGTCATGCCACAGAGATAGTAAGTCTTTATTATTTATTTTTTCCAAGTTAATTTTATTTATTTTATTTTGAATTAAGGTTAATGTTTTTACACATTGTTTCCATTCTGTATAAATTTTTATTCTGCTATCTGATGATAAAAAATATTTTTTAAATACTTTTAAGCCAGCAGCGTATAAATCGGCTTTGTCATTGACCCATAACATCCGACAGTTTCTAAAAAGATAGACCGTTCTCGACCAACGATGGTTTGAGTATTTTTTTGAAAAATAAAAACTATTCATCACTGTAAAAACAGAAGTATATAAAAAATATCCAGGGATTGGGCCCCACAAAAAAATTTCTTTTTTAATATCAAACGGTAAACTGATTTTATCAGACATACTATAAAAACATCATATTATAATCTTTGTAAAAAATGATTATAAAATTACAACAATACCGCGATCAGCATCCAATTCCACCAGATCGCCATCTTTTAATATACTGGTAGCTTTTTGGGTTCCGACCACACATGGTTTTTTTAATTCTCTACTCACTATCGCGGCATGACAAGTAAGACCACCCTCATCCGTCACGATTCCAGCCGCAATTTTCATCAAAGGCACAAACTCCGGTCTAGTCATCATGGAAACCAAAATATCACCAGCTTTCATTTTGGCAAAATCTGCTTTTGTTTCTACGACTCTTACCACTCCTTTAACTATGCCCGGAAACGCAATTCTACCTTTGATTTCACCATCATTCACCTTTTTATTCAAAACTGACACTATTACTTGAGCGTCGTGACCATAGAGCCACTCTGCTTGGTTGTTTTTATCAGCAATATACACTCCGCCTTGCCAACGTTTTGGTAGTTCACTTTTTATTTTAGCAGACAACTTCCAACCGGTGATATCTTTAAAAGTAATCATCCGAGCGAAATCTTCCGTTAAATTATTTTCCGCCTGTAAACGTTGTAAAATTTTATACAAATAATCATTGACGATACAAACAGAAAATTTCTTGCGCACGTCGCGCCAATCAGTCATACGCTCAAACAGATATAAAATATTTTTTAACCCGGATGGAAATTTATATTTTTTATAAATATTTTTCTTTTCTATTTGTAAAGATCGTAAATGCTGTTTGATAGATTCTACTTCAGCGGAAAGTTTATCATAATTTTTTGTTTCAGATCCAATTAGATTGGCAATACAATGATAATCATACAAATCCACATACGCCCAGTTATTTTTAAACCAATAAAAATCCTTGGCATGATTTTTTATCATTTTCTCTACAGTTTTTCCTTGTTTTAATTTTTTAATTATTTTTACCCGATTGATAAACTCTGCTTGGACAAAAGTCAGTTCTGTCGGCCCGATCAGAGTCGCAATTTCATTGTCCGACAGATCAAAACCATAACTTTTGATGATGCTAGATAATATTTTTTCACCTTCCGGATCAGACCATTCTATCGATACACCTTGTTTCCAATGAGCGGTCATTAACTTTAATTGTTTCCGCAAAAAATTAACTAATCTTTTATCGTTCCAATCAGCGATATTTTTTTCAAAAGAAATTTTTAAAAAAATTAGATTCTTCTTTATCAGCTTTTCCCATTTTTTAATCCAATCATCTATATATTTTTTATTTTTTTCTTTTTTTTTTTTAAAA
>Ga0233425_10010415_pt1 | contig 11339 bp, 10 predicted proteins | sample Watercolumn_Towu_2_FD_181712 | JGI IMG/M metagenome (GOLD analysis project Ga0233425, IMG submission 181712) | Freshwater microbial communities from Lake Towuti, South Sulawesi, Indonesia - Watercolumn_Towuti2014_140_MG | ecosystem: Environmental > Aquatic > Freshwater > Lake | place...
AAAGCATAAACACAACCAAAAAAATGACCCCAAATTCCCTCTGGAAAATCATATACAAAGTCTACCCCCCCCTCCTCAGATTCCTCGAAAAAACAAAATTTCATAAAGGTAGACAGCCTTATCGTCTCGGTACTTTAAACAAAAAATACACCAAAAAAGATTTAGAAAAATTTCTCATTTCAAAAGGATTCGAAGATGTGGTTCTTACATGGAAAGATACCGGGGAAATTTTAGGAATGAGAAAAATAGACAAACAAATTTTTCAATATCACATTCGTCTTTTTGACGACGGAGAAATCCGCGGCCACTACGAGTATTCATCTGAAGGCAGTCCATGGAATCATTGCGTAGAAAAAGTATTCGAGCGAAGAGAAAAACACTTCAAAAAACTTCTTGGAAAATTCTTAATCTTTTCTTAATTTATCATACTCTTTCACGGATACGCGAATGTCATTAAGAATTTTACGCAAAAGTCCTCGACCAATATCCCTATTGTGAATCGGGACTACGGTGCTTCTTCCATCAGGATGTCTGAAAAAGACATGCGACCCTTCGGCATCCCTATATTGAAAACCAAGCTTCTGAAGAATTTTAATAAACTTTTTTGGTCTAATTGGAACAAGTTTAGGCATACGATAATTCAAAACTCTGTATGCCTATAAAATGGCTTTTTTGGATTGTTTTCTTGTCAATATTGCGTAAACACAGCTTGGCAGCTTCGGTCAAATTTTTAAGCATTTCTTCTTGCGTGTCCCCCTGAGCATGGCACCCGGGAACAGAGGGGACAGACCCAACATAAACGCCATCTTCGTCCTGTTCAATATAAACTATAAATTGAATTTTTTTATCCATGGCCAAATACTAGCAGACAGGAAAATTTTTTACAACTTTTCCACCTCCGCCCTAAACCTCTCCCCCCTCTCTTTGTAATTTTTAAATTGGTCAAAACTCGCCGCCGCAGGCGACATCACAACAACGGCCTGTCCTCTCCCAAACAACCCACGCACAGCGCCAACCAACCGCCCGCTGCCGCCCGACCCAAGTCCACCGCGTCCTCTCCCAACCCCAAAAAATCCCTTCTTTCTCCCAGCAAACCCTCTCGCTCTATCCGTCGCAACTTTGACAGCCTCACTCAAATCCGCAACGCGAATAATCTCCGTAGGAGTAGGTTCACAAATTTTCTCACCTCTTCGCGCCGCATCGGCCAGCCATTTTTTCGCCCCCTCAATTGCCTTCTGCATTTTCTCCGCAGTCGCCCCCATCAAAACAACCGCCTCCAACGAAGCCTTTGTCAAAATTTTCACAGCCCATTCATGATAATCCAACTCTTTGTCCGAACCGCCGGCGATCAGCACAGTCGGAACCGAAAAAGAATCCACCGCCGCCATGCTCGTCTGAGGATTTGTAGAGAATGAATCGTTGTAATAAGAAACGCCTCTCAATTTTCGCACAAATTCCAATCGATGAGGCAGCCCTTTAAACTTTTTCACAACTTGCGCAATAACACGAGACGAAACCCCAAACTCATTCCCAACCAAAACCGCCGGACAAACATTTTCCAAATTATGCGATCCAATCAGCGCGACATCGCGAACACGAACGATCCGCACCCTCTCGTTTCCAAAAATCCCCTTAATCCACCCATCATCAACATAAACTCCCCCCACCCCAACCGCAGGATTCCCGCGCGGACTCACGTATTTCAAACGCCCTTTCACCAGCGGAGCATAATATCGCGAATACTCATAATCTTTATTCAACACCGCCAAATCATCCTCATTCTGATGCGCCAAAATCAATTCCTTCGCCCGCAAATATTCATCACGATCAGGATAGTAATCAAGATGGTCGCTTGTAGTGTTTAACAAAATCGCAATCCCCGGACTTTTATTCAAATCTCCCAATTGAAAACACGAAAGCTCAAGCACGACAACATCGCTCCCGCGCACTTTATCCAAAAATTCAATCGGCGGATTGCCGATATTTCCGCCCAGCCACGCTCTGCGTGGCCTTGAGCTTGCAGCCTTTGAAACCTTTTTCCCGCCAAGCCCAGCCTTCAAAATCTCATAAATCAAAGTCGAAGTTGTCCCCTTCCCCTTAGTTCCAGTCACACCAACCACTTTGCACGGACAATGATCAAGGAAATATTGAGTCGGCGAAGTCACGATCGCGCCACCCATACGAGCCTCAACAATCGCAGGTTCAAAATAACTCACTCCCGGACTTCTAAAAATCACCTCAAAATCACCCAAACCCTCAAGATAATCCTTCCCCAGCCTCACCGAAACCCCATCCGGCATCGCGTAATCAAGCGAAACTTTTTTATCGCACACGGTAATGTCATTGTACTGATGAGTAACGAGGTAATTGAGTATCGCTTTCCCCTCAACTCCAAACCCGACAATTGCAATCTTACTTCGCTGATCCATAGTTTACTTATATCAAAAACTTGTATAAAATACTACCCAACAGGGTCAAAATCTGATATAATTAAAACGTAACAAGATTATGGACGACAAACTAACCGAGTGGATTAAACAGATAGTAGAGCAAGGAAATGACAGGCCAATAGAGACACCAAATCTCCCTGTAGCGCGCCCGAAGGGCAGCGCCTTGAGCCCGCAGCCAACTCCGCGAAGCGGAGCTAGGGCCATGAGCCCGCAGCCCAAAAAATTCCAATCTCCATCGCGCCCAAACAGACAGCGCCAGCTGTCCATGCAGCCAACTCCACGAAGCGGAGCTAGAGCCCAGAGCCCACAACTTGTGAAACAATTTATAACAAAAGAGAAAATGACGAACAAAACACAAAATTTTAAACACGTGCCGCACACAGCGCACAAACATTTTAATAAACCGAACCAAAAAGCTCCGGCCCGCCTTGCGCGCAGCGCAAAGCCAAAACCGCAGACAATTTCTAAGTTTCAGGGATTAAGAATCATCCCAATCGGCGGACTAAACGAAGTTGGAAAAAACCTCACGGTTTTTGAATACAACCGCACCGGCCAGCCAAAAGACAAAGAAATTCTCGTAGTCGACATGGGTCTTCAATTCCCGGAGGAAGATATGTTGGGAGTTGATTATGTAATTCCAGACACCGCATACTTAGAAGAAAATAAAAAATACATCAAAGGAATTGTAATAACTCACGGCCACTTGGATCACATCGGCGGAATCCCGTACATTCTTCCAAAACTCGATTTTCCCCCTGTCTACGCGACACGCCTCACAAGAGGACTTATTGAAAAAAGACTCGAAGAATTTAAACTAACTAAATACGCAAAACTTCACACAATAGATCCGAAACAATCAATCCGTCTCTATTCATTTGGAATTGATTTTTTCCGCGTCGCTCACTCAATCCCGGACGGAGTTGGCTTAGTGATCAATACGCCAGAAGGCAAAATCGTCCACACAGGAGATTTCAAATTTGACGATTCGCCGGCTAGCCCTCAAGCACGCGCCGACATGGACAAAATCTACTCACTCGAAAAACAAAACATTCTTATCCTTATGTCCGATTCGACAAACGCATTAAAACCCGGCCACACAATGTCCGAATCCGAAATCGGCCGCAACTTGGACATTCTAATAGCGGAAGCAAAAGGCAGAATTGTCATCGCGTCTTTCTCGTCACTCATAGGTAGAATTCAGCAGATTTTCGACTACGCGAAAAAAGCGAATAGACACGTCTACATCTCAGGCAGAAGCATGAAAGACAATATTGATATCGCGATCACGCTTGGGTATCTAAAAATTCACAAAGACCAAATGCGCGACATCAAACACGTCGGCAAAGCAAAAGACAACGAAGTCCTAATCCTCACAACAGGCTCGCAAGGCGAAGCCGTTTCGGCTCTCACAAGAATAGCTCTCAACGAACATCCTCAAGTAAAAATTAAAAAAGGAGACACCGTAATAGTTTCTTCAACTCCGATCATCGGCAACGAGCGCGCGATTTACACAGTGATAAATAATCTCTGCATGCTCGGCGCAAAAGTTATCCATCATCAAATCATGGATATTCACACTTCCGGCCACGGCTATCAGGAAGAATTGAAGCAGATGATTAGAATGGTAAGACCAAAATATTTTATCCCGATCCACGGCGAATATTTTATGCGCTCCGCTCACAAAGAGCTCGCGGTAAAAAGCGGGATCCCGGAGTCAAATTGCGTAAACATTCAAAACGGGGATGTTGTTGAAATTTTAAAAGGCCAATTAAGAAAATCTCACGAAAAAGTTGAAGCGAATTATATTTTAATAGACGGCTTAGGCGAGGGAACAGTCGGCTCACAAGTGATGGTCGATAGGCAAAAAATGGCGCTCAATGGAATTCTTGTAATAATCCTCCACGTCGACAGCAAAACTCACAGACTCAAAGAAGTGCCAAATATAATTTCCCGCGGATTTATCTACATGCACGAGTACGAAGAAATCACAGCGGAATTGGCGAAACTCATCGGCGAATCATACAAAGAATTTATAAAGAAGCGCCCCGATGCCTCGCGCAAAGACGTCAAAGGCTACATCGCCGGCCTCGCCGAAAGATACACTCATCAAAAGATTGAAAGAAGACCTCTTATACTGCCGTTAGTATTTGAAAGTTAAAGCCCTCGATCTCTTGTACTGCCATTAGTGTGGCTCTCACACATTATCCTTCCGCTGATGTTTGAGAGCTGGCATTGCCGCACGGCTTGGTCATAAATCCTCCAACCAATCACGTCTGCTCCTGCTCATTACTTGGGCTTTGCGGATTCGGATTTTGAAACATTCTGCAAAAGGTTCTATTGCGTCCCAGATTTTTAACTTCAACGACGGGGTAAGGACCCCTTGTTTTGCTCGATATGGCCTCGACCAGACTAATTTGGCATTGTTCCTCGGAAACACAGCTCTCTGTATCACCAAAAAAACCTTCATAAAACCGCAAAGCCTCCCGGCCGACTACAAAAGGTTTATAAAAAGGATGAGCTGTCAATGAGATCTCTACTCCATTATTTCCTCTTAAATAAACCATTCTCCTCTCAGTATCAAAATAAAGAACGGCAAATCTGCGTCCGTCGCCAAGCGAAAGTTCAGCGTAATTCACATCTTTCCCATGTAAATGAACTCTCAAAGGGACAGCTGTATTAAAATGCCGGCCCGGCCTAAAGTCTTGCCAAAGCTCATCAAGATTTTCAATAGGGAGATCACGATATTGTTCAGTCATTAGTTTGTGGATTGTAGATGTAGTAGGTTCTGTTCGGAGGTGGCGGATTGGCATTTTTCACGCTTATTTCAACACCCATTTCCGTGGTGGAATCAATCACACCTCTAGCATGGACAACAAGTTCACAATGATTTCCGGACAAATACCCTCCTTCGCCATGCCCTCGGCCGACATATCCATTAAAAAAGCCGTCAGGGAAATTTCTACCGATTTGCATCCGGTTATGACGGATTTCCAAGGAACGGCTTTCGGTCTCGTTCGTCATAAGCAATCTGCCATCGGCGGTAAGCATAATAGTTGTAAATCTCAAAACCCCGTTTGTTGTGCTAGTAAGAAGCTCCAAGCGTCCTCGCCCATTGTGTAGAATAAAAAGCGGTGATTCCCTATGTATTTCAATGGGTTTGTGATTTCCAACCGAGTCCAGTTCTCCGTCATGAGAATTTCTTTCCATGTGATTAAGTTAAGATTAAGAGAGTAATATATAAGAATGACGCGAAAATGTCAACCCCGCGTGCCAGCCAGCCCATGCAAGTGCTCTTTTCTTCCCATGAACCAAACAACCAGCCCCCACAAGTGCCCTTTTTTCAGTTAGAAAAAACAAGCCTTTCAAGTCTGCCCGGGCAGACTTTTGTTCCACAAAAACGCATAGTTTAATTTAACAATCCATCATTTTTTTCTGGTGGGCAGGGAGGGATTCGAACCCCCGTAGGCGTGAGCCAGCAGATTTACAGTCTGCCCCGTTTAGCCGCTTTGGTACCTGCCCAGATAGAACTGTTATTTTAATGTGCTCTTCGCCCAGCTTTATTGCCTCTTCCACTCCACCCTACCATATCTTCCCACCGCCGAAAAGTGCGGGGTTATTTTTGCACAACAAACCCCTGTACACAAGATAAAATTAGCGAATAGAGCTTGTCTTAAACTATAACCCCAAGTGTAACTTTTCAGGTTCAACTTCCTCCCCGGGGAGAAGTTAACATTTTAAAAGAATATGGTTAGATAATCTTCGTTGACCTGTTAATTCTACCCGCCTCTTTGCCAAACCCCTCTTTTTATGTTATAATAATATATAAAGGAAAGAACAAAAACAAAAATAAAAATGGGAAAAAGGCTTTTTTCGGCGCAAAAAGCATATCTCGCGCCAATCACAAAAACAGCGCAAATCGCCGTGCTCTTCGCAACACTCGCCGGACTTCTCTTCGCTCAAATCCAAAGTCCAACTTCCCAAATCCAAGCCCGCGTCCTAAATCCAAATTACACAAAAAACCTTCTCGCCGAAATCGACCAAATCCGCACCGAAGAAGCGGAAGAAAATTCACGATATTCAATTTCAGAAAGATATAGATACGAAATAATCGACCAAGAAGGCGCAACGAACAACGACAACGCCGCAAACAACGCAGCGATAATCTACGCCGACCCAGGTGAAGAATTCTCTCTCGAAGTCACTCTAAAAAACACCGGCAAATCCAGTTGGTTCCTCACCGAAGGAGTTGAAAATCAGCTCGTTCTCGGCTCCTATCCGCAAGACCGTCAGCCAAAGTTCACAGACGCAAAAATTCAAATCAAAGACAAAAACGGCAAAGAAATAATCGGCCCGGACGAAGAAACGACTTTCGCAATCCAATTAAAATCTCCCGAAACCCCCGGCGTATACAGAGAAGAATTCGCCCCCTTAATTTCAGGAGAAAAATGGCTTAACAACGACAAACTAAGTTGGGAAATAATTGTCGGAGAAGATTTTACAAAAAGTTTAAAATACAAAATTCAAGAGCAGGAAATAAATAGAACCGCGCGCCCAAACGTTTCTACGGAAATCAAAATCCAAATTACAAACGCGAGCGAAACAACCTGGTACGGTGGCCGCGACGCCAGTCGTGGCGGAGCCCTCTCCGAGCACACCGTCCAACTCATCGCAGACGACAAAGTCACCGCTCAAACCATAGGCATCTACAGCGATCCCGTAAGCACAATGAGCGAACAAAAAGTTCAGCCCGGCGAAACAGCAACTTTCACATTCGATGTCTCTCCCCCATCAATCACAGGCTCATACAGACTTAGATTAAGATTATCAATCGCGGGATTGTTTACTCTCGACAGAGACCCTCTCGACATCAACATAACTTCCGCAGGCAAAGTAGTAGCCATTACAATCGACGATGGCTACGGCGACATCGAAGACTTCGTAGAAGTTCTAAATGAAAATAATGTTAAAGCGACTTTTTTCATACTCGGAGTTGTGGCGCAAAACGATCCAGAAGGCATGAAAGCGATCATAGAAAGCGGACACCTTCTCGCGAGCCACAGTTACATTCACCCAAATTTTAATACTTTAAGTACAAGCGAAATCCGCAATCAATTAAACACAACTCGCGACGCAATAATTAATTCGACCGGCGGCTACGACCCATATCCGTATTTCCGTTATCCGGGCGGCGACCACAGCCAAAGAACAGACGCGGTTCTCGCAGAAGACGGCTGGGAATTTTTCCATTGGACCAACGGCACCGGCGATTTTAAATATCGCGCAAACACATCGGCCGGCCGCAGTCATATTTTATATTACGCGACCGCAGGAGCTCCCGACAAAGCGATCGTTCTCCTCCACACAATGAGCAAATCAACCCTCGCAGTCCTGCCGGACATCATCAACTGGTACCGCGACCGCGGCTACGCATTTGTAACAGTGGATCAGCTCTAGGCCGCAGTCTCAAACAAACAGCCTATTCTTCTTCCACATCAAAATTTACAATATTTGCAAAGTCCTCAGCCTTTAACGCAGCCCCTCCAACCAGCGCTCCATCAACATCCGGCTGAGCCATATAATTATCAATATTTTCAGGCTTCACGCTCCCCCCATAAAGTATGAGGATCTTATCCGCGACAGCTTGAGTGAATAATCGGGCAATCTCAGAGCGTATATGAGAGCACATGCCTTCAGCATCTTCCGGAGTAGCGTTTTTCCCAGTTCCTATCGCCCAAACCGGCTCATAAGCAATAACAACTTCCGCCATATCCTCCGCGGTCAACCCATCCAAAGCTTTCGTTAATTGCTCGGTAACAATAGCTTCAGCATCTCCCGATTCTCTTTCTTTAAGCTTTTCACCAACACACAAAATAGGCGAAAGCGCATTTCTCAAAGCAGCCCTAACTTTTTCTTTTACAACTTCATCAGTTTCCCCCGCCTCTCTTCTTTCAGAATGTCCAACGATCACATATTCACAACCAAGATCTTTAAGCATTTCCCCAGAAACTTCTCCGGTATGAGCGCCTTTGTCATCCTGACTTATATCCTGCGCTCCAAGTCTGACATTGCCTGAACCTGAAGAAAGCTCGCCCTCGACAGCTTCCAAATAAGGAGAAGGAGGACAAACAGCAACCTCGCGGCCCGAAGGATTAAGAAAGCCAACCTTTTGCGCCAAATCAACAGCTTCCTGATGAGACGTTGGGTTCATTTTCCAATTCCCTGCAATCAAAGGCGTACGTTCTGGATTCATATTTTTTAGGTTAAAAGAATAATTTTAATTAACTTCTCGGCCACATATTCATAAGCACTTCCAAAATCGCTGCGGTTATTTTAGCCTTTTGTTCGCCAACATCCAAGTTCCCTTTATGCGAATGTGGCGCAAAAGCCCCGTTTGTAGCAAGAGTCAAATGTGTAAAAGGAACATTTTTAGCGACGAGTCCCTCCAGTCCGCTCATCCCGATTACATCACAGCCGCGCGCTCTCGCGGCGATCTTTTCTCCAGGCCCCTCAAACTGTGGTCCATGAATATATGAGAACTTCGCCAACGGCGCGCGCCCCTGAACATACCTAACAGCATCTCGCCCAAGCCCCAAATATCTGTCATTATCCCGATGATATCCGTTATGATGAGGATCAACAAACTCCCCGGAAAAAAGAGGCGTATCTTTCCCGACACAAAGAGTGTCAAAACTGTCAGTAACCGAAACATCCCCGATCCCGATCGGCTCAGATTTTCTCCCGCTATGGATATAAGCCAAGTAATTTATAACAGCGGTATGAATACGACTTTGAATAGCTCCCAAATGTTCATTAATAGGTCCGTGCAAAGTTCCAACCCCATTTGTAATAATAAGCCCCTCGAGATGCTCTCTAACAGATTCAATGACAATTCTCATCGCGTACACAAGATCGGGATTATTAGCCTCATTCGGATGCACACGCCCCATTACAACAACAGGTCTTCCGTGAAGAAGCCCCACTCTCATAGATTTACTGTGCCCGGCAATACGAGAATCCGCGCCTGGTATTTTCATCTTGTCATAGCCAAATTCATGCAATGGTTCAAAACCACCTTCTTTAAGTCCATCTCCCCATCCCGTTCCGGGAATAATCCCAAGAAACTTCCTATCGCCAGCGCCTTCAAAAGCAGGAGCCACAACCTTTTTCGCATGCGCAACCCTCCGATCAACCTCACGTTTATCCATATTCTTAATTTTTAAAAATTGGGGCTTAATATACCTCAGTATAAATTTTTTTGCAAAACAAACTATGCTATAATCACCACACTATGACAAAAAACCTCAAAACACACATAACAGTAATAAATAAAAATCTAAGCACCCTTAGGAGTAAATTTAAAGTAAAACGAATAGCAATTTTTGGATCAACTGCCAGAGGTGATAACAAAAAAAACAGCGATATTGATGTAATGGTAGAATTTGATGAGCCGATAAGTTTTTTTACCTTTATAGAGTTGGAAAATTATTTATCAAAAATCCTCGGTGCAAAGGTTGACTTAACGACAAAAAAAGCCATCAAACAAACAATAAAGAAAGAAATTCTTAAAGAACTGATATATGCCTAAAAGAGAGATACTTTTGTACATCAACGATATTTATTATTCCTGATGATAAAATCTTGTCAGTACTGCAGTTTACAATTCACAATTACTCAAGACGACCAATCCTTTTACAAACGCTTCGACGTCCCAACTCCAACTCTCTGCCCGGACTGCCGCGAGCAGCGCAGGCTTTCGTATCGCAACGAACGCTCTTTTTATAATCGAAAATGTGACGCGACCGGCAAAGACGTGATTTCAATTTATCCGCAGGACTTCCCAGGCAAAGTCTACTCATACGACTTTTGGTGGAGCGATTCATATGATCCGCTCACAATAAAAGACCTGCCGGATTTTGACTTCACGAAGCCATTTTTCCCGCAATATCTAGAGCTAGCAACAGCAACTCCCCGCCCCTGCATCGTAAACATGAACAGCGAAAATTCCCTCTACACAAACCACTCCGCGTACAACAAAAATTGCTACATGTGCATGAACACCGGATACTGCGAAGACCTTTTGTATTGCAGTAATTATTGCCTGTACAGCAAGGACTGTGCCGACTGTCTCGCGATCAAAAAATGCGAAAGATGCTACTTTTGCACCAACACAGAAAACTCCCAATTTTGTTCCTATTTGTACCAATGCGGAGGGATGATCGATTCCCACTTTTGCTACGACTGCCAAGGCTGCCAAAGCTGCGTAAATTGTTACAATCTCCGCCACAAAAAATTCTGTATTTTCAATAAACAATTCTCAAAAGACGAATACCAGAAAAAGCTGAAAGAACTCACGCCAACAGATTGGAACGCCTCAATGGAAGCTTTTTCAAATTGGAAAAATTTAATTTTCGAAAAAGCTTTTCACAAAGATTTATTTATCGAAAAATGCCAAAACTGCACGGGCGATCACGTAGCAAATTCAAAAAACACAAGGGATTCATTTTACGTTTTTGATATGCAGGATTGCGCATACTGCTACGACGCCGGCGAAATGAAAGATTGTTATGACGTTGTCGAGCCTTTCAAAGGCGAACTTGAATACGAAACCCATGCTTGTAATATCAATTATCGAATTCTTTTTTGCTCAAAATGTTACGAAAACAACAACATGACTTACTGCCAATATTGCTGGCACTGCTCAAATTGTTTCGGCTGTTTTGGGCTGAGGGATAAGAAATATTGCGTTTTCAATAAACAGTATTCAAAAGAGGAATACGAAAAACTTGTCCCCAAATTCATAGTACACATGAAAGAAACCAAAGAATGGGGCGAATTTTTCCCAATGGAACACTCCCCTTTCAAATACGAAGAAACCGCAGCGAATGATTA
>Ga0233425_10010416_pt1 | contig 11338 bp, 13 predicted proteins | sample Watercolumn_Towu_2_FD_181712 | JGI IMG/M metagenome (GOLD analysis project Ga0233425, IMG submission 181712) | Freshwater microbial communities from Lake Towuti, South Sulawesi, Indonesia - Watercolumn_Towuti2014_140_MG | ecosystem: Environmental > Aquatic > Freshwater > Lake | place...
GGGTTCCTCGTCGAGGAGGTAAACGGCGGGCACCGGTACGCCGGAGGCGAGGGCCATTTCCTCGACGACATTGAGCAGGCGGCGTTCGGCGAGGTCGGTCGAGGCGGGATCGACGCGCCGGGCGCCGAGGGAGTCGGCCACCGCGGAGCCGCCCCGCCGGAACTGCCACCACTTGAAAAGCGAGCCGAGACCGACGACCGCGAGGGTGCCGAGGGCGACCGGCACGAGGAGATCCGGGCGCCAGAAGCGGTCGGGAGTGCCTTCGACCGGAGGCAGCGCACCGGCGGGGCTGACGACGCGCTGACTTTCCTCGTAGTTGAGGAAGAACGTCAGTGCGGCGGCGTAGCCGGCGAGGATCGTGCCGAGGACGGCGAGGGCAAACAGCAGCACCAGCCGCGAGGTGCGCTTTTTGGCGCGGGCCTGTGCTTCGAAGAAGTCCATCGTTCAGCCGGGCTTGGCCGCGACCACCTCCGTGCCGGCGCGGGCGCGGGGCGCACGGGGCGAGGTCGGGCGGGCGGGGCGCACGGCGGTTCTCCGTTCAGCCGATGGGTCGGACAAAGAGGGGGATGCTGCCCTCGTGCCGTCCATCGAGAGCGAGATCGATCGAGTACTCGCCGAACGCCTCGACCTTGAGGCCGCCGATGTTGGCGACGACTTGGAGGGCGTTGGTGTGGGCGTCGGGCGGCATGGCGACGTGGAGGGGAATCTCGACCGGCGGGAGGAGGAGGCGACCGTCGTCGTCGGAGATCGACAGGCGCAGTTTCTTCGTGCCCTCCTCGATCTTCTCGAAGCGCAGTTTGACCGCGATGCAGCAGTGGGCGTGCACGGCGGGCATCTGGCGCGTGAGGATGGTGTCGAAGACGCCCATCACGCTGAGTTTGCCGCCGTAGTCGGCCGCGAAATCGCACAAGGCAAAGACCTCGACTTTCATCGGGGTGGGTTCAGGCGAAAGTTACCTTGGGGGCCTGGCGCTCGGCGGCGTTGTCGACCTGGAAGAGCTCGGCCGCGGCAAAGCCGAGGGCGCCGGCGAGGAGGACCGCGGGAAAGGTCTCGCGCGAGGTGTTGTAGACCATGACGCTGTCGTTGTAGGCCTGCCGGGCGAACGAGATCTTGTTTTCCGTGGAGGTGAGCTCCTCGGTGAGCTGCATCATGTTCTGGTTGGCCTTGAGGTCGGGGTACTGTTCGGCGACGACGAGGAGGCGCGAGAGCGCGCTGCCGAGGCCGATTTCGGCCGAGATGAGGCTCTTCATCGTGCCGCCGCTGGCGGGATTGGCGGCGGCGGCCTGGGCGGCGGAGGCGGCGAGGTTGCGCGCCTTGATGACCGCCTCGAGGGTCTCGCGCTCGTGCTTGAGGTAGCCCTTGGCGGTTTCGACGAGGTTGGGAATGAGATCGTAGCGGCGCTTCAGTTGCACGTCGATTTGCGCGAAGGCGTTCTTGAACCGATTGCGCAGGGCGACCAGCCGGTTGTAGATGCCGATGAGCCAGAAGACGAGGACGACGGCAACGAGGACGAGGACGGCGAGAGCGATGGTGGTGGAGGACATGGCGGGTGCGACGAGGGAGTGGAACGAAACCGGTGCGAGTGTGTCAGCCGGTGGTGCAACGGGCGAGCCGGAACTGGTTACAACGCGGTTGATTGTTTCCGCGCCGCGCGCAAGTTGGACGACCGGTGAACGCGATTCCAAGAGTACTCGGAGGACTGGCGCTGGGAGTGGCTGCCCTGGCGCCGCTGGCGGCGCAGGGGGCGTTGACTCCGCCGGCGCCGCTGGCGGGTGCGCCCGCCGCCCGGCCGGGAGGCCACGAAGCGGTTTCCCAGGCGGCGGCGCAACGGGCCCAGGACCTCGGCCTGCCGGGGATCGCCGCGGATCTCTACCGCCGGGCGCGCGAGGTCCCCGGGGCGGATCGGGCCGGACTTGCGCTGGCGTTGGCGACGGCGCTGCTCGATGCCGGCCGGCCCGAGGAGGCCGAGAAGGTGCTCGGAGAGATCGCGGAGCCCCGCGGAGCCGCCTGGCATTTGCGGGCGGGGCTGGCGGCGGTGCAACTGCGGCGGGTGGAAGCGGCCCGCCAGGAACTGGCCGCGATCCGCGAAGGCGATTTGCCGGCCGAAGATCTGCCGTGGTACTGGTTTCTCCAGGGCGAAGTGATCGATCTCGGACCGGTGCGGGACATCACCCGGGCGAATGAACTGTACCGCAAGGCGGAGGACGCGGCGCGCACGGATCTGGCCCGGGCGAGGTTCCAGCTCGCGGCGGAGCGGCTGCGGCTGCGGCTGGGCACGCCGCGGGAGGCGGACCTGAAGACCATGCGCGAGAACTACGAGCGCAACCCCGGCACGCAGATCGGCTACAGCTATGCCGAGGTGTATGCGGTGGCATTGGACGCGCTGGGGCAAAAGGGGCAGGCGGTGACGTTTCTGCAGAACCTCCTGGTGGGGCTGCCGCGACGCGAGCGCGGATGGTGGGACAAACTGCGGCTGGTGCTCGGGATTGTCGGCGATCGCAGCCGGAACGGAGCGGGGCGCAACGCGCTGAGTCAGCTGATCGAAAGCGGCAGCGATGTCTTGCGGCAGCGCCAGGCGCTGCAGATTCTCGCCGCGGAATCGGGGGCGGAGCCGGAGCGAAGTCATTTCCGCGGGTTGCTGGCGAGGTTGATCGGCGCGCAGCCGGAGCACCCGATTAAGGAGAGCCTGCTGGTCGTGCGGGCGCAGGTGGCGCTGGCGGAGAAGGATTTCGCGGTGGCGGAGGAGGATGCGAACCGGTTGCTCAAGCAGTTCCCGTTGTCGCCCCTGCGGGCGCATGCCAACGGCATTCTCATGCACTCGGCCTGGGAGCAGAGGCGCTACCGGCTGGCGGCGGATTTTGCCGCGAAGACGCGGACCGAGTTGCGGGCGACGATAACGGGGCCGGATTTGGTGGATGGAACCGTGCGGCGCGTGCAGGTCGAGCTCGGCGTGCTCGAGGCGGAGGCCTGGCTGCGGGCGGGGCTGGCGGCGGGGGATCGGAGCGATTTCCGCAGTGCCGCGGACGCGTATGCGGCGGTGCTGCGCGATCGGCCGCCGGAGCTGGCAGCGGGCCGACTCGGGGCCCTGATGCTGCAGCGCGTGCTCGCCGAGATCAAATCGGGCTCCGGCAAGGCGGGGGCGGTGCTGGACGAACTTGGGCAGGACCCGGCGTTTGACCTCGAGAGTCGCTGGCAAGCGGAGTGGATTCTGGCACGGGCGCTGCAAGTGCAGGGTGGCGCCGGAATCAGGGAGGCGTACGCGCGAGTGAATCACCTGTTGGCGGGCGGGGCGGCGGGCAATGCGGTGTTGAAACCGGAACTGCGCGCGCGGATGGCCTGGCTGCAGGCGCGCCTGTCGTTCGACGCTGGGGAGGCGCCGCGGACGGTCGAGTTGGTCGACGAGCTCTTGCGCACGCCGCTGGCGATCGATCCGGCGCTGAACACCGAGATCGCCAGCACGGCCGTGCTGCTGCGAGCCCGCGCGGAACTCGCGCTCGGGCGCGAAGCGGCGGCGCTGGAAACGCTGAAGAAACTGCGCACCGACTTTCCCCGATCCGACGCCGCCGCGTCCTCGTATCTGATCGAGTCGGAGCATTACGCCGAACAGGAGAAGATCGACGAGGCGCGCAACCGGTTGATCAGCCTGACGGACAGTCCGGTGCACAAGGGCAGCGAATACGTGCCGTTTGCCCTTTTCCGGCTGGCTTCGCTGGCGGAGCGGCTGGGGCGCCCGGAGAACCTGCAGGAGGCGAACAAGCGGCTGGAGGAACTCGTGAATCACCCGGCGACGACCGGCCAGGCGGACCTGATCTTCGCCGCCCGCTTTCGGCAGGGGAACCTGTTTCGCAAACTCAACGATTTCGCGGCAGCGCAGCGGGCCTACGAGGATCTGGTCAACCGGTATCCGCGGCGGCCTGACGTCGTGCTGGCGCAGCTGGCGCTGGCCGAGTGCCACAACGCGCAGTCCGCCGCCGGCGACCCGGCGCATGCGGATACGGCGCAGTTGATCTTCGAACAATTGCGGGACCGGGTCGATGCGCCGCGGGATGTGCGCGTGGAGGCGGGCTACAATCTCGGGCTGCTGCTGGCGCGGCGCGGCAAGGCGGAAGAGGCGGTGGCCGTGTGGTGGCGCGAGGTGGTGGATCCCTTTCTCAAGGAGGAGACGCGACCCTTCGAGGCCGACGCAAAACGGCCGTACTGGCTGGCCCGCACCCTGAGGGAACTGGGCGATCTGCTGGAGAAGCTCGGCCGGTTTGACGAGGCGAAGGAGGCCTATCGCGTGCTGCTCGACAAGCGGTTGCCGTTCGGAGAGGCGGTCGCGCGGACGCGGCTGGAGCAACTGGGCGTCCAACTCGCCAAACCATGAGACGTCGATTCAGGAGGCGAACGGTGAACGCGTGGGCGGGTGGCGTCGTGGCCGGCGGGCGGGCGCGGCGCCCGGGGGAAACGGGAGGCGAGCCGGAACTTTCGGGTTTGCGGCGGCGGAGGCGGGGCCAAATCTGACCACGATGCCTGGATTCGAACTCAGTTTGTTTGCGCGCGGTGGGCCCATGATCTGGGTGCTCGTCGCGATGGCGGTGATGGCGGCCATGCTTTTCGTCGAGCGGGTGTTGTACCTGCATCGCGGCCAGATCCGTGCGAAGGCCTTTCTCGAGGGGATCAAGAACATCCTGGAGAAACGGCGCCTGGTCGAAGCGCTGACCGTGTGCGAAGAAACGCCCGGGCCCGTGGCCGCGGTGGTCAAGGCGGCCTTGCTCCACGCCGACGATCCCGCGGAGGTCATGCGCTTTCACGTGCAGGAAGCGGCAGTGATCGAATTGCCGGCGTTGGAACGGCGGATTGGCTCGATTGCGGCGATCGCCCAGGTGGCGCCGCTCGTGGGCATTCTCGGGACGGTGCTGGGCATGATGGCGACGTTTCTGGCCTTCGAGCAGGGCGGCAATTACGCGATGGCCGGGGCCCTGTCGCGCGGGATGTGGCAGGCGTTGCTGGCGACGGCGGGCAGCCTGATGCTGGCGATTCCGGCCCATCTGGCCCACCACTTCCTGACCGCAAGAGTGAGGGCGATTGTCCGGGACGTCGAGTGGTCCGGCAACGAGATCATGAAGTACCTCCTGACAGATTACCGCGGCCGGTCTCCCGGTGCGGGCTCGGCCGCGGCCGAGCCGAAGCCATGATTACGCGGCCGCTCGATCTTGCCTCGAAGCTGCAGCCGGTTCCGCGCAGCTATCACGGGCTCTTCTTCGTCAACGCCGGCTTGCTGGTGTTGTTCTTCATGCTCTTCGGTTCGAAGTTCGTCCTGGCGCCCGGGGTGGCGATCGATTTCCGGCTGCCCGTGGTGGCGGGGGCCAATGCCAACGCCCGCGCTCCCACGCATGTCATCAGCGTGCTCGGGTCGGGTCAGATCTTCACCAACGACGGCCTGCGCAAGATGTCGGAAGTGGGCGATTGGCTGAAAGCGCAGGCGCGGCAGTCGACGGCGCCGCTGCTGCTTGTGCGGGCAGGGACCGATGTGCCGACTTCGGTCTTGGCGGACTTGGCTGGTGCGGCGCGGGCGGCCGGATTCGAGATGATCTGGGCGGCGGGTGAGCCGGCCGGCGAAAAGGGGCGTTGAGATGGCCACACGGTGGTCGGAAACGAGGAAACGCTGGGCGGCGGCGGCGGCGGTTGCCCTGGCCTGCCTAGGGGCGCTGGCGCTGCTGTTTCGCCCGCCACCGTCCGGCGGAGCAGGGCCGCCGCCGCCGAAGTCTCGGCCCAGCATCCAGATGGCCCGACCGTCCGAAGCGGATGTCGTGCTTAAGGATGAAGCGATGATGAGGGACCTGCGTCCGCTTTTTCTGCCCACCGAGTTCAACGCGACTCTTTCGGAACCGCGCCGCGAACCGGGGCGGACGATCCTCGATGATGAAGCCCCCAGAGTGGGAGGTGCCGAGGCGGAGTTGTCCATCGGCCGGGACCTGCCGCCGATCGCGCGGCTGGGCAGCCGCCCGGCCGACAAAGCCCGGGGCAGCGACGTGTTGATGGCGGCGGACAACGCTCCAGGACTCGTGGGGATCGGGCGCACCGCGGGAAAGGTGGCGGCCTTTGCAGGGCGGAGTGGATTTGTCGAAATCGTCGCCGCGTGGACAGGACAGACGGTCTTGGCGGAAGCGCTGCCGAAGGAGTTGGGACCTCCCGGCAACAAGGCGTGGGAACCGATGGAGTTGTTTGCCGCAGTCGACGCCTCTGGGTTGGTCGCCCCCTTGGTGGTGATCGAGGGGTCCCGGGTGGACGAGGTGGATGCCCATTTCCGCCGGACGCTTGAGCAGCGGTACCGGGTGGGCGAACGCCTGCCGCCGGGGTTCTATCGAATCGTCATCGGGCCGTGATGGGGAAAACCGAGCTCGGAGGCGGATGGCGGCGGGGCGCAGAAAGCGGCGCGAGCCGGGTAGGTTTTACAATATTTGGGGAAAGTGCCCAATTTGCTGTTGACGGTGCCGGAGCCGGGCTGCACGTTTTTCGGCTCTTTTCGTTTTTTGGCACTCCCGCATTCTGCCCAGATAGCTCAGCTGGTAGAGCACCCCCTTGGTAAGGGGGAGGTCGTCGGTTCAAATCCGATTCTGGGCTCCAGGGTCAGAAAGCGCGTCGGCTCAGGCTTCTACGACGCTAAACCAGAAGTCGATTTTCATCCCAACTCAAACATCCGTCACCCATGGCTAAAGCCCAATTCGAACGTAAGAAACCGCACGTAAACGTCGGCACGATCGGCCACGTTGATCACGGCAAGACCACGCTTACCGCCGCCATCCTGGCGGTGCAGGCGAAGAAGGGGCTGGCCGAGATCAAGGCCTACGCAGACATCGCCAAGGGAGGCACCGTGCGCGATGCCACCAAGACGGTCACGATTTCGGTGGCCCATGTGGAATACGAGACGGAGAAGCGCCACTACGCGCACGTCGATTGCCCCGGTCACGCCGACTTCGTCAAGAACATGATCACCGGCGCCGCGCAGATGGACGGCGCGATCCTGGTCGTTTCCGCGGCCGACGGCCCCATGCCGCAGACCCGCGAGCACATCCTGCTCGCGCGCCAGGTGGGCGTGCCGAAGATTGTCGTCTTCCTCAACAAGGTGGATCTGCTGGAGGACCCGGAATTGCTGGAACTGGTCGAGATGGAGGTCCGCGAGCTGCTGACGAAGTATCAGTTCCCCGGTGACACGACCACGATCGTGCGCGGTTCGTCGACGGCGGCACTGGCCGGCAGCCCCGAGGGCATGAAGGCGATCTCCGACCTGATGAACGCGATCGACAGCGACATCCCGGAGCCGATCCGGGAGATGGACAAGCCGTTCCTGATGTCGGTCGAAGACGTGTTCTCGATTACCGGCCGCGGCACGGTGGCCACGGGCCGCATCGAGCGCGGCACCGTGCGGATCAACGAGCCGGTCGAAATCGTAGGCCTGCGCGAGACCACCACCTCGGTGGTGACGGGCATCGAGATGTTCCGCAAGCTGCTCGACAGCGGCCAGGCGGGAGACAACGTCGGCATTCTGCTGCGGGGCGTGGAGAAGGACGGGATCGAGCGCGGTCAGGTCATTGCGGCGCCGAAGACGATCACTCCGCACAAGAAAGCCAAGGCCGAGATCTACGTGTTGTCGAAGGATGAGGGTGGTCGTCACACCCCGTTCTTCACCGGGTATCGTCCGCAGTTCTACTTCCGGACGACGGATGTCACCGGAGTCGTCAACCTGCCGAAGGGGGTCGAGATGATCATGCCGGGCGATAACATCTCGGTGGATATTGAGCTCATCTCCCCCATCGCGATGGAAAAGACGCAGAAGTTCGCCATTCGCGAAGGCGGGCGCACGATCGGAGCCGGCCGGATCTCGGAAATCGTCGAATAAGTCGCGTTTTGCCATCAATCATGGCGATGCGCCGAGGCCCCCGGGCGGGGTCTCGGCGGCGTCGTCTCAAGGACCACCACAGGCGCGTAGCTCAACTGGTAGAGTAGCGGTCTCCAAAACCGTTGGTTGGGGGTTCGATTCCCTCCGCGCCTGCCAGCAATTTTCAGATGAAAAACCCGTTCCGCAGCACTCGCATCTTTTTCGGTGAAATGGTCGGTGAGCTCCAAAAGGCCACCTGGCCCACCAAGCTGGAATTGCGTGATTCCACCGTCGTGGTGGTCGTGGCCGCGGTGATTCTTGGCGTTTTCACGAGCATCAGCGATTTTTCGCTGACCCAGCTGGTCATCCTGTTCACGGACTTGGTGAGCTGAGGCCAAGGCACCACCGACATGCCTGCTCCAACGACCGCGCCGGCTGGCGCCCAGTGGTTTGCCCTGCACACGCTCTCCGGCCAGGAGAGCAAGGTGAAGACGTACATCGAGAAGTTCAAGAAGGCGGAGGAGCTCGACGAGTACATTTTCGAAATCCTGCTGCCCACCGAGGTGGTCTCCGAGGTGAAGGGGGGCAAGAAGACCACCAAGGTGCGGAAACTCTACCCGGGCTATGTCTTCATCCACGCCAAGCTTTACGGGGAAGACGGGAAGCTGATCAACAAGCCGTGGTATTTTGTGAAGGAAACAACGGGGGTGATCGGCTTCGTCGGGGGGGATCGGCCCGCGGCCCTGCGCCAGTCGGAGGTGGAGGAGATCTACGCGCGCATCGAGGCGGCGAGCGGCAAGGAGGTGCCGAAGGTCCAGTACGCCGTCGGCGAGGAAGTGAAGATCACCGACGGCGCGTTCGCCTCGCTGAGCGGTCGGATCGACGAGATCGATCCGGAGCGGGGCAAGCTCAAGGTTTCCGTGTCGATCTTCGGTCGGTTCACGCCGGTCGAGCTCGAGTACTGGCAGGTCCAGCGCCTGACCGAGTAGACCGCTCCATTCCCTATCCCTCCATCGTTCTCCCTTTCCCACGTTTCTATGGCCAAGAAGATCCAAGGATACATCCGACTTCAGCTGCCGGCCGGCGCCGCCAACCCGGCCCCTCCGGTCGGTCCCGCGCTCGGGGCCCAAGGCGTCAATATCATGGCGTTCTGCAAGGAGTTTAATGCGCGGACCAAGGATCAGAACGGGATGATCCTCCCGGTCGTCATCACGGTCTACACGGACAAGAGTTTCACCTTTATCCTCAAGTCACCCCCGGCCTCGGTCCTGCTGAAGAAGGCGGCCAACATCGCGAGCGGCTCGGGGCGCCCGAATCAGGATAAAGTCGGCAAGGTGACGCGCAAGCAGCTGCTCGAGATCTATAGCATCAAGAAGGCCGATCTGAACGCCACGACGCCAGAGGCGGGGGTGAAGATCATCGCCGGCACCGCCCGCAACATGGGCATCGAGGTGGTCGACTAAATTTCCGCCGCCCGGCCGGGGGGAGGTCCGCCGCAGCAGTGCGCGGCTTCCGTCGGGCCACGGCAGACCTGAAAACAACCCAGCGGGAGTCCCGACCGGGACGTTCGCACCGCAAGGAGCCAACATGCCAAGGAAGCACAGCAAACGATACAACAGCGCCACCAAGGTGGCGGACCTCTCGAAGGACTACCCGCTGAAGGAGGCGGTGGAGATCCTCGCGAAGTTCCCCAAAGCCAAGTTCGACGAAACGGTCGAGCTATCCTTCCGCCTGGGCGTCAACGCCACGTCGGGCGAGCAAAACGTCCGTGGCACGACGCCCTTGCCCAATGGTTCGGGCAAGAAGGTGCGCGTCCTCGTCTTCACCGACGATCCGCAGAAGGCGCTGAAGGCGGGGGCAGATCACGCCGGGCTCCAGGATATCATGGCGAAGATCCAGAACGAGGGCTGGCTCGATTTCGACGTGGCGATCGCGACGACCGAAGCGATGAAACAGGTGCGCACGCTCGCCCGGGTGCTCGGGCCCAAGGGGCTGATGCCCAACCCGAAGGCGGGCACGGTGACCGACGACATTGCCGCCGGGATCAAGGCGGTGAAGGCGGGTCGGGTGGAGTTCAAGATGGACAAGACGGCCAACATCGGAGTTGGCGTGGGCAAGCGGTCGTTTACGCCGGCGCAAATCCTCGAAAACGCCTCCGCGGTGCTCGAGGCCGTGGGCAAGGCCCGCCCGGGGACCTTCAAGGGCGGTCAGTTCATCAAGAGCGTCACGATTTCCTCGAGCATGAGCCCGAGCGTGCGCGTCGCATCCACCGAATTCAGCAAGTATTGAGGAGACCGACCATGAGAGCGGAAAAACAATATCTGATCGCCGAGGTCGACACTCACCTCAAGAAGTCCGACTACGTTATCCTGGCCAACTTCACCAAGGTGACGGTCGCCGATACCGCCGAGCTGCGCAAGCGCCTCGCGGCGGAAAAGGCGGAGTTCCACGTCGTCAAGAACAGCTCGTTGCGGGAGGCCGCCAAGGCGTTGGGGTTGCCGGAGTTTGAGTCGGCTCTCGCCGGCCCGACCGCCATCATCGTGGGTGGACGCAATTCCGCGGGCGTCGCCAAGATCCTCAAGGGGTTCTTCGAGGAAAAGAAGAAGCTCGAAATCAAGGTGGGCGTGCTGGACCGGAAGCTGGTCAGCGCTGCCGACCTGGCGAAGATCGCCGAGTTGCCGCCTTTCGGGGCGCTGCGGGCGCAGTTCCTTGGCCTTCTCAACGGCACCGCGGCCGCGTTCGTGCGGGTCCTCGATGCGCGCGTCAAGAAGGAGCAACCGGCTGCCCCGGCAGCCTGATTTCACCCACCACCCAACCTAGAATTTTGCCGGCACTGGCGGGCCACCGCGAACTGCCGGCAGAGCCAGAAGATCCACGAGGCCGGCTAGGAGATACGTCTCTTAAACGCGTTTCACCCTTCGAAACCGCTAGCCTGCCCAAGGAGCAACCAACATGAGCAACGTCACCAAAGAACAAGTCATCGAGTGGCTTTCCAGCCAGTCGGTCATGGAACTCGCCGCGCTGGTCAAGGACCTCGAGGGCAAATGGGGCGTCTCCGCCGCTGCCGCGGTGGCCGCCGCTCCAGCGGGAGGCGCCGCCGCCGGACCCGCCGCGGCACCCGCGGCCGAGGCGCAGACCGAGTTCACCGTCGTCCTCAAGGAAGCCGGGGCGAACAAGATCAGCGTCATCAAGGAAGTCCGCGCCATCACCGGGCTTGGGCTCAAGGAAGCCAAAGACCTGGTCGAGGGTGCGCCGAAGCCGATCAAGGAGAACGCACCCAAGGCCGAGGCCGAGGAGATCAAGAAAAAGCTCGAGGCCGCCGGCGCGAAGATCGAGCTCAAGTGATCTATCGCTTGGCGCAACCTCCCGCACCGCTGACCGGCACGGGCCGGACCGGGCTCCCGCCCGGCCGGTGCCGCCGCTCCGTGTCCCCGGCCGCCCCGCCCCGTGGCATTCGCCGCGGGGATGGGCCGGCGG
>Ga0233425_10010417_pt1 | contig 11337 bp, 10 predicted proteins | sample Watercolumn_Towu_2_FD_181712 | JGI IMG/M metagenome (GOLD analysis project Ga0233425, IMG submission 181712) | Freshwater microbial communities from Lake Towuti, South Sulawesi, Indonesia - Watercolumn_Towuti2014_140_MG | ecosystem: Environmental > Aquatic > Freshwater > Lake | place...
GTTGGTCAGTCCGAGGATGTCGCCCAAGCCCTTCACATCGGCAGAGGTGCTGCTGGCGGGCATCCGCAGGGGGCGTCCGCGCTGGAGGGAGTTTGCCAGCATGGGGATGGCGTTCTTGTTCAACGAACCGCCTTCCAACATGTCTTCGCGGATCAGGTCGTAACCGCCCGCAATCTGCAACTGGTTGCTGTTGTCGACCAATTGGATCATGAAGCACAGGTCCGAGAGCATGGTCTGCGCGATGGCGCGGGTGATTGCCTGGCTGATCTTGGTGGGGTTGGTTTCAGCGGCCAGAGCCAGCATGGCGTGGAAAGTCTTGGGGTCGGTGCTGTAGCGGCGGCGTTCTGGGATTCCTGAAATCGTGTCCTGTTTTTTGCTGGCAGAGCGCGGGGGCAGGTTGACAGCAACAGGGGGTTGGGCAATGGCGAAACGCTGCGGCAGGGTGAGCAGGATTGGGTAGGCCGCCATGTAGGCAAGGCGGACAATGCCGGAGTAGTTTCCTTCGACCGGAAAAAGAAAATGACCGGCGTGTCCGAGAAAGCCGATGGTCAACAGGATGACACCGTTCCACATCCCATCCGGTTTGCGGGTGAATAGAATGGCAACGCTGACAATGATGGCTAGCAGGGCGCCAAATTGCCATGCCCAGTCGCTGTCGCTTTGGTTATACGTGGCAGACGCCGCGTCCTGCTGCCAGGCGAGGAGGCTGATTCCAAAGGCGATAAGCACCAGCAGGCTCAACAGCCCGGCCACGGCATCGGCGGCTTTGCTCGGCTCGGGGAAGCCGTACAGCCAGGTAATCCAGATAATTCCGAAGATGATGTAGGCGCGGTCGAGCGGCGGCAGGACGACGGTCGGGTCGATCAATCCCTGCCAGCCAAGTCCGCTGAAAACGAACATGATGACCTGTGCTCCGAGCAGAATGCCAAGCCCCACAAAAGCCCGCTTCGCCTGTGGAAATTCGCTCAATCGCCAGTGATTGAAGGCGGATTGCAGTCCGCTTGCCACAGCAAAGACCAGGACGATGTAGTAGATCAAGTCACCGGGGGGGACGGTCAATTGGGTGAGTATCAGGCTGGAGAATGCGCTCATTTTGGTTATTATACTTCCAGTTTAAAGAAATATGGTTTGCCCGGCGTATAATTATCGTTACAATGCCCGGTAAAAGAATTACCGTCCCGCTCGTCCTGCTTGCATTGCTCGCGGCTTTTCTCGCTCCCATCCCTTCGATGGGATTTGTTTGGTTGAACCGCGCCGAAGCCAGTTTCGACGCGCAGGATTTTAACTCGGCGGCTGGGTTTTATGCCCAAGCCGCGCGCCTGCTCCCCTGGCGGAGTGACTTGTGGGAGATGGCGGGTATGTCTGCCACCTTCATGGGAAATTCCAAACAAGCAATCGAAAATTATGGGCATGTGTCGGAACTGTCGGCAACAGGCTGGCAGATGTTGGGGCTTTCATACATATTGTCGGGTGACTCTGATACGGCAATTACCACCTTCAAACAAGGTTTGCAATTTTATGATTCGGCTGCCATCTATGCCCTGCTGGTAGCCGCGTATGGCAATCAGAACAATTTGGAAGGGCAGCGTGATGGACTTGAGAACCTGCTAAGGCTGGAACCTGAGGATGCGCGCGCTCATTACCATTTGGGATTGATTCTGACCGTGCTGGAGCCTGAACAGGCGCTCACGCATCTGATGTTTGCCGCCTCTCTCGACCCGAAATTTGACCCTGCTGTCCAAACCTTACGCTCCGCCTTGAACTTGTCTTCCACCCAGCCTGACGCATCGCAGCAGATGGTGACGAATGGTCGCGCCCTCGGTCTGGTGAAGGAATGGGCTTTAGCCATCCCCGCTTTCGAGAAAGCTGTCTCTCTCGATGAGGAGAACGCCGAGGCATGGGCATGGCTGGGTGAGGCAAAACAACAGCAAAATATCATCACGAATGTCCCCATGAACGATGCCGGCAGGGTTGAACTGGACAAGGCTGTGCGGCTCGACCACACTTCCGTCGTGGTGCGCGGGTTGCGCGCCCTGTATTGGAGCCGTCAGGAAAAATATCCACAGATGCGGGCGGAATATTCCCTCGCCGCCATGTACGAGCCTGAGAATCCCGCATGGCAGGCGGGCCTGGGCGATGCCTACCTCAAAAGCGGTGACCTTGTCTCTGCGCTGGCGGCATATCGCCGCGCAACGGAACTCGCGCCCAACGAATCCACCTACTGGACTTTGCTGGCTGTCTTTTGCGCCCAAAACAATGTCTATCTGGATGAAGTGGGATTGCCCGCCGCGCAAAAAGCCGTGGCAATTTCTCCCGATGATCCGCCCGCGCTGGATGCGTTGGGCTGGGTATATCTTGCTTCGGGACGTTATGCCAGCGCCGAGCAGACCCTGCTGGATGTGACCGAACGTTTCCCCGCTTATTTGTCAGCCCACCTCCACCTCGCGCTCACCTATCTCGCGCAGGGAGACTATCCCAGCGCAAAAGAAAAACTGGTTTACATTCAAAGCACAGACCCGAAGGGTCCGCATGGGGAATTGGCGGGACAGTTTTTGAAACAGTATTTTCAGTAGAAAAAGAGCGCAGAAGTAAAACCTCCGCGCTCCCATCTACCTTTTTACCTGTCTACTTGTCTACCTGTTTACTTTTCCACCTGCATACTTTACTGCCTTTTCACCCGCTCCACTTCCACCTTTTCTCTTTCCACGAACGGCTCGCGGGTATCGAAGTCGAAACGCTCGAAGATGTCGGCGTACATCGCCACGATCTGCTCGCGGGTGAAGCCCATCTTTTCGTAGGAATAATTGTGGTCGCTGGTGAAGGTCAGCGTTTCCTTGACCGCCTGGTCGATGATGATGGGCAGTCCGGGTTTGTCGGGATAGCCGAACTGCTCGTAGAACCCGCGGATAACCGCCTCGGGACGCAGAATCAAATCATCGTATTTCAGGATCAGGTTGCGGGGCGAGGGATGAGAATCCAGATACTGTAGCGGGTAGCGATACCAGTGCTGGGTCAAATCCAGAATTTCTTCGATGTAATGATAGCCGGGTTCAGGCTCGGTGAATTGCCGCCGCGCGTAGTTGATCCATGAAACGGTGGAAGGCAGCATGTCGAGCGGGTTGCGGACGAGGTAGATGATGCGGGCATCGGGGAAGAATTCGCGCAGGGTTTCGATTTTGGGACTGAACGCGGGGTTCTTCGCCACGAAGTATTTCTTGCCCGTCGCGTACATGTGACGCTGCAACATGGACTTGTAGAAGGTCATGATGCGGCGCTTGTGTTCGGGACTGAGGATCTCGTCGAAGTGCTGGTAGTTCGGCATCTCGTCCATGAAGGGGAAGAGGAAGGTGACGAAGTAGCCGTCCCAGATGAGCAGGTGAATGTTCTCGTCCTCTTCGGGCTGGAAGAACGAGATGGGGTGAATCTTGACCTTGCCCAGGGTGGCGGCGTCGAATTTATACAGGATGCGATGCAGGACCCTGCCGAAATATTTGTTGTCGAGCCGCGCCACGAACTGCGTGATCTTCTTCTGTGTCACCGAGGGAGTCAGGTAGATGTCCCAGGTGGTCAGGCTGGTGAAGGTCTGCGAATCGCGGGAAAGCAGGCGGTGCAGGAAGGTCGATCCGCTGCGCAGGTTGCCGAGGATGAACAACGGCTTATCGATGACTTGTTTTTTGTAATCGGGGAAGAGGATGTCGTCCAGCCAGAAGAAGAACCAGTGGACGAGCATTCCGGGAATCCAAACGATGACGAAGAGCGCCAGGAAGATGATGCGTTTTTTTGTCAGGCGGGCAGTGGTGTTTTTTGAGTCGAAGAAGGAACGGTAGAGCGAACGCCAGAAAAGGGGAAAGTTATATTTCATGAACGAGAGAGCATCCTTGCATGTGATACCTACGCGGTTATTCTATCAGTAAATGAGGTTTTTGGATTAACGAGGAAAGAAATTTTTTGCTGATTGGCTTGGGTTCTCACTTTTTTCTCACGGGAAATTAAATCGTAAATACAAGTATTCGAGTCCAATAATAATTCAAATGTGTAAGGGTATAATCTGCTTTATGAAACATTTTGAAACTCGTTTAATGCTTGGCGATTGCCGTGAAGAACTCAAAAAGCTTTCCGACAACTCAATTGACTTAATATTTACGTCACCTCCTTATGCTGATAGCCGAAAGAATACTTATGGTGGGGTTAGCCCGGAAAAATATGTCGAATGGTTTCTTCCTATTTCTGCGGAATTGTTGCGTGTATTAAAGCCAACAGGAACCTTTGTCTTGAATATAAAAGAGAAAGTTGTCAATGGAGAACGCCATACCTATGTAATTGAACTTATTTTAGAAATGCGAAAACAAGGTTGGTTTTGGACTGAGGAGTTTATCTGGCATAAGAAAAATTCTTATCCTGGCAAATGGCCAAATCGTTTTCGGGATTCGTGGGAAAGATTATTACAGTTCAATAAGGATAAACATTTCCACATGTATCAAGAAGAAGTTATGGTTCCAATGGGCGATTGGGCAAATAGACGGCTTAAAAATTTAAGTGAAACAGATAAAGTGCGGGACCCTTCTCGTGTTGGTAGTGGTTTTGGAAAAAATATTTCAAACTGGATAGGTCGAGAAAAAGCATTTCCTTCAAATGTATTGCATATGGCGACGGAAACCAAAAACAGAAATCATAGTGCTGTTTTTCCAGAAGATTTGCCAGAATGGTTTATTAAGTTGTTTACCAAAAAAGGTGATTGTGTTTTGGACCCATTTATGGGATCTGGTACAACCGTTTTTGTCGCCCAGCGGTTAGAACGAAATGCGGTAGGTGTTGAAATTCTACCTGAGTATTTCAAGGTAGTTCAGAAAAGTTTAAAGCCTATTGTGGAAACACGCCCTGCACAAATGGCGTTACTGGAAAAGAAGGGAAAATATGAGGCACATAAATCTAAATGACGTTGTCAATTTCGTTGAAGAAAATATTGGAGAATTTCATGAGCGACGCGCTGATAGCCTCCAGAGCTTGAGATTAGCGCAAGTTCTGAAAAGGAAAAATCCATACCTTTTCAAAGCAAAAAATATAAATGACGCGCATGATTTAGTTAAACTGATTCTTGATGCTCATTTATCTTCACAGGAAGAAACTATTTTTGGAGAGTTTCTGGAAAGGCTCGCAATATTCGTATGTCGGAAAGTTTTTGGAGGGAGAAAATCTTCTGCTGAGGGAATCGATTTAGAATTTACGCAAGGGAATGTTATATACATTGTCGCAGTAAAATCTGGCCCTAATTGGGGCAATAGCAGTCAAGTCAAACGAATGGTGGATAACTTCAAGCAGGCTAAACGAATTTTACGAACAAGTAACAACAAGCCAAATATACAGGCCGTAAATGGATGTTGCTACGGGCGAGAAAATCAACCTGACAAAGTTGATTATTTAAAACTTTGTGGTCAAGAGTTTTGGGAATTTATTTCTGGAAATAGCAGTCTGTTTGTAGACATAATTGAACCGCTTGGCTATAGGGCAAAGGAACGTAATGAAGAATTTTTCGCTGAATATTATCGAATATTGAATCTCTTCACTCAAGAATTTATGGATGGTTTTTGCGCAGATGGCAAGATTGATTGGGATAAATTGGTGCGATTTAATTCGGCAAAGAAATAGCTGTATTTTGAAAAAGCGGGTGATAGCCATTTAAATACGATGCTATTTCACCAATCCCTGTTCTCGTAATCCTCCCAATCGCAATCCCCGTCGTTGTCAAGGTCGCAATGGGTACCGTCCAGCGAGGACAGGTAATCAATCTCGCTTTGCGGCGCGTCGATGCGCTTGGCGACTTCCTGTTGATAGCCGATGCAGAAGCGTTCGACTTCCACCCCGCCGTAGACGTCGTCTGGCACAATTTCACCGGGGTGGGCCGCTTGATATTGGGCATACAGTTCCGAGTGGGTGGCGTCGTGCGCGATGGTCGAGGCATACCAGGTGACGCTGAAAAAGGCGGTCGCATCTCCCACCTCGTAGCGCGGAGGGACTTCCCATGCCCACATGCCGCTGTGTTCCCCCTGCTCGATGATGCCGACATAGGTTTGGATTTTCGTAAACGCTTCGGGATCTTTTTCCTCCAGCAGGGCGAGGGCGGCGGCAGTCTGTTTGATGAACTTTGTGCTGCCTCTGATTTCGATTCCTTGGTAGTTGAACGGGGAAGTAAACACGGGAGAAACAGGGGTGGGTGGAATGGTGGGAAGTTCTTCAAGGGTGGGCAAAACAGCCTGCGGGGTATTGGCAACCGGCAAAGTCGTCCCGATGCAGGCGGTTAGCACAAGCCAGGACAGAACCAGGATGCGGCTTTTCATATCCCCATTATTGTTCAGGCCGCCAAAGTTTTGCATGACAATTCGATGTCAAAACACGCGCTTGGACTTCTTCAATAGGCAGTACAATACCCATCATCTTCAACAAACCGAGGTCTCCATGACAAATTTTGACGTTGCACCCAATCGCCTTAATACCAATTCCATTAAATGGCTTCGATACCCCAAAGACGTGCTTCCCATGTGGGTGGCAGATATGGATTTCCCCGCGCCTGCGCCCATTGTGAAAAAACTTCACAAGGCGGTGGATGGCGTGTTGGGATATGACATTGCCACCCCAAAATTGAAGGAAACCGTCGCCGCCCGCTTGGACGCGCTCTACGGCTGGAAGGTCAAGCCTGAAGCGGTGGTGGATGTGACAGGGATCGTGACCGGCTTTAGCGTTGCGGCGCGAATCGCCTGTACCCTCAAAAGGGGCGTGTTGATGCAGACTCCCGTCTACAACGAGTTCCACGAGGTCAAGACCAACCTTGGCATCCCGCAACTCGACGCGCCATTCGTCCGCCATGTGAACGGCAATATTTTGCAATATGAGATCGATTGGGACATCTTCGAGAAGCAGGTCAAAAAGGCAGGCATGTTCCTGCTCTGCAATCCGCATAACCCGCTGGGCATGATCTTCTCCGATTGGGAGTTGAAACGCATGGCGGAGATTTGCATTGAAAATGATGTGTTGATCGTTTCCGACGAAATCCACTCCGAACTCTTGCTGGGCGGGAAACAGTTCAAGCCGCTGGCGAAGTTGTCTCCCGCGATTGCCAAACACACCATTACGCTGGTTTCCCCTTCCAAGACCTTCAACGTCCCCGGTCTTTTTTGCGGCTTTGCCATCATCCCCGACAAGGATTTGCGAAAACGCTACATAGCCGAAGTGGCGCGCCTGCGGATTCACGTCAACAGCATGGGGCTTTACGCCGCCGAGACCGCTTTCTCCGGGCAATGCGACGGCTGGCTCGCGGAAGTCCGCCGCTACCTGACCGCCAACCGAAACTTCCTGGTCGAGTATGTCAATGAATACATGCCCAATGTCCGTACGACGATTCCCGACGCCACCTATCTCGGCTGGCTCGATTTCACGCAGACCAAAATCAAAGGTTCGCCCTACGAATTCTTTTTGAAGAACGCCAAAGTCGCCGTCAGCGAAGGTCGCATCTTCGGCAGGGAAGGCGAGGGACATGTCCGCTTGAATTTTGGCACATCGCGCAAATTGCTCGCGCAGGGCTTGGACAAAATGCGCAAGGTACTCGCTGCGCTCGGATAGGCTTGAAAAGTAGAGGACCTCGATGAACGGCAAAGTACTCGTTGTCGGAAGTCTCAACATGGATTTGGTGGTTGCCGTTCCGCGTCACCCGCAAATCGGCGAGACCATTTTGAGCGGAACCTTCGCCACCTTCCCCGGCGGCAAAGGCGCAAACCAGACCGTTGCCGCCGCCCGCATGGGCGCTTCGGTCTCGATGATCGGATGTGTCGGTAAAGACGGCTTTGGCGGCGAACTTCTGCAAACACTTGCCAGCGATGGAATCGACACCGCCCATATTTCCGTTCTCGATGGGCAGGCGACTGGCATCGCCCTGATTACGGTGGATGCCGAGGGACGCAATACCATCGTGGTCGCTTCGGGCGCAAACCAGACTCTCGCGCCCCGACACCTGGCTGCCGCGCGGGAAGCCTTTTCCGCAGCCGATGTTTTGGTCCTGCAACTCGAAACCCCGCTCGAAACCGTGCGCGAAGCGATTCGCATGGCAAAACAGCGGGGAATGCAGGTGGTCTTGAATCCCGCCCCAGCCCAATCTTTGGATTCCGATTTGCTTTCACAGGTGGATTATTTCATCCCAAACGAAGGCGAAGCAATGCAGGTGGCTGGTTCGTCCACTCTGGAGGAAGCAATCGATAAACTGCTGAAGATGGGCGTGAGCAACCTGCTGGTCACGCTGGGCGAGAAAGGCGTTCTGGCGGTTACAAAGAGTGGGCGGATCTCCGTCCCCGCGTTTTCAGTCAAGGCTGTGGATACGGTTGCGGCGGGTGATGCGTTTGTGGGGGCGTTCTCGGCGGGATTGGCAAACGGCATGGACTTGGGATCCGCCATCCGCCTGGCGAATGGGGCGGCCGCGCTTTCCGTCACGCGGCATGGCGCACAACCTTCCCTGCCCACGAGAAAAGAAGTGCAGGATTTTCTGAATCAGGTGAAATAACTGATGTTACGCAGTGTCGTTCTGAGCGTAGCGAAGAACCTCGATAATTTAGGTCGAGACCCTTCGCTTTGCTCAGGGAGTCACGGCTGAGCGCGTAAAATCAGTGAGATAAAAAAACGGATGGGGAGACCCATCCGTTGAAAAAGATATGTTGTATTGGGAACGGAACGAACTTGCAGCCCTTGTGTCGTCTGGGGGACGTCTGGTTCTACAACTTACCCGACCAGCTCAATGCGTGTCGTCCTTCCCAATGGTATAGGCTTCAGGCGGTGTATCTATCGCAACCTCCTTTCTGCAAATAACAATAACAGGTCATTCGACTGGACATCTGATTCACAACTTTCAATCAGATCAGGGACCAAGGCTTGCTTCCCTTGTTTATACATTTAGTGGTGTATGTGTCGCAACCTCCTTTTTGTTTCTGCGATTAGCATACATCAAACCCATGCGCTTTACATTAAAAAAACCTGTTGATTTTGAAAGAAGTCGCGTAGGTTAATTACCATCTTGTAAGCCAGTACTTCAACTCTTTATGAATGGGGTAAAGCGGAAGCAGGAACGCCCCATAGCCTTTGCCCGCAATTTGGGTCATCAGGCTGCGCGCCTGTTTCAGGGTTTCGCGACTCATCTCAGGCGGCAGGCGTAGAAGTTCCTCAGCCAGCGGCGAAAGCGCCCTGCCTGTGATTTTTTTCAAGACTCGAAATTGATACTGCCAGGCCTCCAGTTCCCCGTAAATCGAAAAGGCGGTTAATACTCCCTGTTGCAGGTGTCTCACTTCATGAATCAACAAAGACCAGGCGTGTGGATTTTCGAGCGAGGTCTCCCGCGTGTAATGCCTGCTGTTGAGATGCGCCGATTTGAAAAATGTCCAAAACGCGCCCACGCTTTTTCTCGCGCGCCTCATGCCGATACGTGTTTTGTGGGCATGGATATATTCCACTGCTTCGCGTCCCTCGTCGCATGAGGCGGCAACTGCTTCGAGAAATTTCTCCTGCCATTCGGCTTTGTCCATGCCTTATTGTATCCCGAACCTGTTTCGATTTGGATAGTTCCTGATAGCGCAATGCGGTAGAATTTGCCTTATGAGAAAAACAGCCATCCTTGGAATTGGTCAAACAAAAGTAGGGGAACACTGGGAGAAATCACTGCGTGAGATCGGGGGCGAAGCCGCCTTTGCCGCCATGCAGGATGCGGGCGTCGAAAAGGTCGATGCGCTCTTTGTGGGTAACATGCTCTCTCCCCTCGTTAGCGGACAAAACCAACTCGGCGCATTTTTGGCGGACTGGGCTGGGCTGTGGAAGCAGGAAGCGGTAAAGGTCGAAGCCGCCTGCGGGTCGGGGGCGGCAGCCTTCCGCGCCGCGCTGATGGCGGTTGCTTCCGGTGACGTGGAATCTGCGCTGGTGGTGGGAGTCGAAAAGATGACCGACAAAGCCGGGCGCGATGTGACTGCCGCCCTGGCAACCGCCGCCGACGCCGATTACGAAGTGGAGCAGGGCGTCTCTTTTGTGGGACTCAATGCCCTGGTCATGCGCCGTTACATGCACGAGTTCGGCTGGAAACATGAGCATTTTGCCCCCTTCTCTGTCAACGCCCATGCCAATGCCATGCACAACCCGTATGCGCGTTTGCACGAAAAAATCACGGTGGAAAAGTTCGAGAAGTCGGCGATGGTCGCCACGCCCATCAACCTGCTGGATGCTTCTCCCATCGGTGACGGGGCGGCGGCGATGGTCATTGTCCCCGCCGAAAAGGTGACCCGTCAGCTGCGCATCACCGTTGCCGCTTCGGGCGCCGCGACGGATACGATTGCTGTCCACTCGCGCAAGGACCCCATGTTCCTGAGCGCGGCATATCTTTCGGCAAAGCAGGCATACGACATGGCGGGGCTGTCCCCGGCAGACATCGATTTCTTTGAACTCCACGATGCTTTTTCCATCATGTCGGCGCTTTCGCTCGAAGCCAGCGGCTTTGCGGAAAAAGGCCAGGGGATTCGCCTCGGTCTAGACAACGAGATCAGCATCGGGGGGAGAATCCCGGTTTGTACCCGGGGCGGGTTAAAGGCTCGCGGTCACCCGGTCGGCGCGACGGGGATGTATCAACTGGTGGAGGTGGTCCAGCAGTTGAGAGGGGAGTGCGACAAAACCCAGGTGGAGGGTGCCCGGGTTGGCATGGCTCAGAATATCGGCGGCTCCGGTGCGAGTATTTTTACCCATATTTTGATAAAAGAAGTCTAAATTCTTGATTTTTGACGCGTTCTGCTATATACTGGGAATGACCTAACAAATTTGTAAGGAGGTTCCCATGACTGCGGAAAAACGCCAATTACCGCGGCGAAGTTTTTCATACTATATGTGTGTTACCGATGAGGCGACAGGCAGGTTGCTTGGGCACTTGTCTGACATTAGCACGGGTGGTTTTAAATTGGACAGTATCAAGCCCGTGCCTCTTAATACGGATGTTCGCCTGCGAGTGGAGCAAACAGGGCAACTCTCAAACAAGACTTCGATCAGTTTCAAGGCGTGCGCAAAGTGGTGCCGCGTGGACGCCTTCGACCCGAATATCTACAACGTGGGTTTCCAGATTACCGATATGACGCCCGTTGACTACGACGTTTTCTCGAAAATGTTCGACACTTACGGGGTGAGGAAAAATTCGCCTTAGCGTTTGATTGCGAAGAACTTGAGGCGTGTTGCCCCTGAGACGTGGGGTTTCTCTCCTTGAGTTAGTCTCTTCCGCATCCCAGTTTTATCCCCGTTGGAGATCTAATTCCCGTGCAAGCGGGAATTTTTTGT
>Ga0233425_10010418_pt1 | contig 11336 bp, 15 predicted proteins | sample Watercolumn_Towu_2_FD_181712 | JGI IMG/M metagenome (GOLD analysis project Ga0233425, IMG submission 181712) | Freshwater microbial communities from Lake Towuti, South Sulawesi, Indonesia - Watercolumn_Towuti2014_140_MG | ecosystem: Environmental > Aquatic > Freshwater > Lake | place...
TTGATGCGTAAACTGATTACCATTGCACAAGCCGTGCTGAGAACACAAACCCCGTTTAATGCAGAATTACATGCAAATTAAGCAAAATTAGGTAGAAAGTGTGTTGACAACGCTAACGGTATCTACGTTTTAAATCCCTTGCGTACATGCGCATTCATTAGTAAAACACCTGCCCTGCAGCCCAATATCCATGCGGGCTATAAGGGTGTTCTTAGCTTATCCTTCAGCTTATTGGTGGCTTTTCAGCTTCTACAATCTCTCGATACACGTGCCAAGTGGCATGGCCAACGATAGGCATGGTGATGATAAGTCCGACAAAATAGGTGGCAAATCCAAACACCACCAGCACAACAATGCAGAACCCCCAAAGCAGCATGGTGAGTGGGTTTTTTGCGCAGGTGATGATGCTGGCGATGGCAGCGGTGATGGCGTCTGTTTTCCGCTCGGACATTAGGGGGATGGCCACAACACTAATGGCGAACACGAGGCCGGCAAAGATGCCGCCAACCGCAAAATACACCATGGCGAACATGGGCTGTTTTAAGGTGAATACACTTTCTATGACCTCGGTAAGGCTTGGGAATGCGCTATCTTGAAAATAGAGGGCAAAAGTTATCATTGAGGCACGCGCCCAGATGAGCAGGATAACGGTGAGCACACCTGCAAAGATGCCCACATTGAGGATGTTGGCGCGCCAAGCGGTAAGGCTAGGCAAAAGCGCGGGTGGTTGGCCGAATTCTATTTGCCGGCTTAAATCATAAAGCCCCATGGCTAGAAATGGCCCCACCAGTAGAAACCCGGTCACCAGGCCCGTAAACAATCCGTAAGCTTCATCAAATACAAATTTCATCACCCAACCGGCCGCCGCAAAAAACGCTCCATAAAACAGGCTGGATAAACCAGCCTGGCGTGTGTCCTGGATGCCTGCTTTTAGCCAGCCAAGAATGTGACTTGGTTTAACGTGGCGGATAACAGGAAAGGTGTTTTGCGGATTAGGTGCACTTGATGGTGGTTGATGGCTCATGGGTGGTTGCTCTCGTCTTTTGCGGATAGTCAAATAAGCGAGGTTAATTATGCGGTAATTTGCGCAAATATAGAACCCGTGGCTGATACGCCATTGTGTGAACAACAGCGCTAACGCATGACCCATCCACCGCACGCGGATTCATTATTAAAACACCTGCCCTGCAAGCCAATATCCATGCGGGTTTCAGGGTATCGGTTTTGCTAATGAATATAACTCCAATTATTTGATAGTAAGCCTTTGGTTTGCTGTGCGACTAATGCATATGCAAACCAGGGTTGAATATCATGCGGCTTAAACACAGTAAATTAATCATGGCGGCAACCGGTGGGTTGCTGGTGCAGTTATCGCTTTTGCCTGCGGCTGTTGTTGCAGCTGAGTACAGTGCTGCCAGCGACGCAGCAACCGTATCGCTGCTGGAGCTTTATACATCGGAAGGGTGCAGCAGTTGATGGTTTGGAATGCTAGTCGTTATCCCTTACAATCAATCAAGGAAGCACGGAATAAGTCTCAAACGGTTAGTGTATTGATTAATGAACAAATTTGATTGCATAAAACAATCATGCCAATGCTTAACCAAGCATTCTTTTTGGCGGCTATTGCAACGGCAGAGCATTGCGATACTGCTGCTGGCGATTGCGCTGGCTTCTCCTTTACGCAGTGCTGCTAATAGCGAAAACATTCATGTCCGAATTGATGTTTCGGCTAGTAAAGACGGCGTATTACTTCAGCAAGGTTTCCTACATGGGTTCAGTGTAGTGAACTACCAAGCCGAATCGCTCAATATGGCATTGCTACAACCTTTACAGCCAAGTTTTTGGCGCATCGGCCTCAGTAACAACTTTAAACAGAATTATCGGCTTGCAAAAACACTTAACCCAACGGTAAAAATCACTTTGGTACTGAGTGATTTGCTGGCGGCGCATTATGGCGGTTACGGTAAATTGCGGCCTTGGCGCAACTGGGCGCGCTATGAACAGGATGTAAGGACAATCGTGCAATCGTTACATTCAAAGGGCTATCACATCGATTACTGGGATATTTGGAGTGAGCCGGATGTGAAAGGTTTTTGGTCCGGCAATTGCGATCAAGCAATGGAGATGCTGAAAAGAACGCATGACGTGATTCGCGCTGAAATACCGGATGCAAAAATCACAGGGCCCAGCATTAGTGCGTTTGAATCCAAAGGCATGTGCAAGCAGCCTTTTTTAGCGCAATGGATAGGATATGCGGCATTACACAAACTTAAACTGGATGCGTTATCGTGGCATGAATTTGGTCAGCCGCAAGATATTTCCCCGCATGTGGCAATCATTCGCAAACACTTTCAGGAACGCCCTGAGCTTGGCATGCCGGAAATCCATATCAACGAATATAGCGGCCCTGCCGGACATGCTGTGCCGGGACTGGCAGTACATTGGCTGCATGCGCTCGAAAACGCATCTGTGGATTGGTCTTCTCGCGCCTGCTGGGATAAACAGTGTGAATCAGGTCTAAATGGTTTGTTTCGCGCGGATAACCAAACACCCAATCCTGTTTATTGGGTTTATCGCGCTTACGCGGAAATAGCTTCATCCAGGCTGGGCACTCAAACGAACTCCGGGCAAGTTGCAGCAATTGCCGGCCTGAATAAAGCCAGAAAACAATTGACTGTGCTGATTGGTACAGACCCGCTGATGCAAAAGAATGAGAGTCCTATCAATATACAGGTAAAGAATTATCCTTACAGTACAAAAAAAGTGAATGTCGTACTAAAGAAAATATCCGCAGAAAGTTTGCCTAGCGTCCTTAGCACACATCGCATCAAAAGCGGTTCCGTCTCGTTTCAGATAGACCATATTGTACCCGGCGATGCTTTCTGGATTGAGATGACCGAATCCCCATCCCATTAGGACGGTACAACAATCTTTGGCATCAACATCCAGTCAGCTAAACAAGTCATCCAGCGGGTTCTTGCCACCGCTTGCCGGCTTGGTTGAAACGCGCCTGGGCACGAACTCTTCTTCGATATTGTCGCGATAAAAGCTCCATTGCGCGCCAGAGCTTTTGAAGCGCCGCCATAAATCCTCGCTCACGCCGGTGTATTCCAGCGCGCTGCCGTCATCCAGCTCCACACGCAAGATGCGGGTTTTGGCATCAAAGCCTATTGCGCGCAATTTGCCTGCACTGATTTTGGTCATTTCCATGTATGGATTGTATAGCGTCTCACCTTGATGCTCAACTTGCCTCGCGCGCGTTCATTGAGAAAAAAGATGCCCTGGAAGCCAAGCAGCATGAGGCTTCCAAGGCATGCTTAATGCTAATGAAATAGACTGTTTGTTATTTTTTATCCTTGCCTATTTGATTACCAATCACGCCACCCACCACGGCGCCACCTACTGTGCCCATGGTGCTGCCACCGGTAAGCACAGATCCCGCTACGGCGCCCACACCTGCACCTATGGCAGTGTTTTTATCGCGGGTAGACATGCTACTGCAGCCGCCAAGCGCGACTGCTGCAACCAAGATAACTGCGCTGGTAAATTGCTTGTATGTGATTGATTTGTATATATCTGCTCTCATGCTGGTTTCTCCTTTTTTTAAAAGTGATGATCACCCATTCACTGGCAGAACGATGACGTATCGTACTCTGCACTTATATAATAACGGGAAAATATCCCATTTGGTTGACAGCATACTCTTATAAATTTGAGATGTCCAGCTTGCAGGGAAAAGGAAATTTTGGAAATGAAAAGGATTGCGCCGATAAAGCTAGGCTAAAAATCTAGCGCATTCTTTATGCAGCGCCGCCCTGAAAGCCAAGTGCGATGCGGCCTTTAAACTGGTGGTTTTGCGAAATTAAAAGCTGGATTACCAGCCTTTTCCGCTGAGCGATCCGCGTTTGAGTGCGTCGTCGCCAATGGAGATGCAGCGGCCATAGCCAAAAAAACTGGGACGCGTGCCTTTGGGGCAGCCTTCAGTTTGGGCTTGGGCTTCTAATTTCGCCTTGGTAACGGCAGCTTTTTTGGTGTCTATGTATTCCCAGTAGCCGTTGGAGTGGAGTATCACTTCCTCTCCTCCTGCGGTGGTGGCTCGGATGTCTTCTTCCGCCATTGCTGTGGCGGGCAGAGCCAGCAACAGCGCACTTAGTATCAGGTGTCGCATGGGTTTCCTTTGGGTGATTTTTACAGTGGGTTGATTGTATAACCAACCATGCGGCGGCTCAACCTGGCTTGGGGGCTGGCCTTGGCACGAGGCTTGCTAATTCATGTGCATGATAAGTTCGATTAGTGATATTCATGCAGTTTCGGAGGCAATACGCGATGCGGTAGCGCCGGTGTTTTTGCTGACAGGCATAGGCTCGCTGCTAGGCGTGCTGATTGGCCGTTTGAGCCGTTCCATAGACCGTGCGCGGCTGTTGAACGAGATGCCGCAGGAGCGACGGGCGCATTTTAATGATGAGTTATACATTATCGTGCGGCGCACCAAATGGCTGCGCCGCGCCATTGCATTTGCCACGCTGGCTGCACTAAGTGTGTGCATTTCCATCGCCACTTTGTTTATTTCGGTGGAGACCGGCTTTAAAACGCCACATGTGGTGGCAATTACTTTTATCTCTTCAATGCTATCGCTGATTGTGGCGCTACTGTGCTTTTTGCGCGAAATCGTGCTGGCCTCGCGCGAGGTGATTGTGCCTTTCAGGCACGATGGCCTTTAAACCTTTCACGTTCTATCAGGGAATACCCAGCACCTTGAGGTATTCTTCCAGCGTGAGGGTGAGCCGCTCAAGCGAGTTGCCAACTTCATCCAGGTGCGTATCGGCATCCAGATGCAATTTCTCCAGCAATTGTTTATGCTGCTCCAGCGCATCGAGGTGCTCATCCAGTTTGGTGTCTTTCAAATCTTTGGCCATAGCATTCTCCTTCCACAGGTTTTTACTATAGCAAACATGCCGCGCGATGGCTTGATGTATGACAATAAAAATTCTGCCTCGTGCGCGCGTTCATTAGAATAAACGATGCCCCGGGAGCCAATCAGGATGCAGCCCTCAGGCCGATGGTTTGACTAATGAAGCGTCATTGCAGCGCCTGAAGGGTGTTCAGCACATCGGCGCGGGTGTTGGCGATATGCACACTGATGCGCTGCTCGCTTTGGGGGCTGCTGGCAAGTTGCTCCCATTCTTGCTGCCACACGGTAAAAAGCGCCGCGCTTTGCTGCATGTTGCTTTGGGGCAACAAGTGGCTTAGATCGCGCACCAGCAGTACGTATTTCCAGCCTTCTATCGGGCTACCACGCTCCCGATCGGACTGGTAGTGCGCATAGTTCACCACGGTTTGCAGTTCGCCCAGGTTCTTTAACACCTCAAACGCGGCATTGCGCATGTTTTCGTTAACCTCGTTGCGATGATCTCGCCAGGTGTTGTAGCTGAGGCCGCCGAGTGCGGTCAGCAAGCTGATAATCGCCACCAGATTGGTTTTAAGCTGCTGAATGATATTGATTTTTGCCATAATGGCCATGGCATCCTCCCGATTTTATTCATGCCATTGGCTTAGTCGTGGCTAACGGCGATTCTTGACAAAGTTGCCTGTGCGGCGCGCCGGGTGTAGGATGATTTAAACGACCACAAGGGGAGCATCATGAAACGACTGTTCTACATTGATTACCCGCAGGAGCATTTTGAGGGGCAGGCGCACCGCTACCGCTGTGCGTTCTGCAAAGAGGAAACTACCCGGATCAACGGCCGCCTGGAAGGGCATTTGCCAAGCTGCGAGTACCGCATCGCACTGGAAAAAGCCGGTTTTGAAACCGGCGGCGCCAAAGCCCGGCCGGAGCTTGACACCTCGGACGAAGAAGACTAAATCATCCCAAAATCAGGCAAGCGCACCCAGAGTGCGCTTTTTTGTTGTAAAAAATGATCACGTTATAACTTAAATAACACGCTTAACCCATTGTTGTATTGATACTTTATTTTTTCAGGCGTAGACTAAACCAGAATTTTCCCGATTTCTCTCGCTTGCCGCATATGCGGGCGCCTGCATCTTGCACTTGATTGGAGAATTAAAACTGCTAAATTGCAATAATCTCTCGAGGAATACCTGTCGTTGCTCCGCGCCAACCGTTGTTTGGCGCGCCCCTACTTTTTAGCCCGATTTCCCGCCATGGATCTTTTTGCCATCTATAGCAAAACACCTAAAGGTATCCGCAAACGCAATTCCATGCTGGGAAGCCTGCTTTCACCCGTGCAGTCCAAAGTGCTGGCGCTGATTGATGGCAAAGCTACCATCAAGATGGTGCTGAACAAGCTCGATAATATAAACATTGACGATTTTGAACGGGTAATCAACACGCTGCAGCAAAACGGCTATATCGAAACGACGAAAATAGAACCGGCCGAATGGCTGCCCACCTCTAACTTCACGCCGATGATTATCGAAGAGTTCAGCAGCCTGGATGAAGTCGCTGCCAAAGAACTGCAATCCAAGCAAAAAGAAAGCGAACAAAAAGTAGAAGCCGCGCGGGCACGCGCTGAGGCTAAGGTAAAGGCCGAACTGGAGGCAGAACGGCTGGCGCACAAGGCGGAAGAAACCAGACAGCGTGAAGAAGCCGAAAGAAAAGCCAAAGCCGAGGCGGAAGAAAAAGCACGACTGGAAGCCGAACGACTGGAAGCGGAAAAACGCGCCAAAGAAGAGGCGGAGCGCTTGGCCGCCGAACAAAAAGCCAGGGAAGAAGTAGAGCGGCAAGCACACGAAGCAGAAGAGGCCAGAAAAAAAGCCAAAGCGGAAGCCGACGCCAAGGCAAAAGCAGCCGCAGAAGAAAAAGCCCGGTTAGAAATAGAGCGCATTACCCAGGAAGCGAAAGAAGCCAAAAAACGGGAAGTGGCCGAGAAAAAAGCGAAACAAGAAGCAGAGCGGATTGCCGCAGAGCAGAAAGCCAAAGAGGAAGCTGAACTGAAAGCCCTGCAGCAGATGGAAGCCAAAGCGAAATCCGAAGCCGAGGAGCAGGCGCGGTTGGAAGCGGAACGGCTGGCGCGTGAATTGGAAGAAGCTAAGCAGCGCGAAGAAGCGGAACGGAAAGCCAAGGAAGAAGTTGAACGCATTGCCGCAGAACAGAAAGTCAAAGAAGATGCTGAAGAAAGAGCGCGTCTGGAAGAAGCGATGGCCAGCATGACTGCCGAAGAACGCGCTCGCGCCGAAGCCGAGGAAATGGCGCGCCGCGAAATAGAACGCATGGCGCAAGAACTGGAAGCAGCCAAGCAAAAGGTGGAGGCCGATAAAAAGGCCAAGAAAGAGGCTGAGAAAAAAGCCAAGGAAGAAACCAAGCGCTTGGCCGCAGAACAAAAAGCCCATGAAAAAGCCGAAGCCAAGGCAAAAGCTGAGGCAGAGAAAGCCAGGCTAGCAGAAGAAAAAGCAGCCCGCGAGGCTGAAGAAGCGGAGAAGAAACGGCAAGCGGAAGAAAAAGCGCTGCAGGCGGAAAGACTGCAAGCCTTGATTCGCGCTGAACAAAGGCAGGAAGCTGCTCACCTGAGAAAAATGGACCTGGAGCGAGCCGAAAGAAACGCGCTGAAGGAAGAGGTCATCGTACTGGATGGTGTCTATGATGACAATGATTATGATGAAGATGACGACGAGCCTGCAGCAGTGGACAGTATCATGCAGGAAATGGTGGAAGATGATGGGTTTGTGCCCACCGGCATAGATGAAACGGACGAACAGCCACCCGAACCAACCGAAAATGACGAGCAACAAAGACTACAGGCATTAAAACGGGCCGCAGCGGCCGAGCTGGAGCAAAGGCAAAAGCTCACCCTGCTGGAAAGAAAACAGGCACTGTTGCGCAAACTGAAACAACGGCTGACGCGACCGGCAAAGATGATCAAGTCCACGCTCATGACCGCATCGCTGCTGGTGCTTCTGCTGTTGTTTGTGGCGCTGGGCATGCTGCCCTATGTGCCGCTGAATGCACTGGTGGAACCGGCCGAACAATTGGCGCGTGAGCAACTGGGAACCGAAGTAAAAATCCAGAAAGTCAGTGCTGCGCTGGTGCCAAGACCTTACCTGATGTTGAAAGGCGTGGAAATCGGCACACAAGGACAACGTATCGGACAGGTGAATGCCTGGCCTGCGATTGGCAGCCTGAACGACAACCAGAAAATCATAAAAGTGCTGGAAATCCATGACGCCAACTTCACCCACAAGAGTTTCGGCCAGGCACTGGACTGGCTGAACGCGCTGGGAGATTCGCCCAAACTCAGAATAGAATCTATGCGGGTAAGCAAAGTAGCGCTCTCCATGCATGACTTGGCCATAGGTGAGTTTGATGGCAATGTAGTGCTATCTCCTGCCCATCGGGTGCAACATATACAGCTACATAGCACGGACCAGAAATTGCAGGCGCAAATTACGCCGCGCGATGGCAATGCCGAGATTGTGCTGGATGCAAACCATTGGGCATTGCCGTTACAACCCAGCATCAAGTTCCGCAAATTGATAGCTAACGGCATTGCCAGCCGCGATAAATTGCAGTTCAGCCAAATTAAAGCTGAACTGTATGACGGGGAATTGGAAGGGCAACTCACACTGGGCAGATCAAACCAGTGGGATTTGACCGGCAATCTGCGACTGAAAAACGCCAGTGCATCGGAAATCGCACAGGCCTTTGGCAGCCCGATCAGGCTAAGCGGTCAGCTGGACGGGCAAGCTGCCTTGAACAGCCACGCGGCCGAGGCAGTCAAGCTGGCCGCCAATACCGGCATGTCCGCAGATTTCAATATCCGCCACGGTGAAATTGACAGGCTAGATATGTCACGGCTGGTACTGGCAAAACGGGGGCAATCGCTGGCGGGCGACTCCACCCGGTTTGACAGCCTGCAAGGCATGCTGCAGATTAGCCAACAGCAATACCAGCTTAGAAACCTGGCACTCAGCTCCAAACAATTGAGCGCCAGAGGAAGTATGACGATTGCTGCTGACGGGGAAATCAGCGGCAACTTCAACGCCAGCCTAGCAGCGCAATCACGCCGTTACGATACGGATGTGGCAATCGGCGGGCGCGGCAGCGACATCAAACTGCGTTAAGATCTCCTACGCCATCCCCTTTCCGGATAAACTCCGTATAAGGATGACATAGACTGCGCGCAACTTAGCCTTCTTCTTCCGGATGCAGTTCTTTGACGTAGTAATAATGCTCGGCATGCCAAAACGTCAAATCCTCGGCATGGTGCAAGGCATAATCCAGGTCGCTATACTCGCCTACCGGGTAGTTCTCTTCGTCCAACACTTGATAAATCGGCATCATTTGCTCCTTTCATCAACCAATAGTGCTTTTAGTATTCCATCGGGATGCTAAAAGCAAACAGCAAAACAGCGGGCAGTTTCTGCCCTATCTCACACAATCAATCCTCGCGCACGCGTTCATTGCTAAAATGCATGCCTTGCGAGCCAGTTCGGGTCCGGCTTCCAAGCATGCGCCCCAACTAATGAAGCGCATACCCGCACTTTCCTTAAGGCTCGGTTACGCCGGCACTATGCCTAACCACATTAATGACTGCAGCCGAGATCATGATGTATTCCATCAACACCAGGGGCTGGAGATACATCGGCGGAATACAGCCCAGCGTGATAAGCGCCAGCGCAAGCGCGTTATGCACCACACTGATCAGCAAAATCAGTCCGATAAATGGATTCCTCAATCCGAACAGGTAACACAGCGTCACAAAAAGCAATCCGGCAATGGTTTGAATATCCGCTCCGCCAGCCAGCTGCTGGTTAGCAAGCGTCAGGCAGACATACAAGCTGGCAAGTAAAAATGCCGCCGGCAGCTTGCTGGGTAACCCGTCACCATGATGCCTCAGGCTGAATGCCAGCCATGCGTGTGTTAAAAGTGCGTTGATCAGTTTCATATGCTTTGCCTCGTAGCTGCTTGTTTCCATTTATGCAAAAAGGATGCCGGCGTCCAGACGCTATCGGCAAAAATGCCACAGCAGGCAATAACGCTAGTCCTGGTGCGCTATTTGGCACCACTTCAGGTTTTACATCGGCATGCATCTGGAAATCTTGAGGGGATGTGCGTCAGAAAAAGTGTGTTATTTCCAACAGATGTGTGTAAATAGCAACAGCCGCAGGTGCTGCTGCGGGCAAGCTAAATGGATGCGAAATACGGCGATTGGCTATGGATTGACGCGCACCTGCAAGCCCAGTGCACGAATGCCCTGCACCAGGTTATCCAGCCAGGCTTGCGACACGGCACTGATGCGCGGCGCCTCAGGCTGATAGGATTGGCGCACCACGCCATACACCAGCACGCCTTTGGCTATATCAGCCACCTGCTCGAGCAAGCCAAGGTAGGCCTGCACGTCCTGCGGGTCTGGCGGCACGCTATCCAGCGCGAATACGCAGGTTTGCACCCAGGTGTCGCAACGACTTGCACAGGCACGCAGACGCTTGATTACCGCTGAAGGGCGCATATGAATGGAATTGATGCGCTCGAAACCGGCCTCAGTACCCGCATCCAGTTTGAACCACACTTCACCGTTGCATTGACTCAAATGCGAGACCGCCTCCAGCACTTTGGCTTTGTCCATTTGGCTGCCGTTGGTAATCACACGCAGCTTGATTTTACCCAGCAGGCCAAAATCGCGCATTACTTGCTCCACTAGCGCCACGGCTTGCGGGAACTCGGGCGCTGCCGTTGGCTCGCCATTGCCGGAGAATGCAATGTCCTGCAACTGCCTTGCGCCTTCCGGCACATAGCGCGTCATAAAATCGCCTTGCGTGATTTGTTTTAGAAAGATGCGCAGCTCTTGTTCCAGCAATTTCAGGTCAATGGGTTCGGGCGAACCACGCACCAGGCCAGGCACTTGGCAATAGATACAGCGCCAGTTGCAAGCGTTATTGGTATTGAGGTTAATCCCGATCGAGACGCCGCCGGCGCGCCGCGACACTACCGGATAGACATAGCGCATGCCGGTAACATCGCGATTGTGATCTTGTGGCGTCAGGTATTCTGTCATCGTTACATTATATGCCGATTGTCTCCAAGCACCCAAAGTGGCTTCCGCCAAAACACAGAAAACTCACTCCATCAACAATGCAGGTGTTTGATATATATCAAAATATTCTACCCATTGACGGATTTATCATTTGATTACCGTTCTGAGAAGGAGAGGAAAATGTTTCTAGGCTGGCAAGGTATTGTTACGTTCGTGGGTGTCGCTGTTGTGATCGCTGCGGTGTTGATATTTTTCGCAAAAGTCACCAAGTAGCGGGCGTGTCCTGAATTTTGTGTAAACGTCGGTTAATCACTGTTGAGGCATTCTCTCTTCAAACTGAATACT
>Ga0233425_10010420_pt1 | contig 11334 bp, 8 predicted proteins | sample Watercolumn_Towu_2_FD_181712 | JGI IMG/M metagenome (GOLD analysis project Ga0233425, IMG submission 181712) | Freshwater microbial communities from Lake Towuti, South Sulawesi, Indonesia - Watercolumn_Towuti2014_140_MG | ecosystem: Environmental > Aquatic > Freshwater > Lake | place: Indonesia...
AATGATTCAATGGATCGATGAATAAATGTTTCAATCGCAGGGAACCACCATGACAGCTCCTTACCGTAATCTCCCTCACATGTTCGAAGAAAGCGTAGCCCGTTACGCCTCCAATATCATGATGTGGGAAAAACGAGGCGAGAGCTACACGGGTACGACGTACAGTGAGATCCGGAGAGGCGTCCACGAGTGTGCCGCCGGTTTGATGGAAATGGGGATAGAAAAAGGCGACCGCCTCGCTCTCATCTCCGAGGGGCGCAATGACTGGGTCATCGCGGAACTGGGGATGCTCTACGCCGGTGCAATCAATGTCCCGCTCTCTGTGAAGATCGAGGAGTTGTCCGATCTTCGGTTTCGCCTCGCCCATTCCGGGAGTCGCGTCGTCATCGTTTCAGGACTCCAGGTAGGCAAGATCCGTCAGGTGAAGCGCGACCTGCCGGAGCTGGAGACAATCGTGGTGCTGGATGGAGAAGTGCTCAGCGATCAGGATGAGATCCCGTTTGCTGGTGTGATGGAGATGGGGAGGAAATTTCTCAAATTTCACCGTGATGAGTTCGAGAAACGCTGGACCTCAGTTCATGAAAATGATCCCGCCAACATCTGCTATACATCGGGAACAACAGCCGACCCGAAGGGAATCATACTCACACACCGCAACTATACGGCGAATGTCGAACAGGCGTCTGCGACGCTCCCGATTCCTGAGTCCTATACGTCGCTGCTCCTTCTTCCATGGGATCATGCCTTTGCACACACGGCCGGCGTCTATACACTGATGAAAAATGGTGCGAGCATGGCTTCGGTGAAACAGGGGAAGACCCCGCTTGAGACGCTGAAGAACGTGCCCGGCAACATTCGTGAAACCTGCCCGACGTTTCTCCTGAGTGTCCCTGCGCTCGCGAAGAACTTTCGAAAGAACATCGAGAAGGGAATTCGTGAAAAAGGACCGGCGATTGAGAAGCTGTTCAGGAAAGCCCTCGACCTAGCCTATGAATACAACGGCATCGGCTGGGACCGAGGTAGGAATGCATCCCTCGCGACAAAGCTCCAGTATAAATTCTTCGATTTTCTCATTTTCAGAAAGATCCGTGCAAACTTCGGGGGGAAGCTCCAGTTCTTCATTGGCGGCGGAGCGCTGCTCGACATCGAACTCCAACGGTTCTTCTATGCTATAGGGATTCCTATGTATCAGGGGTACGGCCTCACCGAGGCCGCCCCGATCATCTCCGACAACGTGCCGGCCCGGCACAAGCTCGGTTCGTCCGGATCGATTATACCGAATTTGGAGGTGAAGATCTGCGCTGACGACGGGAAAGAGCTCCCGATCGGACAACAGGGGGAGATTGTGGTGCGCGGCGAAAATGTCATGATCGGGTACTGGAAGAATGAAAAAGCGACGCGGGAGACCTTACGGGAGGGATGGCTTTACACCGGCGACCTCGGATATCTGGACAGTGACAACTTTCTCTATGTCCTTGGCCGCGCAAAGAGCCTCCTGATTGCGCACGACGGGGAGAAGTACAGTCCCGAGGGCATCGAAGAAGCGATCGTCGGGAATTCGCGATCGATTGACCAGATCATGCTCTTCAACAACCAGTCTCCCTTTACAGTGGCGCTTGTCGTTCCGAATAAAGACGCGATCGTGCAGCATCTGAAAGAGAAGAATCTCTCAATAACGAGTATTGAGGGGCAGGACGCTGCGCTGAAGTTCATCGAGAAGGAAATTTCGCAGTTCAAACCCGGAGGAACATTCGCCGGTGAGTTTCCGGACCGTTGGCTTCCCTCTGCGGTTGCCGTACTCGGAGAAGGTTTCACAGAGCAGAATCATTTCCTCAACAGCACGCTGAAGATGGTGCGAGGCAAGATCACCGATTTCTACCGTGACCGGATTGATTTTCTCTTCACTCCTCCCGGAAAAGACATCTGTAATGACCAAAATCGGATGATTATCAAGCGGTTGGAGTAGAAACCAGTAGGAAATGTGGCTGATTAGTGGTATATTGAAAGTGCCGTCAATGACGGCTACCGCATCCGTGCTTCAGGCATCGGAAGCGGATCACGAGACTCGCTCTCTGATGACAAGAAGCTATAGATTTGTAGGGAATATCCGCCAGGAACACGCGTTACTGAGTGCCTCCAGCTGATCTTGGATTACGCAGTCTACAATCCAGATTCCACAATCCGCATTCCTCTTACATCCTTCGCAGCGCGTTTCATCACTTTATTTACTCATTCAAAGGTTTTTCTATGCCATTTTCAAAACTTGGTCTCTCAGACCAGCTCGTCCAGGGCATTCTTGCGACGGGATACACCGCCCCCACGGAGATTCAAACACGCGCGATTCCACTGGCCGTTGCGGGCCGCGATATCATCGGGTGCGCGCAAACGGGGACCGGCAAGACGGCAGCATTCGTGCTTCCGTTGCTCAATCATCTTTCAAAGCATGTGCCTCACCACGGCATCCGCCGGGTCAAGGCTCTTGTTCTGACGCCAACACGCGAGCTGGCGCAGCAGGTCGATGACTTCGTCACCACGTACGGACGGTTCACGCAGCTGCAGAGCATCGCGGTATTCGGGGGCGTCAACATGGATAATCAAATCAAGAGGCTTCGCCGCGGGGTCGATGTCGTGATTGCCACGCCCGGACGCCTGATCGACCATCTCAACCGCAGAACGATCGATCTCTCGCATGTCGAAGTGCTCGTGCTCGACGAGGCCGACCGGATGTTCGACATGGGATTCATCAATGATGTGCGCACGATCGTTGCCCGCGTGCCGGCGAAGAGGCAAACGCTTCTGTTCTCCGCCACAATGTCAAAAGAGGTGCGGGGGCTCGTCGCGTCGATCCAGCACAATCCCGAACTCATTGAAATCGGAGAGCGCCAGAAGCCTGTCGAAGCGATCCGGCAGCAGTTCTTTACGGTCGAGCAGGATCTCAAACTGAAGCTCCTGCTGCACATACTGAAGACCGAAACACTCGACAGTGTGCTCGTTTTCTCCAGGACGAAACATGGGGCCGACAAGATCTCCCGGCGCCTCGAAAAGAATGGTCTGAAATCGGTTGCCATTCATGCCAACCGGACGCAGGCCCAGCGTCAGCGGGCGCTCGCGGGATTCAAGCAGGGCCAGTTTAACGTTCTCGTAGCCACCGACATCGCTGCCCGGGGCATCGACGTGGAGGGGATCTCCCATGTTATCAACTACGACACGCCGGCGTTTGCGGAGGACTACATCCACCGCGTCGGTCGGACGGGCCGGGCGACGCTCAGCGGGGATGCCATCACATTCGTTTCGGGTCAGGAACGAAAGTATCTCAAGAGCATCGAGTTTTTTGTCGGCAGGAGATACGAACTGAAGCGCTATCCCGGATTCGATTACGCCAGAGAAGAAGCGCCGGCCGCAACAGTCACCGCGGAAGTTGCCGCGGCCAAGGCGCCGGCCCCACACCGTCATGAACGTCACACTGCCAGGCCTCGGCCTTCGACGAAGGGGCGGCGTGAAAGCAGGGGACAACGTGATCGGCACACCAATCGGCAGGGGAAGAAGCGGGATGAGCGCCGGCCGGTGTCACAGCCGGAACCGTCTGTCGCAAAAGAGAATGACTGGCGAAAGTTGATCGAGGAGGGGAGGAGTCAGCGTGAGAGTTTCCGGAAGAGATTGAAGAAACTCTTCAAGCGCGGGTAGGGGTTCGCGCTCGTCGCTATTGCAGTACGTTCAAACGGCTGCCCTGAACAATCAAGTTCAGGGCAGCTTTCTTTTCGGTGCCCTGTCACTTCGCTTTGTCTGCCAGCTGAACATGCGTCCAAAAGCTGAATGTCGCGGCGTTGCCCGGTGGCTGCATGCCGTCGGGTCTTTCTCCACCGGGAATTCCCCCTCCGCCGCCGGTCCTGCCCCCGCCGGGAGGTGCGCCTTCGGGGACTTCACCACCCGGTGCTCCTCCCATAGCTCTTTCCTGGGGAGTCGAGTCAAATCCGATCCCAATCACCGATCCCGGGTATGATTCCACCGCGTGCGGGTGTTGCGAAGAATAGGCGAGCGGGATTTTCATCTCGTACACGAACCGCTCCGGAGTCGAGGTCAGATGAAATACAATCCCCTGCCCCTGCATCCTCAGCACGCGCTGCCGATCGTCCGGACCGGGTCCGAGAAATTCAAACTCCTGAAGGGATTGTCGTTCCGTCTCGTCATACCTCTGCCGACGATCCGCGGGAGCCTGGTCACGTTCTTCCCTCGCTGGCCGATCTCCAAAGGCGGGTCGCATCATCCCGGATCGCATCGCCACAATCGGAAAGCGGACGCCGATACTCTTCTTTTCTCCGCCGTTTGGATCGAACCAAACTGTCAGGCCACGCATGATGAGTTGACGGCCGAGATTGGGCGTGGAAGACATGATGCAGACATAGATGTATTCCTTGTCATGCATCACGCCGCAGCGAATGCCGTCCTTTTCCACGAACGTCGTCGAATCGGTCCATTCCCTGAGACTGCCATCGATTTCGATGTGTATATCGGCCCAGTGACTCGGTAGTTCAAGCGTCGTGCCGCAACCGGAAACCAGAAACGAGAAAAACAGAATCAGAAATGCCGGTGTGAATTCATGTGCTGGACGAACTGCTGCAAATTGTCGCATGGTACCCTCTTGTCATTCGTGCCTGAGAACGTTTTGACTTCCCGTGCATGAACAGTAGCCATTTGTTCCGTGCAACCATTAGACCGCAAGCGGACAGTTTTCTTGCGCAGATCTTGTTCCTTTCTGTCTCTCTTTTTGTTACCTTCAATGTGAATTTACAGACCGGCCTGCAGCACGTGGTGTACCATATGGCAGGACGGAGATCATCCTGGCAACAAGGAACTGAGCTATGGCAATTGTTCTTCAAGGATCCGGGCTCACGATAGAAAAACTAGTGCAGATTGCCCGCCACGGGGAGAAAGTTGAAATTCATCCGGATGCGCTGGGACGAATACGCGCGTGCCGCGCTATGTTGGAGGAAAAACTCCATGCCCGTGAAATCATGTATGGGACCAACACCGGCATCGGCGAATTTTCCGAAATCGTACTGAATGATGAACAAGTCAAGCAATTCCAGCGGTACCTGATCTACAATCATGCTGCCGGGATCGGTGAACCTGCGCCCATCGAATACGTGCGTGGCGCCATGGCGGGAAGAATCAACGTACACGCCCGCGGAAAATCCGGGTGTCGCCCCGAGATCACGTTGACCCTCGCGGAGATGCTCAATAAGGGAGTAACGCCCGTCGTTTGTCAAAAGGGATCGGTCGGTGCTTGCGGCGACCTGGCGCCGATGTCTCAAATCGCCCTTCTTCTGATGGGTGAAGGGGAAGCGTACTACAAGGGTGAGCGTCTTCCCGGTGCAGTTGCGCTCGAGCGTGCGGGTATCCCGATTCCGGGACTTCTCGCCCGTGACGGACTTGCAACCATCAACGGCTCCAACCTCCTCACGGCGATGAGTGCCATTCATATCTATGACATGAACCGGTGGCTCAAGCAGGCGGAAATCGCGTGTGCCATGTCGTTGGAGGCACTCTATGCCAACATGAAGCCGTACGATGTGCGCCTCCACGAACTTCGAGGATTCCCGGGCGCAGTCCGGAGTGCAAAAGCCATCATGGCGTGCATCAAGGGAAGCGATCTCCTTTCCGGCAAGATCAAAACGAAAGTCCAGGACGCCTACTCGATGCGATCCTCGCCGCAGGTCATCGGTGCTGCCCACGACGCTCTGGCTCATGCCAGGATTCAGGTGGAGACGGAACTGAATGCGGTCGCTGACAATCCAATCTTTCTTCCCGAGTTCAAGCTGACACTGACCGGAGCCAATTTCCAGGGAAGCCCGATCTCGCTGCCGATGGACATGGTCGGGGCGGCGGTCACGATGGTCAGCGTACTGTCCGAGCGCAGGTTGAACCGGCTGCTCAATCCGGCTCTCAGCGTCGGTCTTCCTGCGTTTCTGACGAAGGGGGCAGGGATGTTCTCCGGATTCATGTTGAGCCAGTATACCGCCGACACGCTTATCGTCGAGCAGCGGATGCTGTCAGCGCCGGCGTCGGTCGCTTCGATCCCTGCGGCTGCCGACCAGGAGGACTTTGTGTCGATGGGTATGAACACAGCCGTCAAGAACGGCCAGATCCTGGAGAACGCAAACGGAATATTGGGAATCGAATTTCTCGCTGCCTCCCAGGCCCTTGATTTCCGCGAATTTTCTCCGGGCATCGGCGTCCGTACGGCAAAAGAAGTGGTCCGAAAACACGTTGCCCATCTCGATGAAGATCGTCCGTTGTACCCCGACCACACACGGATGAAAGATGTGGTCAGATCGTGTGAGATCCTGGAGGAAGTGGAGAAGGCGGTCGGCAATCTCGGTTGAGATTACTCGGACGGGATGCGCTTCGTGATGCGCCGCTCCGTGAGCTTCATCTTGCATACATCGTCTCACCCCGAATCTCTGAAGGAGGTATATGACCTCCCGTGAAAGGGTTCTCACCGCATTGAATCACCGCGAGCCTGATCGTGTCCCGATCGATTGTTCGGGTCACCGGTCATCGGGCATCGCGGCAATGCTCTATCCCAAACTGCGCCAATTCCTCGGCCTCCCGGCGCGACCTGTCCGTGTGTACGATCCCATCCAGCAACTCGCAATCCTCGACGACGACATTCTGGAACGCTTTGGCATCGATACCATCGAGCTTGGCCGCGGCTTCGCGCTTCGTGACGAAGACTGGGCGGATTGGGTGTTGCCGGACGGAACACCGTGCGAAATGCCCGTGTGGGCTCTCCCCGAACGGGAAGAGCGCCGCTGGGTTCTGAAGTCGAAGTCCGGCCGCGTGATCGCTCAAATGCCTGACGGTGCAATCTACTTTGAGCAGACATACTATCCCTTTTTCGAGCGGGACAATCTGGACGATGTTGCGGGCGCGCAGGGTGAGGCGATGTGGGCTGCCATTGCGTCTCCTCCAGGTCCGCTTGTGGAAGGACCTCATGGCGATCAGCAGTTCAGCGAGGGAGCAAAACGGCTTCGTGCGGGCACCGACCGCGCGATCCTGGGCTTGTTCGGTGGAAATCTTCTGGAGATGGGTCAGTTTCTCTACCGGAACGATGGCTTCCTGCTGCTTCTGGCCGAGGATCCCGATCGTGCGCACGCATTCCTCGACCGGGTTGTGGAGAGGCACATGAAGAACCTCGAGCACTTCCTGACGCTCGTCGGCAGCTCCATCGATGTGATCGTATTCGGCGATGACCTCGGAATGCAGAGCGGACCACAGATTTCGCCTGCAATGTACCGGGAGTTCTTCAAACCGCGTCACGCCATGATGTGGAGCCGTGCCAAGCAGCTGGCGAACGTCAAGGTTATGCTCCACTGCTGCGGAGGTGTACGTGAGCTCCTTCCCGACCTCATCGAAGCCGGACTCGATGCAATCAATCCGGTGCAGGTGAGCTGCAGCGGCATGGATGTAGAGTCGCTCAAGCGTGACTTCGGCCGGGACATGGTTTTCTGGGGCGGCGGATGCGACACTCAGCGCATTCTCCCTCAGGGATTGCCCGAGGAGGTCGAAGCTCATGTCCGGCGTCAAGTACGAATCATGAAGAAGGACGGAGGATTCGTTTTTCAGCAGGTTCACAACGTCCTGGCAGACGTCCCTCCCGAAAATGTCGTGGCAATGTTCGACGCCATCAGTTCGGCGTAATGGTTCTCATCGGTCGTTGACCTTCCTCCAGATCATTCGTCCATGAATTGATTTGTCAATGCCTGAAACTGTTCTCGTCTTGCGTTTCTCAAAAAACTGAAGTAGTTTCGAGCCTTTAACGCTCCCACGCGGAGCGTGGGAGCGACTTGGGTAAGTGGGAGCGACTTGGGTAGTTGATAGATTGGAGAGGAGGAATATGGAAGTAAGGCGTGCGGTGATGGTGCTAGTAGACATCAGCGGGTATACCAAGTTCTTGAAGCTTCGCCGGGTCAGCCTGGTTCACGCGGAAGAGATTATTACTGGATTGCTCGAAGCCGTGCTGAACAAGGCCGAGCACCCGCTGACGCTCAACAAGCTGGAGGGAGATGCCGCGTTTCTGTATTCACTGGCGAACGGCAACGAGCAAGAGATAGCCCGGGACGCAGCCAGGCAGGTCTCGGCTTTCTTCGATGCCTTCTACCTCCAGAAGGCGGAGTTTGGCTTTCAGGCACAAGCATGTATCTGTGACGCATGCAAGAGCATCGGTGAGCTGCGGCTCAAAGCGTTTCTTCATCTGGGGGATGTTGCGCTGAAGAGAATCCGGCAGTTCGAAGAACTTGCTGGTGAAGATGTCATTCTGATTCACCGACTCCTTAAAAACACCATCCCCAGTCGCGAATACGTGGCGATGACGGAAGCATTTCACGCCCTTGGCGGGGACGTCGCCGGTTTCAGGAAAGAGGAGCGACGGGAGACTTATGATGATGTAGGTTCACTGCTGCTCAGGATCTTTTATCCCGCGTCGGAGCCCGCTCCGATACCGTCGATTACCGTGACTCAGGGAATCGGCATGTTCATTCGACGCAATCTACCGCTTTTGCCACGCATTCTCGGATTTCAGAGTTCGGAAAAGACCAGATCCAGCTCCGGCTGATACCACGTTTTGCTATCTAGAGAAAGACACTTCGATGGCCAAGAACATCCCTGTCCTGACCGTGTGCGAACGAACGCTTGCACAGGCGTACGAGCAAGCTCTCATCCAACTCTATCAACGTGGAGTACATTTCAGAACCCAGTACGACAAGCCCGGCGATCCGTTGAGCATCGACTCGACCATGGACATCACCATCCTGGAGCCGTTGAGCGATCCGATGATCCATAAGGCCTTCCCGGGAGGAATTGATGACCTGAAGGAGTACACGATGGAGTTGATGGGGGCGAAGGACCACTGGGTAAAGAACATGAACGATCCCAATGATACCCGATGGGAATATACCTACCATGGCAGACTTGCCGCCTATGGGGCCTGGAAGGAGCTGGTTGGAGGAAAACCTCAAACGGTTGGCTTGTTCAACATCAACCAGATCGACGTTGTGATTGACAAGCTCTGCAAGCAGCCGTTTACCCGTCAGGCTCAGATGATCACCTGGATGCCGAACCTGGATATCAGTTGCTACGATCCTCCGTGTTTACAGTCGCTCTGGTACCGGATCCTGGAGGATGAGGAGGGAGTATGGTGGCTGAACTGCAACGTCCGGTTCAGAAGCAACGATGCCTGGGGGGCGAATTTCATGAACATGTTCGGGTTTGTTCAGTTCAACAGGGAGATCATCGCAGCCGGTGTTGAGGCAAAGACGGGGCGTACCGTGGACCTGGGCCGGTTGAACTGGCATGCCGATTCATACCACATCTACGGCAAGGACATCGACAGCGCACAGAAGATGCTCTTCGACAGGGTCGACTCGGTCAGTCTTGAAGAACGCGTGTACAATTTCCATGATGAGTTTATCCAGGAAATGTTCAACGGCGCCGAGGCGGGCATTCGTGAGAAGATCAAAAGTTACGACGAGAACCATTGAGGGCGCTGAGCGCTCCCACGCGGAGCGTGGGAGCGACATGGACGACGAGAACCATTGAGGGCGCCGAGCGCCCCCGCGGAGCAAGGGGGCGACATGGACGACGAGAACCTTTGAGGGCGCCGAGCGCCCCCGCGGAGCATGGGGGCGACATCGAGACGGGAGAATTTCAAAAGCTGGATCCTCTTTCCCACGCTCCGCGTGGGAAACGCTACTGTTGCGTTCCGCGTGTACATTGTTCCATGGGCCGATCCCGATACAAAATATATGACACCCGTGAACCGTATTTTCTGACTTGTACGGTGATACGTTGGATCCCTCTCTTCACTGATTCGAAGCTCGCCGCGATCCTTCTCGAATCCTGGAGATTTCTTCAGGAGAAGAAGCGGATGGAGATTTTCGCGTACGTGATCATGGAAAATCATCTGCATCTCATTGCGATGGCGGATGACTTGAGCAAGGAGATCGGTGACTTCAAGTCCTTCACAGCGAGGAGTATTATCGACGAACTCAGTTCCCGAAACGGTTCGTATTGGTTGAAACAATTGAAACTCTTCAAGGCTCGGCACAAGAAGGATCGTGAGTTCCAGGTCTGGCAGGAAGGAAGTCATCCTGAACTTATCTTCAACGATGAAATGATGAGACAGAAAATCGAGTACATCCACTACAACCCTGTTCATAGGGGTTATGTTGATGAACCCGAGGATTGGCGGTATTCCAGTGCCAGGAATTACGCCGGAAGGAAGGGGCTGCTGGAAGTAACGACCGACTGGTGGTGATGCACCTCCTTACGCGCTGAGCGCTCCCACGCGGAGCGTGGGAGCGACATCGAAAGCTGTGATGAGAACCACTGAGAACTCGTTATGCGCATAGACCGGCGTCTGTTGGCACTCGCCGCAATCATTCTGACTGCTTGTTGCAGCATCGGATCGGCGCAGAGTCGGCAAACGATCTCCCTCGCGGGAACATGGTCCTTCAGGACTGATCCGGCGGACGTCGGAGAAGAACAACGCTGGTTCCTCGGCAAGTTGGCAGACACGATTCGCCTTCCCGGCTCCATGGCGGAGAACGGAAAAGGAGATCCCGTCAGTGTGGAGACGAAGTGGACGGGTGGGATCGTCGATCGATCGTGGTTCACAGATTCGAAATACGAAAAGTACCGCCGTCCGGGAAACGTCAAAGTTCCGTTCTGGCTCAATCCTGTCAACGTCTACCTCGGCGCCGCATGGTACCAACGGGAAATCGAAATCCCGAGGTCTTGGAAGAAGAGAGTCGTCACACTCTACCTGGAACGGTGTCACTGGGAAACACGGCTCTGGGTCGATGATCAACCGCTCGGGACGCACAACAGCCTGGCGACGCCGCATGTGTATGATCTCTCCCGCTTCACACCGGGGAAGCACCGCCTGACGCTCAGAATCGACAACCGTATCAAAGAAGTAGATGTCGGACGCAACGCCCACAGCGTCACCGATCACACGCAATCGAACTGGAACGGTATCGTCGGTAGGATCGAACTGAGGGCCGCCTCACCGGTTTCGATCGCGAGCATTGCGCTCTTTCCCGATATCCACAAGAAGGCCGTCCGAGTTCAACTCACCATCCGCAACACCACCGGGGCGGCACAAACCGCCACTCTCGAGTTTTCGGCGAAACAAATCACCCTGGGCAGAAGCCAACGCCTCCCGATGATGAAGACTGATCTGTCGGTTGCCGGCGACAGTTGCATCGCAGAATACTCTTATCCCCTTGGAAACGATGCATTGCTTTGGGACGAGTTCGATCCAAATCTCTACGA
>Ga0233425_10010421_pt1 | contig 11333 bp, 10 predicted proteins | sample Watercolumn_Towu_2_FD_181712 | JGI IMG/M metagenome (GOLD analysis project Ga0233425, IMG submission 181712) | Freshwater microbial communities from Lake Towuti, South Sulawesi, Indonesia - Watercolumn_Towuti2014_140_MG | ecosystem: Environmental > Aquatic > Freshwater > Lake | place...
GGCCCTCGATCGCGGCCTTGAGATTGGCGACGCCTTCGGTCGGCGCGGCGTAGATGCCCAGTCCAAAGCCGAGCGCGCCGAAGATGACCGCCGTCAGGATTGTTGAAATGCCACGCGCCATTCCGTGTGTCCCTCTGTGAGAAAAAAACCGTCCCGAAGATTTGACGCAACGAAGGCGGACGCCGCTGTGCGAGCGCTCGACCGAGCGGCCCACGAGAACTCCTTAGGGAGGAGCCGACGTTCATACTCGCACGCCTAGGCTTAGTCGAACAAGCCCGTGAAGACCAACGCCATTTCGCCGCCGCCCCGCCATTTGAAACGCCCGATTGTGGTGAGCGCGTGGCGAGGCAGGTCGGCTTAATCTTTCAATCTACCGTCGAAATGGCTATTTCCCTGCTGGCGGCGAAGCTAGACCGGCTGTCTCCTCGTCGATAAATCGCGGGAACACGGGCGTTGGCGGCGGCAGCGGCGCCCCTTCCTGAAGCGCATTCCCCTCGCCTGCGTGAGCGAAGTCCCGCTCGTCCGGACCGACGTCCAGAAGATCGAGAAGCTTGCTGGCCGAATCAGGCATGAACGGTTGCAAGGGAATCGCCAGCCGGCGCAGCGTCTCGGCCGTAACGTAGAGGACGGTCTCCATGCGCGCCGGGTCGGTCTTCTTCTTCGCCCAGGGCTCCTCCGCCGCGAAATAGCGGTTGGCTTCGGCGACGACCCGGAAGATTTCGGCGAGCGCATGATGCGGCGCGTAATCTTCCATCGCGGCGCGCGCCTTCTCGAGAACGTCGGCCGCCTGCGCGAGAATGTCCCTGTCCGCATCCATAAGCGCATGTTTACGCGGTACGGCGCCCATACAATTCTTGGCGATCATCGACAGCGATCGTTGCGCCAGATTGCCGAGGTCATTGGCGAGGTCAGCGTTGATGCGGTTGACGATCGCCTCATGCGAATAATTGCCGTCCTGCCCGAACGGAATTTCGCGCAGGAAGAAATAGCGCAGCTGATCGACGCCATAGCGCTCAGCGAGATCGATCGGATCGACGACATTGCCGACCGACTTCGACATCTTCTCGCCTTTCGAGAACAAGAAGCCGTGCACGACGATTTGCTTCGGCAAGGGCGCTCCTGCCGACATCAGAAACGCTGGCCAGTAGATCGCGTGAAAACGGGTGATGTCCTTGCCGATGACATGAGCGTCGGCGGGCCAGAAGCGCGCTCTGTTTCCGCCTTCCGTAAGATATCCTGTAGCCGTTACGTAATTCGTAAGAGCATCGACCCAGACATACATGACGTGCTTTGCGCTGGTGTGCGGACCCGGCGGAATCTCGATGCCCCAGTCGAAGGTCGTGCGCGAGACAGAGAGGTCGGTCAGTCCCCGCTTCACGAAGGCGACAATCTCGTTCCGATAGTGTTCCGGCGTGATGAATTCGGGATGCCTCTCGTAATGGGCAAGTAGCCTTTCCGCATAGGCCGACAGTTTGAAGAACCAGCTTTCCTCCTCCACCCATTCGACCGGCGTGCCCGTCGGCGCGAATTTCTTGCCATCCCGTTCGGTGAGTTCGTCTTCGTCGTAATAGGCCTCGTCGCGCACCGAATACCAGCCGGCGTATTTGGAGAGGTAGAGATCGCCATTCGCCTCCATGCGCCGCCAAATTTCGAGCACCGTTTGCTTATGGCGCTCCTGAGTCGTGCGCACGATGTCGTCGGCGCGGGCGTTCAGCGCCTCGCCCATGCGGGCGAATTGTGCTGCGGTTCGGTCAGCGAGCGCCAGCGGCGTCAGCCCTTCCTTCTCGGCCGTGCGCTGCATCTTCTGCCCGTGCTCATCCATGCCGGTGACGAACAGCACGTCATAGCCGTCGAGCCTCCTCCATCGGGCGAAGGCGTCGGTCGCGATGCGCTCATAGGCGTGGCCGATATGCGGCGCGCCATTCGCATAAGGAATGGCTGTCGTGATCATGTAGGGGGGGCGCTCAGACATAGGTTGGGATTTAGCTTGCTTCAGGCGGATAGGAAAGCGCATCCAGGCGCGTCGGGAGGGTTCAAACTAAGTTAACAGAATGTATTTACCTCAAAATGAACGAGGCTCCTCTGTCTCTCGGACTGCGCTAAATTGCTCGCGGGAGCGCGGCCATGCCCGTATCGAAAAACACGCCGAAGGATATTGCGAAGCGAGTCGCCGAAAAGCGGAGCGCGCGCACAAATGGCTGGCGGCGTGAGACCTTCACGCTGGAGAGAAGCGAAGCGCGGGCCAAGGCGCGCGAATGGTTCGAGCGCTTCCCCAAGGCCGCCTATATGACCGAGATCGAGTTCTGGCGCGAACTGGACGACGGCCGCATCGAGTTTACGATCCGCCGGCTGCCGAGCGCCGATTAGCCCAACGATACGAATCCCGGCTGATCTGTTGGTTGGGCTTGTCATTCCCGGCAGGCCAAAGGCCTGACCGGGAATCCAGAGCTGATCCAGGAGCGCTAAGATTGCCCTGGATTCCCGATCGCGCGCAAGACGCGCGTCGGGAATGACATGCGAGCGGTTCAGACGGAAATTGTATGAGCTCAGCCTAACTTATTCAGGTCCGATGTCCGGCGTGCGCCAGCCCAGATGCTGGCCGCTGTCGACGGCGATCATCTGACCGGTCACGCTTTTGGCGCGGCTGAGGTAGACGACGGCGTCCACGACGCCCGAGACGTCAGCGGCGCGCTCCAGCGGCACCCCGCGCGCTTCCATTTCGAACTCCCGCTCGCCAAGCGCGGCGTTGGGAAAGACCGGCCCCGGCCCGACCGCGTTCACGCGGATACGAGGGGCGAAGGCCTGCGCCATGGTGAGCGTCGCCGACCACAGCGCCGACTTCGACAATGTGTAGGTGAAATGGCGAGGGGTTAGACGCCAGACCCGTTGGTCGAGCATATTTATGATCGCGCCATTGGCGCTCGCGGGCAGCGCCGCTGCAAAGTCGCGCGACAGCAGCAGCGGCGCGCGCAGATTGATCTGCATTTGACGCTCATAAAGCTCCAGTGAGAAATCCTTCGCCGCGTCGATCTCGAAAATCGAGGCGTTGTTGACGAGGAGCCTTAAGGATCCAAAGGCTTCGCCCGCTTGCTCGATCAGGCGCTGTGTCGAAGCTGCGTCGGCAAGATCGGCGATTGCTGTCGCCGCGCTGCCGCCGCGCTGCCTGATTGCATGCGCAGCGAGTTCCACCTCCTCAGCCGAGCGCGGAGATGCGTGCAACACGACGGACCGGCCCACGCGCGCGAAGCGCTCGGCGATGGCGAGGCCGATACGACGCGGCGCGCCGGTAATCAGCACTGGGCCGTTTGCGTCGTCGCCGCCCTCGCTCATGCGCCTACCCCATTGTTGGGTGCGTGAATTAGCCCTCGGCGTCCTCGCCTTCGCCAACGTCGCCAATATGCTCGACGGAAACGACACGTTCGTCCTCGGCCGTATCAAACACGATGACGCCTTGAGTTCCTCGCCCTGCGATGCGGATGCCGTCGACCGAGCAGCGGATCAGCTGGCCGCCGTCCGTCACCAGCATGATTTCATCGCCATGAGCGACGGGGAAGGAGGCGACCAGTTTGCCGTTCCTGGCGTTCACCGCCATGGCGACGATGCCTTTGCCGCCTCGCCCAGTTGTACGATACTCGTAAGAGCTTGTGCGCTTTCCGTAACCGTTCTCTGAGACCGTCAAAATGATCTGCTCGGCCGCCTGCATCTCGTAGAAGCGCGTATCCGACAGCTCCACCGCAGCGGCCTCTTCGGCCTCGGCCCCTGCCTCCGGCGAAACGTCTTCGCCCATTCGTCGGCGCAGCGCATTGGCGCGCTTTAGATAAGCTGCGCGCTCCTCGCCGGCGGCCTCGAAATGATTGAGGATGGAGAGCGAAATGACCCGGTCGCCGCTTCCTAAGGCGACGCCGCGCACGCCCATTGAAGTGCGCCCCTGAAAGACGCGGACTTCCGGCACGGCGAAGCGGATGCACTGCCCATCGCGGGTCGTCAGCAGCACGTCGTCACGCTCGGTCGCGGTCGCGACGTCAACGATGGCTTCGCCTTCGTCAAGCTTCATGGCGATGAGACCGTTGCGTCGAACGTCGACGAAATCGGAGAGTTTATTGCGTCTCACCGTGCCGCCTGTCGTCGCGAAGATGACGTCGAGCGTCGCCCAGCTCGCCTCGTCCTCCGGCAGCGGCATGATGGTGGTGATCCGTTCATTTTGCTCTAGCGGCAGAAGATTGACGAGCGCCTTGCCGCGCGCTTGCGGGGCGGAAAGCGGCAATCGCCAGACCTTTTCCTTATAGGCCTTGCCAAGCGACGAAAAGAACAGCACCGGCGTATGGGTATTGGCGACGAAGAGCCGATGGACGAAATCCTCTTCCTTCGTCTGCATGCCGGAACGGCCTTTGCCGCCGCGTCTCTGCGCGCGATAGGTGGAGAGCGGCACGCGCTTGATATAGCCGGCGTGCGAAACGGTGACGACCATGTCTTCGCGCGCGATCAGGTCCTCATCCTCGACCTCGCCGTCCGCCTCGATGATTTGCGTGCGGCGTGGCGTGGCGTACGCCTCCCTCACCGTCAACAGTTCATCCTTGACGATGCCGAAGAGACGTTCGCGCGAGCGCAAAATATCGAGGTAATCGGCGATCTCGGCGGCGAGCTTGTTTAAGGCTTCGGAGATCTCTTCGCGACCGAGCGCCGTCAGGCGTTGCAGACGCAAATCGAGAATGGCGCGCGCCTGCGCCTCTGAAAGCCGGATGGTTCCGTCATCGGTAAGCTTATGTCGCGGGTCGGCGATCAACTCGACGAGCGGCGCCATGTCCTTCGCCGGCCAGTCGCGTCCCATCAGCGTCTCGCGCGCCGCGGCTGCATCAGGCGACGTGCGGATGAGGCGGATGACCTCGTCGATATTCGCGACGGCAATCGCGAGGCCGACCTGGAGATGCGCGTTGTCCCGCGCCTTGGCGAGGCGAAACTTGGTGCGCCGCGTGACGACCGTTTCGCGGAAATCGACGAAAGAGCGCAACACGTCATGGAGCGTCATCAGCTCCGGGCGCCCGCCATTCAGCGCGATCATATTGACGGGAAAACTTGTTTGAAGCGCCGTGTGACGCCAAAGCTGGTTCAAAACAACGTCGGCGACGGCCTCGCGCTTCAATTCGACGACGATTCGCATGCCGTCGCGATCGGACTCGTCGCGCAGATCGGCGACGCCTTCGATCTTCTTCTCCCGCACCAGATCGGCGATGCGCTCAATCAGCGCCGCCTTGTTCACCTGATAGGGAATTTCGGTGAAGATGATCGCCTCGCGATCCTTGCGCAAAGTCTCGATTTCCGACTTCGCGCGCATGATGATCGAACCGCGTCCGGTCGCGAAAGCGTTGCGGATGCCGCCGCGCCCGAGGATCGTCGCGGCGGTCGGGAAGTCCGGACCCGGCACGATCTCCATCAGCTCAGCGACGCCGATGTCGGGCCGATCGATCATCGCGATGCAGGCGTCGATCACCTCGCCAAGATTATGCGGCGGAATGTTCGTCGCCATGCCGACAGCGATGCCGCCGGCGCCATTGACCAGCAGATTGGGAAAACGAGCGGGCAGGACCGTCGGCTCCCGCTCCTTGCCGTCGTAATTGGCCTGGAAGTCGACCGTGCCTTCGTCGATGTCTTCGAGCAGCGCCAGCGCGGGCTTCGCGAGCCGCGACTCCGTATAGCGCATCGCCGCCGGCGGATCATTGTCGACCGAACCGAAATTACCCTGCCCGTCGATGAGCGGCAGCCGCATCGAAAATGGCTGCGCCATGCGCACGAGCGCGTCGTAAATCGCCGCGTCGCCATGCGGGTGGTATTTACCCATCACGTCGCCGACGATGCGCGCGGATTTCACATAGGCCTTGTCCGGCGTATGTCCGTTCTCATGCATCGAAAACAGAATGCGACGATGCACCGGCTTCAAGCCGTCGCGGACATCCGGCAGTGCGCGCGAAACGATCACGCTCATCGCGTAATCGAGATAGCTGCGCTTCATCTCGTCGGTGATCGAGACCGGCTTAATGTCGGAGCCGGGCTTGTCGGAGTCGTCTTTTTTGGTCTCGTCGTCGGCCAATTGCGCGCCAGTTCAGAAAAGAGCGTTTTGCGTCACATTTCTATAGGCGATTCGAGCGCGCGACGCCAGCATCTGTGTCTCAAGAAGAGCATTATAATTCAGTTATTTATCGTCTTGTTCGCGATCTTTGTCGACTGCCCCCGGCCTTTTGCCGTCTCTGGCTTTCCGACAGCCGGTTTCTGCTTTTTTTCACCCGCCCGAAGCGCGGCCTCGACCGCTAATTTGGCCCAGCGAGCGAGTTCGTCATCGTCTTCGAGCGCCCCATCAGGAAGGCTCCAATAGGAAATGGTGATCGGTCGATCCTTGCCCTGATAGGTGAAGGGCCGGCAGCCTGCCGCTTGAAACTGCGGCGCGCAATGGCGATCGGCCTTTAGGTAGATTTCGCCGCCGGCTTCAATGGCAAAAAAGAGGCCGTCGACGTAAACGCCATGGCCGCTGAACATGCGCTTGACGGACACTGCGGCGAATGGGGCAAAAAGCTCTTCGATGCGCTCGCGGTCCATGACGGCCTCGATGAAATCAAGAGTCTCCCATCCCCGACGCTGCATCGACCTTTCCAAGGTCGACGGGCTTCAGTTCGACGCTCTCGCCACACCCGCAGGCCGACGTCTGATTGGGGTTTTCGAATACGAAAGTCGACGCGAACTGCGTCGTTTTCACGTCCATCGTCGTCCCGAGGAGATAGAGCACCGCCGCGGCGTCGACGATCACGCGGCCGCCCTCAACGTCGATGATCTCGTCGCCCTTCTTGGGTTCGGCGATGTCCATTTTGTAGGACATGCCGGCGCAGCCGCCCTTCTCCACCGAGACGCGCAACCCTTTACCTTCGTCGGCCGTGGCCAGCAGTCCGCGCACACGCTCGGCCGCTGCGGGGCTCACATTCATGACGCTCATTTTCTGGACAGTAGTCATTTGCAAAATTCTTCCCCTAAGAACGCGCGTTCACCACATGTCGAGCGCGACGCGCGCTTCGTCGGACATACGGCTTTGATCCCAAGGAGGATCAAACACCATGTTCACCTTCACGTCGCTAATGCCGGGCACGGCGCTGACCGCATTCTTGACCCAGATCGGCATTTCGCCCGCGACTGGACAGCCTGGCGCGGTCAGCGTCATGTCGATTTCGACAAGTCCCTCATCGGAGATGTCGACCCGGTAGATCAGGCCGAGTTCGTATATATCGGCCGGAATTTCAGGATCGTAGACGGTCTTCAGCGCCTTTACGATGTCGTTCGCCAAGCGCTCATTTTCAACGGCCTGAGACGTCTGATCCGCCGCCGAGGCGTGATCGGTTTCGCTTGTGTTCGGAGCATCGTTCATGAACACGAAATTCTCCTCAGGCGAAAAGAGAGCGGGCCTTTTCCAGCGCTTCCGCCAGCCGGTCGATTTCCTCGCGGGTATTGTATAGCGCAAAGGATGCGCGGCAGGTGGAGGTGACGCCGAAACGGGAAAGAAGCGGCATGGCGCAATGTGTTCCAGCCCGCACCGCGATGCCGGAGCGATCGATCACCGTGGCGATGTCATGTGCATGCGCCGACGCCATATCGAAGGACACGATCGGTCCCTTATCGGGCGCCTGGCCATAGATTCTCAACCCTTCAATCTGCGACAGTCTCTGATGCGCGTATGCCGTCAGACCCGCTTCATGCTCACGGATCGCATCCCGGCCGATGCGCTCCATGTAGTCGAGCGCGGCGCCGAGCCCGACGGCCTGGGCGATGGGCGGCGTGCCTGCTTCGAAGCGGTGCGGCGGGTCGTTATAAGTGACGGCGTCGAGCGTCACCGTTTCGATCATCTCGCCGCCGCCAGCATAGGGCGGCAACGCTTCCAGCCATTTACGCTTGCCGTAAAGCGCGCCGATTCCGGTCGGGCCATAGAGCTTATGGCCGGTGAGCACATAGAAGTCGGCGTCGAGCGCCTGCACGTCGACATCGAGATGTACAGCGCCCTGAGAACCGTCGACGCAGAGCGGAACCCCATGCGCGTGGGCGATGCGCGCGACATCGGCGATCGGAACCGGCGCGCCGAGCACATTCGACATATGGGTGAGCGTGACGATCTTCGTTCGCTTCGAAATGAGCTTCTCAAGCGCCTCAAGGTCGAAGCGGCCGTCGTCGTCGACCTCGAGCCACTTCAGCACCGCGCCTTTGCGCTCGCGCAAAAAATGCCAAGGGACGATATTGGAGTGATGCTCCATCACCGAGAGGATGATCTCGTCGCCTTCGTGAATATGCGCCTCTCCGAAGGAGGCGGCGACAAGATTCAAGGCTTCGGTCGCGCCGCGGGTGAATATGATCTCGTCCGTCGATTCCGCGTTGAGGAAGCGGCGCGCCTTTTCGCGCGCGCCCTCATAGCCCTCGGTCGCGGCGTTGGCGAGATAATGCAGGCCGCGATGCACATTGGCGTATTCGTGCTCATAGAACTGAGTCAGCCGTTCGAGCACGGCGCGCGGCTTTTGCGCCGAAGCGGCGTTGTCGAGATAGGCGAGCGGCTTTCCATAGGGGCGCTCCGCAAGAATCGGGAAGTCCGCGCGAACCGCTTCAATGTCGTACGCCGTTTCAATGCGCGCAATCTCGTTCATCGACTGATCCTTCGAGAAAGCCACGCGCTGACGCGCTCGCTGAGAAACGCCTTCAACTGATCGTCTTCAAGCGCCTCCATCGCCTCATTGGCGAAGCCCTCGATCAGCAGGGCCTCGGCCTCACGCCGTGGCAGTCCGCGCGCGCTCAAATAAAACAACTGGTCTTTGTCGAGCCTGCCGCAAGTCGCCCCATGTCCGCACTGCACGTCGTCGGCGAAGATTTCGAGTTCAGGCTTGTTGTTCATCGTCGCCTGTTCGGAGAGCAGCAGCGCCTTCGACTGCATGGCCCCGTCCGTCTTTTGGGCGCCGGGACGCACGATGACCTTGCCTTGAAACACGCCCACGCTCTGATCGTCGAGAATATTGCGAAAAACTTCACGGCTTTCGCCGTTCGGCTTCACATGGTCGACGATGAGGGTCGTATCGGCGTGCAGCCGTCCACGTCCTAGGGTCGCGCCATTAAAGAGGGCGCTCGCCTTCTCCCCGTCGAGGCGCGCGAAAATCTGCCGGCGATTGAGCCCGTCGCCTTCGGTCAACGCGAAGGAATGGATCGTTGCGCCAGCATCAAGATGCGCGAGCAGCGAGGCAATACGGATCGATTGATCGACGCCGCCTGAGACATGCGTGACGAGATCGACACGCGCATTCGGCGCCAACCGAACCAGGAGCGCGCTATTATCCTGCGCCGGAGCCGCCGTCAGCGCGCCAAGAGTTTCAATCAAAATCGCTTGAGCGCCCTCGCCCAGCATCACGAGTGCGCGCGTATAGGTCGACTGCGCCGCTTCCGCGGACGTAAATGTCGCAAGTTCGATTGCGCGGTCGATCCGCGCTCCGGAAGCAATCTGAATGACGACGCCGTCCTGCATCAGCGCCGCATTAAGCGCGAGCATGGAGTCCTGGGCGCCAATATCGGCGCTGGCAAGCGCCGACATGACATGCAGCTCTCCCTCCGCCAGCGCGTCGCGCAGCGATTGGATGGCGACGCCTTCCGGAAACCGCGCGATATCGGAGAGATCGGGCCGGAAAACGCCGTCGAGCGTGACAAGCCGCAGCGAGTCATGCGCGCGCGGCAGCGACAAAGCGCCATGCGAAGCGGTGGCGAGCGGCGCAGGTCTGCTCATCGCAGTCTTGAGGTCCGTATAGTGCCACGATTCCACGCGACGGTTCGGCAAGCCGAACTCCGAGAACGCCGCCCAAGCGGCCGCGCGCAGACGCTGCGCGCCCTTGTCGCGCATCTCTTCGTAAAAGGAGGAAAGCGTCGCTTCCGCTTCGCTCGCCAGCTTGATCATCGCCTCACGCCGCCTCTTGTGCGATGTAATCTTGATAGCCGCGCTCTTCGAGCTCCAGCGCGAGCTCGGGGCCTCCCGACCGCATGATTCTGCCTTGCGCCATCACATGCACGGTGTCCGGCCTAATGTATTCGAGCAGGCGTTGATAATGCGTGATGACGACGAAGGCGCGCTCGGGCGCGCGTAGCGCATTGACGCCGTCCGCAATCACGCGGAGCGCGTCAATGTCGAGCCCGGAGTCGGTCTCATCCAGAATGCCCAGCTTCGGCTGCAGAAGCGCCATTTGCAAAATTTCCATCCGCTTCTTTTCGCCGCCGGAGAAACCGGCATTGAGCGGCCGGCGCAGCATCTCCTGCGAAACGCCGAGTTGCGCGGAGGCGTCCTTGACGCGCTTCATAAAGTCCGGCGTCGCCAGCTCGCCCTCGCCGCGCGCGCGCCGCTGCGCATTGAGCGAGGCCTTGAGAAAGGTCATCGTCGCGACGCCGGGAATCTCAACGGGATATTGGAACGCGAGAAAGACGCCCTTCGCCGCGCGCTCAGCGGGGTCAAGAGCGAGGATGTTCTCGCCGTCGAGCAGGACTTCGCCCTCCGTGATGTCATAGCCTTCGCGGCCGGAGATGACGTAAGACAGCGTCGATTTGCCGGTGCCGTTCGGCCCCATGATCGCCGCGACTTCTCCAGCCTTTACGCTCAGGGTAAGACCCTGCAAGATTTTGCGGTCGCCGACGGAGACATGCAGGTCTTTAATCTCAAGCATTGTTAAACTCTTTCCGGTCTCTGGCGTCATGGCCGGCCTTGAGCCGGCCATCCACGTCTGGGTGTTCCACCATCCTTGATCGAGCGTCGCGCTGCGGGTTGGCGTGGAGGGCCGGGACAAGCCCGGCCAGAACAAACCCCGCCATGACGCTGAACCATCACCCCACGCTTCCTTCGAGCGAGATGGAAATCAGCTTCTGCGCCTCGACCGCGAATTCCATCGGCAGTTGCTGCAGCACGTCGCGCACGAAGCCGTTGACGATCAACGCCGTCGCCTCTTCCGCCGAGAGCCCGCGCTGCATCGCGTAAAACAGCTGATCCTCGGAAATCTTCGAGGTCGTCGCCTCATGTTCGAATTGCGCGCTCGGGTTCTTCGACTCGATATAGGGAACCGTATGCGCGCCGCAGTCATGGCCGATCAGCAAACTGTCGCACTGCGTAAAATTGCGCGCGCCGTCCGCCTTACGATGCGCGGAAACCTGCCCCCGATAGGTATTCTGCGACCTGCCCGCCGAAATCCCCTTGGAGATGATCCGGCTCTTCGTGTTCTTGCCGAGATGCAGCATCTTGGTGCCGCTGTCGACCTGCTGATAGCCGTTCGACACCGCGATCGAATAGAACT
>Ga0233425_10010422_pt1 | contig 11333 bp, 14 predicted proteins | sample Watercolumn_Towu_2_FD_181712 | JGI IMG/M metagenome (GOLD analysis project Ga0233425, IMG submission 181712) | Freshwater microbial communities from Lake Towuti, South Sulawesi, Indonesia - Watercolumn_Towuti2014_140_MG | ecosystem: Environmental > Aquatic > Freshwater > Lake | place...
GGGCCCACTAAGCTGCAGCAGACCCGCACGGCCCTGGCGCTGTATGGAGGGGACGCATGGAAGACCGTGTTGGGGTGGTTGGCCGCGACGCGCTCGTGGCTACCCTCACCCGCGAAGTAAATAAAGGCCGGCATGTGCTGCTGCACGGCCCAGTGGGCATCGGCAAATCGACGCTGCTGCGCCTGCTGATCCGCTAGGCCCAGGCCCAGGGGCAGCGCGCCCTCTACCTGGCGCACGCGAGCCCAGCCCAAGCCCTGCTCGTCGGCTTGGCCGAGCAGCTGCACGAAGCCTACCGCGCCCTGCCCTATGCCGCGCTGCCCCTGGGCAAGGCCGCGGCCGCCACCGCGCCGGCGGATCTCCCCTGGGCGGCGCTAGCGCGTCCCCTCGCCCGGCTGCAGATCCGCGAGCTGGCGGGCCTCGTGCTGGAGACGCTGGCCCAGGAGCCCTATCTCCTGGGGCTCGATAGCCTCGAACACGTCACGCCGACCCACAAAGCCCTCCTGCTGGCGCTCGTCGAGCGGGCGCAGGTCGTGGGTGCCACCAATGCGCTCCCACGCTCCGGGCATCTGGCACGTCTGTGGTGGAGTTTTAAGCGCCTTGAGGTACCGCCCCTCGACGACGCGGCCAGCCGGACCATTATTGAGCGCTTCCTGGCGGCGCGGCTGCTGCTCCTGACCAACCCGCATATGTTCCGCAAGCACGCCCTGAAAGCGGCGGGGGGCAACCCGCAGGCCCTAGCCGATCTGCTCACCGATGCCGACAAAGAACGCCTGGTCACGAAAGCATTGATTCGGGACGCGCTGCATCACGACGCCGGCGCACGCTATTTTGACCTCACGCCGCTGGCCGTGCTCGGCATCTGCGGCGTGATGGCGGCGCGTTTTCTGGCGCGCGGGCTCGATAGCACCGATCTCTACCTGCTCGCCAGCGCCACGTCGGCCTTCCTCCTCCTCGCCCGGATGTTCCTCACGCGCGGCGCGGCCCGGTCCCCGTCATGATGGCGGTCACGCATCTGGCCTTTGCCACCGTGACCGTGTTGGGCACGGCCATGCTGCGCAACCAGCCCTGCTCCCCGCTCGGTGTCGTCGCGGCGGCGCTGGGCTCGTTGTTGCCGGACATTGATACGGCCACCAGCGTCGTGGGGCGCCTGTGCTACGCGCTGAGCTCGCCCTGGGAAAAAAAGCTCGGCCATCGCACCCTGGCGCACAGCCTGCTCGGCAGCGTGGGCTTTGCCCTGCTCACCGCGCCCCTGGCGGCCCTGCATACTGAGGCCTATGCGTGGCTGGTAGGGGGCTATCTCAGCCATATCGCGCTGGATACCACCAGCAAGCGCGGCTGCGATCTGTTTTGGCCCTCGCGGCTGCGCGCCGTGCTGCCGGGCAACGCCGACTGGCGCTTTCTCGTGGGCGGCAAAGGCGAAGTGGTGCTGCTGGCTTTCCTGCTGGTGGCCGGCGGGCTGCTCTATCCCGCCGCGCGCCTGGGCCTGGAGGGCGTGCTGGATCGGCTCTCGGGGGATTTTGACCGCGCCCGACACGAAGTGGCCGCGGCGGCGCAGGCCCGCGAGGCCTGGCTGGTGGGCCGGGTGCGCCACGAGCTCACCGGGCAGCCGCAGGAAGGCCGCTGGCGTGTGGTGGGCCAGGACGGGGCGCGGCTGCTCGTGCTAATGGACGGGCAGCTCTACACCGTCGGCAAAGCTGCGACGCACTTCTACCCGCTGCGGGTGCATCTCGAACACGGGCCGCCGCAGCAGGTGACCGTGCAGACCGTGACGCTGGAGCACCAGCTGCTGGGCACGGTGCAGGCCCTGCTGCGGCCCGAGGGCGCGCACTGGCTGCACGGTGAGTTGCGCCTGGCCACGCCGCTCCTGCTGCCAGAGCCCTTGGACCATGTGCCCACCGTGACCGCCAGCGGCAGCACCCTGCGGCTGCACTATGCCCGCTGGCCGGAGGTGCAGCCGCATCAGCACGCGCTGGTGCTGGCCGGGAGTATCGTGGTGCAGCAGGCGCTGCCTGCCGACGCGGTGCCCGTGGCGCGTGCCCCCGTCAGCGTGCCGCCCAGCGAGCTCGTCCGCGTGGTGGTCAAAGTCCGTGGGCTGGACCAGGTGACCGTGCAGCCCGGTATGGCAGTGCAAGCCGGGCAGCTCCTGGCGCTCGATGCCACCGACGAGCCGCAGCGCCAGCGTGTGCTAGCGCAGCTCGCCGCGCTCCAGCTCGCGCCCCCGCCGCAGGAGCCGGACAGCAGCGCCCCGCTCCAGCACGTGGTGGGCGATCCGACCACGCTGCTCCAGCAGGGCATCATCGACCGCCGGGAGTATCAGGCGATCCTGACGCGAAGGCAGGCGCAGCACCAGCAGGCCGCGCAGCGCCAGGCCCAGCAGCAAGCGCTTCAGGCGCAGCTCCAGGCGTTAGACGCCCAGCGGCGTATCCTGGCGCCGATCACCGGCACGGTGCAGCGCCTCCACCTGGTAGAGCAGCAGCAGGGCCTGCTCACCGTCGAACTGCTGCTGGCGCGGGTACCGGCCGCACCGGTGGCGCCCACCGCGAGCCTGGCGGCCAGCCCTGGCGCGCCGCACGCGCCATGACGCCGCGGCAGGGGGGTGGCACAGGGCGGCACGCGGGCTGGCACGTGCCATGGCACACGCTGACACGTGCCACGGCGTCCGCCAAAAAACACATCTATACACCAGAAAAACGCACGCACCCACGCGCACCGCTGGCACAACCCTGGCACAGCCGGCGCGTGGCTGTGCTACACTGGCGGCCATGGCTAAGCTGACGTTGACCGACGCCGCACAACTGACGGGCACGGGCCGCAGCACGCTGTATCGCGCCCTGCGTGCGGGACGGCTCAGCCGCGACCCTGATGGCCGGCTCGATACGGCCGAGCTGCTGCGCGCGGGCTTTCAGCTGCGCGCCCCCGCCGCTGCACCTCCCGCCGAGGAGGCTGCGCCCGCCCCGGCGGCTGTGCCACCTCCGGACGCGCTGACACAGCTGCGGGACGCCGTGGCACACGAGCGCGCGCTGTGGGAGCGCGAGCGCACCCTGCTGCTCCAGCAGCTGGAGGCGGCGCAGGCGCGCGAAGCGGCCAGCCGGGAGCGCGAGGCGCACCTGCTGCAGCTCCTGGCCCTGGAACAGCAGCAGCGGCTCTTGCTGACGGGGGCCGCGCCGCTGGCCTCGGGGGGCTGGCGCCGCTGGTTCGCCCGCTGGCGGCACGCGCGTGGGCGTTAGCTGAGGCCGGGCGGCGAGGGAGCACGCCCGCCCAGGCGCGATGGGCTGCCTCCAGGCGAGGCACACCGCGTAGGGGTAGCTGCGTGCGGCTGTTGGCGGCGCACAGGGCCGGTTTTTCCCCAGGCGCTGGGGACAGGGCGGGGATGATGGCCGGGGGCGGCGTCAGCGGCGCCACTGTTGCAGCCACCGCACCTGCCCGGGCCACTCTGCAGCAGTGGTCTCCGTCAGGGCGCGATCGAGGGCGGCGATGAGCTGGGCCAGCGGCCAGCGCCGCTGCACTGCCAACAGCAGGCCACCGTGCTGCGGGTAGACGGGCGCCAGCACCACGAAATCCGGGATATTGAAGGTGAAGAGGACGCGCCCTTGGGCGGTAGCCCCGAGCAGTTGTACGGTGTCCGATGCATCGCGGGGCATCCAGGGCGTGGGCGTGCGGGTGACGTCATGGCCACGGGCCACCAGGGCGGCGTGCAGCGCTCTGGCGGAGGTATCAGCATCAAGGTGTAGGCGTGGGCGTGCCATGGGCCTCGGCTTCTAGGGCCGCCTCGGCGGCCAGCGCGGCGGCGAGTTCCGACGGATGCGCCGCCGCAAACGCCAGGACGGCCTCGACCTGGGCCACGGTCAGCTCGTACTCGGCCGCCAGCGCCGCGGGAGTCAGCCCCCAGGTCTGGACCGCCACGACGAGGGTCTGCACCCGTAGCCCGGTGCCGCGCACCACAGCCACCGGCAGGCCGCTGGCCCCGCGCCGATAGGTAATCTGCGGGAAGGCGGGGTCATCGAGGTGCTGGGCCAAGGCGCCGACCTTCTCCGCCACGGCCCACAGGATGAACTGGTTCAGCGAGACGCCCTGGGTCGTGGCCCAGGTCTCCGCCTCGGCTTTGAGCTGGGTCGGGAGATTCAACGCGTAGCGCGCCATGACGGCCTTCCTCTCTTTGGTGGGCTATCGGCATCAGCGATGTGGCCGACGATGTGTTACACGACAGCATAGAGGCACGTGAGACACGCGTCAAGCGGGGGACGAGAGCGTGAGGACACCAGCCTTTCCGCTAGCTAGGAGAGCCGTAGGGTGGCCGGCTGGGCGCGGGCGCCTTTGACGTACTGGCCTTGCTGGCCGCCGGGGCGCGGCGCGGGGTGGCGTGCGGGGAGCGTGCGGGGCCTAGGGCCGGGAGGTGTGGACGCTAATATTGGGGTCAGCTCACGAAACGGCAAAATCATACGCTAAGCCTCGGCGAGTCGCCGTCTGACGCGGCCGCGGCTCGATAAGACAGGGTGAAGCGAAGGTCATGTCCACTTGAGAGAGGCTTCATCAGGTCCGGTGGTATGACAGCGACGGCCTACGAGGAGCTCCCTAAGTCGATCACCGTCATGCCGAGATAGGCATGACGGTGATGGCGGCGAGACAGCCTACTTGGCTGATTCGGGTATTCTAGCGTGCGCCTTTGGTTGGGCATCACGCGTGCTGGTTTGGGTGTCGCACTCGTCTTCTTTGGTATTGTTGTGCTGTTCAGCAGCAGCAGCACAAAGTACAGTACCTCCTAGAGTTATTGCTGCTATACAAGTACCGTATGAAAGACCGAGATCAACAAAAACAGCCCCTAAGAAAGCCGAACAGACTGCCGCACCTGCAATACCACCTACAAAAGTACCAGTACCACCCCCTAGTGCGAGATTGGTGTGCTTCCCTATCCGGCGGTAGCACTCTTCTTTCGTTTCAGCAGATGTAGATGCATTAACACCTAACCCACACACTAGGACTGCGATCAGCCAAGTATTCCTCATCTTCCACATGTCTCACCTCCGTTTTCCCTGCTATCCGGCACTCGACTAGGCCTGGCTCATGGTGTCGGCCACCCAGGAGCTTCTTTGCGAGGCCAAAAACATCCCAGGCACAGCTACATACAGCATGCGAGCATTCGGGTCCGTTACCCTCAGTGGCCGACAGTGGCCGATGTGATGATCGAACCCATCACCGACTTGTCTCCTATGTCCCCTCACCGGGGTGCCTGTCCCAAAGGAAAATCCTATTTTTTGTTTCTTTGGTGCTAGCGCCGTCGCCATACTGGAGCGCCTAGACAAGTGTAGAGAGACCAAGCAGATAGTAGGCCAACATATATTGCTCTGCTACAGATGGAGTGTGGACCAAGGGGCTTCCAAGAGGCCGAGCACTGCTCGTACGTGATGTCATAGGCGACAATGTACAAAAGGTCTTATGCTCTCCAGGTTTTGAGGTTTGTGTCTTCTGGGTACAGAGAAGGCACGTCCTACATCTCAGCGCGCGGGCTCCTCGGGCCCCCATGCCCATCCTGCCAGGCTTGCGGGGAAACACGGCGCACGAATCAAGATGGCCTTGCCTTGCATCCACTGTGCATCCGCCACCTGTCGCTTTTGAGTACTTCTGGTTTTAGAGCTAAACTCCGCGTATAAACATTTTCGCCCAAACATCGTGCATACCTGGGACACCGATACAAGTCGTGGCACTCTAAGACCTGAAGGGTGGCCTAGAGTACCCTCAGAGCGAGCGTGCCGCCTAAGGAGCCCATACGTGCCGCGTGATGCCTTCGAGCCACTCATCCCGAAGTATGGCCCAGCGCTTGCTCTGTACTGTTTACATATGTGCGGAGAAGACAGAGACGCACAACGACGCATGGCATTACATCTGGTTCTAGCGTTGCGGAAGGAGGCCCCTCCGCCAGCCCACGCCGCAAACCGACGGGAGGCGCGAGGCATGCGCAGCGAACCCAGCACAATTCGAGGAAGGCTATAAGCGCATCATCCTCAGTAAGCGGAGCACTCCCTCCTCGGAGGATACGACTGTGGTTGTTATGCGGGCGCTGAGTAACCTCACCCCGGAGGCCCAGGACGCTCTACAGGCAGGGACATTGGCCGCGTGGCAGGGGTTGTGCGACCGGTTCCAGGGGCGCTCTTCAGAAGAGGCCTGGATACGAGGGTGTCTCGCCAAGACGACTTGGAAGCAACGGAGCCGGGAGAGACGGAGAGCCCAGCTCTTAGCAAGCGGCATCAGGAGGGAGTCTGAGGTAGCCGTATGGCACCGAGCCCAGGCGCAGCAGGTAGAGTTGGCGGCACTCGCCCAGGCCCGGGACAGACTCTCCAGTGCGCATTCTGCTCTTCTCACAGCCGCCTTTGGCTTAGATGAGGGCGTTAAGCGCTCAGTCAGGGCACTCGCTCTGCAACAAGATCGACCTAAAAGTACATTGCATAGGGCCTTGCAGGCCGCGTTGCAAAGATTAAGGACGGAGCTAACCGATGCCATTGCCTGAGCCCTCCGGGGCCCGGTTCGAAGATAACGACTATGGGGACGATAGCCAAGATATCATCCAGGAGTTGCGGCAACTGGCCTCGCGCAGCGTGCCCTCTCCGGAGCTGCTACGTGACATGTATACGCACGCCAGGGGCGGGACCCTCGGGTGGAGACGTGTAGCCCTGTGGCTCCGACAGAGAGGCGCGCTACTCTGGCTGAAGCGTGTCTTTCACGGGTGGGCGACCCTGCCCCAGCACCTTAGCCGATGGGCGGCCGCCTCTCGCAGGCGCCCCGAATGGGCCTTAGTGGGGCTCGTCTGCCTGGGGCTTGTGTTCCTGTTGCTGAGGGACAAGCGTGCTCAGCAAGCCGCGTGGCAACAGGAGCGGACGCAGCAAGCGACCATCCTAGCCGCGTATCGTGACCAACTCCGCGCCCAGCAAGCCGCGTGGCAACAGGAGCGGACGCAGCAAGCGACCATCCTAGCCGCGTATCGTGACCAACTCCGCGCCCAGCAAGCCGCATGGCAACAGGAGCGGACGCAGCAAGCCGCCGCCTCTCAACGCCAACTGGAGACCGTCCCGACTGCAGACCAAGGGACTCCGGGGAGTGGACTCCTGCCCCAGACACTCCCCGTCGCTGACCGGGATCACACTGTGTCGGCCGAGGTGCTGTTAGGGTTCCCCCCCGCCGCGGTTTTCTTCCGTAGGTCGCCCTCCCTCCAGGCGCCCTCCGACATCGTGACCGAGGCAGAACAGCGCTTCACGGTTTCTTGGCAGCAGCGGGAGGTGCTCAGCGCGTCTCTCCAACGTGCGGCCGCAGCCTGTGAGTATGCGGACATCCAACACCGATTGCTCAACGAGCCCACGTTCGCCGATGACAGGCTCCAATCGCCAGCCAAAGTCGCGGCGAAACAGCTCGTACTGGGGCTCCTGGCACATCGGACGGCGGCGCTGGAGACGGCCCGCAGATACTACGAGTCGGTGACACGGTCGCCCGAGGCCGACCCCGAAACCGTCGCAGTGGCGTGGTTTGAGCTAGGCGTGTTGCACGCGCGTACGTATCAAGCGACCCACGAGCGCCACGCGCAACAGGAAGCCATCGCCGCTTTACGCCAGAGTGTCATCAGCGCCCGCCGGCTCTCGCCGACGCGGGCTCAAGCGCAGATCGAGTTGGTCATGCACGCGGTCACGCCTCTGGAAGAGCGTCCACCGCAGGCGTGCGACACCCGCGAGCACAGCTTGGAGGATTTGACGGCCCTGCGTACGGTGCCGAACCTGCGCGACTTGGTCGCCGCCTCCCCCTTGTAGACCCTGGCTCCCGGGCCGGCCGCCTCCTGGGAGAGCGCCGGCGGGCCCCTGTCCTCTCTGCCTGGGAAGGAGAAAGTATATGTCGAAGTGGTTACCGATAGCGCTGTGCAGCTTCTGCCTCTTCGTCAGCTCTGTGAGCGCCCTGGAACTCGGGTTAGTCACCGGGAGTGCCACAGGGACGTACTATAAGATTGGCGAGGATCTGCAGAAATTACTCAGCGAGAAGCTCACCCTCAAGGCAGAACTGACCTTGAAGGTGTCCCCCTCCGCCGGGTCCCTGGCCAATGTGCTGCAGGTCTACCAAACCCGGGGCGTAGATCTGGGAATCGTCCAATCGGATGTGCTGGCCTATATTCAGCAGCTCTCCGAGAACCAGGACCTCCAACGCATCGCGCGCAAACTGAAGTTGGTCTTCCCGTTGTTCAACGAAGAGGTCCAGGTGCTTGCCGCGCGCGACAGCAACATCAAGTCGTTTACGGATCTCGCGGGCAAAACGGTCGCGGTAGGACCCAAGGATAGTGGCACCTACTTAACCGCCAGCTTTTTGTTCGAGCTTATGCAAGAAAAGCCGGCGCGTGCCCTCGAACTGCCCTACCAAGACGCTCTGGAAGAGCTCAAAAAGGGGACGATTGATGCCCTCATCTGGGTAGGATGAGACCCTATTGCTCTATTATAAAAAAGTGTATCGTCAGATGATAAATTGCGATTGATCCCTGTCACAGATAAAAGCCTCGTGGAGTTTTATACACCAGTGTCGATCCCCCCCAACACGTACCCGTGGCAGGAGCAAGAGGTCCCCACAATTGCCGTGCTGGCCGTAGTCATGGCGTTTGACTACAAAGGGGAAGCCTGTGAGCCGATTGGCCGTCTGACCCGGCTCGTCCGCAGGAACGGCCTCCCCCTTGTGCCCCTGAGCGACCGGAAAACCTGCAAGGAAAACGACAGCACGATGCGACCCCTCCAAGCACTAGCGCTAGCATCCGTAGGCTTCCTGGTCCTGTTGAGCTCTTGTGCGTTGATGGTGGTGTTTGGCGCCGTGGTCGGGCGGCGGCTGGACTAACCCTATAGCGCGCGTGAGAATTTACAGTTCTTACTATAGAGCAATGGCTCAACCACAAATGTACTTTTGGCTAGGCAGCATGAGTGTGCTCGTGCGTTTTCTAAGAGAAGAGAAGCCCCTATGCGGCGGCTGGTAAGGATCCTGGTTGGCTGTATCCTAGCACTTATACCTCTGCAGGCCTCTGCCCAGAATGATCCTCTGGCGTGTAGTCCGGCGGAAGCAGAGCGTAAGCCGTGGGCGATCTGTGCTTTTGCCTTTGGGGGGTGTGAAGTGGCTCAGGCCTTGGTCACCGGCGGGGAGGCACAACGGTTTCTCGCGGGGCAGGCGTGTACCGTCATGGCGAAACAGCTGACGGGACGGCACTACACACCCGCCGATCTCGTGGGGGCGGGGATCCGGACACTGATCGACAAGGCGGCCGAGAGTCAGCTGGAGGAGGGCAACATTCTGGATGGCTTGTTCGGGAAGGCCATTGTCTGGGGATGGAAGATCTACGCCTTTTCCCAATGTGTAGAGGAGGTGACAGTGACTTGTCAGGCACGCTATCAGGCCGCGCAGCGGGTGACGCAGGCCGCCGTGCTGCCCCAGCCCTGGCCCGCGGTGCCCCCGCGCGCGGCGCCATTATCTTCGACCCTCCCCCCTGGCGAGCTCCGCCGCTACCCTCTCCTGCAGGAGCTGCTAGCCCAAGCGTTGGAGACCGAAGAGGAGGCCAACCTCCTCCGGCTTCGTAACACGTTGGGCCGCTTACACCAGGCGGCGATCTCCCCGCCGGCGCCGGCGCCCGCCGCCCGGCGCCAAGCCGAAGAGGCGAACCAGCAGGGCCTCCACGCGATGACCGCTGCCGACTTTCCCGCGGCGGTGCAGGCCTTTCGGGCGGCGGCCCAGGCCAATCCCGTCCGGGTGGAAGTGTTTAACAACCTCGGGTATGCCTACATGAAATCAGGGGACCTGCCCGCCGCCGAACGGTGGCTCGTCTACACGCTGACGCGCGCGCCAGAGCGGACGAATGCTTGGGCGAACCTGGGGGACACGTACGCCCAGCAAGGCCATCACCAGGCCGCGCTAGCGTGCTTTGCGCATGCCTATCGTTTTTCGAAAAATCGCGACAATACCCGCCAGTTTTTGAGCCAGCGCGTCGAGGATCCCACGCTTGACTACCGTGTACGCCAAGTCGCGCAGCAGGCGCTCACCCTCCCGTTGCTCCGCGGGACGAGCGTGCCATGACGCACCAGCTGTAAGCCCACGCGGGGCGAGCGGTGCAGGTGAGGTATAGGCAGAATATCTATAGGATAGCGTTCGACATGCCCCAGAAGAACACACCACACAACCACAAAGGTGCCAAAGATGAAGCACAATCAACTTTTGCTACGGTCGCTTCTATTGCTGCCACTGTTATTAAGCATCGTTCCCTCCTATACTTTTGCACAGGATTTTGTTCTTCCTAGCAACCAGAGATATATCGCTATTGCCAGCCGTCCGACAATCGAGGAAGCAAGAGCATTTGCAGAAACCTATAGAGCACAATTCAAAGATACGTCGATCTTTTTATCGAAAAATGGCTGGTATGCTATCTCCATGGGAAAATTTAACTACCCAAATGATAAAGAGTTGTTACAAAGACTTATTCAAGACAATGTGGTTCCTTCTGACTCTTACTTTGTGAGCGGAAAGAATTTTGTAAGAATAATCAACCAGTTGCCTGCTGAACCACGTCTCATCGCCTCACCATCACCAGGTGAAGCATGCGTACAAAAAGCTGTGATCGGTTCGGTTGGTGGCTTCATTAGTGGGATAATTATTGATTGTATCTTTACTGGATGTGCGAATACCGCAGTCGCTGCCGTTACGGGCGTGGTCACTGGCGGGACAAAAGGATGTATTGACGGGGTACTCAGTAGGTAGACAGAATGTCTCAATACGGCCCGGGAACGCGTCCAGGAGATACCAGCCACGCCAGGGAGCACGTCAAGAGGACAGCGTAGTGGCAGGACCCCGGCTTCCTCCCAAGGGGGCCCAAAGCCCACACGTGAACGATGAGCCGCCAACTGCCTGGAACACGTGGTCAAGCAACGAATTGTACCCTAGTGATGTGCTCAGGAAGCGTACACGTCTTCGTGATGTCAGAGAGGCTTAGCCTTTTTGATACTGAATGGTGCATATGCTATGCGTGGAAGCCGCGGGCGGTAGCCCGGCCCCCAGGGCGGCGTCCTCGCGCTGCGCTGGCTGCGGGTGCTGCCCTGCGAGGCTTTTGGCCCCCGCCCGCCCCTGCGCCGTCGCCGGGCTCGGGCTCCGCGGCGCTGTGCAGCCTGCGCGTGGCGCCAGTGTACCCGCTGCCCCCACGGGGGCGCTCAGGAGACAAAACCCCCAGAGCCGACGGGGAGCCTAGCCCCTCCGCGCCCTCGTGCGGTCAAGGCGGCCCTCACTGCGTTCGGCGCTCCGCGGCCTGGACCGCGCTTGCTCCGAGGCTGCTCCAGAGGTGTCGG
>Ga0233425_10010423_pt1 | contig 11329 bp, 7 predicted proteins | sample Watercolumn_Towu_2_FD_181712 | JGI IMG/M metagenome (GOLD analysis project Ga0233425, IMG submission 181712) | Freshwater microbial communities from Lake Towuti, South Sulawesi, Indonesia - Watercolumn_Towuti2014_140_MG | ecosystem: Environmental > Aquatic > Freshwater > Lake | place: Indonesia...
GTTATTCTCGGCCTCATCGCCGTGTACATCATCCTGTGCTTTGCAGGCCCTTCATCCTCTACCATAGAGCGCTCCGCCGAGATCAACGCTCCGGCGGATAAGATCAAGGCAACGGTGACCGACCTGAAATTCTTTCATGAGGTGTGGAGCCCCTGGACGGAGCTGGATCCGGGCATGAAAGTAAGCTATACCGGGGAAGCCGGAAAGGAAGGCGCTTCCATGTCCTGGGAAAGCGATAAGGACGACGTGGGCAAAGGCACCATGACCTATCAGTACACCAGGCAGGATTCTGTGATCTACCTGATGAATTTCAGCGGGTTCGAATCTGACATCTATTTTATCGTGAAACCGCTGGATGCTGCTAAAAGCACGATATCCTGGGTGCTCTACGGAAAAACCCCGTTTCTTTTCAGAGGCATGGCCATGTTTATGAATATGGACAAAAAGGTAGGCGCCCATTTCGAAAAAGGGCTTGCCAAGCTCAAAACAGCGATGGAAAGCATGCCGGCGGAAACGTCAACAGCACATTATGATGTGCAGGAGCTGAGCTGGGAGGCCAAAACCTATTACGGCAAACGCACAAAGCTTGAGTTTACAAAAATGGCGGATTACCTTGGCAAAACCTACGGGGAGATCGGGGAGGCGATGAAACAGGCCAAGGCAGAGGCCATCGGCGCTCCAAAGGCGATTTATTTCTCCTTCGACGAAACCACCATGGTGGCCGATTTTGCGCCGGTGATGGAGGTGGCGAAAGGCACAACGCTGAAGGGACTGGAAAAATTTGAAACGCCGGCGGGCAAAGTGCTGCTGATCGACTATTACGGGCCTTACGACAAATCGGCCCAGGCGCACTATGCCATGGATGCGTATATGAAAGAGAAAGGGCTGAGCCAGTCGGTGGTCGTGGAGGAATACATCACCGATCCTATGACGGAGAAGGATCCTGCCAAATGGCTCACCAAGATCTATTACCTTGTCAAATAGCCTGAAAGCCTGAGAAATCCTGAAGTCCTCCCGGTTTGCGCCGGGGGGATTTTTTTTATGTTCCCCGCTTCTTCAATGTTGATGCCAGGAAAGGAAGCCCATTTTTATCCGGAAATTTGACATTTTATTTACCCGAAAGCCTTGCGCATCCGATAAAATGGCCTATTTTTGCTGAAATCTTAAAGATGTATTTCATGAAACACCTTTCCATTTCATTTTTTATCCTTTTCTCCCTCGTATGCAATCTGGAGGGTATGGGGCAGGGTAGAAAATCCAAAGGCCAGTTTTGGGAAAATGTACAGCGCTCAACCATCAGGTCTCCCTGGATTGTAGGCCTTGGCTGGAACGTGATCGACGATGACGGAAAACCTTTCAATAAATTATTCGATGCCAACAAGTCCTGGAACGTGGTGCCTTACCCTTCCAAAGTAAGCTGCGAAAAGGTCTTGATCCAGGGCTGGAGCGTAGAGTTTGCCGCCAGCTATAACCAGCTGAAAAGCGGTAAGACGCTCAACAACGATGTGCTGAAAAGCACACAGTCTTTTTTCTCTGCAGATATCAACGGTAAATTCAGCTTTGCCGAGTTCGCCAAAAACCTCGCGTTTTTCGATCCTTATGTATTGCACGGCTATGGCTACACGTACAGAGGTGCCGGCAAGACCACGAGCGCCGCTACTGCCAACATTGGCCTGGGCTTCAACTGCTGGGTATATGATGATATGATCGGCATCAACGTCCAGTCGCAGGCTAAATTTGCCCTGAAGTCGCCTTTGATCAAAACATCCGGCAACTACCTGCAACACTCTCTCGGCATTGTGTATAAGTTCCAGACCTCGGAATCGCGCTATGGCCAGAAGCCGGGAAGAGCCGGCAACAAATACAAGTTCTTCAAAACCCGCGGCCGGAAAAAATAAGGCGTCCCGCCTCTTTCCCGCAATTCTAAAGCGTTTCCCGGTGTTTTTTAACGCTCTCTGCTTTGAGCATGTTAAAAAAAAACAGTATACTTGTTAAAAATACAATTCCTATCATTTTGCAGAAAAGATTGAAAAGCCCTTCCGGCTTCAGATATTTCAGCCTCCTGCTGGCAGCCTTTTGCCTGTGCTATGCCACAGGGACTGCTTTCGCGCAAAAAAAGAGCATCCACCCTTACCTGGTGCCATCCTACGGCCCAAGGCAGGGCTTTAAGCACTTCATCACCAAAACTCCCTGGCTCCTGCAAGCAGGCGGCAATGTGGTAGACGACGACGGAAAACCTTTCAATAAAGTGTTCGACGCAAAGAACGCCTGGAACATTTTCCCTTCCGCAAAGCTGGCCATTGAAAAAGAATGCCGGTACAACTGGAGCGTGGAGCTTGCCTTTACCTATAACAGCCTCAAAGCCGGAAAGACCATCAATAATACCATTTTCACCAATACGGGAACTTTCTTTGCCATAGACCTCAACGGTAAGAAGATCCTCACCAGATTGTACAGGATAGAGCCTTACCTTTTCTCGGGCTTCGGCTATACGATGCGCACGGTTTCCAAATACAAAAACACCGCCACCTTAAATGCGGGCTTCGGCTTTACGATCTGGGCCGTAGACAATGTCCTGGGCTTCAATATCCAGGGATCAGGAAAATTCGGTCTCAGGTCTCCGCTCCTGAAAACCGGATCCAATTATTTACAGCACTCGGCGGGCCTCGTCTGGAAGTTCAGCGGAAACCGCAAGCGCCTGAAAGCAGCAAGGCTCCACATTAAAAAAACATACGACAAGTAACCATCTTATTTTCATCGCCATGAGGATTTTTTTATTTACACTACTGCTTGCTGTTACCTGGCTGAAGGGCTTTGGCCAGACCGTATACAGCGACGAGCAGGTCATCAGGATCTCGGACTACATGACCGAGCTGGAAAAACGCGACTCGCTGGTAAAGCTGGCCCTGGCCGGCATCGACGATGCACCGCCCGCCACAGCAACTCCTGGCGCTTCCGTGAAAGCCATCAACATCTGCGGCAAGCTCACCGGCCTTAACAAGGCGCGCTTTCCCATTACCGATATCACGCTGATGCTCGTTAATGAGCAGGGAACTGTGATCAGCCAGAAAACCGCGGACAACGGCAACTTCAATTTTCAGAATGTGGACCCCGCCGCGCACTACAGCCTCAGGATCAGCGCCGGGGATACCAAAGTGATGGAAGCCGGCAAGCTCATCATCTTTGATTGCAAAGGGCAGACGGTGAACACCATTTCCAAAGCGGGCGAGGCCTACGACTACAAGCTCAACGATGCCGAGCAGGCACAGCTGAGCATGGAGGGCACGGGCATGGTAAGCAGCGGCGGCTCCGGCGGCGGCACGGCGAATACCGTGACGGACCCCGTGGCTAAGATCAACAGCATTAAGGCCAACTATGAAAAGCTGAAGGCAGATGCCAAAGCCTGTGAGAGCAAGGTAGCGGACCTGCAGAAAAAATTCAACGAGCTGGAAAAGATCTTCGACGCGCTCAAATCCAAGCCGCAGGACATGGATACGGACCTGCAGCTGTACGACGGCAGCCTCTTATCGAAATACCTGAAATACGTCAACTTTAAAACCAACGATGCCACGCTCGACGAGGAAGCTTACCGCACGCTCGACGCGCTGATCGTGCAAATGAAGAAATTCCCGAAAGTGAAGTTCGTGATCAACGGACATGCCGACAACTCGGGGACCGATGCGGTGAACATGAAGCTGTCGCAGGAAAGGGCTGACGCGGTCAGGAGCTATCTGATCTCGAAAAAAGTGGACATCAAGCGCATCTCGACACAGGCCTTCGGCTCGGCTTATCCTATTGCCAATAACGAAGTGGAGGAAGGCAGGGCCAAAAACAGGCGCGTGGAGATCAAGGTAGGCACTGCAGCCCCGGCAGCTCCAGCTAAAGCGAAAGCCAAGCCAAAGGCAAAAGCCAAATAAGCGTTTAAGAACATTCTCATCAAAAAAAATCCCATCAGGCCTGATGGGATTTTTTAGTTTATGGCCTCATGGCGAGCGTCGCGAGCAATTTTACATTCCATGAGATTGCTTCTCACGACACTTCGTTTCGCCGCAATAACGGTTATTGGTTCTTCCTGCGCCACCACCTCCGGGGCTTGTCTGCTCCGTAGCCATAGCCGCCGTAACCGTAGCCATAACCATAGCCCTTGGAATGATCGGAGCCGTTGATAAGCACCGCCATATTCGACAGGCGCTTTTCTTTGAACACGGTTTCCGCGATGCTCAGGAGGCGCTTATCGAGGTAGTTGGCGCGCACCACATACACAAAGGCATCGGCATAGGCATTCAGCAGCAGGGTATCGGTTACCATGCCCACCGGCGCTGTATCCACCACGATGTAGTCGTACTGCTGCTTCAACAGGTCGAACAGCTCTTTGATGCGCGGGTTCATCAACAGCTCTGCGGGGTTTGGAGGGATAGACCCGGAAGGCAGGATATCAAGGCCTTCGAGCTCCTTCGCCCTGAAAATATAATCCGCCAAATTCATACTTCCGCTCATGATGAGGTTGGTCAGTCCTTTTTTATCTTCCAGGTTCAGGTACTTCAGGATCTTGGGCGCCCTCAGGTCCATGCCCACCAGCAGGGTTTTCTTTCCTGAAATGGCAAGGCTGGCCGCCAGGTTCAGGCCTACAAAGGATTTTCCTTCCTGCCCGATCGTAGACGTTACAAACACCGTTTTGCCGGAGCTACGGTCTGAGCCCAGCATAAAATCAACATTGGTCCGCAGGAGGCGGAAGGCTTCCGCAATCCCCGAATTATCGTTTCCCGAAACCACGATCTTGCTTTTGGAGTCGCTTAATGGAATATCCCCCAGGAATGGCAGCTTCAGCTTATCGATGTCTTTTTTACCATGCACCCTGGTGTCGAGCAGATCGGCCAGGTAAAAGTACAACACCGGCAGCATCACACCGGCCAGAAGGGACAAGAGGTAGATCACCTGCCTCTTCGGCGCTACCATGCGGCCGTTACTATGCGCGGCGTCGATGATCTTGGCGTTCGAAACAGTAACTGCCAGGGCAATGTTGGTCTCTTCTCTTTTCTGCAACAGGTAGAGGTACAGCGCCTCTTTGATCTGCTGCTGACGTTGAATGATCCTGAACTCCCGCTCGTAGCGTGGCACAGAGGCAATCTTGGAGTTGATCCCGCCTTCCTGCTTATTCAGCTCCCTGATCTTAATGACGAGGGCCGTTTTTAAATTGGCCAGGCTTTCCTTCAGGCTGGCCCGCATGCCCTGCAGCTGCGAGTCGATGTTTTCAATCACCGGATTTTTTTCTCCGGCATTTTTCAGAATACGGTTGCGGTCCAGAACAATCTTATTATAGTCATTGATCGTAGACGCAATAGCAGGATCCTGTAAACCTAAATTAGCAGGAATGAGATCGGCAGGGTTTGTTCTTTTCTGCAAATCGTCATACATATAGTTCACAAGCATGAGCTGTGTACCGGCTTCTACCAGGCCCATTTCGCTCTCGCTGCCGGTTTTCAGGAACAGCTCCGCTTCCGACGTAATGTCCGTTAACTTGTTTTTTGTTTTAAAATCTTCCGCTTCTGCTTCCACATCCGAGAGCTCTGTGGTAATATACTTGATACGCTCACTGATGAAATTAGCCGTATTTCTGCTCACCTCATTCTTGTCTTCGATCGCATCCAGGTTATGCTGTTTGATCAGGTTATCGACAATCGACTTCGCCTTGTCGGGTAAAGGGTCGCGCAGGCTGATCACAATGGCATTTGAATTTTTGCTGACCGGCTCTACTTTCAGGGCATTGAGGTAAGCATCCACCACTTTATCCAGGGGCGATATCACAATCCTGAAATTCTTATTGAGGTATGAGCTGCTGAAAAAAGAGGTTGTTGTAAAGGCAATCTTTCCCTGATCCGTGCTAATGCTATCGCCGAAGCGATACTTGCCGATCACTTCTTCCGTTTCTCCGTTCCTGAGCGTAAACTCGCGCTCCGACTCGGGATTCAGCAACCAGCTTCCTTCGAAGGACTGCAAAGTATCTCTCATGCTGTATCCTACCAGCATAGGCGTATTGGAATAGCGCTCATGTTCGATGGGTCGCCCATAGGAAAAGTAGCTGATATTCAGCTTCAGCTCATTCACCACCCTCCACATAAGGGAACGCGACCTGAGAATCTCGATCTCATTATCAATATTGTTATTGGTATTGAAAATTCCCAGATCCTCGAAGGCCGACAGCTCCGTCGATACAGCGCCTTTTTTACCATCCTTGATGAGGATGGTGGCATTTGCTTCATACACCGGAGCCTGGTAACGCAGGTATACAAATCCCAAGATCAGGCAGGCCATGATACTCAGTGCAAACCATTTCCAGTTACGCAGGTAACGCAGAAGAAGATCTTTTATATTCCCCTCCTGATTGTCTTCCACCGAAAAATTATAATGCTCCTGCTCCATATTACCTGGAAATTAAGACGGTTATTGTCGTTAATAGTGAGATCACCGAAATAATGATTCCGACGTTGGCAGTATTCACTGCCGAAGAATTGATGCGTGCCCGGTTGGGCTCAACATATACAATATCGTTTTGGTTAAGATAAAATACCGGCGATGAAAATAATTCCTTCGAGGTCAGGTCTACCCTAATCTCTGTTTTTTGCCCATCCACATCTCGGATTACCAGTACATTTTTGCGGCGGGCTGTAATGGTGAGGTCTCCCGCCAGGCCCAGCGCTTCGGGCAGGGAGATACGCTCATTAGGAATGGTAAATGTGCCCGGGTTTCTCACCTCGCCCAGCACGGTTATTTTAAAATTGAGGATACGGATATTCACGATCGGATTGCTGAGGTAGGATTTCAGCTTCTCACGGATCAGCTCCGTGGCCTCCATGCGGTTGAGCCCTGCCAGCTTCACCTTTCCGATCACCAGCATGTCGATGTTCCCTTCCGCATCCACGAGATAGCCCGTCAGGCTTGGCAGACCGGAGGTGTAGCCCGCCAGGTTGTTATTCATGCTGTTAACAGGCAGGTTAAAAGGCTTCACCGCATCCGGGTCGATCCCCGAAACCGTTATCGACAGCAGATCATCCTTACGCAACACCGGTGTAAAGGTTTTATTCGCCTCCGCCTGCTTGATGGCTTCCGCGGAATTGAAATACACCATCTTTTTTTTAGACACACAGGCGCTCAGGCATAGAGCCAGCAGCATGGGCAATACAGAAGATGATAAAGAAGGTCGTTTCCTCAACAGGCGCATAATGTCTATTTAAGAGGCAAAAATATAAAAAAAATACCGGTTAAAGCCACGAAAAACGCGATCGGGAGAAATCAGGGAATATTACGTGCCTGAGCAGGAAAGCTGAAAAAGCGGACAAAGAAGCCGGACCCTTTGCATCCCGCAGCGCTGAGCGCTCCGGACATGGGCTATCATTTAAAATGCATTCTTGTCCTTAAAGATCACCAGGGTCAGCGTTCTGAAAATGATCTTCAGGTCGAGCAGGAAAGACCAGTTCTCGATGTACCAGATGTCGAATTCCACGCGCTTTTCCATCTCCTCCACATTCTTCGTCTCTCCCCTGAAGCCGTTGACTTGGGCCCAGCCGGTGATGCCCGTCTTGGCGAAATGCCTTACGAGGTAGTTATTGATGAGCTTCGAATATTCCTCGGTATGCTTCAGCATGTGGGGCCGCGGCCCTACGATCGACATGTCGCCCTTGAGCACGTTGATGAACTGCGGCAGCTCGTCGAGGCTTGTCTTACGGAGGATCTTCCCGATGGCCGTGATCCGCACATCATCCCTGGTGGCCTGCAGCTCGTCGGAGAAGCTGTTCACCGTCATGGTCCTGAACTTATAGCACCAGAAGGTGCGGTTGTTCTTCCCGGAGCGCTGCTGCCTGAAAAATACGGGGCCCGGAGAGCTAAGTTTGACCAGCACGATCAGGACAGGGAAGAGCCACCAGAAAATGGTGACAAAGAGAAGCGCCGTGAAGATCACGTCAAACCCGTATTTCAGGATGCGGTTCAGCGGGTACTCCAGGGGCTCCTTGCGCAGCGACATCACCGGGATGCTGCCATAGAAGCTCACCTCCACCTTCCTGCTTTTGGTGAAGTTCCGGAAGTCGGGCACAAAGCGGATGCGGATAAAATTACGCTCACAGTAGCCGGTAAGCTCACGCAGCTCTTGCGAATCGTAGTTCTGCATGGCCATATAAATCTCATGCACCGGATGTGTGGAAATATAGGCAACCGCGTCCGCGATCTTTCCCAGGACTTCGGGGCCCTTCAGCTCATTGTCAAAAAAGCCGAGCACGCGGTAGCCGTAGCTCAGATCTCCCGAAAGCGTCTCCCGGATGTCGGAAGCGGTTTTCCCGGCCCCGATGATGACCACGTTGCGGAAGTTGTAGCCCTTGCGCCGGAGGCTTTTCAGGATGGTGACAAAGCCGATGCGGCCGAGCGTGGTCGTGACAAACACCAGGCTGCTGAAGGCCAGGAGCCGCGTACGCGAGACGTCGTTGTACTTGAGTCCCACAATGATCACAAACACCAGGGCCATCAGGTAGAACACCAGGCGGAAGTTGCGCACCAGGATCCGCTCGATGGGCTCCATCCTCAGAAAACGGTAAGCATGAAAATAGCTGGCGAGGAAACACCAGATGATGTTCGAGAATACCAGCACCGTCCGCGCATCCTGCGAGCCGAATTCCGAAAAGCGCTCGTTACTGATAAAGTAAGAGCAGATGTAGGATACATTCAGCAAGACCAGGTCCAGCAAAAGCCCAAAGAGCTTTATGTAGCGGGAGTAACCGTAGATGTAATCACTTCTCCTTTTCCTGGACATGAGACTTAAGCGCTTCTTTTACGCTTAAAAATAATATTAAAAATCGCTTTAAAAAAATAACGCGTATCCGTGGTGTACGGGCGCCTGCGTTTTTCATGCAGGTAGATCCGCTCCGCCTCGAGCACATCGCTCACGCTGCCCTTCATGTTCAGCGCCACGTAGGGCGGAATGCAGCCGGGTTTCTGCGACAGGCGCAGCTCAAGCAGGTCCTTCGGAATATCCTCGGCATAGCGGCTTCCGATAGGCCTTACGCCTACCAGCTTCAGATCGCCTTTCAGCAGGTTGATCAGCTGTGGCAATTCGTCGAGCCAGTAGCGCCTCAGGTACTTGCCCCAGGGGGTCAGCCTGAAATCGTTGGCCGGCTTTCCGCTTTTCGCATAGCCATGCACTTTCAGGATATAATCCTGCAGGTACTCGGCATAAGGATGCATGGTCCGGAACTTATAGACGCCGATGATCTTTCCGTGCTTCCCCAACCTCGGCATCTTGTACAACAGGCCGTAGCTCGGGTTCATATCGAACAGGGGCTCCTTTACTTTTTTAGAGACCACATACAGCAGGCCGTTGACGCTCTGGTAATCGACGATCTCGAAGCCGCAGCTCACAAGCCTTCCCAGGGTTTCCGCCTTCGAGATCAGCCTGTTCCGGCCACGGGTAATGGCAAAGTAGAGCTTTTTGAGGCCCCAGACCTTGGGAAAAACGCGCATAAAGATAAACTCGAAGGCGAAATAAATATTCTTGACCACAGGGATCGTTCCGATCCGGTGCCTTTCCTTCCGGGCCTGGATGGTTTCGGAGCAACAGATAAACACATCGCCGTTCTTAAGCCTGCTATTGACCTGCTCAAAAAATTTATTGATGTAACGGATGTTGTTGACCTTACTGAGGTTAATGAAGCTGTGGAACTCCCTGGGGTGGTTCACCACATTGAACTCGTTGGTTGTTGAAAGGACAAGGGTCTCCGGCGATTCTACAGGCACGTAGCGGCTAAAGAAATCGTAAGCTTTTGCGCCGGACTTTTCGGTAATAAGTTGTTTCACGTGATAATGGTGCTCCACTGCGGTGCGGTGGATGATGATACGGCAAAAGCATAGCGTCCTTTTCAGGAGCTATGCTTTTTGTCTTTTAGGAAAAATCGGATGGTCTTATTGTCTGATGACTTTAATGGATTTGCTTTGTGTGCCCTGGCTTACCATGATGTTGTACAAGCCTTCGGCATACGCTGCCCCTATGGTCAGGTCTTTTACCGACTCGGCTGACAGACTGTGCTGCTCAACCAACCTGCCCATAGCATCGTACACACGGATGTGCACCGGCTCGTTCACGGTATAGCTCAGCAGGTTCAGCGAGAACTCCTGGTTGAAGGGATTCGGGTAAGCCATCGCATCGAAGCTGTTTTCTAAAAGGGTGTTGTCTGCATTCTCAACGCCTTCTCTTGAAGCCATGCCTGTATTCCCGTTCAGCATGAGGGCTGAGGCAGGTGTGGTGATGCTGCATATGCTGCCATAGTTACCCCAGGAGCCATTGAAGAACACACGCACCTGTACATCGTAAGCCGTGCTGTTGGCAAGCCCGGTGAACTGGCCGAAGTTGAAGTTATTATTTGTTTTTACAAAGCTTTGGCTATAGCCTAAACTGGTATTTTCAAGCTTGTATTCGTACTGGGTGGCGCCGGTTACAGCTACAGCATACAGGATCTGGGTGTAGGTTGATAAGGTAATGCCACAGCTGGCTGGCTGTAAAGATGTGGTTGGAGAGGAGGCCGGGGTGGCTACAGTACACAGGGGACCGTAATTGCCCCAGGAGCCACCTACGTTAGCTCTCACACTGACCGAATAAGTGGTACCGTTGGTAAGACCGCTAAACTGCGTCAGGTTAAAGTTGTTGTTCGTTTTCACATAACTTTGACTGTAGCCTAAGCTGGTATTCTCAAGCCTGTATTCGTACTGGGTGGCACCGGTTAAAGCAACGGCATATAATACCTGTGCATAAGAAGAGGCAGTAATGCCACAGCTTGACGGCTGTAAAGAGGTGGCCGGAACAGTGGATGGCGTGGTCACCTGGCAGTTGTTGGCAAAATTGCCCCACACACCACCGACATTTGCTCTCACAGCTACTGAGTAAGTGGTATTATTCGCAAGACCTGTAAACTGGCCCAGGTTAAAATTGTTGTTCGTTTTCACAAAGGTCTGCGTGTAGCTCAAGGCTGTATTCATCACCCGATACTCGTACTGTGTGGCATTTACTACCGGAACAGCGTACAAGATCTGGGCATAGTTACTAACGGTCACCCCACAGCTTGATGGCTGTAAGGAGGTAGTGGTTACGCCCAATGGCGTAGTCACATTACAGCTCGTTCCGTAAATGTCCCAAGCACCGAAAATAAACACCCTCAGCGATACGGAATAGGTTGTGCCGGGCTGCAAACCGCTAAACTGCGACAGGTTAAAATTATTGTTTGTTTTCACAAAGGTCTGTGTATAGCTGGCGGCGGAATTAATAAGCCGGTATTCATATTGCGTCGCTCCA
>Ga0233425_10010424_pt1 | contig 11327 bp, 9 predicted proteins | sample Watercolumn_Towu_2_FD_181712 | JGI IMG/M metagenome (GOLD analysis project Ga0233425, IMG submission 181712) | Freshwater microbial communities from Lake Towuti, South Sulawesi, Indonesia - Watercolumn_Towuti2014_140_MG | ecosystem: Environmental > Aquatic > Freshwater > Lake | place: Indonesia...
CGGCGCGCCGCAAGTCCTCGAGCGTGGGTGTCCACGCGCTTCCGGCGCTCCTCGCGCGCGCTCGGCCGAGCTCCAGGGCGACCTTGGCGCGCTCGCCGGCGTCCGCTACCTCGAGATGGCCCAGGAAACGGTGCACGCGCTCGCTCACGACGCAGGCGCGGTGCTGCTCCCACGCCGCGCGATCGAGGTCCGCCGGCGACGGCTGGGGCTCACCCTGGAACGCCGCAGCCAAGACCAGCGTCAGCGCACCGGATAGGTCGAGAGGACCCACGCCTTCCACTTCTCTTCGAACTCGAGCAAGTTCATGCCGAAGTGCTTCTGCATCGCGTCGCGCGACGCGACCTTGCGGCGCAGATCGCGGAAGACGAGGTTCAGCTTCGGGCCGTCGAGCGCGAGCAGGTAGTCCACGTAGCTGAAACTGAGCGCGTGCATCGGCAGCGCGAGCCCGTCCGTGTTCTTCTGCATCACGTCCGCGGCCGAGGGCAGATCGCCGGCGGCGACCATCTTGCGCACCACCGGCTTCCACTTGCCGCCCTTGAAGTCGACGTTGGTGTTCTGCTCCTCGTAGCAGTAGTTGTCGCAGACGCCGAAGTACTTCTCCTCGAACCAGTGCGCGAGCCCCTCGTCGGCCCAGCCGCCCTTGATGTTGCCGATCCACTGCGAGGGTTCCTGGTGCGCGAGCAGGAGGTGCGCGACGTTGTGGATGACGTTGCGGTGCAACGTTTCGTCGTCCTTGAACTGCGAGCGGTGTCCGCAGACGCAGTAGACCGAGCTCGAGCCGAGCAGCTTGATGCCGCGCGGACCCTGCTGGCCGGCGAAGCGCCCGGAGGCCTCGAGCTGGTCCTGCGGCGACCACCAGATCAAGACGCGGCTGCGCTCGCGGAACTCGCGCGGAGAGGCGCCCAGCACGGTGGTGTAGTCGGTGAAGAGGCGCTCGAGCCGCGTCGCGTAGAGGTGCATCGCCTCGTGCAGGCCGAGCTCGCGCTTCTCGACCTTGATCGACTCGACCTCCCACACCAGCACGAAGTGATCGGTGATCACTTGGTGCAGCTTGCGCTTCATCTCGGCGTCGTTCTTGGCCGCGTGGGACTGCAGCGCGCCGCCGATGCCCGTGCGCTTGCGCGCGAGCACGTCGGGCCACTTCGGGTTCTCGCAGTCGTCGCAATCGAGCCAGCCCGTGCCGCCGCACACCGGGCAGTCGGCGAGCTCGCTGCAGTACTGCACGCCGTCCTCGAGCGGCGCCTCGGAACGATCGTGCTTGCCGCACGGCACGCGGCCCTCGTTCTTGCACGGGATGCAGCGGACGAGCCGGTCCTGCGGCGGGTCCTTGGGCGGCGCCTCGGGCGGCTTCTTCTCCTGCGCGTGCGCGGGAGCGAGCGCGAGCAGCGCGACGAGCGCCTTCCTCACAGCAGCGACTCGATGATCTGCTTGCGCGGATCGAAGCCGCGCAGGCGGATGCGTTCGGCGAGTCCCGCCGGCATCGCGGCGCGCGGCGCGAGACCGACGAGCTCGCTCTCGCGGATCGCGACGCCCTTGGCCGCCGCGAGCTTCTCGATCTCGTCGTACACGCGCCCGAGTCCCGTCGCGGTGTAGTTGCACACGTTCATCGACACCTGCGCGAGCTTCAGGTCGTCGAGGAAGAAGCCCATGGCCTTGATCCCCGGCAGCCCGCCGTCCTTCTCGCGGATCTTCTTCGCGATCTCCTTGGCCACCGCGACGTCGGCGGTCTCCAGGTTCACGTTGAACGCGATCAGGAAGAAGCGCGCGCCGATCACGGTCGCGCCGGCGGTCGGGTGCAGCGCGCTCGCGGGCCCCTCGTCCGGCTTGCGCGCCGGATCGGTCGCCACGGCCTCGCGCAGCTTCTCGAAGCCGATGTTGCGCACGTCCGGGAGGTTCTTTCGCGCGGGAGTTCGGGCGGCCGACTCGTAGAAGTAGACCGGGATCTCGAGCTCGCGCCCGACGCGCGCTCCGAGCCGGTGCGCGAGCGCGACGCACTCGTCCATGGTCGAACCCTCGAGCGGCACGAACGGCACGACGTCCGTCGCTCCGATGCGCGGGTGCTCGCCCTGGTGGTGCGTCAGGTCGATCAGGTCGCGTGCGCGAGCGATGGAGCGGAACGCGGCCTCGGCGCAGGCCTCGCCCGGACCCACGAAGGTCACGACCGCGCGGTTGTGGCTGGCGTCCATCGAGTGGTCGATCAGCTTCACGCCCGGGACGGCGCGGATCGAGCCGAGGATCGGCTCGAGCACCTCGGGGCGACGGCCTTCGCTGAAGTTGGGGACGCACTCGACCAGACCCATCCGCGTTGCTCCTCGCTCGCGCGCACCGGCGCGAGAGGCGCCATGCTATCCGGCCGAGCGCTCGCGGACGCAGCGCCCGGCGGCGACGACGGCGCGCACGGGATTGCGGCCGAGCTCGTAGGCGAGGTGGCGGTGGTTCGGCAGGTCGAGCACGACCAAGTCGGCGCGCTTGCCCGCCTCCAGGGTGCCCGTTTCGGCGCCGCGCCCGAGCGAGCAGGCGGCGTTCAGCGTCGCGGCCGTCAGGCACTCGCCGGCGCTCATGCGGTAGCGCAGCGCCGCCCAGGAGATCACCTCGGGCATGCTCTGGAGGTAGCAGCTCCCCGGGTTGAAGTCGGTCGAGATCGCGACCGCGAGCCCGGCGTCGATCATGCGCCGCGCCGGAGCCTCGCGCTCCTGCCGCAGGAAGAGCGGAACGACCGGGCACAACACGGGGATGACGCCCGCCTCGCCGAGAGCCTCGATGCCGCGCTCGCTGACGTGCTCGAGGTGATCGGCGCTCGCCGCGCGCAGCTCCGCCGCGAGCTCGGCGCCCCCGAGCGGCGTGAGCTGATCCACGTGCATCCGCAGCCCGAGGCGCAGCTTCCGCGCCCGCTCCAGGATCGCGCGCGAGTCGGCGAGCGAGAACGCGATCCCCTCCGTGAACACGTCGCAGTACTCGGCGAGGTCGAGCTCCGCCACGCGCGGCAGCATCTCGTCGACGATCGAGCGCACGTACTCCGGCCGGCGCTCGCGGTACTCGGGCGGGTAGTCGTGCGCGCCGAGGAACGTCGGCACCACGTCCACGGGATGGCGCGCGCTGGCTTCGGCGATCGCCTCGAGGCACTTCAGCTCGTCCGCGAGCGACAGCCCGTAGCCGCTCTTCGCCTCCACGGTCGTCGTCCCGAGCTCGAGGAAGCGGTCGAGGTGCAGCGTCAGGCGTGAAGCGAGCTGCTCGCGCGTCGCCGCGCGCACTCCCCGAGTCGTCGAGAGGATCCCGCCGCCCTGCTGCGCGATCTCCGCGTAGCTCGCGCCGCGCGTGCGCAGCTCGAATTCGTCCTCGCGCGTCGTGACGAACACCGGATGCGTGTGCGCATCGACGAATCCCGGCACCAGCGTTCCGCCGCGCGCGTCGAGCTCGCGTTTCGCGCGATAGCGCTCCGCGAGCAGGGGCTCCTCGCCGACCTCCACGATGCGCCCGTGGTCGATCGCCACCGCGCCGCGCTCGATCACGCGCACGATGCCGAGCTCGCGACCGCCGCGCGGGACGCTTCCAGTTGCAGTGGCGAGCTCCGACGCGCCGCGGATCAACAAATCGATCGGTCGGGGCTGCATGCGCGAGCCCCGGCGGACGCCCGCGGAGGCCGGCGCATGCTACGCGGTGCGCCGCTCGGTTCGAGGGGCCGCTTCGGACGGCTTCTCGACGCCCGCGAGCCGCATCGACGCGCTCATGCGCAGCTGCAGCCGCCGTCGGGCGCGCAGCATGATCATCTTCATGTTCGACGGCCCCACCCGAAGGCGGCGGCCGGTCTCGGCGTAGCTCAGTCCGTCCACCTCGACCCACTGCAGCGCCTGGCGATCGCGCGGCGAGAGCGCGGCGTAGGCGGCGAGGTAGTGGTGCAGGAAGAGGACCCAGGCTCCGCGCAGCGAGCGGCGCTCTTCGCTGTCGCCCGCGAACGTCGGCGGAGTGCTCCCGCGGTCCTCGAGCTCCGGCGCGAGTTCCATCGAGCCCGTGAACCAGCGCCGCGCGAGGTTCGCCCGGGAGCGCCGCACGACGTTCGCGGCGATCGTGCGCACCCAGGCGCGGAAGCTCGCTGGATGGTCGGACCGGAAGCCGCCCGCGTAGCGGTAGACGTTGACGAAGGTGTCCTGGAGCAGCTCGACCGGGTCGAGTTGGACCTGCTGCTCGCGCAGCACCCAGCGCAGCCAGGTGAAGACGCGCTCGTGGGCGTGCTCGTACAGACTGTCGAAGGCCTCGCGGCGGCGCGTGTCGCGGAACCAAGCCATGAGCACGGTGTCCAGGCGGTCGCGGTGCTCCTCGAACGATTCGCCCGGGCGGGGATCGGGGCCGTCGCCGCGGTTCAGGAGCTCGATTCGGACGTCGGCCGGCAGCGAGGGGGCGAGGAGAGTCATGGCCGGGCGCGAAGGCACGCTGCATGCCCGTGCCACAGCGAGCCCGGCGCCGGCGCTCAAGCTCCTTCCAGGCAGCGACTTGCGATCACTGCGCGGCGCGAGGCACCCCCTCGGGTGGGCCCGCGGACCGAGCTACCGTTCCGGATCCGTAACAAAGGTGACTCCCGCGTTCGGTTCCGAGCGGCTCGAGCGCAACCGCCGGCGCTTAGGATGGCGTTCCGCGGCTTCGATCCTGTTCGGACCCCCGCCACCCCCGTCGATGCCCGCCGACGTCTTCCCCTTTCCCGCCGTCGCACCGCCGCCGGGCGCAGCTGCGGCGGTTCCGGAGTTCGAGCTGGCGCTGCTCGGAACCGCGCTGAGCGCGCTGGTCCTCGCGCTCGCCGCCGCGTTGATCCGGCGTTCGCTGGCGCAGTCCACGCCCGAGAGCGTGCTCGCGACCCTGCGCGACCCGGAGCGCCGGACGCGCCTCGAACCCCTGCTGCGCAAGGTAGACCGGCTCGCCACCAGCGCCGCGGTCCTCGAAACCGCCTTCTCGCTGCTCTTCGGCGTCGCGGTGGTGCGCGCCTTCGCGCCCGACGGCGTGCTGGACCGGCGGGCGATGCTCGAAGGGCTCGTCGTCTGCGTCCCGATCCTGTGGTTCTTCACCGACGCCCTGCCGCGGAGCGTGGCGCTGCGCTCCGGCGACGCGATCTTGCGCGACGCGCTGCCGGTCTTCCACGTGGTCCAGATGCCGCTCGAACTGATCGCGTGGTCGTTCGAGGCCGTCCGCCGCGGCCTGCTGCGACTGCTCGGGCTCCACGACGATCCCGAGTCGACGCGCCAGATCGTCGCCGGTCTGCGCGAGGTCATCGAAGAGGCCGAGATCTCGGGGCGGCTCGACGAAACCGAGAAGGAAATCATCGGCAACGTCATGGAGTTCCGCGACGTGGACACCGCGGCGGTCATGACGCCGCGCACGCGGATGATCGCCGCGGACGTGGAAGAGGGCCTGGCGGTCGCCGCACAGCGCCTCGCCGAGAGCGGTCACAGCCGCATCCCGATCTACGAGGGCACGCTCGACACGATCATCGGCTCGATCTCGGCGCGCGACGTCGTCCAGGCAGCGGCCGCGGGCAGGCTCGACGACACGCCGCTGCGCTCGATCCTCCACCCGGCGCTGTTCGTGCCCGAGACCAAGCGCCTGCGCGAGCTGTTCACGGAACTGCGCCGCGCGCGCACGGAAATGGCGATCGTGCTCGACGAGTACGGCGGCACCGCGGGAATCGTCACCGTCGGCGACATCGTGGGCGAGATCCTGGGCGAGATCCCCGACGAGTACGACGAGGACCGTCCCGCGCCCGTGCGGCGGCTGGCGAACGGCGCGGCGGAGGTCGACGCGACGATGCACGTGAGCGAGGTGAACGAGCTGCTCGAGCTCGATCTGCCCGAGGAGTCGGACTTCGAGACGCTCGGCGGCTACGTGCTCGCGGAGCTCGGACGCTTCCCGGCGCGCGGCGAGGTCTTCCGTCGCGGCCGCGCCGAGTACGCGGTGCTCGAGGCCGATGAGCGGCGCGTGCTGAAGGTGCGCGTCCGCAAGCTCTCGCACGCCGAGTCCGCCTGAAGTCCGCGAACTCGCCTTCAGGCGCTTTCCCCGGCGGCCTGCGATTCGCGAAACTCCCCGAATGGCCTCGGTTCGGGACCGCGCGGTGCTCCTGCGGCGCTTCGCCTACGGCGAGTCGTCGCTGGTGTGCCATGCGCTGACGCGCGAGCACGGCGGCGTCCATTGGCTTGCGAAGGGCGCGTACCGCACCACGTCGCGCTACTTCGCGGCGCTCGACCTGTTCGACACGCTCGGGGTAGCGTGGAACCACTCGCCCGGACGCGAGCTGCAGCTCGTGGCGGAAGTCGAGATCGTCACGCGGCGCTCCGCGATCCCGCTCGACCTCGAGCGCTACCGCTCCGCGCTCACGGTCCTCGAGCTCGCCGGTCTCGCGGCGACCGAAGAACACGGCGATGCGGCGCTGTTCGATCTCGTCGAGGCCGCTCTCGATGCGCTTGCCGCCGCGCAGCCGCCGCCCGCCGTGCTGATCGAGTTCGAGCTGCAGTTCCTGCAGTTGCTCGGTCTTGCGCCGTCGCTGGCGGCCTGCGCGAGCTGCGGAGGTCCGGCCCCCGCGCTGGAGAGCTCTCCCGGCGAAGTTCCGCGCGCCGCCTTCTCCGCCGGCGCCGGCGGACGCCTGTGCGGGCCGTGCGCGGCGCAGGCGCGGGTCTCGGGCCGGCGCGTCGGAACGCTGCCGGTGCCGGTCCTCGAACGGGCGCAGGCGATCCTCGCTGGCCGGGCGCGCGCGGCGAACTCGAGCGTCGCGGATCTCGAGCTGACCCGAGACTTCGTCGCGCGCTTCCTGGAATATCACCTGGAGCGCCGCCCCGCCGGCTACCGCTCGTTCCTCGCCGCCCCCAACCGCAACCGCCCGCTCGAATGACGCACCGTTTCCTCGTCGCCGCGCTGCTCGCGTGCCTCGCTTCTTGCGCGTCGTTCCCGTTCGGAAGCCTGAGCGTCTCCGAAGCGAGCGAGGTTCCCGGCGCCATCGCCGCCGCCGAGGCCGACCTCGCCGAGGCCCGGCCGGGCGACGGGCTCGAGCGCATGCTCAGCGCGCGCGAGATCCTGGGTCTGCCGATCGATCAGCGCGACCGCGTCGAGGTGTTGCTCGAACGCTGTGCCTCCGCGCGCGTCGCGCAGCTCTCGGGCCGCGGCGGCGATCCCGACGAGCTCGCGGACATGATCGAGCTCGGCCTGCCGCAGCAACTCGCCGTCGAGGCGGGCGTCGCGGCGGCGCGCGGCTACGTCGCGGAGGACGAGCCCTACGACGCCTACGGCGTGCTGCGCGACCTCGAGACGAAGTACCCGCACCACCACGGCCGCGCCGAAGCGAGCTCGATCCTCGTCGACATCGGGCTGAAGCTCGCGCGCAGCGACGGCGGTCTGTGGCTCTGGTCCGACCGGTCGGATTCGTTCGCGGTGCTCGAATTCCTCGTGCTCACCTATCCCTCCGAGCGGCGCTGCGACGAGGCCTTCTTCGAGCTCGCGCGGTTGTACGAGGAGGACCGCGAGCACGACCGCGCAATCCAACGCCACGAGGAGCTGCTGTTGTCGCACATGGAGAGTCCGCTCGCGGTGCGCAGCCAGGCGCGCATTCCCCATCTGCGGCTGCAGTCCGTCGAGAGCCCCGAGTACGACCGCAAGCAATTGCTGCGGGCGCGCGCCGAGCTGAAGAGCTGGCTCGAGGCCCACGCCGGCGACGAGCTCGAGCTCGACGTTCGCGTCGACTACTCCGACTGCTTGCAACGGATCGCGCAATCGGATCTGTCGATCGCCGCGTTCTACCGGCGCATCGACCAGCCCTTCGGCGCGCGCTTCCACGCGCAGCGTGCGCTGGAAGCGGCGCGCAACGCGAAGGCCGAGTCGCTCGCGCGACGCGCGGAGGCGATGCTCGCCGGCCTTCCCGAGGTGGCCGCGCTGCCCGGGAAGCCGCGCACGCCGGCCGACCACAAGTTCGGGCACGACGAAACCGAGATCCAGGGCGCGCTCGATCGCCCGCAGGAGCCGCCCAAGAACGATCCGCCGAAGAACGGAGGCTCGTGATGCGGCGAGCGATCTGCGCGCTCGTCGCGGCCTTGGTCCTCGCGAGCTGCGGGTACCGCGCCGGCTTCGCGTTGCGCGACGGAGGCTCGGTCGGCGTCGCGATGTTCGGCAACGACAGCAAGGAGCGCGATCTCGAGGCCGAGCTCCACGAGCAACTGACCGACGCGGCGCAGCGGATGATCGAGTCGCCGCTGGTCGCCCCCTCGCGTTGTGACTACCTCGTCACCGGGCGCATCACGGACTATCGCGGGCGGCGCGGCATCCGCAATGCCGACAACGTGCGCCTCGAGTCCGGCGTGCGCATCAGCATCGTCGCGCAGCTCGTGCGCGGTCGCGGCCGGCCGGGAGCGGCGACGGAGCCCGAGGACGTGCTGCGTGAAGTCACGCTCAGCGAGGAGCGCGGATTCCTCTTCCAGGATCCCGGCGGCGAAGCCCAGGCTCGCGCCTTGGTGTTGCGCACGCTGGCCGAGCGGGCGGTGATCGACTTGTTCGCCGACATCGCTTGGAGTGCTCCTCCCGAACGCCAGCCCTGATTCCGGAACGGCCGCCCTCCAACAGCCGCCCTCCTGGTCCCAGAAAAGCGCCCCGCGCCCGAATCCGTCGATGAAGGAACGTGGCCTCGTCGATGTAGGATGGGCAAGCTGAGGGGATTGGCGGGCTCCGGCCACGGCTCGCACCGGCACTCCGGAGGTCGAACCAGGATCCAGCATGGCGGAACGAGACAACAGCAACGACAAGCAGAAGAAGACGCGCTCGCTCGGCGCCTTCCTGCTCTTTTTGACCGTCCTCGTCGCGATCCTGATCGTGCTCGGCCGGCAGAGCGCGAGCAACACGGTCTCGCTGACCCAGGACCAGTTCGAGTACCGCCTGTACCGGGGTGAAATCGACACCGTCAACATCAGCGCCAACAACCAGATCGACGGGCGCCTGCGCAACGACGCGAAGTACTACGAGGTCCAGGTCGCCGGTCTCGATCGAGATTCCGATCAGGCCAACCGCTACCGCGCCTTGAAGGCGGTCCCCGCGCCGACGCCGATCAAGTCCGAAGAGCTCCTCGCGGCGATTTCCGAGGGCGTCTACCACCCCGAGTGGGTGCGCACGCTGCGCGCCGTGAAGCAGTCGCCGCGCGAGGGCCAGCCCAAGGACGCCAAACCGATCGTGGCGGTCACCGAGGAACTGTTCGCGCGCGTTTCGGCGACTCCGGAGAAGCAAGCGGAGGGGAAACCGTACCCGCTGCCCTCGAGCGGGTGCACCACGCTCGACCTGCGCGTCGATTTCAGCGGCAAGTCCGGGTTCGACCTGCCCGCGACCGTCGCGGCTCTGCGCGCCTCGGGCGCGAAGCTCGAGCAGCTCGACTTCGACATCACCGAGAAGGGCGGCACGAGCTTCACCCAGGGCGGCGGCTTGCTGCAGCAGTTCCTGCTCCTGTGGGCGCCGTGGATCCTGATCTTCGTCGTGTTCCTCCTGTTCATGCGCCAGATGCGCTCCCAGGGCGGCGCCGGCGGCGTGATGAGCTTCGGACGTTCGCGCGCGCAGCTCTACACCAAGGAGAACCACACCAACGTCACCTTCGACGACGTCGCGGGCGCGCAGGAAGCGAAGGACGAGGTGCGCGAGGTGGTCGAGTTCCTGAAGAATCCCTCGCGCTTCACGCGCATCGGCGGCCGCATTCCGCGCGGCGTGCTGCTCGTCGGCCCTCCGGGCTGCGGCAAGACGCTGCTCGCCAAGGCCATCGCGGGCGAGGCGGAAGTGCCCTTCTTCTCGATCTCGGGCTCGGACTTCGTCGAGATGTTCGTGGGCGTCGGCGCGAGCCGCGTGCGCGACCTGTTCAAGCAGGCGCGCGAGAACTCGCCCTGCATCATCTTCCTCGACGAGATCGACGCCGTCGGCCGCCGTCGCGGCAGCGGCATGGGCGGAGGCCACGACGAGCGCGAGCAGACGCTCAACGCGATCCTGGTCGAGATGGACGGCTTCGGCACCGACGAAGGCATCATCGTCATCGCCGCCACCAACCGCCCCGATGTGCTCGACCCGGCGCTCCTGCGCCCCGGACGCTTCGACCGCGAAGTCGTGATCGACCTGCCCGACGTCGAGGGCCGCGCGGAGATCCTGCGCGTGCACCTCAAGAAGGTGAAGACGGGTCCCGACGTCGAGGTGCTGACGCTCGCCAAGCTGACGCCGGGCTACTCCGGCGCCGATCTGGCCGCGATCATCAACGAAGCCGCCATCCGCGCCGCGCTGGCCAAGAAGGAGGCCATCGGCATGGAGGACCTGGACGAAGCGCGCGAGAAGGTGCGCTTCGGCCGCCAGAAGAAGTCCCGCAAGCTCGAGCTCGAGGACAAGAAGATCATCGCCTACCACGAGGCGGGCCACGCGATCGTCGCCATCGGCATCCCCGAGGTGGACCGGCCGCACAAGGTCTCGATCGTGCCTCGCGGGCGCATGCTCGGAGTGACCTGGACGCTCCCGGAGAAGGAGAACTACCACATGCAGCGCCGGCGAGTGGTCGGCGAGCTGGCGGTGATGTTCGGCGGGCGCGTCGCGGAAGAGGTCTTCTGCGGCGACATCTCCGCGGGCGCGGCGAACGACATCCAACGCGCGACGCAACTCGCGCGGGCGATGATCAGCGAATGGGGCATGAGCGACAAGATCGGCCCGATCAACTACGCCGAGCGCCAGGGCTCCGACTTCCTCGGCACCGAGCTCCTGCGCGGCCGCGACCACTCCGAGCAGACCGCGCGCGAGATCGACGAGGAGATCAAGCGCCTGCTGACCGAAGCGCACACGCGCGCCCGAGCGATCGTGGACGAGCGCCGCGCCGAGGTCGAGCGCATCACCGCCGCGCTTCTGCAACACGAGACGATCACAGGCGAAGAAATCGCGCGGCTCGTCCGCGGCGAGTCGCCCGAATCGCTGCGAGCGGGTCCGAGTGGGCCGCCGCCGAGCGCGCCTGCGACGGCGGACCGCAAGCCAACCGGCAAGCCCGCCGAGGGCGGCAAGCTCGGCGACCTTCCGGGTCGGCCGGGACTCTCGCCGGCGTAACCGCGTCCGGCGTCGGATTCACCTCGACACCTCGCGCGGCGCTCCCTTGCGGGCGCCGCGCTCCTTTTCCGAGCCGCTCGACTGCGGCACAATCGCCGCGAGCGAACGGAAGGAGCGACTTGGCGGCAAGGATCTTCGGCACGGACGGCATCCGCGGGAAGGCGGGCGAGGGCTGGCTCACGGCGGCCAACGTCTCCGCGCTCGGGCGGCATGCCGGCGAAGTCTTGAGCGAGGGAGCCAAGGAGCGCCGCGCGCTC
>Ga0233425_10010425_pt1 | contig 11322 bp, 7 predicted proteins | sample Watercolumn_Towu_2_FD_181712 | JGI IMG/M metagenome (GOLD analysis project Ga0233425, IMG submission 181712) | Freshwater microbial communities from Lake Towuti, South Sulawesi, Indonesia - Watercolumn_Towuti2014_140_MG | ecosystem: Environmental > Aquatic > Freshwater > Lake | place: Indonesia...
CCCAGAATCCCTTTGTTTTCGCCTTATTTTACCATTTCTTACGACGGTATTCAATGCCCTTCATCAACTATTTTCTCCTGCTTTTCCTTATTTTACCTGGCTTTGGAGTGTTTCCGTTCAAACACTACTTATGAAAAATTTGTTCTTGTTATATGTGACATTTGTAATTATTGGCTTGTATTTTGTTTATTGGTGTAGAGACGCAAGCGTCTTTACTCCTGTACGTATTTTATTAATACTTTTAGTTGTGAAGTATATACAAGGCGGTTTCGGAATTTATACTTATGTGTACTGGAATGGGTAAAAATATGATAAACACGAGTCTGTTAACAATAAGCCTCTGTATTATTTCTTTAATCTCTTCACTCTCCCACGCATCAACCTTCACTGCCTTTAGCCCTGAGACATTTATAAGAAAAACCGGCAAGCCGGTCGTGGAGACGGTTTCTTTTACCATTAAGAACCCTGATACAACTTACACATTATACATTTATAACGGTGGAACAAACTCTGAATACAAGAGGGTTTCCAGCGCGGTCGTCACATTAAACGGCACAACAATCTTCGATACAAACGATTTCAACCAGCAGGTATCCATCTTAAAAAAAGGGGTCAATGTTAGCGCCAGCAATGAATTACAGGTAGAGATCAGAGGTCGCCCCGGAGGCGCATTGACTGTTGTGCTGGAAGGCACTGACGAGATACTCCCTGATATCACCATCACCTCTCCCGAAGACAACGCCCTCCTCAATACGCCATCCGTAACAGTAACCGGAAACGTCTCAGACTCCATATGCTGGATAAAATCGGTAACGGTTAATGGCACAAGCGCAGGACTTACAGGAGAGACCTATACATCAGACATACAACTAACCGAAGGACAAAACACCATCACTGCCACAGCCACAGACGCAGCAGGTAATACAGGCACTGCAACCATCGCTGTAACCCTCGATACCACACCGCCTGCTGTAACATCTACAACACCTGTTGACAATGATACTGGCGTACTTGTCAATACAACCATAACCGCCATATTCAGCGAAGAGATAGACGCCTCAACGATAACAACTACAACCTTCACATTAAACAGCGAAACATCCGGCACTGTCTCCGGTAGTGTAACGCACAACGACAACACGGCAACTTTCACACCCTCGGATAACCTAAGCTATAATACAACCTATACGGTTACAATCAAATCCGGCAACAATGGAGTAAAAGACCTCGCAGGAAACGCCCTCACAGAAGACTATGCGGGGAGCTTCAAGACAGAGTCAGGATTACAAATAATCATCACAGAACCCCAGGACGGAGAAACCCTAAACAAGGCTTACACAATGGTTAAAGGTACGATAAAGACCGCAACTAACGATATCGGTATAAAGGTAAACGGGATAATAGCGGAGATAAATGGAGAGGACTGGGCAGCGTCAAACATATCATTAACATCAGGAGATAACGCCATCAGAGTAGAAGCAGTAGATGCAAATGGCAACACAGCCCAAGAGAACATTACTATACACACGGATACCATAGAGCAGCCTATCACGATATCTGTCACGCCAAGGAGCGGGATAGCGCCACTCAGCACAACCTTCCGCATAGACACTGACATCAGCGGCACGATAACAACTTACAGGATAGACTTCGATGGAGACGGGACAGCTGACTTAGAACAGGCGACAGATGAAGGCATAACCCACGCATACAACACGCAAGGCATGTACTATCCCACGGTAACAATAGAAAACAGCAGCGGAGGCACATATACAGAAACCACAGTAATTAACGTCCTTTCCAAAGACGAGATGGATACACTTCTCAAAGGTAAGTGGACGGGGATGAAGGGGGGGTTACAATCCGGAGATATAACGACAACGCTTAAATACTTTGCTGAAGGTGCACAAGAACGGTATCAAGGAATATTCACTGCACTTCAGGACAATCTAGCAGAAATAGCAGCCAGTATGCAGGAGATAAAGCTGATCTATGTGAAAGACGGTGTAGCAAAGTATCGCATCCGTAGACAGGAAGATGCTGGTGAGATTACGTATTACATCTACTTCCAACTTGATAAAGATGGTCTATGGAAAATACGACAGTTTTGAGCTTTAAGTGAATATTATCTTTATTTAACTTTGCAATACACTATTATTACCAGGCGCTGACAAATATCACCAGCGTAGATAGAGAGATCCACTTTGACAAAGCATTCCAGCATTGGAGCGAGTATTATACCTGATAGAGGATAGGGCACAGCCAGGAAATATGGAGGCAATGTCATTGTATTAAGGAAAGATATTTAATTTTAGGTAAAAGCCCAAAGGGCTTACATATGAAAGCCCAGGGCAACGCCCTGGGTAAGAGTACAACAATATCTTTAAGCTCTGAAGGAGCGTAATAACAACGAAGGGAAAATAATGTCTCAATCGTTAACAAATATCCTTGTTCACATTATATTCAGCACTAAAGATAGACAACCTTTGATCAATCAATGTGTTGAGGGGCAATTACATGCTTACATGGCAGCAGTTTTCAAAGAATGTGACTCTCCTGCTATTATTGGCGGTATTGAAACCCACGTTCATATTTTATGTTCGTTATCGAAAAAAAATTCCTTGAGTAAAGTACTTGAAGATGTTAAAAAAAGTTCATCCAAGAGGATTAAAACAATTGATCCTGATTATGGAAAATTTTATTGGCAAAATGGCTATGGGGCATTTTCGATTGGTTTTTCAGGTAAGATAGCAGCCATAAATTATATTAAAAACCAAAAAAATCACCACAGAAATAAAACGTTCCAGGAAGAATTCCTGGAGTTTCTGAATAAATATAAGGTGAACTACGATGAACGATACCTATGGGATTAATATTACCTTAATTATATAACCCTTTCCGGGTTTAATTCTGCACTATTTCTTTTGCCCAGGGCGTTGCTCTGGGCTATCTTATCACAGCCCTATTGGGGCTGTAGGAAGTGGACTTTGCCTTTGGATTACCCTGACTATCATTTATAAATCCTCGTTTATTATGATTATGAACACTCGAAGTTTTGAAACAGCTTAATTCAATGACAATGCCCATGCAAGGAGGGGAGTGTAATGAAGGTTCGTTTGTATGCTTTAATAATATTTCTCCTTTTTGGCACCATCGGTTGTTACGCTACGATTACTGGCACTGTAGTTGATGCGGAGACAGGGGAACCTATAGAAGGGGCGGTAGTGCTTGTGGAGTGGACGAAGACGCATGGTTTCGGACTGACATATACGGAGTCGTACAAGGTCATTGAAGCGGTTACTGATAAAGAAGGTAAAGTTATCGTCTCTGGCGTTTTCAATCCTACAGTAAATCCGCCGCAAGTTACAGTTTATAAGAAGGGTTATGTAGCGTGGAACAATGAGTTTATTTTCCCTAATTACAGGCATCGAGAGGATTTTAAATATAAGGATAAAATAACAATTAAAATTGAACGGTTTAAAGAAGTTTATTCTTATGATAATCATGTAGATTTTATAAGATTATGCATTAACTCCACGCTAAATCTTGAAGCAAAGAAAAAAATTTTCGAGGTTTTTGAATGGGAAAGAGACCTAGCTCTTCAAGAACGATTAAAGAAAATGCCAAGACCATAAAGAGATTATGGGGAGAGAGAAAAATGATATATCACAAGTTAAGATTGTCTATCTTAATATTATTGGCATTTGGCAACACCTTGGTTTATGCATACGATGATAGAATTACTCATCCAGAAATAACAAAAAAAGCTATCAAATCCTCTAATCTTGAAACTTATCTATTGCAAAATTTTGGAGGGCAATTTCCTAAAGGAGTTGAGTCACTCGTTAATAGAAAAACTGTTTTAGATTGGGTTATGAAAGGCTCCACCGACGAAGATGCCCCCATCTGCCGTGCCTCCAACCATTTTCACAATCCTTTAAAGTCCTGGAATCAGTCAGGGGTAAGCGATCGACCTTCATTGATTAGTGGTTGGTGCAGTCTTACAGGTTATTCCACAAAATATTCCAATGCCACTTGGGCTACCGGATATCTTAGTCCATCTCCCAATGGGAGCAAGATAACTATAAGTGGCCAGGAAATGAGATGGGACAATGCCAGGGAATATTACCATTTGGCTTTAACAAGCCAGTCTTCTACTGACCGTGAAACCAACTTTGCCATGACCTTTCAGGCACTTGGACAGGTGATACACCTCATCGAGGACATGGCTGTTCCTGCCCATGTCAGAAACGACTTTTCTGCTCATGTCTATTTTCAGGATGCAGGACTCAGGAGTCCTACCACATGGTTTGGGAATTCTTTTGAATGGTATGTAAAGCAAAACCCATCGCTGGTTACAGGCAGCGAGGTTGTGCAGATTGATTTTACAAATGCTGGTATTACAAGGTTCTGGGATACGGATGCATATAACGGTTCAAGCCGCTTAACTGCTACAAGCCTTGGATTGGCAGAATATACGAACGCAAACTTCTTTAGCGACTATACCATCTTTGCAGAGTCAAAAGATCCCCAAGACGTCCATTATTTCCCGCTGCCTGCGGAATCTGATACCAATGCATATTTAATAGAACAGCAGGCAGAGGACGGGACTATTGACAATGTTTATTATGTGAAACTGGACGGTGAAGATTACAAATTGGCTGCCTATTCATACTTCCATTTGTGGAAAAATCTTCTACCTTATCGGGGCTGGGCATATGGTCTTGATGACGAGGTGCATAAAGATTATGCCCAAAAACTACTCCCCCGCGCTATAGGCTATTCTACGGGGCTATTGAACTATTTTTTCAGAGGCGAGTTAGAAGTCGTTCAAAACACTTATTCAGATAGAATTGCCATAACAAACAATTCATCTGAAAGTATGAATGGTACATTTACCATTTACTATGATGCATCTGATGACACCCGTAAATCAGTTTCAGATGGCTCGTGGTCTCTCGTATTAGAGGCAGGTAATACCAGCAATGAATTAAACTTCACAGTGCCAGAGGATTTGGGTGAAGATAAACCATATATCCTGGTGTTTGAAGGAACGCTGGGTAGTGAATCGAATGCTGTTGTAGGAAAAAATATACCTTTACCAACCAAATTATTTGCAGGCGGTAGTACACGAGGAAGGATTTTCGATTTTGATGGGACGACATGGGTTCTTAATGTAACTCTACCTGCTGCAACGCAAATATATTCATTAGGAATATTTCAAAACAAATTATATGCAGGTACTTGGTCAAATGGACAGGTATTTGTTACAGATGATGGTGTTTTGTGGTCTTTATCAACTGGTTCGGTGGGTGGCGAAGGATTCTGTTTTACACTTGAAGAATTTAATGGTGCTTTATATTCAGGTGTTGGTATATCCGCTACGAGTTTTCATATTAATAAATTTGATGGGGTATCGTGGATAAGTCACACAGCACTTACAAATACACGTAGCGTGAGGGCATTAAAAGTTTACAATGGGAAACTTTATGCTGCAACTGAAGGTAGTTATCCTGTTGACGTCAAAGGTCAGGTGTATGTTTACGATGGCATAGCTTGGTCTTTATCAAAAGATTTTGCACCCAATAATCCTGTTCAATGTTTAGAAGTTTTTAATAATAAACTTTATGCGGGAACGGATGACAGCGCGCAATTAGGTGTTTTTGATGGGGCAACATGGTCAACATCTACACCATTTGGTGCGGCTACCAGTGTTTATACATTAAAAGTTTATAATGGAAAATTATATGCAGGAACAGATAATAACAGGATTTTTGTATCTGATGATGGGATTACCTGGTTGGAATCGAATATATTTACGGAAACACAAGTACGTTCTCTTGAGATTTATAGTGGGAAATTATATGCTGGCGTAAATTCTGGTGGGAAGGTGTATGTTTTTGATGGAAGTATGTGGGCTTTGTCAGGGACATTAAGCACTACGGCAATATTATCATTGAAAGCGAGATGATAGGAGATGATAGGAAATTGCTTTTCCCCATCGGGGGATTCAGTTCAGCAATAACGAAGGAAATTTCAAGCATTTTTTATTTTTTTCAGCAAAATGAAAAATCAAAGGAAAGAGAAACGGGAAAGAATGGTGTGAAATTATAGGAGAATTATCAGGTGATGGGTAATGTGCAGCACATTACCTGATTTTTAAAAGGAATTGACAAAAACTTGTCCCCATGCAAATGGGGAATGGCAAGACCGTCCCTCCATCCCGTAGAAGGGTACAAAGAAAGGTTTAATTTTGCGCAATACAGGATTCATCGTAGCCGGGCCAATCATCTGCCTGTTCGTTGAACGCAGACAAGTAATTCTGGGAATATCATACTTAATTTTGGAACCAGTGAGGGTCACATTTTAAATCTTCATTTTTCCTTTCAATTCTTTCCGGGATGGGTCAGTTTCAAGCACTTCATACTCGTGAATATTTTCTTGTGATGTGACAAGTTCCTTTATTTTTAAGATATGCTCCAGAAAGAATTAATAATGGTTCTAAAAGGTGGGTTCAAGTTGCAAACTTGAACCCTCGAAGGGGCATCATTCCATTCTGAATTGCAACTCTATAGAACGATTTTGATGGGTTCGCTCGCTTAACCCATCTTACCTGCCTGGGCTGGTTCAATCTTGCAGATTGAACCACACGGTTTAACAGGACTATGGGTCTTGAACCAACACAAACCGTGAACAATGTCAAACATTTCGGTTCAATCGAGGACGATTGAACCAGCCGGAGATAGATACAAGAAATACAGATATCACACAAAAGGTGCGTATATGATTTTGTTTAAGTCTTTGAAACATCTGCGCAAATCTGTGTCCAACTCATTTTTGGTATTCATATCAGAAACCTTTCCCTTGCTAGTTTATTCTAGTCAAGTATTATTATAATTAAGATTAATTTGATTGTGGCTAACGGAAGGAGGGCGTAGCCCGACTGGAGTTAGCCACAATCACCGTTTCTTTTGTGTTTCTTCAAACGATTTCTTTCCCGTATTTTCGTGGAACACCTTGCCCAACCCTAGTACTTTGAGGGTCTCTTCTGAGCCCTAACCTTGCTTTATTGGGGCTATAGGTGCAGGCAATAAAGTTATTCATGCTTTTTTCGAAGGTCGACTTGGTCGCCTTTATGGGGGCAACGATAATCTCTACCGCCTCCACGAATACCACACAGTACAGCTTAAGCAACTTTTTTCAATGGTATCTCTTCGTAGTTCCTCTGATCACGTGCCAGTGCAAACAAAACCCCTAACAGTTTTCGTGCTATTGCAGTAAGCGCCTTTATCTTCGGCATCCCTCTCTGAATATATTTCTCATACCGTTCATGCAAGATCCTCCCCTTCCGCACTACATTTATTGCCGCATAAAACAAGAGTTTTCTCATTAATGGACGGCCTCTCTTCGATATATGGCGCTCTCCCTTATGCTTCCCTGAACTTACTTCAAATAAATCCAATCCTGCCAGCTTCGTAATCTCCGCAATCGTCCTGTACTTCCTAAAATCTCCCACTTCCCCTATCAGCCCAGCTACTGTCACCTCTCCTACCCCTTGTATCGATAACATACATCGACTGTAAGGAATTTCCTTGAGATATTCCCTCATCTTTTCTTCTATCTCATCTATTAATCGCCCTGTTTCTTCTATTCCTTCTACCAGCTGTTTTATCTCAAACACCATGCCCCCTTTGCCCTTCTTTGACTCCCACGGTGTTTACTGCTGCTTCATACAGCGCCCCTGCACGATCCTTACCCATTCTCCCCCGACTTATCTTCTTCAACATCTCTACCAACCCCTCACACCCAAGACCCACGATATCCTGGGGTCTTGGATAGTGTTTCAGAAGGTATTGGGCTGTCTTCGTCTTGATATCCTTTATTACCCACAAAAACTCCGGAAATACTACACTCACTAAACTATGCACTTGATTCACCAGCATTGTCCGCCTTTCTACTGCCCTCTCCCGCGCCTGTGTCAGCCTCCTCAGTTCTGCCGATGCCCCTTCCGGTATCACTACTGTTAAATAATTCCCAAGCTCTAGTATGTCCGCTATCACTTCGGGATCCTTCTCATCTGTCTTGTTCGGAGAATTTCCCCGTATTTCTTTCACTCTCTTTGTATGCATCGGATTTACCTGTACCAACTTTACTTCCTTCTTCATCAAATAATGCACCAGGGGCTCTGCATATGGCCCGGTTGATTCAAAGCCTACCACTACTTCCTCCATCCCATATGCCTCCTTTGTCCTGCTTATTCGCTCCCACATCTGATCATACTCTCCCCGTCTGTTGAAAACCACAAATGGTTTCTCCTCCCTCCCATCTGGACATCGAATATATACCACATGCTTCTCTTGCGCTATATCGAACGCCACTATCAAGGTTTTCCTATTGATTTTCTTCCCCTTCTCTGTCTTAATATCTCTCACAGCTATACTCCTTTCTTTGACTTGAATTTCTCTAACTTACTATTACATTCAATTCATGAAAGAGTATAGCTTTTCCCTCTTCCAAGCTTTACTACTTTCTACAATATAGCAAGCTTTTTTATAATATCATGGCACGGTGTAAGGGCAGGTTTGAAACCTGCCCCTACGGTAAATATATTGCTGCATTATGACGGAACCGCCACTTTTCTTACCGGCAAGCAAACAAAAAATGTCGTCCCTTCACCCACCTTGCTTTCAACCAGTATATTTCCATTATGATCATCCATGATTCTCTTACTGATTGCAAGCCCCAACCCGCTACCCATCTCTTTTGTGGTAAAAAACGGATTAAATATTTTACTGAGAATCTCTTCTTTGATCCCGGTTCCGGAATCCGTAATTGTAACTTGTATATTCGACGGTTGATGATCACAATAACCGGTCTTTATTATAAGGCTGCCGCCGCTTGACATACTATCCAGCGCATTTACAATAATATTAATGATTACTTGCGAAATATTGTCCGCGTCTCCGTATATTTCAGGCAATTCTGGTGATAAAACTTTCTCCAAACGGATGCTTTGTTCTTTTATCCTGTGGTCTACAAACCGGAGGGAACTTTCAACAATCTCGTTTAGGCTGTGATTGGCCATGTGCGTAGAATACGGTCGAGAAAACGCCATCAACTGTTTGATAATTACTTCGATACGTTTCAGCCCCTCGGACATCAAATCGAGAAACTCCAGATTTTGCGACGTATTTCCAGGTTCTTTCTTCATCATTTTTACGAAATTCTGCAACCCTCCGAGGGGGTTATTTACCTCATGGGCAACACCAGCGGCCAATTCTCCAACAGCAGCCAAACGTTCAGCCTGAATGAGTTGCAACTCCATTTTCTTCCTCTCGGTAATATCCCTGCAAATCCATTGGATTGTCTTCTTTTTACCATGTTCAATCACACTTGCACTTATACTGGTTGGAGTAAGCCTCCCGTCAACATGCTGACAATCGATATTATCCAGCATCCCGGAACCTGTCTTATTAATAGTCATCCACAATTGTTTTGCCCTATCACGATCATATTCAACGACTATTTCCCATATTTTCTTTTTACTCAGCGCATATTTAGAACAGCCGGACACCTCTTCCGCCTTTTTATTCGAGTCAATAATCAGCGCAGAATCCACATCCAGTGAAAAAATTGCGTCATTTGCCAGATTAATGGACTCCCTGTATTTTTCTTCGGATTCCCTGAACTGGGTAGTTCTTTCACGAATCTTTTGCTCAAGACCCGCATAGGATTCTTCCAGCTTTTCAGCCATCCTGTTGAACTCTGATGCGAGGATACCCACTTCATCCCGTGATTTAATTAAAATACGATGCCCAAGTATTCCTTTCCCAATAGCATTCGCCCCCTGAACCAACTGAAGAATGGGATGTGTAATCCCGTGAGCGAGAATAAAAACGATAATTACGATGATCACCACACTCACTATCGCAAGGGTAATAACCTGATTTTTTAATTCCATGATGGGCATGAATGCCTCGGAAGTATCCTGTTTTACAATTAAACCCCACTTCAACTGCGGTATGTACCGAAAGGCCAGGAGAACATCCACTCCCCGATAGTCAAATGCCTCTATAATACCCTCTTCCATCGCATCTAACATAAAAGATTCGGGTACAAGCAACTTCGCGGCAATACTCATTTTTAACGCAGTATCAGAGAGATGCCGCGTATTGTTAAGGAATATCAACTTGTCTCCATCCCGACGCACCAATAAGGTCTCGCCTGTTTCTCCCCTATTCGGCCAGTCCTGGATCAACTGTTCTATAGAATCTTTCGTATTCACGCGAATGAGTACGATACCATTAATGACCTCTGTTTCCTCCATAGTAATCGGGTCTGTTCTCTTCATCGTGCCAAAGATGGTCATTCCAATTTGCTTTGTATAGTCCGAATAGTGAATATCTTTAAAGGGAATTCCCTGATTTTCTAAAACACTGAGGTAATACTTGTAATCAAAATCTACTAACCCGATATTTGATTCGTTGGTAGATATTGCAATTTCACCGTTTTCTACGTCCAGGATGGATATTTCATCGCAATAAATAAACTTTCCCTTGAGCTCTCCTAAATATTCCGAAAGTCTTTTATAATAAACTTTACCAATTTCCGATTCTTTCATCCTCCCAATCGTGTGAAATGCCTTCCGCAGGTAAAGCAAGTTTGAAAAAGATATTTCTAAAGATTTATTGGTTGAAAGAACACCAATATCAACAATTCGCTCCTGTAACCACGTACTAAGCTGTGTTTTTTTCAAATCCGCAATGGAAGTAAGCTTTTCAACCACTCTTTCATTTAACGCCTTCTTTCCACTGTTGTACGCCGTACTGCTCACAATAAGGATAGGAAGTGTCGTCATGAGTATGAAGTAGCAAATAAGCTTAACCTTGATACTCTTAAAAAAACTAACAAAACCCTTTATCCTGCCGCTTTCTTTAACCATTTCTAAATATGCCCCATAAGTTTCTCAACCTTTTATCAGAGATTATATTGCCACATCATTCTTAAATAAAGCATATTTTCTTCGTCACTTCCACCCGACTGGAACTTTTGAAATATTCTTTAATTGACATCACTTGTTTATAGTATTATAATCCCAAAATTGGAGTTTCAGCCAAATGCTTCTTCCAGCCACACACGGACGAAGGAACGATAATTACAAAAAATTTTAACACAAAAGAACATGAAAAATACTCCCTATACAACCAACGGTTTAATCACATTTCTCTTTATTATAATTTCAGCTCCTCTTCAATTCAAATCAGTACAGGCAGAAACCCCCAGAATCCCCTGGCAAATGTTTCGCGGGGATATCCAGCATAC
>Ga0233425_10010426_pt1 | contig 11322 bp, 11 predicted proteins | sample Watercolumn_Towu_2_FD_181712 | JGI IMG/M metagenome (GOLD analysis project Ga0233425, IMG submission 181712) | Freshwater microbial communities from Lake Towuti, South Sulawesi, Indonesia - Watercolumn_Towuti2014_140_MG | ecosystem: Environmental > Aquatic > Freshwater > Lake | place...
GCAGGGCACGCAGAGTTTGCACGGAGTACACAAAATGGTAAATATAAGTGCTTCAATCCTTTGTGCATCCTGCCTGTCCTGACTGCCGTCAGGCAAGCGCAGGCAGGTCTGTGTAAATTTCTCCGTGGGCTCTGTGGTTTCATAATTTAATTATATTCAATTATTTAGACAGGGTGAATAGTTACAATCATTTCAATTGGTATTATAATCCTCAACCTGCAATCAGTTTGATAATTTCAGAAATCTCCTTGTCAGATATTGTTTTACGTTCTGATTTGTCATAAATATCAATCAGGTATATCGTCTGCCTGACATATTTCACATAGGTTATAATTCTTGCCCCTCCGGCTTTACCTCTTCCTTTGGAATGAATAGCCAATCTGATTTTATAGCAATCATTACCAATTGAATTTCCAAGTCCCGGATTTGACTCAAGCTGGCTGAATAAAATTTTTAAATCATTCTTTAGAGATTTGTATTTCCTGGCTAATCTCTTAATTTTCCTCTCGAAGTTTTCAGTTGCAACGATGTCATATTTCATCCAGAAGCTGATTGGCGGATTTTAGATTTTTTTTTCCTTCCTCATGAAGTTTTATGTCATTAAAAGCATCGACGATATCCTGAATAGCCGAGTTTTTTTGCTTATCGTTCACTTTCTTTATAATCCTAACGTACTTTAATCCATTGATCAGTTCAATGAAGAATGGCGCTTTACTTTCCTGTATATCAAGAATTACCTTCATTTTATACTATTCATTTAATTATACAAAGATATTTATTTCCTTGCATTTTGAGCCTAATGATTTTTAGCATGAAAAAACTCATAAACAATCTTTCCTTTCGCCTCCCCAATAACTTCCTGCAACTCCTCCAGCCCGGCTTTCTCAATATTCTTCACCGACTTGAATTTCCATAGCAGCTTCTGTGCATAGGAATAGCCAATTCCTTCAATTTCCGTAAGAACCGTTTTCACAGTGGCTTTTTCGCGTCTTTTCCGGTGATGCGTGATCCCGAACCGGTGAGCTTCGTCGCGGATGTGCTGGATCACTTTCAGTGTTTCTGATTTCTTGTCTAGGTACATCGGCAGCGAATCGCCGGGATAATAGATTTCCTCCAGCTTTTTGGCGATGCCGATAATCGATATTTTCCCCCTGAGTTCCAGTTTTTCCAGGCTCTTCAAAGCAGAACTGAGTTGTCCTTTTCCGCCGTCCACAATGATCAGTTGCGGAAGCTCCTGCTGCTCGTCCAGCAATCGCTTGTAACGCCTGTAGATGATCTCTTCCATCGAAGCAAAATCATTCGGACCGGTCACTGTCTTAATGTTAAAGTGCCTGTATTCCTTTTTGTCGGGCTTTCCGTTCTTAAAACAGACCATTGCTGCTACCGGCTCGGTTCCCTGAAGATTGGAATTGTCGAAACATTCGATATGCCGCGGATCCTCGCTCATCCTCAAATCCTGCTTCATCCTTGCCATAATCCTTTTCGTATGCCGTTCAGGATCGACAAGCTCAACCTGCTTTTCCTTTTCGAGCTTGTAATATCTGCAATTCCTTTCTGAAAGCTCGAGCAGGTGCTTTTTATCACCTTTTTTCGGAACTGTTAAGGTTACACCGGGCAATGCGAGACCGATTTCAAAGGGAAGGATAATTTCGGGTGCATTGCTCTCGAACCGCTCCCTTAGCTCGATCAGCGCCTGAACCAGCAGCTCCGCGTCTGTTTCATCCAGCTTTTTCTTCATCTCCACAGTATGCGACTGCACGATAGCGCCGTCTATCACTCTCATGAAATTAGCGTAAGCCGCTTCCTCATCCGAAATGACCGAGATCGCATCCGCATTGGCGATTTTAGGGTTCACAACCGTGGACCTGCTTTGATACCGCTGTAAAAGATCCAGCTTTTCCTTTACGGTCTGAGCCTTTTCGAACTCCAGGTTATCGGAGTACTTTTTCATCATTTCTTTCAATTGCCCCATCACCGAATTAATATTGCCCTTGATGATCAGTTTGATTTCCTCCAGCGATGAATCGTAATCTTCCTTCGTCTGAAGCGCTTCACAAGGTCCCTTGCAGTTTTCGAGATGATATTCGAGGCAAACCTTAAACTTCGTTTTGCTGATGTTTTCTTCCGTAAGGTTCAGATTGCATGTTCTTAGCGGGTACAATTGCCTGATCAGGTCGAGCAGCGTGTTCATCATCCTTACCGATGCATAAGGACCGAAATAAAACGATCCGTCGCGGACGACATTCCTTGTGGGGAAGATCCTCGGAAAAGGTTCATTTTTAACACAAATCCACGGATAGGTCTTGTCGTCTTTCAGCATCACATTGTAGCGCGGCTGGTACTTCTTGATCAGGTTATTTTCGAGCAACAGCGCATCGAGTTCGGTATCTACGACGATGTGCTTTATTTCGGCAATTTTTTTTACCAGCACCTGCAGCTTTCCGCTCAGCGCATTTTCCTTGTTGAAATACGATGCCACCCTTTTTTTCAGGTTCTTGGCTTTCCCTACATACAGGATTTTTCCTTCTGCATCGAAATACTGGTATATACCCGGTTTGCCGGGAAGGGTTTTAATCACCGGTTCAAGATCTGAATAATATTTCGATGTCTTTTTCAAAGTACTGAAAGATAACCAAACATCACCCGAAGCATTGAGAATCAAGCTGCAAAAATAGGGATTTTAAAAGTCGGCTTTTAGCATTGGGACTTGCCCTGTTTAAAGAATGAATCAGGTTAACCCCCGCCTGGGTGCGGAAGAATCTACTCCGGCGGGCAGGCCGACTTAGAAAAGCTTCTATTTTAAAAAGAATTGCATTAAAATATTAGCTTTTCTTAGGCGCATAATGATTTCGGATAATTTTTATTAAGTTCATGAATTATCCGGGTTAATACAATAGCTTCCTATTTAATATCCTTCTTCAAAAACGCATTCCACCCCTGCGCAGTTATAGGAACTACCGACCCGTCCCGGCTGATCAGGTTGCAGCCCCCGGCTTTGTCGGTTATATGCCCGATGACCGAAATACCCTGTATATCTTTGATCTTTTCGTAATCTTTCTGCGCTATCGTAAACAGCAGTTCATAGTCCTCGCCCCCGTTCATGGCAGCGGTCGTCGGATCGATCTTAAACTCCCGCGCCTGGGTAATGGTGGTAATGTCAATCGGCAGTTTTTCTTCATAAATATTACATCCCATCCCTGATTTAATGCAGATATGAAGGATTTCGGAAGCCAGCCCGTCGGAAATATCTATCATTGCTGTCGGTTTTACTCCGATACCTTTCAGTAGTTTTAAAATATCTGTTCTCGCTTCAGGTTTTAGCTGCCTGCTCAGGATATAATCATGTCCTTCGAGATCGGGCTGCATGTTGGGATCGGCTTTAAATGCCTGGTTCTCCCTTTCAAGGAGCAACAAACCCATGTAAGCAGCGCCAAGATCGCCCGAAACAAAGATCAGGTCACCTTCTTTCGCAGTGTTTCTGTAAACAATGTCATCCGGATTAGCTTCCCCCACAGCCGTTCCCGATAAAAACAAGCCTGACTGGCTCGAAACCGTATCGCCACCGATCAAATCAACTTTATAGGTTTTGCACGCAAGGTGTATCCCCGCATATATCTCTTCAATGGCTTCTACCGAGAACCGGTTCGAAGCGCCGATTCCGATCAGCAGTTGCCTTGGAACGGCGTTCATCGCAACGATGTCGGAAAAATTGACGACAGCGGTTTTATAGCCGAGATGCTTCAGCGGAACATACGTCAGGTTAAAATGGACATTCTCGATCAGAACATCGGTAGTGATCAAAACCTGTTTATTGCCGTAATTCAAAACAGCAGCGTCATCGCCCACGCCTTTTACGGTCGAAGCATTGATGAGCTTTATATTTTTCGTGAGATGGTCGATGAGCCCGAATTCACCCAGTTCTGACAATTCGGTCCGGTGAGGAACGTTTTCAATCATGATACCTATGGAATTAACAACCGGCAAAATTAAGAATTCCGGGGATAGCTGAAATCATGATTGCTGGCTGAAAAAGTTCTCAAACACAACATATTTATTCAGATATTGTTTTAAAACCGGGCTGCGCAGGTAATGATTTTGAGAATTGTTAATTTTGCGGCACCTGATAAATCCTTAATCGGATTCAAAGGAGCAGATTTGCGATGGAAAAGGACAGTATTAAGAATAATATAATTGAGCAGGTAACCCGCAGCGATTACAAGTATGGGTTTGTGACTGACATTGAAATGGAAACCGCCCCGAAAGGGCTGAATGAAGATATAATCCGCTTTATTTCACAGAAAAAGAACGAGCCTGATTTCATGCTTCAGTTCAGGCTGAAGGCTTTTGAGAGGTGGAAAACCATGAAGGAACCCCAATGGGCACATTTGAAAATTCCTGTCATTGATTACCAGGACATCATTTTCTATGCTGCGCCTAAAAAGAAAAAGGAACTGGGCAGCCTCGATGAAGTGGATCCGGAATTGCTAAAGACATTCAGCAAACTGGGCATTTCGCTCGAAGAGCAGAAGCGGCTGAGCGGAGTTGCGGTGGATGCCGTTTTCGATAGTGTTTCGGTAAAAACGACTTTCAGTGAAACCCTTCACAAACATGGAATTATTTTTTGCTCCTTTTCAGAGGCTGTTCAGAAACATCCCGATCTCGTGAAACAGTACATGGGATCGGTGGTTCCTCCGGGAGATAATTACTTCGCATCGCTCAATTCGGCAGTTTTTTCCGACGGATCCTTCTGCTACATCCCCAGAGGGGTTCGCTGTCCGGTTGAACTTTCAACCTATTTCAGGATTAATAGCGCCGGAACTGGTCAGTTCGAGCGGACACTGATCATTGCCGACGAAGGCAGTTACGTCAGCTACATGGAGGGCTGCACTGCTCCCCAGCGCGACGAAAACCAGCTTCATGCAGCTGTCGTGGAAATCGTGGCGCTGAAAGATGCACAGGTTAAATATTCTACGGTTCAGAACTGGTATCCGGGCGACAAAAATGGAAAAGGCGGAGTATATAATTTTGTTACCAAAAGGGGAATGTGTAAAGGCAACCATTCGAAAATATCCTGGACACAGGTGGAAACCGGGTCAGCTATCACCTGGAAATACCCGAGTTGTGTGCTTCTCGGAGATAATTCGGTCGGCGAATTCTATTCGGTTGCAGTTACGAACCACCACCAGCAGGCGGATACTGGCTCCAAGATGACACATATCGGTAAGAACACCCGAAGCACGATCATTTCAAAGGGCATAGCTTCGGGTCTAAGTAACAACAGCTACAGAGGGTTGGTAAAAATTCTCAGAAGGGCTGAGAACTCAAGGAATTTCTCCCAATGTGACTCACTATTGCTCGGCGACAAGTGCGGCGCTCATACGTTTCCATACATCGACGCTCAAAACAGCTCCTCCATTGTGGAACATGAAGCTACAACATCGAAAATATCGGACGACCAGCTTTTCTACTGCAAGCAACGGGGAATCAGTCCTGAAAACGCCATCGGATTGATCGTCAACGGCTATGCAAAAGAGGTACTCAGGCAGTTGCCGATGGAATTCGCTGTCGAGGCGCAAAAGCTGCTTTCGATAAGTTTGGAAGGAAGCGTTGGGTAAAAGGATGTACGATCTATGATTTATAAAATTGGATATAAGAATCATGTGGAGAATCATAACCGGGAGAAATAAAACCAGGAATGAAAGGATTTAATGATGAATAGTCAGGAAATGGAAGACCGGTTGATTCAATTTGCAGCATCGGTAATTGAAATTTGTGAATCATTGCCCAATTCACCTTCGGGTAAGATATTATCAGGTCAATTGGTAAAATCTGAAACATCATCAGCCTTGAACTATGGGAGGCGCGTGGCGCTGAATCAAAAAGTGATTTCATTCATAAAATGGGAATTGTTTTAAAAGAATTAAGAGAAACTTTGGTAGGATTAAAGATCATCCGGCTGACTAACCTTTTGTCAATAAATGCGATTGTTGAGTCGGGGATAACTGAAAATAATGAATTGGTTGCGATTTTTGTCGCCAGTAAGAGAACTACTCAACAAAAATCATAAATCATATATTTGACTTCAGAAATCAAAAATAACAGTATGCTAACAATAAAGAACCTGCACGTTTCAATCGACGGGAAAGAAATATTGAAAGGAATCAACCTGGAAATCAATGCCGGAGAGGTTCATGCGATCATGGGTCCGAACGGAACCGGCAAAAGCACACTGGCTTCGGTGATCACCGGCAGGGAAGGCTATGAAGTTACTGAAGGCGAGGTTATTTATCAGGGTAACGATCTGCTTGAGTTGTCAACGGAGGAACGGGCACTTGAGGGAATTTTCCTTGGATTTCAGTATCCGGTGGAGATTCCGGGCGTAAGCATGACGAATTTTCTGCGGACAGCCATCAATGAACATCGTAAATATACCGGTCTCGATCCGATACCGGTAGTCGAGTTCATGGCGAAAATGGAAGAAAAGAGGAAGCTCCTCGAAATACACGACAGACTGACATCACGGTCGGTGAATGAAGGATTTTCGGGTGGTGAAAAGAAAAGGAATGAAATTTTCCAGATGGCAATGCTTGAGCCGAAACTGGCAATTCTCGACGAAACGGACTCCGGTCTCGACATCGATGCATTAAAAGTGGTCGCTAAAGGCGTGAATGCCTTAAAGACAAAGGAAAATGCGACTCTTATCATTACGCACTATCAACGGCTGTTGGACTATATCGTGCCGGATTTCGTTCATGTTTTAAACGATGGTAAGATCGTGAGATCGGGCGGCAAGGAACTGGCGTTCGAGCTTGAAGAAAGAGGATACGAATGGCTGAAAGAGGTATAAGGTTCAAGGTTTGAAGTTGGAAGCTCCTCTCATTAAAATAAAGCTTCTCGCCTGCCTGGTGCCTTTCCTTTTAAACCTGGAGTTTTTTGACTTTTAAATGTCATGATGGAAACTGATTTGAAAGATAAAATATCGGAGTTGTTTATTAAAAACAAGTTCAAGATTTTTAATAATGATCCTGCTGAAGTGAGGGCTATCCGTGAGAAAGCGTTTTCAGAGTTCATGAAGATGGATTTCCCGACGATAAAATGGGAAGCCTGGAAAAATACCGATCTGAAAAAGGTTCTTTCAAAGGATTATAGCTTTTATTTTGAGCCTGTGAAGGAATCGATAGATATCGAAAAGGTATTCCGCTGCGAAGTGCCGGATTTCGATACTCACATTATTTCGCTCTACAACGGATGGTATATTTACCAGGATCAACCGCTTATCAAATTGCCCTGCGGTACAGTTGTCGGCAGCTTTGCACGTGCAATGACCGAGTACCCGGAGATAATCCTGAAACATTACAACCAGTATGCTAAGGAAAACAGGAACGGGCTTAATTCACTGAACACTGCCTATGCCCAGGACGGCATTTTCATTTATGTTCCTGACGGTGTGGAAACCTACCGGACCATCCAGATGGTGAACATCCTGAACAGGGAAGACAATGTTTTTGTGCAGAACCGTAACCTCGTCGTTTTGGGAAAGAATAGCAAGCTCACACTGGTTCATTGCGACGATTCGCACAATCACATGTCCAGCTTTACCAATTCGGTTACGGAGGTATTTATGGATAATGGATCCAAAGTGGATCATTACAAACTTCAGAACCTCAACAACAGCACATCGCTGATCAACTCCACTTTTTTCAATCTTTCAGCCGGCTGCGAACTAAGCACTTTTGCAATTTCTTTGAACGGAGGTCTGATCCGGAACGACATCCGTGTTAAACTGAACGGCGAAGGATCGGTTGCCGACATCAACGGATTATACCTCGTGGACAAGGAACAACATGTGGATAACCAGGTTTTTGTCGATCATGCTAAGGCAAATTGCGTGTCGAATGAACTGTTCAAGGGAATTCTCGATGACCAGTCAACTGCCGTATTTAACGGTCACATCCTGGTTCGCAAAGACTCGCAGAAAACGAATGCTTACCAAAAAAACAGGAATGTCCTGCTTACCGACAAAGCCTTTGTAAATGCCAAGCCTTTCCTTGAAATTTATGCCGATGATGTGAAATGCAGCCACGGCGCTACAGTAGGTCAGCTTGACGAGGAAGCGTTGTTCTATATCAAATCAAGAGGAATCAGCCATCAAAATGCCAGGCTATTACTGATGTATGCGTTTGCTGCTGAGGTTGTCAACAAAATTAACATCCTGCCTTTGAAAGAACGGATCGACGACCTCGTTAAAAAACGGTTACGCGGCGAGCTTGCCATTTGCGACGAGTGTGTTTTGCATTGTAAGAACCAGGAAAAACAGTACGAATTCAGGATCGACATGAGCAAACTTTAATTTCAACTTTTGTGAGTTTTGATGTTCATCATATCCGGAAGGACTTTCCTTCACTTCATCAAACCATTTACGGAAAACCTCTGGTTTATCTGGATAACGCTGCCACTTCGCAAAAGCCGAAGGTGATGATCGACGCCGTTTCGGAGTATTATTCAACCATCAACAGCAATGTGCACAGGGGTGTCCATTTTCTGAGCCAGAAAGCGACCGATGCCTTCGAAGATACCAGAAATCACATCCGGCGATATCTCAATGCTCGGCATTCCCACGAGATCATTTTTACAAAAAGCGCCACCGAAGCCATCAATCTTGTCGCCCATTCGTTCGGAAAAAGATATTTGCGTAAAGGCGATGAAGTAATCATCTCCGCTACCGAGCATCATGCGAACATAGTTCCGTGGCAAACGATCTGTGAAGAAAAACATGCAATTCTGAAGATAATTCCGATGAATGACAATGGTGAGTTGTTGTTGCCGGAACTTGATAAACTGATGAATGACCGCACAAGAATGGTTGCTGTGGGTCATATTTCCAATTCGCTCGGTATTGTCAATCCCATCCGGGAAATAATCGACAAAGCTCACAGCAGAGGCATTCCCGTCTTAATCGACGGGGCACAGGGTATTGTTCACAAGAAGGTGGACATAAGGGAACTTGACTGTGATTTTTATTGTTTTTCAGGGCATAAGTTTTATGGTCCGATGGGTGTTGGTGTTTTGTATGGAAAGGAGGAGATTCTGAACGAAATGCCACCTTACCAGACCGGCGGTGAAATGATAAAGACTGTAACTTTCGAAAAGACGACTTACAACGACCTGCCTTTTAAATTCGAATCCGGAACACCCAACGTTGCAGATGTAATCGGCTTTAACCGGGCGCTCAGCTATATCGAAGAGATCGGGATGGACAGGTTAGAAGCATACGAGAACGAATTGCTGGCTTATGCGTCGGATCGCCTCCGAAATATCAAAGGATTAAGGATTTATGGCGACAAATGTGAACGTGCCGGGGTTATTTCCTTTGTTCTCGACAGGATACATCCTTACGATGCAGGGACTATCATCGATAAAATGGGCATTGCTTTGCGAACCGGTAATCATTGTGCCCAGCCCGTTATGGACAGGCTTAAAATTCAGGGCACGTTACGTGCTTCGTTTGCATTTTATAACACGAGAGAGGAAGCCGATGTTCTGGCAGATGCAATCGTGAAGGTACAGGAGATGCTGGGGTGATGGGGGTACCTGGTAATGAGAATAAAGTATTAAGTATTGAGTATTGAGTATTGAGTATTTAGACTTGAGACTTGAGACCTGAGACTTGAGACTTGAGACCTGAGACTTGAGACTTGAGACCTGAGACTTGAGACTTGAGACCTGAGACTTGAGACTTGAGACTTGAGACCTGAGACTTGAGACTTGAGACCTGAGACTTGAGACTTGAGACTTACGACCTGAGACTTGAGACTTGAGACTTACGACTTGAGACTAAAGACTTAAGTTAATGGATTTTACCCCTGAACTTTGAACACAATAATACATATTAATGCCGATAATCAGAAAAGATTATGACAATTCAGGAACAGGAGAACAGGATCATTGATGAATTTGCGCTTTTTGAAGACTGGATGGATAAGTATAACTTTCTTATCGAGATGGGCAAGTCATTGCCGCTGATCAATGAAAAGTTCAAGACCGATCAGTATTTGATTTCCGGCTGTCAGTCAAAAGTTTGGCTTTCGGCGGAAATTACCAATGGAAAGATCGTTTTCAAAGCCGACAGCGATGCCGTTATTACCAAGGGCATTGTGAACCTTCTGATCCGCGTTCTTTCGAATCAGAAACCCGAGGACATTCTGAAAGCAGAGCTTGGCTTTATAGATCAGATCGGGCTGAAGGAACATCTTTCACCGACACGATCGAACGGGCTCGTATCAATGATCAAGCAGATGAAGCTCTATGCCCTGGTATTTAAAACCAAGAAAGAAGGGAGTCTTGAATCTTCAGGCTCAGGACCGGAGACCTGAGAGATGATTTTCGGGAGCAAATAAATGGTTATGTCGTAAAAATATAGACTTGAAAGCAACTCTAAAACATTGATCCCAAAATGGCAGACTCTAAATCCAGATCGCGATTTCTTTACCTATAGACTGCTGATCTCCCAAACTTTATTTAGCAGAAAAAACCGATACTTAGAAAATAAGAAATGTCGAACGAAATAACAAAAGGAATTCTCGGTGATGCAGTGATAGAGGCGCTGAAGGACTGCTATGATCCGGAAATACCGGTGAATATTTATGAACTGGGACTGATTTATGATATGAAAATCGACGATGACTACAATGTGGACATCCTGATGACACTGACCTCGCCGAACTGCCCTGTTGCCGAATCGTTACCAATGGAAGTGAAGGAGCGCGTAAGCAGCATAGAAGGGATAAACGAAGTTCGGGTCGAGGTTACATTCGAACCACCGTGGGACAAGGATATGATGTCGGAGGCAGCAATGATCGAACTGGGGCTGATTTGATGAGATCAGAGATAGGAGATGACGAGACCTGAGATTTGGAGAAACAATTGTCAGTTGACTTCTTTCTACCAATCGCCGCATAATCAGCTTACATTTACCACCTATAACGACGATAAATAATATCTTTGCAAAAAATACACAGCATGTCTCCTGGTTCCGGAACAATACTGTCGGAAATCAATTCACCTGTTGACCTACGGAAGCTCGGGGAGAATGAGCTTCCCCGACTTTGCGACGAAATCAGAAGGTTCATCATCGATGTGGTATCGATAAATCCGGGTCACCTTTCATCGAGCCTCGGAGCTGTTGAACTTGCTGTGGCTATCCATTACGTTTTCGATACCCCGTCCGACAAGTTGATTTGGGATGTCGGTCACCAGGCTTATGCCCACAAGATCATCACAGGCAGGAAAGATCGTTTTTTTACCCTCCGAAAGCAGGACGGC
>Ga0233425_10010427_pt1 | contig 11319 bp, 11 predicted proteins | sample Watercolumn_Towu_2_FD_181712 | JGI IMG/M metagenome (GOLD analysis project Ga0233425, IMG submission 181712) | Freshwater microbial communities from Lake Towuti, South Sulawesi, Indonesia - Watercolumn_Towuti2014_140_MG | ecosystem: Environmental > Aquatic > Freshwater > Lake | place...
CCGCGCGGCGGAGGTCCTCCATCGGGACGCCGGGCACGTACTCCCAGTCCGGCTTGTAGAGCGGGCTCGTCACCGCCCTCGCGCCCGGGAGGCCGGGCGCGCGCTCGTCCGTCACTGCGGAAGCATAATCGCCGCACCCGGTCCACGCCAATGTGCCCTCTGACCACGACCGCTCAGCGTGCCTGTGCGTCCGGACCATTACGCGATGGGAGCCACGCGCGGGATGATCGACGTGGTGCAGCGATCGGCCGCCAGCGACTGCGTCGTGGTCGGCGCCGGTCTCACCGGGCTCTCCACTGCGCTGCATCTCGGGTGGCGCGGGATGACCGTGCACGTGCTCGACCGCGGGCGGATCGGCGACGGCACATCGAGCAAGGCGAGCGGCTGGATCTCGGCGCAGCTGCGCACCCCGAATCCGCTGCTCGAGCTGGTGCTCGCGAGCCTCGCGTACTACCCCGCGTTCCTCGAGGCCCTCGGTGACGACTGCGGCTTCGAGCGCAGCGGATCGCTCGTCGTGTTCGACTCGGACTCGCAGCTCGAGCAGCGGCGCATGCTCGACGCGACGCAGCGGCAGGTGGCGGCCTTCAAGGGCGCGCGCTTCGTCGACGCCCGTGAGGTCCACGACCTCGAGCCCGCGCTCGCGCCGGAGATCGTCGGCGGTGCCCTCTTCGAGGACGACGCCCAGGTCGAGCCGCTCCGCCTGCTCGAGGCGATGGTCCGCGCGGCGCCGGGCGCGAACGTCGTCGTGCATCAGGGAGCCGAGGTGACGGCCGTCGCGCGCGACGGGAGCGGCTGGCGCGTGGAGACGACGATCGGGACGTTCGTCGCCCCGCGCGTGGCGCTCGCGGCCGGAGCGTGGACGACGGGGATCGCCGAGCTCGTCGGAGCCGAGGTCCCGGTCGTGCCCGTCGCGGGTCAGCTCCTCGTCACGCGCCCACGCACGGGCGCCCTCCGCCACTGCGTCGTGCACCAGCCGGACCCACGGTTCGCGACGAAGCTCGCGTGCGGGGTCCGGCCCGCGGTCGACGGCCGGCTCTGGATCGGGACGACGTACCGCGCGGGGACGTTCGACGCATCGATCACCGCCGACGACACGGCGTCCATCCTCGGCGCGTTCGAGAAGGTGTTCCCCGCGATCGCCGACACGCCGGTCGAACAGGCCTGGGCGGGGGTCCGGCCCGTACCCGCCGACCTCGTCCCGATCTACGGCGCGGTCCCCGCGGCCGAGGGGGCGTTCGCGGCCGTGCCCGTCGCGGGGCTCGCGGAGGCGGCGATCGCCGGCCGGCTCGTCGCCGATCTCATCTGCGGGTCGACCCCCACCGTCACGGCCGCGCCCTTCGACCCGGCGCGGTTCGCGGCCGCGGACTGATGGCCGCCCCGGTCGCGCTCGCGGACCGATCCGTCGTCGCCGCCGACGCCGTCCGCGTGCGCTCGCTCCTCGACGACGTCGCCGCTGTCATCGGCTGCATACCCGGCGCATCCGTGAAGGGCGAGCCCGAGGCCGGCGTGTACGCCGCGAGCATCGGTGTGCAGTACGCCGAGACCGGTGTGCGCTTCGACGGGACCGTGCGCGTCACGGAGAGCGCCGAGGACCGGCTGACGGTGCGCGCCGAAGGCCGCGACGGCGTCGGCACCGTGCGCGCCGAGGGTGTGATCCGGCTCACGCTCGGCGCGGACGGCGCGGCTGGCACGGCCGTGGACATCGCCGCGGAGTTCACCTTCTCCGGGGTGCTCGCACCGCTCGCCCGGTCCGCGACGCGGATCGTGGGGCCCCAGCTGCTGCGCAGCTTCGCCCGATGCCTCGCGGCGCGCGCCGGCGGATCCGGCTAGGGACTACTCCGCCGCGCTCGCGCCGGCCACGGCCGGGAGCGGCGACCCGCTGCTCGACCCGAGGTCGCGCAGCCGCGACGCACCACGGATCGCCGCCGCGGTGATGACCGCTGCGACGACGCCCGCGCCGACGTAGACGCGCTCGATGCCGAGCACGCTGCCGAGCGATCCGAGGAGCAGCTGGCCGACGGGCATCAGCCCCATGAACATCGTCACCTGCACGGCCATCACCCGCCCCATGAGGTGAGCGGGCGTCATCGTCTGGAGGATCGCGCTCGCCCCACCCATGACGAGCATCGTCGTCACGCCGAGGAGCAGGCAGAGGAGCGCGGATGAGGCGAGGTCGGCGCGCGTGCCGAGCGCGGCCACGAGCAGCGCGGTGAGGAGCGCGCCGCCGAGGAAGAAGCGGCCGCGCCCGGGCAGCGCGCCCACGCTCGCGACGACCGTGGACCCGACGAGCGCGCCGACGCCCGTGACGGCGAGCAGCAGCGAGAGCGCCTCGGGCCCGAGCCGCAGGTGGTTGGCGACGAACGCCGGGAGGAGCTGGAGGTATGGCCGGCCGAGCAGCGAGGCGCACACCGCGACGATGAAGACCCAGCGAACGACCGGGTCGCGCACGATCCAGGCGAGGCCGTCGCGGACGCTGCGGAGGACGTGCGGCCGGAAAGCGACCTCGGTGGGGGGCATCGGCGGCAGGAGGGCGATCGCCACGATGACGGGCAGGTGTCCGACAGCGTTCGCCATGATCAGCCCGCCCGCACCGAGCGGCGCGATGAGCAGGCCCGCGAGCATCGAGCCGACGATCCCCGTGGCGTGTGCCGCCATGGACTGCAGGCCGACGGCGCTCATGATGTCCTCGTGCGGCACGAGCCGCGGGATGAGCGACTGCCGCGCCGGCGCATCGAACGACGCCGCGACGCCGACGAGGAGCGTGAGCGCCATGACCGTGGCGATGCTGGCGGAGCCGGCCATGGCCAGCGCCGCGAGGATGGCGACGAAGAGCGTCGCCGCGGTCTGGCTGCGGAGGAGGAGCCCCCGCCGCTCCGAGCGGTCCACGACGGCGCCCGCGACGATCGTGAACGCGATCGCCGGCACGGCCCGCGCCGCGCCGATCAGGCCGATGTACAGCGGAGCGAGCTCAGGCGAGCCTTCCCGGACCGCGAGCTCCACCGCGAGCCAGCCGAGCCCGAACATCTGCATCCACCAGGCGATGTTCGAGAGGACGTAGCTGATCCAGAGGACACGGAACGTCTCGTGCCGCAGCGCGGCGAGCGCCGCCGGGCGGAGCAGGGTCAGCGCCGCTCCCGCAGCCTCGGCGCCGCCGCCAGGACCGCCGCGACGATGGGCTGGTACCCCGTGCAGCGGCAGAGGTTCCCGGAGAGGGCCTCGCGAACGTCACGCTCGCTGGGCGCCGGCACATCGCGCAGGAGCTCGAGCGCGGTGAGGATCATCCCCGGTGTGCAGTAGCCGCACTGCAGGGCGTGGTGCTTCGAGAACTCGTCCTGGAGCGGGTGCAGCTCCTCTCCGTCCGCGAGCCCTTCGATCGTGGTGATCTCCCGGTCGGCGGCCTGGATCCCGAGCATGAGGCAGGAGCGGACGCTCCTGCCGTCAAGGAGGATCGTGCACGCGCCGCACACGCCGTGCTCGCATCCGGCGTGCGGCCCGGTCAGCCCGCAGTCCTCGCGAAGCACGTCGAGGAGGAGCTTGCGCGCCTCCGTGCGCACCTCATGGCGAACTCCGTTCACCACCAGCGCGTAATCGTGCATCAGAGCGCCAGCATCCGGGCCGGGGTCTCTCTCGTCATGAGGTCGAGCTCGCGCGGACCGGCGCCGAGCGCGACGAAGATCTGGATGAACTCGCGGAAGCCCTCGGTCGGCGGCGGGCTGTGCACCTGGCCGAGATCGCTCGTGAGGATGCAGCGCTCGGGGCCGACGGCCTTGATCGCGTCGAACACGTCCCAGACGGTCTGGTACCGCGCGCGCTGCGTGGGGAACCAGAACGGCAGGTGACACGACATGGTGTGCTCCATGTACGCGCCGGCATCGGCGAGCCACACCTGCTGGTCGATCGAGTAGTTCATGTTCTCGTACTCCGGATGGCTGACCACGACGTGACGCACGCCGATCCGCCGCGCCTCGGGCACGAGCACCTTCGCCTCCTCGAAGCTCAGGTGCCCGGTGAACAGCACCGCGTCGGCCGCGGCCACGAGCGAGCAGATCTCGCGGACCTCGGGCAAGAGGCCACCGCGCTCGTCGAGCACGGTGAGGCCGTCATCGGGGAACCGCATGCCGAGGTCACGGTAGCCGCGGCTCGGATTCGCCCGCACGTAGGTCGCGTGGTTGCGCGACCACATCGTCGGGCCCCACACGACCCGCGCGCCGAGCCGCAGCTCCCGGTCGACCGCGCCGGCGCTGAGGCCGCCCGCCGGCGGGTTGCACACGAGCGCCCCGATCACCTGGATGCCGCGCACTCGCTCGGTCGTCGCGCGCGCGCGCTCGGCGGTGCCGGCGACGTGACCCTTCAGCACCATCGCGCGGAGCCCCTTGTCGCGGGCGATGGTGGCCGCGGCGGCGTCGTCGAGCAGTCGTGGGAAGGCGTCGGGCGCCGTGTGGACATGCATGTCCACCACGCCGTGCAGCACCGCCTCGAGGTCGGTGATCACTCCGGGAGGAGCATCCGGCGCGGCCGCGCGCGGCGGCAATATGCCGCGCGCATGGTCCGCCGGAACGATCGTGTGCACGGCGGCCGTTGGGGCTCTCGCGGGGCCGCACGGATGATGGCCGCAGCACGGAACGAAGGGGGTCCAGGGATGGCGGGGCAGGTCGCGGGCGCATCCGAAGCGAGGGTCGTGGAGGGGGCGGACATCCTCATCAAGGTGTGCGGTCGGCTCCGCGCCGGCGAGCGCGTCGCGATCGTCTGCGACACGAGCACGCGGGACCTCGGTGACATCCTCGCGCGCCGCGCGGCCCTCGTGACGGACCACGTCCACCTCGTGGAGGTCCCGCCGTTCGACATGCATGGCCAGGAGCCCCCGCCGGACGCCGCCGAGCAGATGCGCCTTGCGGACCTGTGCCTCGGCATCACCGCGAAGTCCATGGTCCACACGAGCGCCAGGCGTGACGCCGCGAAGGGCGGGACGCGGTACCTCAGCCTGCCCGACTACTCCATGGACCTGCTCGCGCACGAGTCGCTGCGCGCGGACTTCGAGGCGCGAGGCCGCATCGGCGACCGGATCGCCGAGGCGTTCACCGCGGGCCGGGAGGTCCGCGTCACCACTCCCGCGGGAACGGATGTGACGATGTGGGTCGAGGGCAGGATCGGCGCGTCCACACCCGGCTACGTCGTGGCGCCCGGCACGATGAGCTCGCCCCCGGACATCGAGTGCTACGTCGCACCGGTGGAGGACTCCGCGCGCGGCGTGGTCGTGGTCGACGGCTCGATCCCCTACCCCACGCTCGGGCTGCTCGCGGCACCGGTGCGGCTCGAGGTCGCGGATGGGCGCGTGCGCGAGGTCAGCTCGCCCGATGCCGCGCTCGCGGCGGAGGTCCGGCGCGTGTTCGCGACCGTCGGGACCGACAAGGCGTACGTGCTGGCGGAGTGCGGGGTGGGCCTGAACGACCTCGCCAAGGTGACGGGGATCATGCTCACCGACGAGGGCGCCGCCGGGACGATGCACTTCGGGTTCGGGTCGAACTTCTCGATCGGCGGCGTGAACGAGGTCCCGTTCCACCTCGACGTCGTGATGCGCGAGCCCACGCTGCGGGTGGATGGCCGGATCGTGATCGAGCGCGGCGAGGTCCGGATCTAGCGGGGGCTACTTCGCCGGCGAGAGGCTGTCCTCGAGCATCGACCGCGCCTGCGAGAGCGTCCAGCGCATCGCGGCCTGCACCACGCGCTCGGCCTCATCCGGGTCGTGCGCCGCGCACGCCTGGAACAGCTGATACGAGTGGTCGAGCCACCGGATGTGGTCCGCGCGCACGAAGACGAGCCGCAGGTAGCGCTCGGCCCGCTCGCGCAGGCTCGCGACCTGGCGGACCAGGCGCGGGCGTCCGCTCGCCTCATACACGGTCAGCATGAAGTTCCGGTCCTCGCGCAGGTATGCCTGGACGTCCCCGCCGGTGCAGAGCGCCGACAGCTGCGGGAGCGCGAGCCGCAGCCCCTCGAGCGCGTCGGCGGCGATCCGCTCGGCGGACGTCCGCGCGGCCAGGCCCTCGAGGCCCATGCGCGCGGCGTAGATCTCCTCGAGCTCGTCCATGGACAGCTCCGGCACACGGGCGCCGCGATGCGGCAACACGTCCACGAGCCCCTCTTCGCCGAGGAGCGTGAGCGCCTCCCGCACCGGCATACGGCTCACCGAGAGCGCCTGGGCGAGCTCCTCCTGGCGAAGCCACGAGCCCGGTGCGATCCGGCCGCTCAGGATCCATTGGCGCAGCTCCGCGTGGACCACGCTGACCGCCGTCCGCTTCTCGTCCGGCAGGACGCGCAGGGGGACACCGGGGCGCGGCTGGAGCGGGTGGGCTCGGGCGCTGCTCACGATCGGATCCAATCTTGACAGGATGACCCACCAGCGGCCACATTGCAGCCGATCCCGCAGGCGCAAGGGGTCGCCGGCGGCGCGTGGAAGGGAAGACGGGGTGTCGCTACCCGCTGACGCTCACTGCAGGCGGCCCGGGAACTGACATGACGGCCGTCCATCGGTCGCGCGAGATCGTCCGTCAGCGACCGGGGACGGGCAAGGGCCGCGCTGCACCTTCCGGACGCACCGAAGTGAGCGAGGTGCACACGCAGGGCGAGGCCGAACGGGCGTGGATCCTCTCCGGCGTCCTCAGCCTCGTCGTATCCGATCCCCCGGAGGACGTCGCCGTCCGCTCGACCCTCGACGCGCTCCGGCAGGTCGAGGGCTATCGCGCCGCGATGGCGTACCTCTGGGATCCCGCAGCCGCGACCCTCGTCCTCACCGGAACGTCACCCCTCGGGGGCCGCGCACCCGCCGAGGACCGCTACGGGCCCGGCGAGAGTGTCATCGGCCGCGCGGCCATGTCGACCGATGTGGTGGTCGGGTCACTGCAGCCGCCGGTGGTGAAGGCCGGCGCGCGTCCGGCCGCCGTGCCGACACGTTCCGTCGCGGCCGCGGCGCGCATGACCGACGGTGACGACCTCATCGGCGTCGTGGCGGTGATCACCGTCGAACGCGCGGCGGCGGCGGCGAAGCGCGCCGTCGCGGAGGCGGCGCAGCTCCTCGGGATGGCCCTGGCGCGCCGTAGCCGGCATGCGTCGGAGCGGCGCAGCGCGGAGATGCTCGAGGCGGTCGGGATCCTCGTGCGCTCGGTGAACGCCGAGTCGTCCCTGCTCGAAACGCTCGGCTCGGTCGCCGGCCTCGGGCTGCGCGTGACGCGCGCGGACGCCTGCGCGGTGTACGTCTCGGACCGCGCGCAGCGTGGACTCCGGCTCGCGGCCGTCGCGCCCCGGCAGGCGGCCGTTCCCGAGACCTGGACCGGCGAGGGTGACCCGTCCGGCTTCGCGTCGCGGATCGCCGTGGTCGGCAGCGAGCGCGTTGCGGGCATCGTCGTGTTCGGCGAGGGTCGGCACGCCACGCAGGTGGACCTCGACGCGTGCGAGCGGCTCGCGAGCGTCGTCGCCGTCGCGGTCCGCCAGCGGCGGCTCCTCGACACGTCGATCGAGCGAACGAGAGCCGACGATCTCCTCTGGGAGATCGTCGGCGCGAGCGGACGCACCGATGCGGCCCCGCTCCTCGCACGTGCGCACCGGGTGGGATGCGACCTCGGACAGCCGAAGGTGGTGCTCGTCGGGACGTCGGCGCGGGGCGACCTGCCCGGGCGGCTGCGCTCGGCGATCCTCGCCGCGGACCCCACGGCGCTCGTGGACCTCGGTGGTGACCATGTGGTCGCGATCGCCGCCCCGGACGCGGCAACGAAGATCGAGGTCGGCGCGTGGTCGCTCGGGGTGAGCCAGGCGTGCGACGAGATCGCGCGCTATCCGCTCGCGTACCGGCAGGCGTGGGACACGCTCGACCTCGGGGTCCGGCTCTTCGGCCCGGGTCACGTCGTCCGGTTCGAGGATCTCGGCAGCTACCGGTTCGTACCCGCGCTCATCCAGGCGGGGCTGAGCGGCGAGGCCGAGTACCGCGACGTCTCCAAGCTCTCGGACGAGCTGCTGCGCACGCTCGAGGCCTATCTCGACTGCGGGGGGAACACGGCCCTCGCGGCGAAGCAGCTGTACCTGCACCGCAACACGCTGCGGCAGCGGCTGGAGCGCATCTCGACGATCCTCGGCACCGAGGTCTCGCTGCCGGACCGGTGGCTGACGCTGCAGCTCGCGATCAAGACCGTCCGCATGTCGCGGCTCGATCCCGGGCTCTCCGCGAAGCCCCGAGCCGTCGCGGGCCGAGCGGCCTCGCGTGGGCACCTGACACCGTCGAGCACCACCACTGTGGACGTGCCGCACATTGCGAGGCGCGCCCCGCGAGCAGCACGATCATGACGAACCCGCCGCTCTGCATCACCGAGGAGGAGCTCGCACACGGCTTCGCCATCATCGACGCGGCGCTGACATCGGCCGATCGGGCGGTGGCCTAAGCACCTGAGCCGCTCCTGGGTCGGGCTGCTCGCCCTCTTCGCGGTCACGTCGCTCATCGAGCCGATCGGGATCGCGCAGGTCAGCGCGCTGCTCCCCCTCTACCTCGCCGAGGTCGGCCTCCCGGCCGCCGACGTGCCGCGCTGGGTCGGGCTCTTCACGCCGCTCGTGTTCCTCACCGGCATGCCGTTCGTCCCGCTGTGGGGGGTGTGGGCCGACAAGTACAGCCGCAAGGCCGTCATCGCGCGGAGCGCGACGGTCGAGGCGGTCGTCCTCGCGGCCGTGGCGCTCTGCGTCACGCCGTGGCAGCTCGCCGCCAGCCTCGGGCTCATCGGGCTCTCGCTCGGCAACACCGGCGTCATGCTCGCCGTGCTCCGCGAGACGGTGCCACCCGCCCGGCTCGGCATGGTCATCGGCACGCTCGGCGCGGCGGGATCCCTCGGCTTCGCCGCCGGGGCGCCGCTCGCGGCGCTCATTGTCGACGGCCTCGGGCGCTCGCTGCGTGACGTGTTCGTCGTCTCGAGCGCGCTCATGTTCGGAGTGACGGCGATGCTCGTCATGGGGATGCGCGAGGTGCGCCCGGCGGTCGTGCCGCGGGGTGCGACGGTCGCCCTCGCGTACGCGGCGCTCCGCGGCACGGCGCTCGACGCGATGAGCCGCGGCCTATTCATCCTGTTCGGCGGCGCTCTCCTGGCGAGCCAGATGATCTCCGCGTACATGCCGGTCCTGGTCGAGCGCGTGAACGGCAGCGGGCCCGGGCTCGTCAGCGCGATCGGCCTGGTCGTCGGCGGATCCGCCCTCGTCGGAGCGATGGCCGCGCCGCTCGCCGGCGCGCTCGCCGACCGCGTGGGGTTCCGGCCGATGCTGGTGAGCGCCCTGCTCGCGGGAGCGGTCGCGCTCGTCGTCATGTCCGGGGCGCCGACGGTCGCGGTGCTCATCGCCGCCGCCACGGTGTTCGCCCTCGCGAGCGGGGCGGTGCGTACGACCGTCATGGCGCTGCTCTCGCGCGACGTCCCTGCGGAGCGGCGGAGCACCACCCTGAACCTCGCCTACCTGCCGCTCTACATCGCCGGCATCGCCGGTCCCGCGCTCGGAGCGGTGCTCGTCGGCGCCGGTCTCGGTCGGGTCTACGAGGGCGCGGCCATCGTCCTCGGCGCGTGCGGCGTGTGGGCGGCGCGCTGGCAGAGGCCGTCGGGCGCGGATCACGGCGCCCGGACCTAGCCCGCTGCCGCGACCTCCGCGACGATCTCCGCGAGCGAGTCGACCTCGGCAGCGGTGTTGTAGTGGGCGATCCCCACGCGCACGGCCCCGCTCCCCGACAGGCCAAGGCGGCGCATGAGCTCGAACGAGGCGAACTCGCCCGACCAGACGGCGAAGCCGCGCCGGCAGCACTCGCCCGCGACGGCCGCGGGCGAGCGGCCGTCCACGGTGAGCGCGATCGTCGGACAGCGGCCGCTCACGTCCGCGGGATCGGCGAGACCGAGGACCCGGCAGCCGGGCACCTGCGCCAGATGCGCGAGGAGGCGCGAGGCGAGTCCCTCCTCGTAGGCGCGGACGGCCTCGAGCGCGGCCACGAGCTCCGTCCGTCCCGAGGTGCCCGCCGCGGGGACACCGAAGGTGCGGCCGAGCCAGCGGAGGTAGTCGCGCGTCGCGGTCAGGCCGGCAAGCAGCTCGTACGCGAGCGTCCCGGTCTCCACGCGGTGCGATGCGGTCGGGGACGGCCAGCGCACGTTCTGCGCCGGGAGCGATCCGAGGACCCCGCCGCGGACCCAGCAGACCCCGAGGTGCGGACCGTTGCCGGGTTCGACCACGTGAACATCGGCGGACCGATCGGGCGCGACCCTGCCCGGGCGATGCGGCTCATCGCCGAGCGGGTCATGCCGGCGCTGCGTTGATGCGCCGCGACGGTCACGGCTCGAACCAGGTCTTCGCGTCCACCGACAGAGCCTCGTTCACGAGCGCGGGGTCGTGCACCTTGGCGCTCGCGCCGGTGAGCTGGGTGATCGAGAACAGCCAGACCGCGGGAGCCTGGACCGAGAGCTGCTGCTGCACGGTCCGCAGGAGGTCGCCGCGCTTCTTGTCATCGAGCTCGACCACGGCCTGCTCGGTGAGCGTGTCGATCTCCGGGAAGCACGCCCCGGCGGTGTTCGTCCCCGTCGGACGGAAGGACTTGCAGCCGAAGCGCTGCTGGATGTAGTCCGCGCTCCCGGCGCCCGCTCCCGAGAGGGTGTCCCACCACATCTCCAGCGAGCTCTTGCGCGGGTCCTCGCGGAGGAACTCGAGGTACTTCGCGTTCTCGACGATCTGCAGGTCGATGTTGACGCCGACGGCCTTCCACATCTCCTGCATCGCCTGCTCGATCTCGAAGTCCTTCAGGTAGACGCCCTTCGTGCCGACGAACTTGGCGCTGAACCCGTTCGGGTATCCCGCCTCGGTCAGCAGCTGCTTGGCCTTCTGCGGGTCGTACTTGAAGCCGGGCACGTCGACGTAGTGCGCCGCGCCCTTCGGCAGCAGGCCGCCCTGGATCGAGCCGAGGCCGGCGAGCGTGTTCTTGACGAGGGACTCCTTGTCGATGGCGTGGTTGAGCGCCTGCCGCACGCGGACGTCGCTGAACGGCTTCTTCAGGTTCGCGAGGCCCGTGTAGTAGTGCCGGGTCGTGTCGTTCCGGAGGAGCTTCAGCCGCGGGTTCCCTTCGAGGCGGCTGATGTGCTCGGGGTTCAGCCGGATGGCGAGCTGCGCGTCGCCCGACTCGAGCGCGATGACGCGGGTCTCCGTCTCGGGCAGCGGCCGGACCATGACCTTGTCGAGGTATGCCGCGCCGCCCCAGTAGCCCTCGAAGCGCTCGACGGTGAGGTGGTCGTCCTTGATCCACTCGACGAACTTGAAGGGACCCGT
>Ga0233425_10010429_pt1 | contig 11316 bp, 12 predicted proteins | sample Watercolumn_Towu_2_FD_181712 | JGI IMG/M metagenome (GOLD analysis project Ga0233425, IMG submission 181712) | Freshwater microbial communities from Lake Towuti, South Sulawesi, Indonesia - Watercolumn_Towuti2014_140_MG | ecosystem: Environmental > Aquatic > Freshwater > Lake | place...
CCTCCTCGCAACAAAAAAGGCCCAGGACTAAAGTCCTGGGCCGCACAGGGCCGCTATGTACGAGGGCCGCAACGGGCCGCCACCACCCGAGATTCTGTCTACCTCGTCGCCGTCGCTCCTCTCACCGCCCGCTCAGACGGCTGCAAACATCATCGTCGACGCAACAGTATCGAAGTACCGAGCGAGCGCAAGAGAAAAGTCTTCCGGTCACGCCCGGGCCGGTTCGCGTCGAACCTTAGCGCGCGCGAGGGGCCTGACGGTGGCGCGTGCCCGCGTCGCGGCGTGGAATGAAGACGGCTATCGGGCACGCGTAGAGACGCGCGAATTCATCGAGTTCGATGATGTCCATCCGACGCTCGCCCGATTCACACTTCGCAACGAACGATTGGGGCCGATTGAGAGCGCGTGCGACATCGATCTGCGTGAGCCCCGCACGCCGACGTGCAGCTCTCAAGAGGTGCAGGAATTCTCGGTAGCGCGATCCGTACGCGGAACCGACCGAGCGTCGAGGCGGCATATTGGCCGCCTCCCAACAAATACCCGACTGCGCTAATATCCCAAATCTGGGATACTCCAAGAGCGGTGTCAGATACGGTTCGAAGCGCAGGTAGCTGAGTGCGATCAGATAGCGTCTTCTATTTCTCGAAAGGGCAGATCCAGCCGCTCCCGGCGCGTGCGTTCCGCGCCGGCCTCTTCGGCGCGACTCTCGAGGATGCGCTCCAAGGGCTGATCGAACGCGAGCCCAACCTCGTAGGCGGACGGCAACTTGACCCGGGTAGCGATGACCCGCCCCGCTTTGCGCTACTTCGACGAGAGATGCCGATCGGCGATTGGTCGGTCGATCACCTCCTCGTTGATCAGCGTGGGATCCTGACGCTCGTCGAGGCGAAGCTTGTTGAGAATCGGGAGTCACGTCGCGACGTCATCGGGCAGGTCATGGAGTACGCCGCGAACGCTCATCAATCCTGGAGCGATGGTCGCCTCCGAAGGCTGTGCGCCGAACACTGGCTGAAAGCTGGCAAGAACCTCGATGATGTGCTGCACGGCGTCTTCGGTGAGATCGACGTCGATCGCTTTTGGTCCGTCGTCGAGTCGAACCTACGTCAGGCACGTTTCCGACTGGTGATTGCGGCCGACGAGCTGCGCCCGGAGGTCCGCCGCGTGATCGAGTTTCTGAACGGACAGCTTCGGTCCATACAGCTATTCGGGCTGGAGATCCGCTGCTTCGCAGCGGATCAAGACTCTGGCGTCATCGCCTCGTACGTTGTTGGCGAGACTCAGGCCGCTGCGGACGAAAGGGAGGCGCGCGAGCTTCGGACGTGGGGCACCGAGGAGCTCCGCTCTTTCTACGCCAACGAAGGGACCCGCTGCAGGCGCGCGGCCGCCCTGCTCGAGTGGGCGGTCCAACGTGGCTGCTTCCTGCCGGCGCGCACACAGACGCCGCTGTTCTCGCTCAAAGGGCTGCCCGGTGCCCGTATTGCTGCGGTGTACCCCACCAGCCTCTACGTCATCTTCCGGACGGCCGGCTATAGCTCACCCGCAGCGCGGGACGAACTCGTTCAGGATCTCAAGCGCGTCCGGCTTTACCCGGAGGACCTTGATCCGCACGCCGTCAGCGAGGGCCGGACTCTCTCACGCGCGCTCGATGAACTTACGGACGATGAGTTCAACGGACTCCTCGAGATTCTGGGACGCTACTGTCCGGTACTTAGCGTTCAGTGACAGTTCGGGCCCGTTTTCGGTGACAGCCCGAAGCGGGCTGCCCGCAAGCTGTTGACTTTGTGGTGCGCCCGGCAGGAGTCGAACCTGCGACCCTCGGATTAGAAGTCCGATGCTCTATCCAACTGAGCTACGGGCGCGCGCGAGGGTTAGCGTACACTGCTCGGGTCGATGACCCCCCTGTTCTTGGGCCTTCTGCTCGCCGCGCTCCTCGCGACCGACACGTTCGCCGAACCGCCGACCGGCTTCGCCGAGTTCCCCTGGGGCACGAGCGCTCAGGTCGTCAAGACTGAGCTCCTCGCCAAGCGCTGCCGGAGCACGAGCGAAAGCCGGCGCGGGTGGTACAGCCTCCAGTGCAACGACTACCAGGTGGAGGGGCTCTCCGTCCCGATCCTGCGCCTCGACTTCGAGCCCGACGATTCGCTCGCGGGGTATTCGATGAACCTCGCGCGCGGCTCCTACCGTCGCTTCCGCGATCTCTCGGTGCAGCGGTTCGGCGCGCCGACCACGCAGCGGCGTCTGCCGTGGCAGGGCGCCGTGCTCTCGTGGCGATCGGCGAGCGTCACCGCCACGCTCACCGAGGACTGCGGGCCGGACGCCTCGTGCATGGAAGTGACGACGCCCGCGCTCGAGCGCCGGCGCCAGGCATTCATCGACCGCCAGAAGCGCGACGCGTCGCAGAGCTTCTAGCGCCTCTAACGGAAGCCGGGCGGCAATCCCTCTTCACCCGATCGCGGGCGAAAGACCCAGCCGAAGCGGTAGTACAGCGCGAGACACAGCAGCAGCAGCGACGACGACCACTCGTAGACCTCGTCCAGCGAGAGGAAACGCTCGTCGCGGAACGAGAACGCCATGAAGACGAGGCCGAGCGCCGTCACGAGGATCGCGTCGAGGAAGTCCTTGCTCATCGGCAGCCTGAGCCGCCAGACGATCTTCTTGTAGGCGAGACGCAGCACCGCGCAGATCACGCCGAGGCCGAGCACCGGGACGTAGGCCTCGCTCAGGTAGTTGTGGAGGTTGTGCGCCTGCGGGTTGTAGTTCCGGGCGAAGTTCGGATCCGCGAGATCGAGGAACAGCGTGCCCGTGCCGTAGTTGGTCTCCTCGCCGGCGAGCACGAACTCGGCGAGCGCGTAGAGCGCGAACCACACGCGATGCACGCGCGGATGCCACCGGTGCAGCGCGCACAGCGCGAAGACGACGCCGCCGGCGATGAACTGCACGGCGGTGAGGTCCTCGACCACGCCGCCTTCCCACATCACGTACTTCCACCAGCGGCCGAAGATCGGCTGGGACCAGTTGACGAGGACGACGTTGATCGCCGCGAGGACGAGCGCGAGGCGGAGGGCGCCGCGACTCACGCGCGCAGGATCGCGCGACAGGGCGAGCCGTCACCGCCCGCGATGCGGAGCGGCAGGCAGTACAGCTCGTACACGCCGGGCGTGACGCGGCGGAAGTCGAGCCCTTCGACGATCACGATGCCCGCGCCGAGCAGCGTGCGGTGGACAGGATGGCCCTCGGCGCCGAACCCCTCGATCGAGAGGTAGTCGATGCCGATGAGCTTCACGCCGCGGTCCATCAGCAAGCGCGCGCCTTCGAGAGACAGCGAGATGTAGTCGCGCGCGAACGATTGCCTGTCCCACAGCGCGGAGTTGCGCGTCTTCAAGAGCACGCGCGAGTGCGAGGCGATGCGCGGATCGGTGAGGTGCCTCGGCTCGACCAGGCGATCGGCGTCCGCCTCGATCACGAGCGCGGGGCCGATCAGGAGATCGAGCGGCAGCGTGTCGATGCCTTTCGCGCCGGCGATGAAGTGCAGCGGCGCGTCCATGTGCGTGCCGGTGTGCGTGCCGAGCTTCATGTTCGAGACGTTGGCGGGATCGCCGCGGTCCAGCGACGCGGCGGAGGTGATCGAGATGCCGGGATCGCCCTCGTAGACGATCATGCCTTCGCGAACCGGCAGCGAGATATCGATGAGCGGCATTGCCGTGCGCCTCCGCGGTGGTGAATGGTCGGGGTGAGAGGATTTGAACCTCCGGCCCCCTGCTCCCAAAGCAGGTGCGCTACCGGGCTGCGCCACACCCCGATGACAGCGAGAAGCTTATCACCCCGGCGTCACCGGTCGATGATGTGATCCGCGCTGAGCAGCATCGACCTCGGAATCGTCAGACCCAGAGCCCTGGCGGTCTTCCGGTTGATGACGAGTTCGAACTTCCGCGGCTGCTCGACCGGAATGTCCGCGGGCTTCGCGCCCTTCAAGATCCGGTCGACGATCAGGGCCGTCCGCCGATACTGATCGGCCTCGCTCACCCAGTAGCTCATCAGTCCGCCCTCTTCCGCGAACGGACGGAACGCGGCGGCCGCGGGCAAACGGTATTTCACCGTCAGCTCCGCGACGTGCTTGACGGGCAGGCTGGGCTGGACGATCAGCGCGTCCGGCCGATGGCTGTCCAGTGTCAGAAACGCCGCGTCGATCTCGGCCGCGTTGTGGATCAGCACCGGCTCGATCGCAAGCGCCCCCGCTTCGCCGGCACGCCGGACCTTCTCGAGGAACGGCTGCGAGACCGGATCACCCGCATTGACGAGCACCGCGATGCGACGGGCCGACGGCAGGATCTTTCGGAGCAGCTCGACACACTTGCCCGCGAGATCAGCCGCCAGCCCACCCGTGCCGGTGATGTTGCCCTCGGGCCTCGCGAGACTCTTGACCAGCCCCGTCCCCATCGGATCGCCCGCGCCGGCCATGACGATGGGAATCGCGGTCGTGGCGTTCTTCGCCGCGCTCGCCGCGGGCGTGAACCACGGCACGATCACGTCGACCTTGAGCCGCACCAGCTCGGCCGCGAGGGCGGGCAGACGCTCGGCTCGTCCCTCGTCCGACCTGAACTCGTAGCGGACCGTCTTGCCTTCCACGTATCCGAGCTCGCGCATCGCGTCCCGAAAGATCCGCCAGAATTTTTCCCAGCTCGGCGCGCCGACGACGAGCACGCCGACCGTCGGCACTCGCGCTTCTTGTGCGACGGCGGCGCGCGGCGTGACCGCGGCGAGTGGCGCCGTCGCCGCGACGCCGAGCAGCGCGAGGAAGCCGCGTCTGGTAAACACCGCGGGGATTCTCTCACGCGCGCTCCGCGATCAGCCGGCGAAGTGACGGACGAGCGCGAGCCAGAGCGCGCCCGATTCCTCGAGCGGCGGAAGATCGAGGGGCAGCCTGTGCACGGCGGTGTTCACCATCACCAGCTCGTTCTCCGGATCGACGAAGACCCGCTGCCCGCGGATGCCCCACAGAAGGAACATCCGGCGCCGTGTGGGCAGGATCCACGTCTGATAGCCGTAGCCGAAGACCGGTGTCGCCGTGCCGGGCCGCAGATGGGGCTGGTCCTCGCGCACGGTCGTCGCGTCGAGGACCCACGCCGCGGGGATGATCTGACAGCCGTGCCAGTTGCCGTCGCGCGCGAGCAGGAGGCCGAGCCGCGCGTAGTCGCGCAGCACGACGTTGAGCCCCGCGTACGCGACCTCCGCGCCGGAGTTGTCGATCAACCAGGTGGCGTCCGCTTCCGCTCCCATCGGCCGCCAGATCTTCGCCTCGAGATACTCGGCGGCCGGACGGCCCGTCGCGCCGCGCAGCACGAGTCCCAGCACGTACGTCTCGGGTGACGCGTAGGCGAATCGCGTTCCCGCCGGCACCTGACGCTCGTTGAACGCCTTCACCGCGGCCGCGCCGCCGGGCCCGCGCAGCAAGTACGTGTCCGCCGTGAATCGCGCCATGTCGTCCGTGCCGCTGTACTCCTCGCTGAAGCGCACGCCGGACGACATCTGGAGCAGATGGCGGATCGTCGTCTGTCCGTACGCGGTGCCCGCGAGCTCGCGCACGTATGACTCGGCGAGGTCGTCGATCGAGCGGATGGCGCCTTCGGCGAGCGCGATGCCGACGAGCATTCCGGTCACGGTCTTCGCGATCGAGAACGACGCCAGGCGATGACGATCGGTGCGGCCGTACTGGTAGCGCTCCTCCAGGATGGTGTCGCCGCGCGCGACGAGCAGGCCGGTCGTCGGCGTGCGCGCGAGATAGTCGTCGATCGTCAAGGTCGCGCCCTTGTGCGTGTACGTGATCCGCGGCCCGGGGGCGTGCCGAAGGCTCGACGGCATCGCGGCCTTCCGAACGACGCGACTGGGAAAGAGCTCGTCGAGATGACTGAGAGCGCCGACGAGGAACCCCGGCTCTCTGAGCGTCGCGCGGTCGCCTTTCGGATACCCCGCGCTCGCGCCGAAGGCTTCGGCGTCGTGTCCGCCGGAGGCGAACACCGGCGTCATCCGATCACCTGGTTCGCGCGTAGCAGCACCGCCTTCGCGGCCGCGGCGGCGAGACCCCGGTGACTGACGGTCGCCTTCGCGTCGTCCGCGAGCTCGCCGAACGTGACGCCGAGCGGGGGATAGAAGAAGACCGGGTCGTAGCCGAAGCCCTGCGTCCCGCGCGGCTCGCGCGCGATCCGTCCCTCGCAGACGCCGTCCACGAGTCTTTCCCCGCCGCCGGGATCGACCAGCGCGATCACGCACACGAAGCGAGCGGTGCGCTTCGCGTCGGGCACGTGCTCGATGTGCTCGAGCAGGTGGCGCACGCGCCCCTTGTCGTCGAGGCCGACGCCGCCGAAGCGCGCGGAGCGCACGCCAGGCGCCCCGCGGAGCGCGTCGACTTCGATGCCGGAGTCGTCGCCGAGTGAGAGCGCGCCGGTGTGGGCGGCGACGGCGCGCGCCTTGATGAGCGCGTTCTCCGTGTAGGTCGCACCGGTCTCTTCCGGCATGACGAACGCCGGATAGTCCGCGAGCGTGCGGATCTCGAACGGGATGCCGGCGAGGAGGTCGCGAAGCTCGCGGACCTTTCCCGCGTTGCCGGTCGCGAGGACGAGGACGGGCTTAGAGCGTGAACTGGCGCTCGACACGGCGGGCGAGCGCCTGGCGCTGCAGGCCGACGAGGCGCTTGATGCCGGACTCGGCGAGGGCGAGCAGCGAATCGAGTCGCGCGCGGTCGAACGTCACGTGCTCCGCGGTCCCCTGCACCTCGACGAACTCGCCGGCGCCCGTCATGACCACGTTCATGTCGACGTCGGCCGTGGAGTCCTCGCCGTAGTTCAGGTCGAGCAGCGGCGTGCCGTTCACCATGCCGACGCTGATCGCGGCCACCGGCTCGCGCAGCACCACGCCGGGCTGGATGCCGGGAATGCGCGCGATCGCGTCGGCGAGCGCGACGAGCGAGCCGGTGATCGCCGCGGTCCGCGTGCCGCCGTCGGCCTGGATCACGTCGCAGTCCATCCACACGGTGCGCTCGCCCATCTTCGGCAGGTCGACCACCGCGCGCAGCGCGCGCCCGACGAGCCGCTGGATCTCCTGCGATCGCCCGCTCGGCCCGCGGTTCTCACGATTCATGCGCGTGTTCGTGGAGCGCGGCAGCATGCCGTACTCCGCGGTCACCCACCCGCGGCCCTGACCCTTGAGCCACGGCGCCACTTTTTCCTCGAGCGTCGCCGTGCAGATGACCTTGGTCGCGCCGAACTCGACCAGCACCGAGCCCTCGGGGTGCAGGAGGTAATCGCGCGTGAGCGAGACCGGGCGGAGCTGATCCGGCGCACGCCCGTCGGCGCGCGTCACGGCTTCACCGCCGCGCGCATCCGCTGATCCCAGCTCCGCTTGTACTCGGTGAGCCCGGAGAAGATCGCGCGCGCGATGTCGTCGCGGTACTTCGGGTCGCGCAGCCGCCTCTCCTCGCGCGGGTTCGTCACGAAGCCGATCTCGATCAGGATGGCCGGCATCGCGGCGCCGCCCAGCACGTAGAAGCCGGCCTGCTTCACGCCGCGGTTCGGAATGCGCAGCGAGCGCGTCATCGCGTTCTGCACGATCTCGGCGAGGTTCGACGACTCCGTCAGGAACGCCGACTGCAGCAGATCCCACAGGATCGCCTTGAGCACGTCGTGCTTGCTGCCGTTCGTGCGCGCGGCCGGCGGCTTCTCGAGCTGTACCACGCTGTTCTCGAGCGCCGCCGTCTGGCGCGCGGCGATGTCCGTGGCCTCGGACGAGAGGAAGTAGGTCTCGACGCCCTCCTGCGAGGCCAGGTTGTGCGCGTTCGCGTGGATCGACACGAAGAGGTCCGCGCGCTCGCGATTGGCGAAGCTCGTGCGGTCCTTCAGCGGGACGAAGTGATCGCCGTCGCGCGAGAGCAGCACCTTGACGTCGAGCCGGTCCTCGATCATCCGCGTGACCCGGCGCGCGACGTCCAGCACGAGATCCTTCTCCATGAGCCCGCCCGGACCGGTCGCGCCCGGATCGTGGCCGCCGTGCCCCGCGTCGAGCACGATCCTGCGCAACGGCCCCGCGATCTGCACGGTCTCGCGCGGCGACGCCTCGATCGGCTTCAGGAAGTCGAGCACGAGGCGCGGCGGGTCGCTCAGCGCGCTCGCGCGCAGCTCGCCGGGCACGCCGGTGAAGCTCACGAGCACCATCGCGTCGTTGCCGACGCGGCCGAGCTTCACGCTCTCGACGAATCCGTCGCTCACGTCTTCCGAGCGCGCGATGGCGTCGAGACCGGCGACGCGCACGCGCACCGTCTCGCGCTCCGTCCCGTCGACCCGATGCGTGACCGGCACTGACGTCTCCAGCACCACGCGCGTGAACGACGGATACGAGCGCACGCGCATCTCTTCGAGCGTGGCGGCAGGCGGCGCCGCCTTCGGCGACGTGGCGGGAGACGCGGAGGCCGACGCGCTCAGCCGCGGAAGCACGTCGCTGGCGAAGCGCTTCGGCACGAGCCAGCGGCCGTCCTTCACCCGAACGGGTGCATCGAGCACGACCGGACTGCCGTCGACGACGATCTGGGCGCGGTTCCTGGTGAAGCGGACGACGTGAACGCCGGTCCGAAGCTCCGCGTTGCTCGCGCCCGACTTCGCGTCCGTCTTTGCCTTGATGTCACCGGCGAGCCGGGCGAGGTCGACGTACGGCTGGCCCTCGTGGAGGACGGTCGGCGCGTCGGCCACGGCGAGGCCGGCGAGGAGGACCAGGACCACCACCAGGGGCGCGACACGGGGAAACGTCATGTATCCCGCCATTCTAGCAACCGCGCGCGCGGGCTCCCGCGCTTTTACTTCGCGAGCGGGCTCAGAGGCCGAGCCGCCCCTTCAGCGGCCGGACGCGGTCGCGGGACACCACGAGCTCGCGGCGGGTGTCGCCGCGAAGCCGGATGAGCAGGCGGCCGCCGAAATCCCCGTGCAGCTCGCCGACCCAGTCGAGGTTCACCAGGATCCCGCGATGGATGCGGAAGAACTTCGCGGGGTCGAGCTTGCGCTCGAGCTCGAGGATCGTGGCATCCAGCATGTGCTCGGTGGTGGCGGTCGCCGCGTACGTCGCGCGGTCCTTCGCGTACACGTGCGTGACCTGGTCGACGGGGATGAGCTGCACACGCTCGCCGGCGCGCGAGGCGAGGTGCGCGAGATGGTGCTCCGCGCGCAGAAAGCCGCTGAGGCGCGTCAGGGCCCCGCGCAGATCGTCGCGCGCCGGATCGTCGCGCCGCGCCACCACGCGGTCGAGGGCCTGCGCGAGCCGCCCCTGCTCGACCGGCTTGAGCAGATAGTCGACCGCGTTGACCTCGAACGCGGCGACGGCGTGCTGGTCGTACGCGGTGGTGAACACGACCATGCACCGCGAAGGAAGCTGCTCCACCACGCGAAAGCCGTCGAGTCCCGGCATGTGGATGTCGAGGAACACGACGTCCACCGGCGTCTCCGCGAGCTGCGCGATGGCCTGCTTCGGGTCGGTCGCGCGGCCCGCGATGTCGACGCGCTTCGTCGCCTCGAGCAGGCGCGCGAGCCGCTTGAGCGCGAGCGGCTCGTCGTCGACGAGGAACGCGCGGATCGCGCCGCCGCCGGTCACTCGCCCGCCGTCCGCGGCAGCGCGAGCGTGACCAGCGTGCCGCCGTCGCGCCGCACGACGCTGAGCGCGGCCGACCCGCCGAAGCGCGCCGCGAGGCGCGACTGGAGATTCTCGAGGCCGTGGCCGGGCAGGGCGGCGGACATCGTGAAGCCCGGCCCGTCGTCCCATACGCCGACGGTCAGCCGCCCGTCGTCCGTCGCCGCTTCCACGCGCAGGCGTCCGCCCTTCGGGCTCGGCGCGATCGCGTGCTTGACGCTGTTCTCGACGAGGGTCTGGACCGCGAGCGGCAGCACCTGACAGCGACGCGCGTCCGGCGGGACGTCGAGGTCGTACGAGAGCCGCTCACCGAATCGCGCGCGCTCGATCTCGAGATAGTCGCCGACGATCTCGAGCTCGCGCCCGAGCGACACCGTCCCGTGGCCGGTCGCGTCGAGCGCCGCGCGCAACAGCGCCGCCAGCCGCTCGACCATGCGCTCCGCGCGCTCCGAGTTCTCGTGGATCAGCGCCGAGATCGCGTTGAGCGTTGAGCAGCGTCGTCTTGCCGCTTCCCGAGGGCCCGGCGATCGCGAGGAACTCGCCGGACTCGACCGACAGCGAGACGCCGCCGAGGGCGACCACCTCCTGGCTCCCGACGCGATAGGTCTTTGTCACGTCCTTCACGGCGACGAGACTCATGGGCTCCCCCCTTCGTTGACGCGATCATCGGGGGGGCGGCGAAGCCGTCGCGCGCAATCGGACGAACGGGCGGATCTTCAGGACGAACGGTCGGAAGGAGCGGACGAGCGGAGCAAGGGGTTGGGGGAAATGGTGGACGCGGTCGCTACCAATTCGAACCGTCGCCGAGATCGCGATGACGTTCGCGCTCATCGAGACTCAAGCGCCGTTCGCCTATCAGCAAATAGCTGAAAAGGCGTACGAATTGAGTTGGCTGGGGATGTCTGCAGGCGCCATTGCGCGGGCTCTGAAAGTTACCGACAAGACCGTGACCAAGGCGCTCAGATGGCGCGAAAGTCACCCGCACAAAGGTCGCTGAACCAGTTCTCAGAGCAGCAGAGGCGGCGCGATACCGGGGATCTATGTCTGCATTGTGTGGCCGATGGAACCCGTTTAGCCCTTCGTTGCCCCGGAGATATTCTCGCGCCGGCGTCTCGGTCTCGCGGCGCTATCCCGCAAGATTCGACACACCGTTCGTGGCGAGACACCGAACTTTCTCGCCAGGTTCTTCACCTCGTTCCCGGACTCGATGACCGGCGCGGAAGGCGATCGGGTTGCAAATAGGTGACGGACGAAACGATCGCGAATATCTCGGCGCCACTCTCGTACGGAGCCCGACTCGGGCATGGCCGACGCTTCCGAGTCGTCCAGCGGCCGTTGTCTATTGACCCATTCGGGCTCGCCCATCACACCACGCGCGAACAGCCGAGGCGCTATCACCTCAATCCAAAAGTTTCGGTCGGTCGTATCGCCCGTGCGCAAATGCACACACCACGTGCGCATGACCTCTTCGACATCCTCAATCCAACGGTCCGATGGTGACGGCGGAGACGATCTTATGAGTTGTTGCACCCTCCTCCCGGAGACCGCGTGACCAAGGGCACGAACCATCAACGGATTGCAATGCTCCCCAATTCGCTGCTCACTCCGCGGAGCTTAGCGTGAGCTGCGCCGCCCGGTAGTCGGCCGGGCTCT
>Ga0233425_10010430_pt1 | contig 11316 bp, 6 predicted proteins | sample Watercolumn_Towu_2_FD_181712 | JGI IMG/M metagenome (GOLD analysis project Ga0233425, IMG submission 181712) | Freshwater microbial communities from Lake Towuti, South Sulawesi, Indonesia - Watercolumn_Towuti2014_140_MG | ecosystem: Environmental > Aquatic > Freshwater > Lake | place: Indonesia...
GAGGTTCTCGAAGGTGCGGGCCGCACCTTCGAGAACCTCGCGCTTGAAGCGCAGCGGCAAACGCTTCCATGGCAGAGCCAAGTCCACCCCGCGCTTCTTCGCCAACGCTTCCACGGTGCCGCGAAACCAACTGTCGGCACGGGACAAGAAATCCCCAGGCCGATCCACCAGAGCGCCCTCGAACAACGCACGTTCGGGGCGCGGAATCAGACGCTCCACATGACACGTGAGGCTCTCGCCGAGTCCGTTGCAGGCCGCGCAGGCTCCTTGGTGGGAGTTGAACGAGAAGTGCCGCGGCGTCGGCTCTTCGGGCAATAGTTCCCCACACGCGAGACACTCGCTGCCCGCAGAGAACACCTGCAGCGCTCCGTCCTCGGCGAGGAACGCGCAGCGGGACGAACGCTTCAGGGCTTGTTCAACGGCTTCCCGCAGGCGCGCCGCGGCACTCTCTTTCACCACAAGTCGATCCAGTACCAGCCATGCGTCCTTCAAGCCTTTGGTGGGAGGCAGCTCTTCATCAAGAACAAACTCTTTTCCGTCCAAGACGATGCGGCGCCATCCTTCAGCCTTCAGCCCCTCCACGGCGGTGGGCAAGTCCTTCAGCTTGGCGAGCCCCTGATGCCAACCGCGCGACGAGACGCACAGAGGCGAAAGCACGCGCCCCTTTGCGCCCAGCACTGCCCTCTGCATGCGCAGACTGAGTCCAGGGGCATCCGTGCTCGGTGGAAGTTCTGCATCACAACGCGGGCAATGCGGTGTGCCGAGGCGCGCAAAGAGCAGACGCAAGGCATCCTGAATCTCGGTCACTGTGGCCACCGTGGAACGCGGGCTGCGTCCGGTGGACTTCTGATCCACGGCTATGGCTGGTGCGAGCCCGCGAATGGACTCAAACGGAGGCCGCTCCAGACGACCAAGAAACTGGCGCGCGTAAGTGGAGAGGCACTCCACAAAGCGCCGCTGCCCTTCAGCGAAGAGGGTGCCCATGGCCAAGCTGGTCTTGCCCGAACCGGAAAGCCCAGTGACCACACTCATGCGGCCCTCCGGGAAGCGCGCCTCGGCGACTTGCAGGTTGTGCAACGTCGCACCCTGCACCACCACATCACCGCCGTACTCGCGCGGCGGCGCCTCGGCGACTCCGCTCTGAGGGAGCATCGCAGATCCGCGGTTCCAATGCGCCTTCAGAGCTCTGCCTGTGTGGCTCTCTGCAACGTCAAGGATGCTCTCTAACGGCCCGGCGTGAATCACGCGTCCGCCACCGCTGCCGCCTTCCGGCCCAAGATCGATGATCCAATCGGCACTCTGGATGACATCCAGATTGTGTTCCACCACCAGCATGGTGTTGCCTGCATCCACGAGGCTCTGCATGACCGCGACCAAACGCACCACGTCCTCCGCGTGCAACCCCGTGGTGGGTTCGTCCAACACGTACAGCGTGCGCCCCGTCGCTGGTCGTTGCAGTTCCGTGGCCAGCTTGATGCGCTGGGCTTCACCGCCACTCAATGTCGTGCTCGTTTGGCCGAGGCGCACATAGCCGAGCCCCGTGCGTGCAAGAGTCTCGAGAGCGCGCCGAATGCGTGGTTGCGCCGCGAAAAACTCCAGCGCCTCGTCGATGGTGAGGTCCAGCACCTCCGCGATGCTGCGACCTTTCCACTTGAGCGCCAGGGTCTCATCCGTGAAGCGTCGCCCATCACACGCGCTACATGTCACCTCCACATCCGCGAGGAAATGCATGGGCACGACCTTCACACCGGCACCTTCGCAGGCCTCACAGCGCCCGCCGTGCACGTTGAACGAGAAGCGTCCCTTCTTCCAACCGCGCTCCTTGGCTTCCGGTAGTTCTGCGAACAAGGCCCGCACGTCATCGAACAAGCCCGTGTAGGTCGCGGGATTGCTGCGCGGTGTCCGTCCGATCGGACTCTGGTCGATGACCACGACCTTGTCGAAGTGCTCGAGCCCGTCGATTCCGCCGTGCGGGAGAGGTTCCTCTTCAGCATGGTGATAGGCGCGCGCCAACGCTGGTCGCAACACGCCGTCCACGAGAGTGCTCTTGCCCGAACCAGACACACCCGTGACCACCACCATGAGACCTACAGGGATCGCAACGTCCACATGCTGCAAGTTGTGCGCGTGCACGTCACGCAGCAGCAATTGGCGCGGGCCTGCGATGCGGCGCGTGGCTGGCAGGGCCAAGCGGCGCTCCCCGCGCAGCCACGCACCGGTCACTGAATCCGGATGGGCAGCCACTTCCGCTGGGCTGCCGCTAGCCAACAGGCGCCCCCCCAGACGCCCAGCACCGGGGCCGAGATCAATGAGTTGGTCGCTGGCCAGCATCGTCTCTTCGTCATGCTCCACCACCAGCACCGTATTGCCTGCATCTCTCAGGTGCCGCAGCGTTTCAATGAGCCGGCCGTTGTCGCGCGGATGCAAGCCGATGCTGGGTTCATCCAGCACATACAGAACGCCTCGCAAGCCAGAACCCGCTTGGGTTGCAAGGCGCACGCGCTGCGATTCCCCACCACTCAGAGTGGCCGCGGACCTGTCGATCGTCAGATAACCGAGCCCGACGCGAACGAGGAATAAGAGGCGCAGTCTCAGCTCCTGCAACAGGCGCGCTCCAATCAGCTCTTCGCGCGGGCTGAGGCGGAGGCCTTCGGCAAACTGCAGCAACTCAGCCAATGCAAGGCTCTCGAGTTGGGGCACGTTGCGCTCGCGGAAGCGCACAGCGCGGGCCTCGGCATTCAGGCGCGTGCCTTCGCACTCAGGGCAACGGGACTTGCGCGAGTACTCAGCGATGGCCTTGCCGCCATCACGTTCGCGGTAGTCCTCGAGGATGGGCATGACCCCACGCCACAGGCGCTTCTCGTCCCGACTCCACTGCATGCGCTCACTCGCGAATCGCAGCTTCACCGCAATGCGCCGCTCACCCGATCCGTAGAGCAACAGCGAGCGTTCGCTTTCTCGCAGAGCCCGGAAGGGCACGTTGAGCCTGATCTTGAGGGCTTTGCAGACCTGCTCGATGATTTGTGGCCCGAGTTGCCAACGCACGGAGAAGGAACGCGCACGACTCGGAGCGACGGCCCCATCGGCAATGCTGAGCTCGGGGTCAGGAAATACGAGGCTCTCATCCACCACCGCACGTTCGCCGAGACCATTGCAATGCTTGCACGCACCCTGCGGCGCATTGAACGAGAACAGCCTCGGCTCCAACTCCGGAATAGATGTTCCGCACTGCGCACATGCATGGTGCGTGGAGTACCGCTGCTCTCGTCCATCCTCCGCGAGGGTGATGAGATCACGTCCGTCTAGAGCCAACCCCTGTTCCACTGCCTCCGCTAGACGCGCGCGGCGCGTTCCGTCCACACGCACGCGATCCAAGACCACCTCAATGGTGTGCCGTTCGTAGCGCGCAAGATCCAACGGCTCGTCGAGCCGCACCAAGCTGCCGTCCACGCGAGCCCGCACCCAACCTTTCTGGCGCAGCGCTTCGAGCTCGCGGCGATACTCACCTTTGCGTGCGCGCACCACTGTGGCGAGAAGAGTGAGTTGTCGGCCTTGCTCGCTCTCGAGAATGCGATCCACGATGGCTTCGGGAGTCCAGCGTTGCACGGGCTGCCCACAAGACACGCAGTGCGCCGTGCCTAAGCGCGCGAACAGCAATCGCAGATGATCGTGAATCTCCGTGATGGTGCCGACCGTAGAGCGCGGATTGCGCTGCCCAGCCTTCTGGTCGATGGCGACCGTGGGTGACAGCCCCGTCACCTCGTCCACCCGCGGCCGCTCGGCCTGCCCAAGGAATTGACGCGCGTAGGCGGAAAGCGACTCGACGTATCGCCGCTGCCCCTCCGCTTGGATGGTGTTGAACGCCAGCGAGGACTTCCCTGAACCCGAGACTCCCGTGACTGTGGTCAGTGAACCGCGCGGAATCGACACGTCGATCCCTTGCAAGTTGTGCTCGCGGGCTCCGCGGACGTGAACAACGGGCGTACTCATGCTTCGATTGCGAATCCTTGGGCAGCTGGATCCGCGGATCTTCAAACATAGTCGCGCTCGCGCGGCTTGCCCAGTCGTTGGCTACGAGGAGCTCGTGCGGCATTGCTTGTGCCCCTTCAAGCTCCATGAGAAGGTGGGCATTGACTCGCCGCATCCTGACCACGCTTCGCAAGCTCGCAGAGTCGTGGCAACATCTCGCCATCATGCTCCACTGGTTCAAGTTTCACGCTTCTGTGCGGGATCCCGAGCCCGCTCGCGACATCCTCCGCAAGCTGCCGCCGGGGCGCGGGCATCCAGAAGAGTGTCCGCCTCTGCGTGCCGCAAACGGCTTCGGTTTCGACGTGCTCACATCCTTCGACATGACCTTCACGCGGCAGAAAGAAGGCGGATGGAAACTAGAGCAGCCCGTCACACTCACCGCCGACTGGGCTTTCGCCCCAGTCGATCATGAGCCCGCAGAACCGCAGTCACAGGTCAATGCGTGGTTCTGGGAACAGGGCCAAACAGTGCCCCACCGCATCACCGATGACGTGTTCCCGCTGCTTCGCAACCAAGTCAAGGTCTCCACTTGGCTCTATCTGACAACTGATCCAGGCGAACTCCTGTGCATCACAGCCATCCCCAATCTCTGGCGCCCTTGGCGCAGCTTCACGGCCCTCGTTGACGCGGATCGCTACAACGCTTCCTATCCGTGGCATTGCGTCCTCGAACTCGATCCACGCGAATCACAGATTCACATTCCTGCCGGTGAGCCCATCTGTCGCTTGTATGCCGTGCCGCGTCAGGATCAGGTCGCGCGAGAAATGTCCCCTGATGCGTTTGGGGAGTATTTCCTGCGCGGACAGGAGTGGCTCGCTCAAGCTCGTCATGGAGGCGATGACGAGCTCGCGGATATCACAGGCCAGTATGCGAAGCTGATGCAGCGTGTCCGTTTCCGCGTTGAACGCGCGTGAGGGCGTTCAGCCGCCGCGGACGTGCATTTCGTAATGACTGTCCCCAGGAGTGGATCCGAGTGATCCCGCTTGCTGTCGCTCCAGCGCGCCGCGCATGGAGCGCGCGAGCCAGTGCGATTTCACAAACTCCGCCAGTTCTTGATCTGTGGATCCCGCCCTCAATGGAGCGCGCAGATCAAATCCCTCGTGGGCGTAGAGGCAGTGGTACCAGCGTCCATCCGCCGTCACGCGTGAGCGCACGCAGGCGTTGCAAAACGGCGCGGACATGCTGGCAATCACTCCAAAGGGAGTGCCATCGGCAAGTCGCCACGGCGTGGCCGGGGCAGAGCCTTGCAACCCACCAGCCCGAACCTCGCCAAAGGCTGCTCGCACTCGCTCCAAGATCTCGGGGCCTGACACCACCTGCTCTTGCGTCCAGCTTTGGGCACCGCCCACGTCCATGTATTCAATGAAGCGCAACTCCGCGCCAAGTGTGCGGGCAAAGTCGAGTAACGCTGGAATCTCGTGGTCGTTCACACCGCGCAACACCACACAGTCCAACTTCAGGCGTTCGAACCCCGCAGCGATTGCCGCGTCGATGCCGCGCAAGACCTCTGCATGGCCGTCATGCCGACTCATACGCTGAAACACCGCGGGATCCAACGTGTCTAGGGAGACGGTGAGCCGCTGCAGACCAGCTTCGCGCAGAGCCTTAGCCTGTGAGGCCAGCAGCAAGCCGTTGGTCGTGAGCGCCAAGTCGCGCAGGCCTCTGATGTTCGCCAGTTTGCGCACCAACTCCGGCAGGTTGCGCCGCAGCAGTGGCTCACCTCCAGTCAGGCGGATCTGATCCGCGCCGAGGCTCACGAATAACGCCGCCAATCGTCGAAGTTCTTCGAAGCTCAGCAAATCATCCCGCGGCAACCAGGAGTAACTCGCGCCCGGCATGCAGTACTGGCAGCGCAGGTTACAGCGATCCGTCACCGACAAGCGCAGGCTGCCGAGCAGACGGCCGTGCTGGTCTCGTATGGCCGGATTGGACTCACATGCATCGTGCATGGCTTTGCAGCATAGCTTGCTTGGAGCCGAAGAGTCTGCGGCTATGGTGCAACGCGAATGAGCCCGCTCGCGCGGGCGGCGCCATCGGCAGCCCCCGGCGGAATGACCCACCGGGCCCCATGAGGAATGCAGCTATGAAAGTTAACGCACTAGACCTGCGCAAGGGCAACCTCGTGGAACATGAGGGACGCATCTGTCAGGTCATTTTCTGGAACATTCTGAAGAACGACCGTCGCCAGTTCGTGCAGATGAAGGTCCGCGACATCAGCACCGGGCGCATCACGGAGTTCAAGGAACACGGGGATGAGAAGTGGGACCTGCTCGAGAACGAAGTCGTAGAACTATCCCACTCCTACCGCGATGGGAACGATGAGGTGTTCTACAGCGCCGAGGGTGAGGAATATCACTGCAATGCGGAGTCCGCGGCAGAAGCCTTGCGCTGGAGCTGCGAAGCCTACAAGGGCCTCGTGGTGGAGGGCCGCTTGGTCGCTGTCTCCCCACCTCAGTCCGTTGTGGCCGTGGTGAAAGAGACTGCGCCTCCGATGCGTGGCGCCGGCAGTGGATTGAAGGACGCCGTCCTTGAGAACGGTGTGAAGGTCAAGGTCAACCTGCTCACGGACGTTGGAGACAAGGTGCGCGTCGACCCTGAAACCTTGGAGTTCAAGGAGCGCTTGGGCGCTGGCTGAGCGCTAGAGCGCGCGACAGACTTCAACGCAACGGGGCGTGCTGCAGATGCAGCGCGCCCCGTTTGTATTGCGGATCCTCTCGACGTGGGACTACTGCGTGCACGAACCGAAGTAGGAGGCACCCGTCACGCCTGCACCCACGGCATAGAAGGTCAAGGTCTTGCCCGTGAGATCGAAGGGGTTGTTGTAGTTATTCGAGTAATACGGCATGGTGGTGTAGCCGTAGAGCTCCGTGAAGTTCTCATTGGCTAGGCCTTGGATCGGACTCGCATACATGCCGCTCAGGTTTTTCTGAGTCCCAAGGTTAGGACCAAGCCCACCGCCGCGGGTGATGCCCGTCAGACTCTCGTAGCTCATCACCGGTGGGCTCAGCGGCCCGTGATACATCTCGATGTCGCCGATCTGCGAATACAGCTTCAGGCTGAAGGTGTGGTTGGCACCGTTCTGCGCCCACTCCGGCAGGTTCACCCAATTCACCGTGACCGTGGGGGGCGAATCTGCGAGATTCGTTTGCACGTTGACGGAGCCCCCTAGTTCCGGGTGCAAGTCCGCCCACTTCGGAGCCATGCGCGGGAAGCTGCTGTTGAACTCGCTCACCGTGGGGGTGAAGTCATCGTCCGCACCAAGGAACGAGCAGTAGCCGTTGGCACTGATGTACATCGTGGTGTAGGTCGTGTTGTAGAACGGGAAGCTTGTGATGCCCGCGGTCGGGAAGCTGTACGGGGCGTTACCATTGTCGGTCAGGCTGAACGAGGTGGTGGTAAGGCCCGGAGTGACCACCAATTGGGTGGCCATGGTCAGGCGTGCGCCGGTGGGGGCACTCACGTCGGCGAGCAAGGTCTGATAGCTCTGCGTGGTGTTCAGCGGCGTGCTGCTCACGAGGGTGAAGGTTGCGTTCCAGGTGCCCGAGGCTCCGGTATTGAACAGTGGGTTCGTCATACCGTTGAACATCGTGTAGTAGCCCACGGGATTGATATCCACGATGCCGGGCCCCCCCACAAAGATGCCCTGAGTGAGCATGGTGGGTGAGCCGTAGACAATGAACGGCATATAGGGCAGTCCTTGGATCATCACGCCGTGCGGCAGACCGCGCGAGCAGTTGAACAGCATGGGGACTGGAGGCCCAAAGTTGCCATCGAAAACCATGGTCGCCGTAAAACTATTCCACTGTTGGGCCTGAGTGACTGTCACCAAGGACAGCACAAGAATCGCAAGTGACTTGAGCATGAGCCGGACTCCGATTGGTGCGCGCCGTCGAGCAAGAGTGCGCATTCCGAATATATCAGAGGATAGCCCGTCCGGCAGCAAGGACGGATCCAGCAAACGCGCACTAGAACGGCCCAAAATCACTCCCGAAGCACGCCTCGGATGGCCTCCGCGAGTGGGGCGCTCGCGGCCACGATGCTCCCCCCGCAAAGCCAAGCCTTACCACCGTGCCGGTCGCTGACCTCTGCCCCAGCCTCCTCCGCGACCAACGCGCCGGCCGCCACATCCCAAGGCGAGAGATGCAATTCCCAAAAACCGTCATATCGGCCTAGGCCTACGTAGGCGAGGTCTAGAGCGGCGGACCCGAGACGCCTCAAACCCCTCGTCTTGGACGCCATGGCGGCGAAGTGCTGGAGATTGGAGTCCGACTTCTCCTCCATGCGGTAGTGGAAACCGGTGCACAAGACCGCCTCGGACAAGCGGCTTTCCTGACGCACCTTGAGGCGCTGGCCATTCAGCCAAGCCCCACCCCCTCGCACGGCGCAGAAACACTCCCCCAAGCGCGGATTGAAGACCACCCCAGCGTCGATGCGGCCGTTCACACTCAAGGCGATCGACACCGCGAAGTGCGGAATGTCGTAGACGTAGTTGGTGGTGCCATCGAGGGGGTCCACGATCCAGACACGTCCCGCCAAGTCCGTCTCGGCACGCGTTTCTTCAGCCAGAACTCTGTCATTCGGCCTTGCCGCTCCGAGGCCGGCCAGAATCAAAGCTTCTGAAGCATGATCCGCTTCCGTCACCAAGTCGCGGGCGCCCTTCTTAGAGACATGCACCTTGCCCGCATACTGCAACAGAACCTCTCCGGCCTCCCGCGCTAGCTTCTCCGCCAATTCCACGTCGTTCATGAATCCCGTTGCTCCGGATGCGCGCTGCGCTCTGCCAACACTTTGCGCCACCACTCCATGCGTCGCGCGATCTCCTTCTCATGCCCGAACGGCGATGGTGAGTACCAACGCCGCCCTTTCAGCGCGGGCGGAAGGTAGTCCTGCTCCGCGACTCCTTCGTCGAAGTCGTGGGGATAAACGTATCCCTTGCCTAGACCGAGTTGACGCATGAACGGAGTCGGGGCATTCCGCAGGTGGGGCGGCACAGGATGCACGGCGCCGCGAGCGATGTCTTGCTGCACCGCCCCAAACGCCATGTAGGCCGCATTGCTCTTGGGTGCCGTGGCGAGATAGACCGCGAGCTCTGCGATCAAGAGGTCACCTTCTGGGCGGCCCAGCAGATCGAAACCCGCGGTCGCGGCGGATGCCATTTGCAGGGCCGATGGATCAGCCAGCCCGATGTCCTCTGCGGCCATACGCGTCAGACGTCGCAGCAAGTAGTTCGGATCCTCGCCCGCGTGCAACATGCGCGCCAACCAATACAGCGCCGCATCCGGATCACCACCGCGCACCGCCTTGTGCAGCGCGCTGATCTGTCCGTAATGCTCATCTCCAGCTCGATCGTGAGCCACGACGCGTCGCGTCAACAGGCGCTGCACGTCGGCCTGATCTAGCCGCCACGGCCGCGGTTGCTCACTCGCAGCCGCGGCAACCAGCGACTCCATCTGATTGAACAAGCTGCGCGCATCGCCTTGAGCGACTTGCGCAAGCAGCGCGAGCGCCTCTAGCGAGAAGTCCCAACCCTGCTCAAGGCCACGCTCCGCATCAACGCATGCTTGCCGCGCGAGGCTCATCAGCGCCTCTGCCGGCAGGGCTTCAAGGACCACCACCAAGCAACGCGACAGCAAAGCGGCATTGACGTGAAAGCTCGGATTCTCGGTGGTCGCACCCACCAGCACGATGGAACCATCCTCGACATGCGGCAAGAACGCATCCTGTTGCGCCCGATTGAAGCGGTGGATTTCGTCCACGAAAAGTAGAGTTCCACGCCCCTCCGACACGCGCAGTGCGCGGGCCAAGGCCACCTCCTCGCGCACCTCCTTCACACCGGAGAGCACGGCGGAAAAAGCACGAAACTCCAGTTGCCCGCGCCCCGCAAGGAGGCGTGCTACAGAGGTCTTGCCGCAGCCCGGTGGCCCAACGAGCAAGAGCGAGGGCACGTGCCCTCCCGCGAGCACCCGCGCCAATGGAGCCGAGGGCTCAAGAGCTTTTTGACCGACACACTCCTCGAAGCATCGCGGGCGCATGCGTTCCGCCAACGGAGCGCGTGGCCGCGAGTCGAAGAGCTCTGCCGTCATGGCGCGCCGCCGAAGCGAGCTAGCGCACGCACAATCCCATCCTGCACTTCCCGTGGCGAGCGCCGACTCGGACGCGCTTGCTGCACCATGATGCTGAAGGCCAATGTGCGCTCTGATGCCGTCACGACATAGCCAGAGAGCGTGGACACCGCGCGCAAGGTTCCCGTCTTGCCGTGAACGCGCTGGCCTAGGTCTTTGAGCCGCCCTTCGAGGGTGCTCTCGTCCTCGCCTGCGTAAGGCATGGCCGCGAGCATGTTGGCGCGCTGGGGCGAACGCCAAACCACACCTAGCACGTCGGTCAGTGCTCGGGCCGAAGTGCGATTCGCACGGGAAAGTCCACTGCCATCAGCCAGCACACTGCCACCCAACCGCGCGCCGGCAGCTTCGAGCACGCGTGTCATCTCTCGGCCCGCATCGGCAAAACCAGCGCCATTCGCGCGCGCGGCCGCAAGGTGGCGGGCCAGCATTTCTGCGCGGTGGTTCTGCGAGGACTTCATCAGCACGGGCAGGACGTCCGAAATCCGCGTGCGCAGGCGGCCGAGCAACAATCCCCCGCGCGGCGCATCTGCCGCGGCTCGCACGCAGCCACCATCCACACGCACGCCGCCTTTTTCCAAGCACGCAAGCAACACGTGCCCGAAGCTCTTGGCCGGATCGAGGACTGCCACGGGTTGCTCGCGCACGGCCGTTAGCGGCGCTACGCGCCCACTGATGCGCAGCAATTCAGAGCCTGCCTCGCGTGTGACGCCAATCAAATGTTCTGCGTTGGAGCGTGCGGTCACCGCCGTGCATGCAAATGGAGCTGCCTCTAGGGGCACGATGCGGCAGCGCGCGGGTTGCCCTGGCCCTGCGCCAGGTTGCAAACACACCGCCGCAGTGCCGTGATCCAATGACAGTGGCGAAACGGCTGCCATCCAAGCCTTGGATGGCTCATCGTCCGGCCATTCAGGGCCGCGCAACTCATGTGCGAAGGCTCGCTCGTCGAGCAGCAGTGCGCCTTCCACATGCCGAATGCCCGCGGCGCGCACGCGCTCTAGGAGCCACGGCAACACGCGCGCACTCACGAGGGTGGGATCGCCTTCGCCACGCAGGCGCAGGTCGCCTTTGAGCACACCGTCCTGCACGTCTCCATGAGCCACGAGGTCTGTGCACAGGCGGTGTTCGGGGCCGAGCCCTAGGAGTGCGGCAGCGGCCGTGAAAACTT
>Ga0233425_10010431_pt1 | contig 11316 bp, 5 predicted proteins | sample Watercolumn_Towu_2_FD_181712 | JGI IMG/M metagenome (GOLD analysis project Ga0233425, IMG submission 181712) | Freshwater microbial communities from Lake Towuti, South Sulawesi, Indonesia - Watercolumn_Towuti2014_140_MG | ecosystem: Environmental > Aquatic > Freshwater > Lake | place: Indonesia...
TTGAAAAACAACTATCCGTCACAATCCGTAACCAGGCGCTGCTAAGAGCGCTACGCTTTCTGACCGCCCATCGGTCCCCGCCCGCCGCTACGCTTTCTGTCCGCCCTTTACAGTCAGTTTGACTTCGAAGCCCGGGTTGGGCTTGACGCCCCAGTCGTCTGCTTCGGTGGCGTCACGCTTACGACGGATTTCTTTGCCGCTGGGGCGCCAGTAGCTGGCGGTGGTCAGCTTCAACGAGCCTAGCCCTTCCGGCAGGTCGATGATTTCTTGGACGGTGCCTTTGCCCCGCGTTCGTTGGCCGACGGTTATTGCCCGACCGTGATCCTGAAGACACCCCGCGACGATTTCGGCGGCGCTGGCGGAGTATCCGTTAACCAGAACGGCCACGGGCAGGTTTCCGGGAACGATCGTCTTGCCGCCACGGGCATCGTGCTGCCTAAATACCCGACCATCCCGCCGGCGGACGGTGACGATCGGTCCATTGTCGATAAACATGTCGCACACCGCGATGGCCTCCGTAAGCAAGCCGCCGGGATTGCTCCGCAGATCCAGGATCAGGCCGTCGACCGCGTGACCCTCGAACTTCACCGCCTTGCGGAGTTCGTCGCAAGTATTCTGTCCGAAGTGCGTGATCCGGATGTAGCCGATGCGAGGGTTTTTCTCAAGGAAGTAGTTCCATTTGCCCTCATCGTTTCGGGTGTCGCCCAGGACGGAATCGATCTTGATGACGGCCCGGGCGACGTGGAACTCGACCTGCTCTTCATTCCCTTTATGGAGTACGGAGAGGCGGACTTTTTCGCCCGGCCTGCCCCGCATCAACTTCACGGCATCCGGAAGCGTCATGCTTTCGCTATCCTTGCCGTCGATCACCACGATCGTGTCACCCGCCCTTATGCCGGCCTTGTAGGCCGGGCTGCCGATCAGTGGGGTGACAACCGTGAGCCGTTTTGTTTCGGGATCGAGCATGACCTCGATGCCGATGCCGGCGAACTCCTGGTCGACGCTTTCCAGCCACTGGCCGTACTCCTCGGGGGAGATGTACGCCGAGTACTCGTCGATCTCATTGAGCATGCCTTCCATCGCGGCCTTGAACAGCCTGCGCCGATCGACCTCGTCGACGTACCGCTCGCCGATCAGATCCAGCACCTGTTTGAAGACGGCCGAGTACTCCCTGGCTGCGTCCTTGCCCTTCTTCTCGGCCCCCTCGCCGCTCCGGTAGCCGCACGCCTCCGAAAACAGCAACAAAGCCACACCCAGCACGCACATTCTTTGCAGGTTCATGGCCCTCTCCTTTTCGTCGGGCGGGAATCGTTAACGGCCATGCCTTCTACCCGGTCACTCCGGCTCATACCCAAGATCCTTGGCCTTGGCGAAGTCGGCTTCGGCTTTGGCCTCGTCGCATTTGCAGTTCTGGCCAATTCATCGATGAAAACTCTACCAGACCAGAGGCGTCGGCTCCTTCGTCCAGAACAGCCATCGCCGTCGTTCACGATGTGTTGCCGTACCGATGGTGAAAGGGTCTGTTTTTCCCGTGTCGAGATCCAAGATGCAGACAAATCCGGCATAGGTGGTCACGACGAGCGTCTTGCCGTCGGGCGCCACATCGATGCTGCTTACGCTCGATCCGATGAAGTGTTGCCAGAGGAACTTGCCGGCCTTGTCGAAGGCCCGCAGATACCCATACGCATCGCCAATGATGAACTCCTCGCCTCGCCATGCCGCGGCATATACGCGCGAGTTGTAGTCCAGCAGGACCAGACCCTGGTCCAGTTCCTTCACGCGCTTGTGTATCTCGACGATCGTGTCCTCCAAGAACCAATCATCGCGACCGATAAGCCCAAGCCCCGGAATCCGCTTCTCGCCCGTGGCGCTCTCGGACACCAAACGCTTGTGCAGGACTTCGTTGCTGATGGACAGTCCGGGAAACCGCGAAGTTGGCACACCGAGAGTCGCGCCGTTGTAAAGCCTGAAGCTGCTGAGGGTGAGCAGCTTACCATCGCCGCTGAAGGACGTGTGACAGGGGGAAACGTCGACCAGCGGCGAAATCTCGCCAACCACTTCGTATCGGTCGTTGAAGACAAGGTGCTGACAAACCAATCTGTCGCTTATCGAGATCAGCGAGCCGTTCGGGGATATCGCAGCGTGGGGATTGTTCAGGTTCACTTGCTCGACGCTCTCTTGCAGTCCTTTGACGTCTCGTGGGTACAGAAGCTGGGCACGGCGCGACTCCACGGCCATAATGGCGTCCGGGGTCGCGAGCACGACCCGTTGGCCGTCAGGAAAGGGAATCAGTTGCTCGACGGGCTGCACGCCCTCAAGCGGACCGAGTTTCGGCCAGTTGAGGCTTGCGACTTTCGCTCCGTCCCAGCCTTCGTGAATGTCGATGGACTTGTCGCGAGCCACGGCGAAGTATTTTCGATTTGGCGAGCGGCCGAATGCGAGAACACCCGCGACCTTCTCCACCTTCGTTCCGTCAATCACAACGACGTGGCCGTTTTCGTAGCCGATCCCCAGCACGATGCGTCCGTCGTCCAGAATCGCCATGGGCGCTAGCGGTTGCCCGTTCTCCTCCAGCATGTCGATGAACGGGCTGTGAGCCGGCGGGAATCTCTCTCTCAGGTCGGCAAGTTCACCGGTCTTGTTTGCCTCCCGCACCGCATCGATTACCCGTCGGGCGAGCAGTTGTCGCTTCTCCTGAGGCGGTTGCCCCGCTTGGTCCCAGCCCGTCTGCATCCCTCGGCGAACATGCTCGTTCGTTGCGGCGACATACTCAAGGCTTTCCTTGCGCCAGCGCTTGGACAGTTCGCCGGCCGACATTTCGGCGACCATCAGCTCCTCCTTCTGGATGCGCTCGACTGCCTTCAGTGCTTCGTCCACATCTCTATGGATGTTGAAGAGTCGATCGAATCCCAGCAACACAAACACCTTCTGAATCTCGGGCTGAAGGCTGCAGAGTCGTAGCCTGCCTTCAGCTCTTGCGATTCTCTTGTTGAGGCCGATCAACATCCCCAACGCATCCTCCCCGACGAACCGCACGTTGGAGAGATCCAGAAGGAAGTCCTTGCGGCCGTTCTGCTCAGCCAACCTCAACAACCGATCGTGGACCGTCCGGAATCTTGCTCCCTCGAGAGTCACGTTGTCGCCGGTGAACGTAACGACCATCGCGCCGCCGACCTCCTTGATCTCAAATGCCACAAGTCCCTCATGGCCGGGATCTTCGGGTTTGTTGGGGTCGATTGCCGCTTTAAGTTCGATAATCGCCTCGCCCTTCACCCGCCGGCCCTGGCCATCCACGCCGATGAAGTACCAGCGAGTCTTGCCCGCCTTGAGTTCGGGAGCAGTACTCCAGTTCGTTGGGTCGGAGTACAACGTGCCCGGCTTGAGGATGGCGTTCGGGCATCGGTACCATTCGGCAAACTCCTCGGCCGCGTACGGCTTGCCGGTGAAGCTGCCGGCCACCACCCACTTGCCTTCTTGCCAGGCGAAGCCGCCGAACTCCACGATGGTCACTTCGGTGGCGGCGGAAACCGTAGTCTTGTACCACCAAGTGTATTTCGACCGTCGCTCGCTCTTGCCAGTCAGTGTCGCAAGTGACACCTTCGGTTCGTGGACTACCTTGATCCCCACCGGAATCTTGTCAAGCTCTTCGGGTGTGATGAACTTGGTCTCATCCACCCTGGCCGCCGCCTTCTCCGCAGCCTTAGGTTCAATCTTGCGCAGGGCACTTGCTGCCGACTTTCGGACCTCCGGATCCTGCTCGTCGGGATCGGGAAATCGCGTCCGCACCTCCGCGAAAGGTCCTGTTTGCAGCAAGGGGCCGAGGATCTCGTCGGCATAGAACAAGGCCGGCGAATCGCCGCGCTCGACGCAGTGCTGAAGCCCGGCGGCGGTCTCCTGAACGTTGCCGGAGGCCGCGTGGACCAGCGTCGGATACCACGGGTCGCCCGAGCGCTTGCGCGACTGCTCGGCCTGTTCCCGGGCGGCGTCGAAACGCCTCAGGCCGATCAGGCCGCGGATCATGCGGTCCTCGAACCAGTCGCGGTCTGCCTCGTCGGCCAGCAGCGACTGCCGATGGTCGGTAAGCGTTTGCACCAGTGCCTCGCAATCCCGCCTGAGGTAGTGCAGTTCGGCCGCGTAGTAATGAACTTGCGGCTCGTTGCCGAGAGTCGTGCCGCAGACGGCCAGAACCGTCTCCAGCGCCGGAGCATTCTCCTCTTCCAGGAAGGTGTCGCACATCTCTTGGAACCGCTCGGTGCGCCGAGTCATGCGCGCGAAGCGGCGGCCGATCTCCGCTTCCTTGCCCGGCGGCAGCACGTCCACCAGGCCGATCAGATTGGGGACCGAGTTAGGATCATCGTCGAGCCCCTGGCGGAAGGCGGCCGCCGCCTCGTCGTTGCGTTTCAGCCCGGTTAGCGCCACCCCCAATTGCAGGTAGCCCTCGGCATCGTCGCCCAATTGCTCGAGGTACCGTTCGGCCGAGCGATTTGCTTCGTCGTAGCGGTCCAGGCCGTTGTAGGCGACCGCGCGGCAGAGGTGCAGAAGCGGCATGTCGGCATCCACGGCCGCAGCCCGCGCGCAGAATAACAGCGCCTCCGTGTAGCGGTCGCTGGCGTTGTACACGGTCGCGCGCAAGAGCCAGCAAACGGCGCGGAGGCGCTGCGGGAGCAGAGGGCTGTCACTGTCGAGGTTCGCCAGCGCCCTCTCTGCGGCGGCCAGATCCTCCGCCAGCACCGCGCTGGAAAGCGTCTGGAACTGCAAGAACCAGCGTTTGAATTCGGCACGTCGTTGCGGACTTGCCGAAGTACTGATAAAGAGCAGCGCACTGGTGTCCGATAACCGCATTCCGGTGCTCAACTCTTCGAGGTCGTAGATCCGCCAGCTTCCATCCCGCTTCTTCAGCCACCAGCGGATTTTGACGCTGTCGCCCTCCTCGTCACAGAAGCGAGTGTACGCCATGGCCTCGCTGGGATCCTGGAGAAACCTGCACCACTTGACCTCGTACCGGCCCCCGGCGAAGAACTGAGCAAACTGGGCCATCGACTTGGCGAATGACTTGTGGAGCCTGGCGACCTCTTTGCGCTCCTGCAGCGGCGACACGTCGGCAAATGCCCCCAAGCGGCGGTGCTCTTGGTAGATGCGATCCGCGTCGCAGAGATGCTCGATCTTTCCGGCGTCGGCGGTCATCTGTGCGGCTTGAAACCTGTGGAAGACCTCGCGAATCTCGGCCAGCGTCCCGGCATCGACCGGCGCCTGCTTTCCGCCGAAAGCGGCGGCCGCCTCGCGGTACTTCTCCTCCTCCGACTCCTCGTGCCGCGGCCCGAGCGCCGGCAGCCAAAAGGGGCGCCAAACGAGCAGAAAGACGACTGCGGCCGCCACCGCCGCGCAAACCGCAAGGATGATCGCCCAGCGCGTCTTGACGCTGCTGGGGCCATACTCCGGGGGCCACTGCGGGTCGGCCGTGACCTCGGTCCGGAGCTGTCGCCCCTGCCGTGTGTCGTACCCGCAGGCAATGCAGACAACGGCTTCGGGCGCCATCGGTGCGTGGCAACTTGGGCATTGCCCGCCGAGATTCGAGGATGGCATCGTCATTTCGCCGCTCTCGTGGTTTGGTGATCTGCTACCTCATTTCTTGTACAGCCTGCACTGCCCGCCGTTGTCGCCAAACGTAGGCCACAACGGCGATGGCGAGTTCGGTCTCCTACAGCGCTGCCGGCTCCTTCTACTCCGACAATTTGTATAGTGGTAAGAAGCAGTAGTAGACTTCGAGGCTCAGCGTCGAGAGGCTGGTGACGAAGATCCGGCCGCCGAGGTCGCCCCAGGCGTCTTTCGTGGGCTTGTCGGGATCCCAGCTTCCGGCAGCGCAGCCCTCCTGCACTTGGCTCTCGACAAGGAGCCGGCGCAGTACCCGGTTCCAATCGCCCCACGCAGGACCACCGTACTTCTGCACCGCTGCCGTGCTGTAGTACCAGCAGTAAACGTTGCGCCGTTGCACGTCGGGCAGTTGTTTCATGAGGTACTGGGTACCGGCTTCGATGTGCGGATCAGTGGACTTCGCACCCAGGTACAGACTACTCAGCAAGCCGACGGCCGTCATGCACGGGTCCGGTTTCGCGTCGGGCGAGTACGAGAACTCTCCAAGGCGATCGTGGTTGGAAACGGCCTGCAGCCACTTTGCGGCGCGCTGGAGCGTTTCCGGCTTGACTTTCAATTTGGCCAGTTGGGCGCTTCGCAGCGCGGTGATCTGCAAGCCCGAAGCCGAGGTATCGTCCCTATCGTTTGGATTGCATCGCCAGCCGCCGGTGGTCTGATCCTGGGCCGACTCGAGGAACTGGACCGCCTTTTGCGCCGCTTCGCCCACCTGCTTGTCGCCTGTCATGCTGTAAGCCTGGCACAGCGCGATAGTCGCCAGACCGTGTGTATACATGGTGGCGTCGTTACCGTTCGGCATTTCCCCCGACGCCCTGCGGAAGTCACCGTCGGCCTTCTGTTGTTGCAGCAACCAACGCATGGCCTTCGACAGCGGCTCTTGGTGTGGCCCTTTCATTTGGTGCGTTTGTCCGGCGGCCAAGAATGGCAGTAACGCCAGTGATGTAGCGGCGATCTTGCACTCCTCCTTGCCTGGCCCAGTGCAGGTCTTGTCGCTACAGCGAGAACTGTACTCCTTCAGGTTCCATGCGCCATCGGGCGACTGGTGCCGGGCGAGCCACTTCAGCGCCGCTGCCACTGCCCGCTCGGTTGCCTGTGTCGCGCTGAACTTGGTCACCTTGCGAACCTGTGGCACCGAGAAGCCGTCGTTTTCTGCCGGCATCAGTTCCGGCAGTTCAGATTCGTCCAACTCACGCGGCTGGTCGGCCGGTTCCGGCGTTGGTTCGTCTTTCTCTGGCGTCTCCCCCCACAGAGGTTCGCCGCCGTTGCGGGTGAACAGGGCATTGAGTCGCTTCGCGCTCGTCGAGGCGGGAATCTCCGCCGTGTGCGCATCGCAGAACACCACATGGCAGATCCCTCCCGGCGCAAAGAGCAGCCCCGCAGCGGGGTTCTTCTCGTCGTAGCGGTAATCGTCGGGCTTCGTCCAGACGACCGGATTGCGGGCCTCGACCGCCGCGATCGTGTAGCTGGCGCCGTCGGCCATATTGATCTGCTCGAGGTTGACGCCCTCTTTGCCGGGAAAGGCCGTCTTCTCGCCGCGCAGGGTCTGATAGCACGTCTCGCCCTCCAATACCAACCGCATTTCGTTGCGACCGGATGGGATGGCGCCGACGGGGCACTCGTAGACTCCTGGCATCCTTTTGACCAGCTTGTGGTTGTGCGGGCTGTCCCACGGCTCGTCGAGGTGGAATTGCCGGTAGAGGTCTGCCTGGTCGATGTACGGCAGAATGAGCACGCGCCAACTCAGCAGCGGTTTGTCGTCCTTGTCCGTGGTGTACGCGGGCGGAAACCTATTATGGGCCGCGTGGTAGACGTTCATCGCGAGGCCTATCTGACGTAGATTGAGGGCCGACCCCGTGCGATCCGGCCGAGACGTTTCCGGCCGCGCGGCCGTCTTGTCTGGTGGCTTTACGGCCGTCTTCCCAGTCTTCCTGGGCGTCTTCTCCGCCTTCATAGGCATTTTCCGCCCCTGCGGTTCTGCTGTGGGGGGCAACCATTGGCGGCTCTCGCGTTTCAGCACGAGCAGAGTGACGTTCGAGCCCACCGGGGACTCGAAGACCGTGGGGCGAGGTTCGCCGGGCGACCACTTGCGAAAGCAGATCTTGAGGTCGTCGCCGGCCAGAGTGTAGATTCCTGGCAGGGACTCCTTCTCGGGGCGGTGGCTGACGATGATGTCGATGGTCTTCGGCGACGCGTTGGGATCCAGGCGATACTCGGCTGTATCTTCGGGCCTACCGCCCTCCAACATAGGGACAATCTTGCCGCCGCCGATGACAAAACCCGTTAGTCCGAAGTCTCGGTCCTCTTCTCTCCCACCCTCCACTGCCGACACGACCTTCCAGGTTCCCTGGATATCCGTCTCATCCCCGCCGACCGCACACTGGAAGATCCTGGTCACGCGGTCGTCGCGGAGCGTGATCTCGACGGCCCGCTCGTCGGAGACGTACCTCCACACCGAGTCGCCCCCTTCGCCCGGCTCCTTCGTCTGCGGTGCGCCGAGGGCTTCCTCGACCTCGGCCCCGCTCATGCCCAGCGCGGCCTGAGGCGGCCCGGCGCTCTTCTGCTCGCAACCCGCCAGCACGGTCATCGCCGCAATCGCCAGAACGAACGCCGCGCGGTCTCGGACTACGGACATCGCAATTCTCCTTCTGTAGCAGAGTCGCCGCCGCAGCCACCCGACGCGAGCGCCGCCCAGGTGATCGCCAGAATCGCCCAATTCCTGGCGACGGGCGATTTGCGCAAGGTACATGGGCAAGTCATGGCACGTACCCCTCGAGGATTGTGATTGCCGCGGTTTTCCCCGCAAAGCGCGCCCTCAGTCGCCGGCGTCAAGCACCCGCAGTATCAACAGCAGGTTCTTCTCGGCCTCGGCAGGCGGAACGCCTTGCCCCCGCAAGAAGTCCACGGCGGCGGCAAATGCCACCTTCGGATCGCCCTCTTGACTGCCCTCGATTCGCGACGGACCACCGGGAGGCGACATCTTCTCTCCGTACGCCCGCACTGCCTGGCGATAGCGTTCGTCCTGAAAGAGCCGACGAACGCGGGTTTCCTCCGACGGGAACGCCCACGAACCGAGCACCTTGCCCGCCCCGACGATGGCGACGACACAGACCAGGAGCGTCAAGCCGAGCGGAAAGCGGTACAAGAACGGCTTGCCGAGGCCCTCGCTTCCTTCCCCGCCAACAATTTCTTTCCAGTCAGCGGGCGGGAGTTCCCAGTATCTGTCACCGGAGTACAACACGTGGCTTCCTCCCCAAGTCCAAATGTCGAGCCAGAAGATGTGGAAACGGTTGTACTTGAAACCAACCGCCACGTCGTGACCCAACTCCCGACGGACCTCCTGTTTGACCTCGCTAGGCAGGTCGCGCATGTGGGAGATGTTGTCGCCCCAGCCGAAGAAGATGGGGATCCTCTTGGCTTCGGCTTTGCCCGGGAACGCCGCTACGGCAACGAGAACCAAGAGCACGCGGCGGAGATAGCGCGGCGGTTTCATGTTTCTGCTCCCACTGGCAGGGCAACTTGTGGAGCGGCTCTTTCTCGTTAGGCTAGCCGAGGTCCACGTGGCCGTGAATCACCCGATAAGGGCATTTCCGGGGGATGTACGGCCGCACACCTACACATCCGACGAACGCCTTCCGCCCGTTGTCACGTTGCAGAATCACGCTTGGGGGAGGACGCTACGGTTCCTCGTCCGCCTTCTGCATTTCGAACTCCTCGACGGGGCTTTTGTCCGGCACGGCAGCCTTCTTGTTCGGCGGTCTCGTTGGCCGCAGGTCGCGCCGAGCCGGGCCGAACAGGCGCCACGTATCGATCGCTTCTCCGCCGAAGGCCGTGATCGCGGCCCGCAGCGCTTGCGGGTCGATATCGCCGCGGCAGAAGTGTACGGCGCCGTCGCAGAACAGCACGTGGAAGCCTTCCGAAAACACCCCGCCTAACTTCGGCAACGGCTTCTTCGGATCGTAGGGCAGGTCCTGCGGTTTCGTCCACGGCACGGCCTCGCCCGCCTCGACGACCATGATCGTGTTCGACAGGCCGTCGCGGATGTCTGCGGGGCGCAGCGCTTTCGGGTTGCCAAACAGCGCCCCGGGACCGTCGAACGCTTGATAGAACGTGGTGTGCGGCTGCTTTGGCTTCGCGCCGGGCGAAGTGTAGAACTCCGGCATCCTCTCCAGCAGCTTCTTGTTGTGCGCACTGTCCCACGGCTCGTCGAGGCGGAATTGCCGATAGAGGGCCTCTTGTTCGAGGTAGGGCAGGATGGCCACGCGCCAGCTTAGCAGCGGCTTGCCCTCCTTGTCGGCGATTGCAGACGGGAACTTCTTGTGCGTCGTCTCGAAGCTCAGCATCGCAATCCCGAGTTGCTTGAGGTTGTTGGCGCTGCGGGCGCGGTCGGCGGCCTGCTGCGCTTCCCGGAGCCCTTCGGCCATCGCCGTCCCCAGCTGCTCCAAGGGCAGCGCGACGGCAGCCGTCACGCGCGCGCCGCGCTGCTCGACGCGCCCGTCGGCCACGGCCGTCTCCATGTGTTGCAGCGTGCGGGCCACAGCGGCCAGACCGCGCCGCACAGCCAGTTCGTCGGCGACCTCGGCAAACGTCTCGCGGAGCAGCGCCAGAGCGGCGCGCACGGCCGGCACCGCCGCCCGCGCCTCGCGCTCCTCGAAGCAGGCCACTTCCAAATTGGCCTGAAACTCCTTGTCCGCCAGCGCGACCTTCAGGGTGATGCGTTCGGTCGACCACGCCAGGCGGTTCAGCATAAAGGCGAGGTCCCTCATACCCGGGCCGCGGAAGAGCGCCATCTGCACCGCGGCCGGACTTGCTCCGGCCACCAGGAAGTGCTTCTCTTGGGCGGTCGCCAGGGCGGGACCGAGCGGGCCCTCGGAGCGGGCCCGCAGCGCGTGCCGCAGTACGGGCCGCAAGTGTTCGATGCGTTCGGCCGCGGCGAACACCCGCTCGTCGGCAAAATATACTGCACCGCCCCCAGCTCGCGCAGGCAATACATGTACGGTCGTGTCCCGGTACTTCTCTTCTCGCGCCCCCGGGGCAATGGCATCCAGCACGCGCTGCCGCGAGTAGGGCTTGAGCGTGCGGAGAATCGCCACGAGCCGCGGCTCGTCGAACTGCTCCACGTAGGGAGAAAGCCCGCGCAGTCCGCTGGGGGGCGCGACGACCAGCGTAACGCACTCCAACTCGTCTACCGACACTCCCACAGCCCACTCCAACCTCTGCAATTCGTCCCGGCCCCCTTCGGGCGCCATCTGCCGGAAGGCCTTGCCGACTTCCGATTGCCACAGGTCGGCCACGCGCAGGTGGACGAACGCCAGCGCGTCGGGCGACACCAGCGCCAGGTCGGCCGGCAACGGCCGGGGGGCCTGCGGCTCCGCACCCGCGGCCGCCGCGTGCCACGGGCAGCCGGCCAACAAGCCCAGAAAGAGCATTCCTGCGACCGCAATCCGGCCGCGCACCTTCTGCCGCACGCGCGACGTCAACTCGTTGCACGCCATGTTCGCGCTCCTTTCGTATTGACGGAAACCAACACGGCACTAGCCGCCCCGTGAGCGCCTGCAAGAGATGGCTCTTGCCCACGCCGCTTTGTCCCACCATCACCAGGTTCTCGTGGCGGCGGAGGAACTCGCCGGTGGCCAACTGCTCGATCTGGGCGCGGTCGATCGCCTGGCC
>Ga0233425_10010432_pt1 | contig 11314 bp, 11 predicted proteins | sample Watercolumn_Towu_2_FD_181712 | JGI IMG/M metagenome (GOLD analysis project Ga0233425, IMG submission 181712) | Freshwater microbial communities from Lake Towuti, South Sulawesi, Indonesia - Watercolumn_Towuti2014_140_MG | ecosystem: Environmental > Aquatic > Freshwater > Lake | place...
TAAGTTTTTATATTTTACAGGCTGTTCTAAAGGGGGCCCACCCATCAGGAGAATTTTAAGCAGACTTCTCAGCCTTCAGCGAGGCAGAGAGGTCCGGAGCAGGAATTCTTCAAAAGACCGCAAGATCCGGTCCAGGGGTGTTTGCGTAAGGGCCAGACCAAGCAAGACTCCGATGGTGTTGGCTACCATATCGGCGACTTCAAAGGTGCGATAGCCACTGAGACCCTGAAGACATTCGAGAGTCACGCCCTGGATGATAAAAAAAAGGCCAGAGTCCAGCGGGTGCTTTTCTGTATATAGATTTGAGCAAACCAGAGCATCAAAAAAGCATAGGCCAGACCGTGTTCGAGTTTATCCAGGCCCATGGCATTCGTAACCTTCGGCCGAATGGGGACCAGAGATAGGACAATTACCGTTAGGACCCATATCCATCCGAGGAGAAGCCAAAAATTTCGAAATCTCACCTTTTGATCCTGCCTGCCGCCGAAAGAGCCGTAGCGTTAATACGGCCATAAGGGAAAAAATAAAAGGATGCCGGACGCTGGCGGGCACTGAAAGATTCCCGGTTATGGGAAATTGCCCTGGGCTCGAAGGAATATTTAAAAAGGCCAGTAACTTTTCTTTTTGGTAAAATGCAAATACCCGACACCGACGCCTAAACGCCAGCCGATGCCCAAGCGTACCGGGGCTAAAATCACCTCCCCGCTTTGGTTATAATTGAGGCCCACACCGCCCACAAAGTAAGCACTGCCTTCCACTCCGGGAAAACGTTGAAACAGGGCTTCATTGTTCGATAGGTTATAGACCAACACAAAGACCTTGGCCACATTGCCGCCGATATCAAAGCCGACCGAAGGACCCTGCCAATATACTTTTCGTCCTTTGGCCCCTTTCCTGACCAGTTCTCCTCGGCCGTAACGCAGACCGACGCCGATGGCACCGCCGCCTTCCTCGCCGCGAATAAAAGCAACCGGTTCACCCAGATCTTTAAACGCTTTGGCGATTACCATGGCCAATCCTTTAGCCCCTTTGCCGAGGAAGTCTTCCGCGGCCTCAAGCGCTTCGTTTTCTTTGTAGGTATTTGAGGTTGATTGTTGCCCTTCGGCGGGAGCGGGGCTTTTTTCCTGAGCGAAGGATGGCGTAAGAGCCACCAAAAAAACAAGCACCAAACATGAGTAAAATAGTTTCATTAGACCTGACCTCTCCGGATTTTTATTGACCATAAGGTTTTTGCTGAGAAGTATCTTTCACCGTTCTGATAATAAAACAGTACGGATAGGTGGGTCAAGGATAAAAACGATAAAGGGGCGGATGAAGGCAGGATGTTTTGATGAGTCGGATTGTAAACCCTCCGGTCATCCCTCGTTATTAAAAAGTGTAATCCAAGGTTAGAGAAAAGCTGTTCTGCTCTGACCAGACCCTTATTCCGTGGGACATTTTAAAGTCAACACCCAAGGGGGCGTTGACCAGGCGATGGGTACCGCTAGTATCGATTTGAATAAAGTCGGCCTTTAAAGTCAGGGCGAGATGCTTTGATAAGGCCGCTTTCAGTCCTATTACTTCATGCCAGGCCTGCCCGGAGGTCTCATCATAGGTAAAGCGACTCCCGGCCCGCAGGAGATGGTGGTCCCGATTACTCCCCTCCACATAGGCCCAATCAAGCTGCATAAAGGTGGAAAGACGGGATATCCATCCCCATTTTCCTAGATCTAGATTGGCTCGAAAGCCCCAAAAAAAATGATTGTAGATTTGTTGAAAACGAATGCCGTTTCCCGGCAGAGGTACCGGAGCATTTCCAATCTCCCATTGCGTGCCGTCGTGAGTGACCATGTTGAGCTGTTGCCAACGATAACCTATTAACGGCCGCAGATCCAACCGACTTGGTAAGGGCACCCAGTCCGAGATTTTCATGTCTATATCGGTTTCTATATAGTAGCTTGGGTCCATACGGTTACGTGATTCACTGTAAATGGTTCTACGGGAGGGATTCGCCTCGTCGTCCCAGTCCGAATCCTTCATCCATCCACCTGCTTCCGACGATACGTTGGTCAGGGCCTTCAACCCAAAAGAAAACCGGGACAATGAGCCTCTCAGTTCCGCACCGATCCACCAGGAATCCATAGGAAATTCCAACCAGCTTAAGGGAATTTGATAAGGTGGAAAAGGGTTGCCGAATTGATAGGAGGTGTGACTGTTGAAATAGTATTGGGTCGTAATGCCCAGAGACAAATTTTCCCCTAAAGGAAAGGGACGGGTTTTCTCTAGGGCCCCGGCCTGAACCGGGATTATTAATATTATGAAAAAAATAAGCCATACCCATAAACGGGGCCGAGAATATCGTTTGGATTGGATCATTCCGTTCTCTATTTATTGGTTTATGACTTTAGGCTAGGATCTGTTTTCTCCGTGGATTCTGCCGATCGATCTTTGAAAGACCGCTCTGGCCGTATGGTAGTCCCATTCGGTCTCGATCTGAGTGCCCAGGGCCCGGGTCAGAGCGGTCTGGGCATCCAGCAGGTCGGTGACGGTTCCGGCCCCGACTTCATACCGTTCTTTGGCCATACGCATACTTTCCTGGGCGTCTTGAACCAGGGCTTTGGTGGATTGAGTGGCTTGATAGGCTTCTTGGAGTCTGGAATAGGCCGTCCAGACCTCCTGGCGGACCTTTAAAAGGAGCTGCTTGGCTTCGGCTTCTTCTTTAGATACTTCGGCCTTGGCTTTAGCCAATTGATGTTGTCGATAAAAACCGGTAAAAAGGGGCCATTCCAAGGTAATGCCGGCCAGCCAGTCTTCATCACGGGGAACGAATTCCGTATCCCTTCGACCGAAGCTGCCTTCGGCGCGAAGTTTGGGACCGAAGGCGCTTTTGGCCAAATCAACACCGCTTTTTGAGGCCTCGATGCGTTTTAAGGCGGCCTTCAATTCCGGACGGGCCTTGACGGCCTGTTCAAAGGCCTGGGGGAGATTAATCTGATCCGGGGAGAGGATACCTTCGGCCTGGGCCTTTATCGCTAGAGGGATCTCCGGCGGAAGACCCATGAGGGTATTGAGATTTCCCCTGGAGATGCGGACTAAAGTATCCGCCCGGACCAAGGCCAATTCACTATTGGCCGCTTCAACCTGAACACGGAGCACATCCGCCAGGGGAACCGCCCCGACGTCTTTTCGTTCCTTAGCCAGCCGTAAATGTTCTTTGGTTTGGGTAAGCATCTTTTCGGCTACCTGCCGGGTTTCCATGGCTGCCGCCAAGCCGTAATAGCCCTGGTGAACTCCAAGGATGAGCTCTTGAATGATCCGGGCCTTTTCTTCTTCGGCCACCTCTTGTCTGGCCTTGGCGGTAACATATTGCGCCCGCCGTTCGCCGCTGTCAAATAGTGTATAACGAGCCTTAAGCCCGGCCATCCAATCATCTGTCGGCCCGATCAGGCGGGGGACAGGCTGCCCGGGGATGGACAATCCTTTGGGCAGAAAGGCCCGCTGCTGCCAGTGGGCATAACGGGATTGGAGACCTAAATCGGGGTAATAGGGGGCCAGGGAGGAAGAGGTGGCTTCCTTGGCGGCCAGGACCTCTTTGGCGGCTGCTTGAGGAAGGGGATTGGTCTCCAGGGCGATACGGATGCAATCTTGCAGAGTCAGGGGCTGAGGGCTTTCTTTTTTCTGATCATTATCACACCAACCCGGTGAAGCGGTTAGCAACAAGACCACCACTCCCATGATTATATTGTATGATCGCAATGTGGGCTTTGCCATATCACGTTCTCCTTATCGCATAACGCAGATGATAAATTTTTTTAACCTAAATTAATATTTAAAAAATTGTAACAATTTAGATCAATGAAAAAACATGTATTCGGCAGGATTAACAGGATCTAGAGATAATTTGTTCAGGTTTCTGAAGATCCTGTTCTCCGAACTCCGAATTCCGAACTCTTAACCCCCAACCGTATTTTATTCTAGCTCATCGTTTTTTTAAAACGCCGAGACGCCGACCATAAGATAATAGACCCCATAACACCTAAGACCAGCAGATGGGGCCAAAGAATGGTCACCCCGACCCCTTTTAAAAAAATCCCTCGAATAATAATCAGAAAATACCGCAAGGGATTAAAGTAAGTGAGCCACTGGACGACTTCCGGCATATTGGCAATGGGAAAGACAAAACCGGAAAGGAGCGTAGCCGGAAATTGAAAAAAGAAGGCGCTCATCATGGCCTGCTGCTGGGTCCGACTGACCGTGGAAATGAACAGCCCCATGCCCAAGGTGGTCATAAGATAAAGGCCGGTGGCTAATAACAGGAGGAGGAGATTTCCACGGATAGGCACATCAAACCAATAGACCCCGACCAGGGTGATAAGCAGCACATCGATAAAACTGATCAGGGCAAAGGGCGCGGTTTTTCCTAAAATAAATTCCTTGGAGGTAATCGGCGTGACCATGATCTGTTCCATGGTCCCGATCTCTTTTTCCCGGACCACGGCCATGCTGGTCAGAAGAAGGGTGATGACCATGACCAGCAAAGCGATGACGCCGGGCACATAAAAATTGCGGCTTTCCAGGTTTTCATTGAACCAGGCCCGGCTCTCCATCTGCACCTGCCCGACAGGAAGAGTTCTGCCCAGAAGTCGGGATGAACGCTCGGCCAGTATCTCCTGAGTGTATTGGGCGACGATTTTTCCGCTGTAATTGAGGACAATGGCCGCCGTGTTGGAATCGGTCCCGTCGACCAGAAATTGAATCGGGGCCATTCCGCCGTGACGAATGGCCTGGCCGAAGCCTTTGTTGATATCCACGACCACCTGGATCCGGCCGTGATCCAGGAGATCCCGGATCTGGTGCTCCTTGTGGATAACTTCCTTGATTTCAAAATATCCGGATTTGACTAAACGATCCCGAAGAGTTCGGCTGTAAATACTGTTGTCTTTATCAAAGATGGCCGTCTGGACATGCTTGACATCAGTGGTTACGGCATAGCCGAACATGATGACCTGAAAAACCGGCATGACAAAGACGATCCTTCGGGCCCGGGGGTCCCGGAAGATCTGGATAAACTCTTTGATCAGGATTTGTTTGATCCGTTCGAACACGATTAGACCAGCTTCTTTTTAAATTTTTTATTGGCCAGAGAAAACATGAATATGGCAAAAAAGACCAGGAAAATTCCCTCCACCGCCAGCACCCGGGGCCCCACCCCTTTGAGATAAATCCCTTTCAACAGGGTCACGAAATACTTGGCCGGGATGATATAGGTGATCCACTGCAGAACAATGGGCATACTGCGGATGGGATAAGCAAAACCGGAAAGCAAAAAGGCCGGCAGGAAGGTGGCCACCATGGCCACCTGACTGGCCAACAATTGATTCTTGGCGGCGATACTGATCAGCATGCCCAGAGACAGAGTCCCGATTAAGAATATTGCCGCCTGGGCGAAAATGAGAAACACTTGGCCCCGCAGCGGAATCTTGAAGAGAAATTCGCCCATGAGGACGGCTAAAAGGACATCAAAGAGACCGATGGCAAAATAGGGCAAGAGTTTCCCGAGGATCAATTCCGATGATTTGATAGGCGTGGAAATGAGCTGTTCCATGGTCCCCTGTTCCCACTCCCGGGCCACGGTCAAAGAAGTCAGCAGGGCGGCGATGACCATCATGATGACGGCAATGAGACCGGGGATGATATAGTTTCGGGATTCCAGATCGGCGTTATACCAGACCCGGGGACGGAAGTCGATGGGGGCGGCCATCACCCGCCCGCCTTTACGCCGTATCTCTTCCAGAGTGTTTTTTTGCGAATAGGCGGAAACGATGATTTCGGCATAACCTAACGAAATTGTCGCGGTGTTGGAATCGCTGCCGTCGGCGATCATTTGCACTGCCGTCGACCGGGCGGCGGCTAGGCGGCCGGCAAAATCCGGGGGGATAATTAAGGCAACCAAGGCCCGGCGTTCGTCGATGGCCTGCTCCACCTCCGGATAGGTGCGCACATATCCTTGGAGGGCAAAATAGCGGGATCCTAAGAATCGGCTGATAAATTCCCGGCTGGTCTGGGAGCGGTTCTGGTCCCAGATGACCATAGGTACCTTGTCCACATCCAGGGTCAGGGCATAACCGAAAAGGATCAGCATGATCATGGGGATGGCAATGCCCATGCCCAGACTGCGGGGATCGCGGAAGATATGGTAGTATTCCTTCCGGGCCATGGCCCAGATTCGGGACGGTTTCATCGGTGCACCTCTTGTTGAGGGGCTTCCTCCCGATCCCGGGCCTCGATCAAAGAAACAAAAACATCCTCCAGAGAAGGCCTGATCTTTTCGATCCGGGTGATCTTGAATCCCCGATCCGTCAAACTCTGATGTATGGATTCCTTGACCTGATCGGCCTCCAGTGCCGTGACCACATGAAGTCCTTTGCCGAAAAGGGCCACTTCCTTCACCCCGGCCAGGGCTTCAATCTCTTCCATGATCTCCTGGGGACGCTCACAGTGCAGCTCAAGGATCTCTTCCTGCATCCAGTCGGTCTTGAGGGCCTCCGGCGTTCCCAGGGCGATCAACTCCCCCCGGTAAATCAGGCCGATGCGGTCACAATATTCCGCTTCATCCATGTAATGGGTGGTGACGAACACGGTCACGCCCTTTCCGGAGAGTTCATAGATCAGATCCCAGAACCGGCGGCGGCTAATGGGGTCCACTCCGGAAGTGGGTTCATCCAAAAAGATAATCGGGGGTTCGTGGAGAATGGCGCACCCCAGGGCCAGCCGTTGTTTCCAGCCGCCGGAAAGCAGGGCCGTGCGGGTCTGGCAATGGTCCTGGAGACCGGACATCTCAATGACCCAGTCTTTGCGCTCTTTTTTCCGGGACTCGGGAATATTATAAATACCCGCATAAAAGTTGAGGTTTTCTTCGACGGTGAGGTCTTCGTAAAGAGAAAATTTTTGACTCATATAGCCGATATGGGATTTGATCTGTTCGGCTTCTTTGAGGATATCAAATCCGGCCACGGACCCTCTTCCTCCGCTGGGGGCCAGAATCCCGCAGAGGATGCGGATCGTCGTTGATTTCCCGGCCCCGTTCGGTCCGAGGAACCCAAAAATTTCACCCGGATTCACTTCGAAACTGATGCGGTTTACGGCCATAAAAGCGCCGAATCGTTTTTCCAGATCCCGGACCACGACCGCCTGACCGCCTCTAGGAAAGGCCATGGACCGTCTCCTTATGCTGTTCGGCGACCACGGAGATAAAGACATCTTCCAGGGAAGGATCAATGATCCGGAGTCCCAGCAGTTCCAGTCCCGCACCGGAAACGATCCGGCGGGCCGTTTCCTTATCCTTGTCCGGCTCCCGGCTGACCAGGTGGACCCGATCTCCGAAGAGGCCTATGGCCTCAGGATCAAAGTGTTCCCGAAGTAAGGCCTTGGTCTGACGGGGCCGATTGGTGCGAATCTCTAAGATAGTCCCCTGCATGAGCTGCTTCACCTCATTGGGGGTGCCCAAGGCTAAAAGTTTTCCCTGGTGCAAGAGGGCGATCCGGTTGCAGCGTTCCGCTTCATCCAGATAGGCGGTGGAGACGAAGATAGTCACTTTTTCTTTGAGCAGTTGATAGAGAATCCGCCAAAAGTCCCGCCGGGACACCGGGTCCACACCATTGGTGGGTTCGTCCAGAAAAAGGACGCGTGGGGTATGGATCAAGGCGCAGGCCAGGCCCAATTTTTGTTTCATTCCGCCGGACAGATTTCCGGCCTGTCGTTTTTTGAAGGGGGTCAGGTTGCTGAACCCCAGCAGTCGGTTGATCTTTTCTTCCTGTTCTCTTTTAGGGACTCCATAGATGTCGGCATAAAAACGGATATTTTCCAGGACCGTCAAATCCGGATAAAGACCGAAACGCTGGCTCATGTAACCGATGGCCTCTTTGAGCGGTTCGGCTTCTTTGATAATGTGAAATCCCGATACCCAGGCCTCTCCGGAAGAGGGTTCCATAATGGCGGTCAACAAACGCATGGTCGTGGTCTTGCCGGCCCCGTCCGGCCCCACCAGGCCGAAGATTTCCCCTTCGGCGACACTTAAGGTTAAATCGGTTAGAGCCTTGGTCGAATTGAAATGTTTTGATAAATTTTCAGTTTTAATTGCTAAAGTCATTATTCTTTTAGATCAGGGAATGCAGTGAAAACTTCACCCCCTCCCATCCCTCCCCCCTCTGAGGGGGAAGGCTAGGGTGGGGGGCATTTAAGTTTTTGTAAATAGTTTGTTTGACGGCATCCAACTCATTAAAAATTTGATTATTCCAAAATCTCAATACTTGGTATCCTTGGGAAATTATCCATGCCTCCCTGTTTTCATCATAAAGACTTTGTTCGGCATGTTGACCTCCGTCCAACTCAATAACCAATCTTTTCTCCAGACAAACAAAATCAACTATATAATTTCCTAATGGATGTTGCCTTCGATATTTATGTCCTCCAACTTGCTTTAAGCGGAGTTGATTCCAAAGAATTCTCTCCGCGTTGGTAAGGTTTTTTCTTAAATCTCTCGCTTTTTGCTTTAACATTCCCCTTTATTCTGTTGCCTTTAAAGAAAGGTTTCCAATCGTTATTATTTTAACAAAATTTCCCCATCAGCCGGCATGCCGGGCTTTAGTTCCATTTGGGAATTGGGAACATCCACTTTGATACGATAGACCAGTTTGACCCGCTCTTTCTGGGTCTGGACATTCTTGGGAGTAAACTCGGCCTGGGAGGCGATAAAGGTTATTTTTCCTTCATAAGATTTGTTCCGAAAGGTGTCCGAAGTAATGCGCACTTTCTGCCCCACCTTGACCCGGCCAAGATCGGTTTCATTGATATAGGCCCGTAAATACACCCGGCTCAGGTCGCCTAGGGTCAGGATCGGTGTACCGGGGGAGACATATTCCCCCGGCTCAATATTTTCGGATAGAACGATTCCGGAAATAGGCGAGTAAACTACTGAATAACTCATTCGGGTTTGAGCCAGGGCCAGGGACTCCTGGGCCTGTTCCAGGGCGGCTTTGGCCTGATCGATCTTTTCCTGACGAGGACCTTTTCGAACCAGGGTCAGCATCTCCTTGGCCTCCCGGATGCGGGCCTCGGTGCCGTCATAGGTGGTTTTGGCCAGATCGTATTCCCGTGCGGAAATCACCTCCCGTTCGAACAATTTCTTTTGCCGGTCCAGTTCAAGTTTGGCCCTCTCCCCATCGGCCCGGGCTCGTTCCAGGACGGCCTCGGCTTGGGCGATTTCTTCGGGACGGGAGCCGGTTTTCAGTTCCAGAAGATTCGATTGGGCTGCAGCTACCTGGGCCTTGCGCTGGGCGATGTCCTGGGCCAGATCTTGGTTGTCAAGGCGGGCGACGATCTGCCCGGCCTTTACTTCCTGCCCTTCGGAGACCAGCCGCTTTTCCACCCGTCCGGGGATTTTAAAACTGATCTCAACATCGGTGATCTCGATATTCCCGGAAACCCGGACCTTGTCCGGGTCTTCAGTGCGCTGGTTTTTGAAATAAAAATACCCGGCGATAGCCAGGGCGATGATCAGTATCACCGGGGGGATTAGTTTCTTTTTCATAAGTTTGATCCTTTGACAGGGTGCTGAAACCGGGCAGCATCCTTGAATTTTTTTGTACTATTATTGTTGTTTGAAAAAAACTGGCTAAATCCCTCCCGCCCTCCCTTTTATAAAGGGAGTAAAAAGAACGCCCCATTTTGAAAAGGGGGATTGAGGGGGATTTTACTTAAAATTATTTTTCTTGGCTCCTGTCGCCTTTCTCCTTGAAGATCGTGCCTTCGGGTTTTGGGCAACGACGGTTTGGTAGAAAAATTCCCAGGCCTTTTTCATGTGTCTGGACAAAGGGAATTTGCCCTTGCTTAAGGTCCAGAGGATCACCGGCGGTTGGATCAGCCCTAGAAAAATAACTGAGACGGTTTGGGGATTTAGGCCGGGATCTATCTCGAGCCGCCTTTGCCCTTCGGCAACAATTTCGGCCACCTGATCGAGATAATGGCCGATAAATTTATAACTAGTCGATTTTTTCCCCAGAGGAGTAGAGAGCATCTCATCGGATAGAATGATCCGGGGAATGACCTGGAACTCTTGAATCATGCGGATGTGATGCTCCATCAGAAGATGGAGCTGTTCTAAGGGAAAAGGGGTCTGCTCCCTTATCATCCGGATAATTTCTAGCAGCCGTTCCCGGATTAAACCGATCGTGGCTTCCAGGATTTCTTCTTTACCTTTAAAATGGCGGTAAAGGGCCGAGGGGACCAGGCCGACCCGGCGGGCCACCGAGGCCACACTGACGCCTTTCAACCCTTGCTCGGCAATCAGGGCCATGGTCGCCTGGGCGATCTGTTCCTGGCGAATTTCGCTTTTTTGTTTTTCCGCGCGCATAAATACCCTTATTGTGAATAGATGTTCACAATATTAAACTAAATAAACGGTCTGTCAAGAAAAAAATAGGGATTTGATTTTAAAAAAGGAAAAAAAGTGAATGGGGAGTCACTATAATTTAAAGGAAAGGCAACGAAAAAATGATTGAATAATTATATTTTAGGCCATATTTTTTAGAACATGAGGGTCAAGGCAACGGATGGTGCTCTTGCAGAAACAATTTCGTACGCTCCCAGGCATCTGCCGCATCTCCTGGGCGATATTGCATGGGGTAGGCCTCCAGGTTGAAGCCGTGAGCAGCACCGGGATAGGTGACAAGGGTAACCGGGGCTCCGGCATTTCGCGCTGCCGCTTCGAACTCGTGCATTGATCCAATTAGGCAGCAGTTAAAGAATCGATCCTTTTCTCCGGACAGAATAAGCGTTGGTACGGCGACTTGAGCAGCCGTCTGGGAAATGTTCCGGATTCCAGTAATAGCGGGGTAGAAAGCGATGACGGCCGAGACTGTTTCTCGCTGGGACGTGCCGTAGACGAGGGCGGCCCGTCCCCCAAGTGAGAATCCGATAATGGCTACTTTTCCGGGGATGACACGCGGGTTTTGCTGAACGGCTGTCATCAGTTTTTGGAAGTTTTCGCCCGCATCCGACCACGTATAGATGAAATTATTGGCGTCAGCCAGGAAGGCAACATAGCCCAGCTTGGCCACGGCATCGGCGAAGGGCTGATACCCTAATTCTCCGCCGAGGCCTGACAACAGAAAGACGGCCGGCCCCTTTTCAAGAGCCGTTGCGGTAATGATCGGCGGGCTTGTAGCGCAGGCTGACAGAGCCAGGGTGAGCAAGACTAGAAATGTCCGGGCAATGTTATACATAACGAGGTATAGCAAGTGCGTCACCCGTCACGCCTCGGCGTGACTGCGTGGGT
>Ga0233425_10010433_pt1 | contig 11311 bp, 2 predicted proteins | sample Watercolumn_Towu_2_FD_181712 | JGI IMG/M metagenome (GOLD analysis project Ga0233425, IMG submission 181712) | Freshwater microbial communities from Lake Towuti, South Sulawesi, Indonesia - Watercolumn_Towuti2014_140_MG | ecosystem: Environmental > Aquatic > Freshwater > Lake | place: Indonesia...
GTGCCGGTACGACGACCCAGAGCACCGGGACCGCCGGCGGTGCAGGTAAGACGACGCAGAATGCGGCGGGCGGCAGTGGAAGCCTTGGCAGCACGGCGACCGGGACTCAGAATACCGGAACCGGCGGCAGCGCCGCTAATGCAGGGAGTATTCCGGCAAATACCCTGCCCACAGGAGGCAGTGTCGTTTCCGGACAGGCGGCCATCACACAGAACAACGCCTCGATGCAGGTCAATCAGTCGACCCAAAACGCCATCATCAACTGGCAGCAGTTCAACATCGGCTCACAGGCGGGTGTCCGCTTCAACCAGCCCAGCAGCACATCGGCGACCCTAAACCGGGTTCTTACCTCAAACCCCTCACAGATTTTCGGTTCGCTTTCCGCCAACGGCAGTCTGTTCCTGATCAACCCCTCCGGTATTGTCTTTGGCGCTGGATCAAGGGTCGATGCCGGCAGCTTTGTGGCCTCCACCCTGAATATGAACGACAACGACTTCCTGGCGAGTCGCTATAAGTTCGGCGGTTCCGTCGAAAGCAACACAGCGACCAGGACACAGAGTACAGGGATAGGTGTCAGCAGTACGACCGCTACCGCCGGCACAGGTACGGCAAACCAGAATAAAGGGACCTCCGGCGGGACCACCGGCAATGGAAGCTCAACCAATGTCGGGACCGGGACCCAGAATACAGGGACATCAAGCGGGACCACCGGCAGTGCGGGCGCGGGGACACAAGGTACGGCTTCCGGCAGTGGAAGCTCAACCAATGTCGGGACCGGAACCCAGAATACAGGGATAGGTGTCAGCAGTACGACCGCTACCGCCGGCACAGGTACGGCAAACCAGAATAAAGGGACCTCCGGCGGGACCACCGGCAGTGCGGGCACGGGGACTCAAGGTACGGCTTCCGGCAGTGGAAGCTCAACCAATGTCGGGACCGGGGCCCAGAATACAGGGACAAGCGTCAGCGGGACTGCCCTCAACGCAGGCACGGTAATTCGGAATGCCGAAACTTCCGGCGCGACCACCGGCAGTGCGGGCGCGGGGACACAAAGTACAGCTACCGGCAGTGGAAGCTCAACCAATGTCGGGACCGGGACCCAGAATATAGGGATAGGTGTCAGCAGTACGACCGCTATTGCCGGCACGGGTACGGCAACTCCGAATACAGGGATCTCCGGCGGGGCCGCCGGCAGTGCGGGCGCGGGGACTCAAAGTACTGCTACCGGCAGTGGAAGCTCAACCAATGCGGGGACCGAGACCCAGGGTAAAGGGGCAATTATCAGCGGCGCCACAGGCAGCCTTGGCGCAGCAACCCAGAATAGCGGAACCTCCGGCGGGGCTACCGGCACGGCAGTCACGACGATACAAAGCGGTGGAACCTCCGGTGTCATCGCCGGCAATACCGGCACGAGCGCTGAAAATACCGGAAGCGGCAGCGGAAGTTCGGGCAGTACAGCCAGTGTGATACAGGGTACAGGGACAAGCGGCAGCGGGATCGCCGGCAGCGCGGGGACGGTCATTCAGAGCGCCGGAACTTCCGGTGGGGCCGCCGGCGCCGCCGGGATAGCGACCCAGAATAACGGAACCTCCGGTGGGGCTGCCGGTACGGCGGTCGCAACGACACAGGGCAGCGGAACCTCAAGCGGTAGCGCCGGCAATACTGGCGCAGGCCCTGAAGGTGCGGGGAGCGGCAGCGGAAGCTCGGGCAGTACCGGGGCAGGGACACCAGGGACAGGCAGCCCCGGCGGGATTCTCAATCTGGGGGTGCTGTCGGCAGCCGCTGGGGGTCATATCGTCCTGGTTGCACCCACAGTGAGCAACGAGGGGGTCATCGCCGCCCAACAGGGCACGGTGGTTCTGGCGGCCGGCGAAAAAGTGACCTTGAATCTCTCCGGCAAGGATCCGGTCAACGCGGCGGTCGATCCCGCTTCCATAAACACGTCAATAGACAATAAGGGTCTTATCCAGGCCGATGGCGGTCGCGTCGTTGTCAGCGCCTCTACCAGCGGACTTAACCGCTCTACAATAAACAGCAGTGGTGAGATCAGGGCGCAGGGTGTCGGGAACAGGCAAGGGTCGATCATCCTGGATTCGGGTTCAGGGGGGCAGACCACGGTTTCCGGTAAGCTGGATGTCTCATCGGCGGACGGCAAAGGGGGCAGGATCATTGCCACCGGTGAGCGCGTACTGGTGAAGTCCGGTGCTCAATTGACCGCTTCGGGTGCATCCGGCGGGGGAGAGGTTCTGGTCGGGGGTAGTTGGCAGGGGAAGGACAGCGCCATCCGCCAGGCTACCGGCACTGTGGTTGAAAAAGGCGCCCTGCTCGAGGCCAACGCCACGGTTAAGGGGGATGGCGGCACCGTGGTGGCCTGGTCGGATGTGAAGAATCCGCTCTCCGTCACCCGTGCTTACGGAACCTTCGAGGCCAAGGGGGGACTCAAAGGAGGGGACGGGGGAAGGATCGAGACGTCGGGGCACAGGGTGGATTACGTCGGAATTTCGGCTTCGGCAGCGGCTCCTGCCGGCAGGGCCGGTTATTGGTTAATCGATCCGAGCGATGAAAATATCGATCAAGCGAGGGCCAATAGTATTGCGGCGACACTAAACACCGGCACTGGCGTTCGAATCGAGGCTTACTCCGGCGATGTCATATTGAACAGCAATGTGAGCCTTGTAAAAACCGCCGGGGGAGATGCGACCCTAACGTTTTGGTCCGAAGGGAACGTAATTCTCCAGTCCGGTAGTTCCATCAGTTCCACTTCCAATAGGCTGCATACGGTTCTCTGGGCGGATTCCGATAACTTTATCGGTGGTTGGATCGATCTGTCGGGAACGGCCGCAAATCCCGTTTCCATCAGTACCAATGGCGGGGGACTCTGGATGGGCGGCGGCAGCGGTACCGCAAGTTGGACTCCCCACGGCGGCGGAGCCGCCCTGACCGTGGGTGATGGCTACGCTACCGGATCGGACTCACAGTCCATCGGCGTCTTACTCCGGAGCTCGTCGATCAATACGAACGGGGGCAATGTGGCTATATACGGCGACAGTGGCCCGCAGATCGCAACCGGCGGCGACTATTCTCAAGAAATGAACGGCATTCGCTTCGGTTGTTATCCCTTAGGTTCTCATACGGGTGTTACCATCAATTCAGGTGCAGGCTCGATATACTTCAAGGGTATATCTCGAGGTATAAATATGGGCGCAAATTCTAATTATGCCTTCGGTGTTGAATTTGACTCCGCGGGCGGGATTACACACTCCGTTACTTCCACGGCGACCTCGAGCAATGCGATTACCATCATCGGTGATGCCTCCGGGGCTGCTGCAAATCAACAAACCCGTGGGGTCGCTTTTCTAAACGGTTCGACCACCCTTTCCACCGGAGGAGGCATCAGTATCACTGGTGCGGGCGGCTCTCATGCATCGAATAACGAAGCCATTTATAGCAATTCAACCCTAAACATTACCGGTACGATGAACTTGGATGGAGGGAACGGCGCCAGCAAATTCGATGGGGTTATCGCCGGCAGCGGCGGCCTCACAAAAGCGGGCAGCGGCACGCTGACCCTATCGGGGGCGAACACCTATACGGGTGCGACGACGGTAAGCGCGGGGACGCTGAAGAGCGGCGCGGCCGGCGTCATCGCCGACGGGTCGGCGGTCAGTGTTTCAGGCGGTGCGACCTGGGACTTGAACAATTACAGCGAGACGGTCGGTTCGATTTCCGGGGCGGGCAATATATCGCTCGGGAGCGCCTCCCTGACGGCCGGGGGCGACAACAGCAGCACTTCTGTATCGGGGGTGATCTCCGGGACCGGCGGCCTCACCAAAGCGGGCAGCGGCACGCTGACCTTATCGGGGGCGAACACGTACAGCGGTGCGACGACGGTAAGCGCGGGCGCGCTTTCCATTGCGGCGGCTTCCGGTATCGGCAGCGGCAACGTCGTTCTGGGCGGCGGCACGCTGGAAGCAACCGGCGATGTGAATCTGGCCTCCCGCACAGTGACGACGACGGCCGACAGCACGATGAGTGCGGCCGCCACCAAGACGATATCGGGCGGGATATTCAATGCATCGGGGCACAACCTCACCCTCGCCGGCGGAGGCAATTTCACCCTGACCAACACCGGCAACGATTTCGGTTCGGTGACCGTAACGAACGGCAAGAACATTTCCCTGATCGATTCAAATGCCTTGACCCTCAACGCGGTGAACTCGACAGGCGTTATCGACATTGCAACCCTGAACGGCAATCTCACGCTTGCCGGGTCGATAACCACCACCGATGCCTCGGCCAATGCGATCACGCTCAATGCCGGCAAGAACGCCGCGGCGGGCGATGCCGCCGGTGGTGACATCATCGTCAACGGCGGTTCGGTCAGTGTCGGCGCCGGAGGATCTGCCGCGCTCTATACGGGTAGCGTATCCGGAAGCGCCGGCCTCACGGCCTTGATCGGCTCCGGCAGCGGCCGTTTCCGTTACAACAGCGATGAGACGACAACCAATTACACGACACCGCTCGATTCCGGAATCAACGCAGTCTACCGGGAGCAGCCTACCGTCACCGTAACCGCAAACAGCGTCAGCAAGACTTATAACGGGCTCGCATACGGCGGCGGGGCAGGCGTGACCTATTCCGGATTCGTCAATGGCGACGACTCGGCCGGACTGGGGGGGACCCTATCATACGGCGGTTCATCCCAGGGGGCGGTGAATGCGCAAAATTACAGTATAACGCCGTTCGGGTTGAACAGCGGTCTCGGCTACACGCTGGCATACGCCAACGGCCAGTTGACGATAAATCCTGCTGCGCTGACGGTGACCGCCAACAATGCCGCAAAGACCTACGGCCAGACCGTCAGCTTTACCGGATCCGAGTTCACATCATCGGGTCTTCAGAACGGCGAGACCATCGGCAGCGTCAGCCTGACCAGCGGCGGTGCTGCGCCAACTGCCAACGTAAGCGGATCGCCGTACGCCATCACCCCCAGCGCGGCAACCGGCGGAAGCTTCAATGCCGGCAACTACACCATTACGTACGTGAACGGTCGATTGACGGTCAATCCGGCAGCGCTGACGGTGACGGCGAACAACGGCACAAAGACCTACGGCAATACCCTGACCTTTAACGGAACCGAATTTACCTCATCGGGCCTTCAGAACGGCGAGACCATCGGCAGTGTAAACCTGACCAGCGGCGGCGCTTCGGCAACGGCCGGCATAACCGGATCGCCGTACGCTATCAACCCGAGCAACGCAGCCGGTGGAACCTTCAACGCCGGCAACTACACAATCTCCTACATCAACGGACAACTGAACGTAGTACCGAATCCAACTACAGTGGCAAACCAAACCAGCTTTATCAACGCCTTGATCGGTGCGGGAAGTAATCTTCCGCCCGCGCTTCCGCCGGTGATCAACCCGCCGCCCCAACTGCTGATCGAGATCGTCTCCGAGCCGGTCGAACCGTCGATCGCCCAGGCTCCCGTATCACCACCCCCGGAGACAACGCCCTCCGATGTACCCGTTACGGAACCCGCCGGGGAGGCCGCTGCAACCGCCGCTGCCGAGCCGCCCGCCGCACCGGAGACCATTGCCGGAACCCCGCCGGCAGCCGAGCCCGCGGCCGACACGCCGCCTTCGGTAATTGCTTCCGGCACCACCGCCGGAGAGGATACGACATCGGAGCCGGCCAAGCCGGCTCCAGCGGAGCCCTCTCGCGCCGCAGAGACTACGACCCCGTCGGACGGCACGGCTCCAGCCACAGCACCAGCGGTTGCCGCAGCGCCTTCGGCGGAACCCGGCGCGCCTGCTGCCGAGCCGGCGCCTGCACCGAGGCCGGCTGCAGCCGCCATGGAGAGTTTCTCTCCTGCTGCGCTGGCGAGCGGTTCGATCGATGCCGCTGCCCTGTCCGGGATGTCGCCCGAATTCCAGAGCGTCCTGAGCAATGCGCTCGCCCGGGGGCTCTCCCCGGCGGAGGCCGTACAGCGGGCCTCAAACGCCGCGGCCGAAAGCGCAGCCGCGGCGCGGACCGACAGCTCGCCGGCGGCCTTGCTCGCCAGCGGCTCGTTTGCGACAAGCTCTCCCGTCGCCGATTCTCCCGAATACCAGGCCGCGCTGAGCAGCCTGCTGGCCAGGGGTGTTCCTCCCGCCGAGGCGATGCATAGGGCCGAAAGCGCTACCGCGGAAAGCGCAGCCGCGGCGCGGGGCGACAGTTCACCGGCGGCCTTGCTTGCCAGCGGTTCTTTTGCAACGAGCCCTTCAGCAGCCTCGCCCGCCTTTCAGGCCGCCCTGGGCAGCCTGCTGGCAAGGGGTGTTTCCCCCGCCGAGGCGATGCGTCGAGCCGAGAGCGCCGCCGCGGAAAGCGCCGCCGCGGCTCAGGCCGACAGTTCACCGGCGGCCTTGCTTGCCAGCGGTTCTTTTGCAACGAGCCCTTCAGCAGCCTCGCCCACCTTTCAGGCCGCCCTGGGCAGCCTGCTGGTTAGGGGTGTTTCCCCCGCCGAGGCGATGCAGCGGGCCGAGAGCGCCGCCGCCGAGAACGCCGCCGCCGTGCTGGCGGATGCCAAAAACCCGCTGGCCGTGCTCGCTGCCGGCAACGTTGCAGTCCTAGAGAAATTTCCGCCATCGGGCGATTTCAGCAAGGCATTGGCCGCCGCCATGGCGCAGGGCATTCCCATGGACATGGCCATGAACAGGGCGATGCAGGCCGAAGCATTGGAACAGCAGGCGATCAGGGCCGATGCGACAAGTCCTCTCGCAGGTCTCTCATCGGGGAAATCCTCGCTTCCCGTGGGCAACAGCGATTTCGATCAGGCGTTTGCCGGCGCTATCGGGCGGGGGGCATCCCCGGCGGAGGCCGTTGCGGCGGCAAGGCAGACATTGGCGAGAATACCGGCCGATGTGCAGACTCCATCGACCGCGCTTGCCAGCGGTAGGAATGTGGAGGAAATACTCGGCGCCGTGGGAACCAGCCCCACCTTCGAAAGGGCCCTGGGCAATGCACTGGCGCGCGGTATGACGATCGATGCCGCCGTCGTCTATGCAAAGAGGGTTGAATCGGCAACCGCGCTCAGGCTCCCGCTGCCGCCCGATCTGGCAAAGCAGGTGCCGTCGGCAGCCGGTTCCGTGACGGTCACCACCGTTTCCGGCAAACCCTTGCCGGGATGGATACGGTACGATGCGGGCAGCAGGTCTTTCATCGTGTACGATGCGCCCTCCGGGGCTTTACCGATGGAGGTGGCGATCACCGTGAAGGGTAAGCGCACGGTGCTGCGCATTTCGGAAAATATGGGCGGTCGCTGAGATAGCGTCCGAACCAAATAGATTGAGCGAGCATATCCCTTTACGATGAAGGAGGGTTACATGAAGTGGAACAAACTGATTGATCTGCTGCAAAGCGATAAGAAGTGGCAGGTATTCGGGTATATCCTGATGGCCATTGTGATTATCGGCACGGGACTTTCGCTCCTGGCGCGGGTGACATTGCTCCGCGACGACGCAAGCACGCGCCCCAGGGTTGCCGTCGTCGCCCCCAAAGACACGGGTTTCGCCAAATCCCTCAAACAGGGGGCCGAACTGTATGTCAACGCCGTCAACCGCAAGGGAGGGTATCACGGCCGTCCGCTCGAAATCCTGGAGGTGGATGAAACGCCGCAGGCGGCGGAGAAAGTAACCTCCGACAAAAGGGTCGTCGCCGTGGTGGGCCATCTGGTCCCACAGGTACTCAAGTCTGCCGCGCCTCTTTATGCCGGCAAGAAACTGCCGCTTGTCACCCCTCTTTCGCTGGCTGAAACCATTTCCGGCGTCACCGCCCTGGGGCTGGATCCCAGGGACCAGGCGCGGTTTGTCGCCAACTATGCCCGCAACATCCAACTCCGCCGGATCATGTACGTCGTTCGCGAGGCCGGATCCGAATTCGATCCTTTCGTGGAGCCTTTCATCGATGTATACAAACGCTTTGAAACCCCGGTGAAACAGACATGGGTTATTCCCTCCGGCCCCGAAACGGCCGCGCGTCTCAAAGCCGTACTGGAAGAGATCAAGAAAATCGATATAGGCGCGGTGTACGTCGCCGCCAGCCCCGAATTGGCGGCACGCATCGTGAAGGGCGTCCGGGAAACCGGGAATGCCCTGGACCTGTTCGGTCCGGCCCCGCTTGCCAGCGATGAGTTTGCCCAGACCCTCGCGCAATTGTCCGGCAAGGACGCCGCGGTTCAGAGCCACGGCATCATCACGTCCACCCCGGTGCTCTTCGACACCGCCAACGAAGAGGCCCAGCAATTCCAAACACTCTACCAGCAGAAATTCGGTGTCTCTCCCGACTGGATGGCGACCTGCGCCCACGACGCGGTCAAGGTCGCCCTCTCTGCCAAACCCGGCGTCGATGAAGTCCAGGGGATCACCGGAACGCTGAATTTTTCCGGAGGGCGCGCGCAGCTTCCCATTCTGATGGGAATCTACAACGGGGATCGGCTGATATCCGCCCCGGTGCAGCTTCTCCCGATTGCCAGGGGGGCCAATTTCAACTATATCGAGGCGCTTCGCAACGGCCGCGTGCTTTACGTCAATGACCGTTTCATGTTCAAGACCAACGTGGTCTACGTGGGGGTCACCGTGAACGACGTGAGCGATCTCGATCTCCAGAAGGATATTGCTACACTGGGTATGTCGATCTGGTTCCGCTATCGCGGTAACTTTGCTCCGCAGGACATCCAGATCTCCAACGCGCTGGAACCGGTCAAATTCGAGAACCCCGAGGAGAGCAAGGAGAGCGATGAGGTGCAATACCGTCGCTATCGCATCAAACAGAAATTCAAGCTGAACTTCACCGATGCCAAGCGCGCGTACAATCAGCACGTGGCAGGCATCGCTTTCCGCCACAGGCTGTTGAACCGGAACAATCTCACCTATGTGGTGGACGTCATGGGCATGCCCACGGGCAACGCCCTGATCGATGACCTATACAAAAGGAAGGTGGTGAAAGCCAATACCGGCTGGAGCGTCGACAATGCCTGGGTATCGCAGGATGTGGTCCGGGAGCGGGGCGACGGGGCGCCCCAGTATGTCGGCATGACGGGCGAGCAGCCACTCTTCTCGAAAATTTCCCTGGGAATACTGCTCAAACCGGCATCGACCACTGCCAGGGACGTGATTCCCGGGGAGTACTTCATCTATATCGCCATCTTCGGACTGCTGGGCGCCATCTGCGCCGTTGCGCTCGACTCGCGCAGATGGGGTCGCAAGTGGGTCATCCAGTCCTGGCTGCTGCGGGTGATCTTCTGGCCCCTGCTGCTGCTGTCGGCCGGCAATCTCGTTCTCGACTGGGCGTTCGGCAATCTTGTGCCCTCCTCGACGCTGACCTTCGTAGTCGTATATGAAAGCCTCTGGTGGATACTCGCCGCCTGGCTTGCGGACAAGGCGATCCGGCGGTTTGTCTGGGACACCCTCGAAGCCAAGACACAGAGGAAGGTTCCGAATGTGATGAAATTCTTTGTCAGCCTGATTCTGTTTGCCCTGGCTCTCGCCGGAATCACCGCCTTCGTGTTCAACCATACCCTGACCAGCCTGCTGGCGACCTCCGGTGGTCTGGCACTGATCATCGGTCTGGCCGTCCAGTCAAATATCGCCAACGTCTTTTCCGGGATCATCCTGAATGTCGAACGACCGTTCAAGGTGGGGGATTACATCAAAATCAACAATATGTTGGGTCAGGTGAAGGACATCACGTGGCGCACCACCAGGATCGAATCGAACGACGGTCAAACGCTGATCATGGGCAACTCCAAGGTTTCCGAGGCGTTCATGGAGAATTACAGCGAGGTGCCTCATGGGATTGCGGCCGAAACCATTATCTATACCTCTCCCGAAGCCGATCCGGAAAAGGTGCTGGCGATCATCAGGGAAGCGGTGACCCAGAGTAAGGCCATTATTTGCAAGGATGATCCGATGTTCGCTCCGGAACCCCGTTTCAGGGGGATCGTCAACATCACCGGTCATTGGGTGGCCCAATATAACGTTGGCTACCGGGTGAAAATACTTCCCAAAAAATCGGCGGCCAAGGAGCAGCTCTGGTCCTATGTCCGTCAGAAATTCATCGAAGAGGGGATCGCGCTGGTTCCAGCCGTGGGCTTCACGCTCCCGGGGGTGGGCGACGATTCCTCCGGCAAATCCGCCGACCAGGATAAAACGGTGTAAATCCGGCGCGAGCGAAATCCCTGCAGCTTGCCGCGGGATAAGCGGATACAAAGAAAGGCTTTGTTCCAAAGCTTCATTGCATTTCAAGAAACAGGCATGAACCGGGAGGTATGGAGACAAGGGGAAAAAAAACGGCAGGACCACTCGTTCTTTGTCTCGCCCTTCTCCCGATCCTCACGTGGGCGCAAAGCGACGCTGGCGAAGGAGCGAAGACCGACAGGACGCCCGTCTATCCCTACAGGGTCATCCGTTCCTATCCCCACGACCGGCTGGCGTTCACGCAGGGGTTGGTCTACGAAGAGGGTTTTTTTTATGAAGGGACCGGCCTCCACGGCCAGTCCGCGCTGCGCAAGGTGGACCCGGTTTCCGGCCGCATACTGAAGGAAATCCGACTCGACCCGTCGCATTTCGGCGAGGGGATTGCGGTCTTCGGCGAAAGGATCGTGCAGCTTACCTGGAAATCCCGCATCGGGTTTGTCTACGATAAAAACTCCTTCCAGCTCGTAAAAACATTTGCCTACCCCGGAGAAGGCTGGGGGATCACCCACGACGGCAGACGCTTGATCATGAGCGACGGGACCGCCGTCTTGCGTTTCCTCGACCCGAATGATTTCAAGGAGGTCGCAACACTGAGAGTCCATGACGAGAAGGGGCCTGTCACCGGACTCAACGAATTAGAATACATCAAGGGCGTCATCTATGCCAATGTCTGGCCGACGGAGCGGGTCGCTGTGATCGATCCGCGCAGGGGCCGCATCAAGGCGTGGATCGACCTGAAAGGATTGCTCGGCAAATTCGATGTGCAGGGCGTCGATGTCCTCAACGGAATCGCCTACGACGCCCGGGGCGAACGTCTTTTCGTTACCGGAAAATTGTGGCCGAAGGTGTTTGAAATCAAGACATCTGTTGCTGCCATGCGGCCAGGGCGGTGAGGGCTCGGCGGGCGTAAGCGAGACCCCGCTCGCCCTTCCGGATTCGACCGGTAAGCGGTGGGAAGAGGCCGAAGGCGACATTCATCGGCTGGAAGCCCTTCCGGTCGGCGCGCCGGAGGTGACCGAGCAGGGCGCCCAGGGATGTTTCGGGCGGCGGCGCGACCGGTTTCTTTCCTTCCATCA
>Ga0233425_10010434_pt1 | contig 11310 bp, 12 predicted proteins | sample Watercolumn_Towu_2_FD_181712 | JGI IMG/M metagenome (GOLD analysis project Ga0233425, IMG submission 181712) | Freshwater microbial communities from Lake Towuti, South Sulawesi, Indonesia - Watercolumn_Towuti2014_140_MG | ecosystem: Environmental > Aquatic > Freshwater > Lake | place...
GATGATCCGGACGACGTTAATAAATGGATTCCGGTCCTAAGTGAACGTCTTAATTCTGGTAAATTCAAAAAGGCAATAGATAATCCTAAAAAAAGCAGTTGAACTCACAAAAATACTCACTTCGCCAAACTTATAAACACATCTTCCAAGCTTGGCGCGATTTGCGCCCAATGATAGCCGTCAACATCAGTGCGACACAATGCAACCGCTTGATGCAACGCTTTAGAGTCGCGACTACTGACGTGCAAGGTATTGCCAAAAGCAGTTACTTGCACGGTACCAAGTTGCTTTAAACGCTCAGCGATTTGCATTAAATTTTCGCCGCTCACGCTCCACGTGGTTAAACCACCTTCTTTAATAATTTCATCACTCGTACCTTGCATTAAAATTCTGCCATATAAAATATACGCCAAACGATGACAACGCTCCGCCTCGTCCATATAGTGAGTGCTCACCAAAATGGTCATGCCCTGGTTCGCCAATTCATGCAATTCATTCCAAAATTCACGGCGCGCTTGCGGATCAACTCCTGCTGTCGGCTCGTCTAATAATAATAAATCAGGATTATGCAGTAACGCTGCCGCTAGCGCTAAACGCTGCTTCCAGCCACCTGATAAAGTTCCTGCTAATTGCTTAGCGCGGTCGAGTAATCCTAAAGATTGCAGCGCTTCGGTCACTCTTTGCCTAACATTAATTACTCCATACAAACGCCCAATAAACTCCAAATTTTCGCGAATGCTTAATTCTTCATACAAACTAAAGCGCTGCGTCATATAGCCAACTCGCGCTTTAATCGCCTGAGAACTTTTAACAATGTCAAACCCCAAACACTTTCCCGTACCTGAATCAGGCGTCAATAAACCGCACAACATGCGAATCGTGGTGGTTTTGCCGCTACCATTTGGTCCTAAAAACCCGAAGATCTCACCCTTTTTTACTGCTAATGAAGTATCAATTACTGCCGGGACACCATCAAAGCTCTTGCATAAATTATTTACTTCAATGGCAAAATTTTCGTCCATATTAGCGGCTAAGTGTAACGTCTAAAGGTTGACCTGGATGCAGTTTTAGTGCAAGTTCTGGCTTAAGATTGGCTTCAATTCGATATACTAATTTATCGCGACTTTCCTGGCTATAAATCACGGGTGGCGTATATTCAGCATTGGGAGAAATAAAACTAATGGCCGCGGTGTAAATGGTTTCGCAATTATCACAACCAAAAGCAATCCCCTCACCAACGTGAATTTTCCCCACAACTTTTTCCGGAACAAAAAATACCACTTTTAATTTATCGGGCGGCAATAAAGACACCACTGGCCGACCCGCTACTACAAATTCTCCTGGTTCATAAAGCGTATCAAAAACTTCAGCAGTTACTGGAGAATTGACGGTTTTTTGTTCCAATGCCCAAGTTGCCTGTTTAACTGATGCGGTAAGCGCTTCTACCGTTGCTTGTTGTGCAGTAATGACATTTTCACGCGCACCCTGTTTAGCCTCGGCTAAATTAGCATCGATTTCCTTAATGCGTTCGCGGCTACGATCATAAGTTGAACGTGCACGATCGACTGCTTCTTTATCAATTGCCGCTTTACTATGCAAAATGGTATAACGCTGTAATGTCACCGCAGCAAAATTCATCTCTGCTTCTGCTTGCGAACGCTGCGCATGCAAAGAATCAATGATGGTCTGGCGCTGCCCTTTCTGCAAATCAACTAAAACTTGTTGCGCTTGCGCTAATTGTTGTTGTGTTTGTTTTAACTTAGAGGCTTCAGGTTCAGGATCTAAAGTGAATAACAATTGATTAATTTTTACTTGATCACCGCGTTTGATAGGTAATTGAGCAAGATTTCCGGAAATTGCTGACGCGACATAAGTATATTTGCCTTCAACATAACCCTGAAAAGTGTTATGTTTCTGCAAACATCCAGTCAAACATATGCCTAAAACCACAAGATGTATCAGTTGCATCCGCATACGGTTTCAAAATTCTAATAATGGTAACTACTTAGCTATCGGACAGGAACGCACATTTATGGCCAATCTTGAACTAAAAAGTTCCTCAAAATGCTCACATACTTACGTGTATGCTCTGCTTTATCGTCACTTTTTCGTTCAACCTTGTCTCATAACTGTGCGTCCTAGCCAATCGAAAACACCATGCCTGAATAGTTACTAATAATGTTTTATTAGCAAAACACAAATCGTCAAAAAACCGATTAACAATAATGCTAAAATTCCTAAAGTAAAAATACTGCGGCCAATGTTTTCCTTAGAAAACATTTGCGGATTAACGTGAATATAGCGATACAACTGCCAACCTAAAAAAATCGCTAAAACCACAAAAATAATTTGCGTTAATGTTGTCACACAACCTCCAGAATTGTCATAGAATTAGTTCCGCCATGCATTCCCACATTATCGCCATAAGTAACGATAATTCGATCACCTGAATTAACTAATCCTTTGGCTTTAAGCGTCGCAATCGCCGCCGATTTAACTTCGGCCGTCGTATAATTAGTTACATCAAAATTAATCGGATATACATCGCTATATAAAGCCATCTTGCCTAAAATATTTTGATGGCGGCACAATCCATAAATCGGAATCCCAGAACGAATGCGCGACATCCACAGCGGATTAACTCCACTTTCAGTCAAAGCAATAATCGCTTTAATGTTGATGTGATTAGCAGTATACACTGTGGCCTTCGCAATTGCTTCATCAATACGCGTAAATCTAGCATCAGCGCGATAAGCTGTTGCCAAAGTCTCTTGATTTTTTTCGGACGCTTGGCAAACACGGTCCATAGTTTTTACTACCAATACCGGATAATCGCCCACCGCAGTTTCTGCAGACAACATCACCGCATCAGAACCGTCCAATACTGCATTGGCGACGTCGGAAACTTCTGCGCGTGTCGGCACTGCATTATGAATCATGCTTTCCATCATTTGCGTCGCGGTAATTACCGGCTTATTTAAATCACGAGCGCGCTGCACCATATATTTTTGCGCCGCTGGAACTTCAGCGTCGCCAATCTCAACCGCTAAGTCACCGCGCGCCACCATAATCCCATCAGACGCATTAATTAAAGCATCCAGCGTATCAGTTGCCACTGCTTCTAAACGCTCAATCTTGGCAATAACGCCCGCTTTCCATCCAGCAGCTTGCATTAAATTGCGCGCTTCCTCAAGATCAGCGGCAACTCGCGGAAAAGATACGGCAATATAATCGGCCTGTAATTGGGCAGCGATTTTAATGTCTTCTTTATCCTTATCAGTTAATGCGGGCGCGGATAATCCTCCGCCTTGGCGATTGATGCCTTTATTATTGGACAATTCGCCACCAACCACAACACGGCAAAAGATTTGCGCACCTTTAACGCTAGCTACTTTTAAAACCAATCTTCCATCATCCAGCAATAAAACATCACCCGCAACGACATCTTGCGGTAATTCTTTATAATCGATGCCAACCATGCGCTCATCGCCCGCATCTTTTGCCAAATCAGCATCCAATATAAATTCAGCTCCTTCGACTAAATTAATCTTGCTTTTTTTAAACTTGGAAATACGAATTTTTGGTCCTTGTAAATCCACCATAATTCCGACAATTTGCCCTAATTCTTTAGCAATTGTCCGCACCAATGAGGCAGTTTTAATATGATCGGCTGGTTCGCCATGCGAAAAATTTAAACGCACGACATTCGCGCCAGCAATAATCATCTCGCGCAAAACATCAGATTTAATACTGGCAGGACCTAAAGTTGTAACAATTTTAGTACGTCTCATTGTTTAGCTCTCTCTTCTAAAATAGCAACTGCAGGCAATTTATCGCCCTGCAAAAATTCCAAAAATGCTCCGCCGCCAGTGGAAATATAGGAAATTTTGTTGGCTACATTAAACTTATCAATTGCGGCTAAAGTATCGCCACCACCAGCAATAGAAAATGCACCACTTTCTGCAATCGCTTGCGCCAATGCTTTAGTCCCCGAAGCAAATTGGTCAAATTCAAACACGCCAACCGGCCCATTCCACACTACGGTCTTCGCCTGTTTAATAATTTGCGCCAATCTTTTGCTGGTTTCAGGACCGATATCCAAAATCATCTCATCTGCTGCAACATCAGCTACATTCTTTAAAGTAGCGGGAGCATCCTTCCTCAATTCCTTCGCGACATATACGTCAGTCGGAATCGGAATTTCGCGTTTTTGTTCTTTGGCCAATGCTAATAACCGCTGCGCTTGCGGAATAAAATCCGTTTCATATAAAGATTTTCCTACAGAGAAACCAGCTGCAGCAATAAAAGTATTGGCAATGCCGCCACCAACCAAAAGCTGGTCAACTTTCGTTAACAAAGTTTCTAAAACCTGCAATTTCGTCGAAACCTTAGAACCGCCGACAATTGCCACCAAAGGATGCGCGGGTTTTTCCAAAGCTTTTTCCAAAGCATCTAATTCGGCAACCAATAGCGGTCCAGCACATGCAACCTTGGCATATTTGGCAACGCCATGAGTCGATGCTTGTGCGCGATGCGCGGTAGCAAATGCGTCCATGACAAACACATCGCATAAATCTGCCATTTTTTTCGCTAAATCGTCATTATTTTTTTTCTCGCCTTTATTAAAACGGGCATTTTCCAACAACACCAATTCGCCAGGAGAAACCGCGATATTTTCCCCCAACCAATCTTTTGCAAAACGCACGGGCATTTTTAATAACTGCGAAATCCGCTCTGCCACAGGCTTTAATGAAAACTCTTCATCATATTTTCCTTCTTCAGGTTGGCCTAAGTGCGACAACACCAAAGTACAAGCACCTTTTTCTAATGCCAGCTTAATCGTCGGCAATGAAGCCAAAATTCGCTGTTCGCTGGTAATCTTGCCATTTTCCATTGGCACATTTAAATCTTCACGAATTAATACGCGCTTATTTTTAAGATCAAGGTCGGACATTTTTAACACTTTCATCTAATTTATCTCCTCTTAAAATTGTAACTCATTGATTTTATTAAATTTTTTATTTGCATGGTCATATTTTTATTGCAGCCACGCTGCAATAAAAACATATAAATGAATTTATTATTTTGTGCTGTAATTGAATTTTATGCAATGTTTTTTTATAATCAAGGCACGCCGCTTCGCGGCGACCTTTCGCGATGGGGTTTCCAAAGGGGAGAATCGCGATTCTCCCCTTTGGCTGTTGGTGCGAATTCACTTCGCACCAACATTGAAATTCCTAAAGTTCAAGGTGCAAGCTATTGATCTTCAAGTGCGAGCGTATATACCCAAAGCACTTCAAGAACAAACATTGCTAGAAACACATAACAATTCTGGCAAACAGCTTCCTTGCGCGATGGGGAGATTCTTAAGAGGGGAGAATCGCGATTCTCCCCTCTTAAGCGCTCGTGCGGATTAACTTCGCGCGAGCGTCAAAACAATAATCGGTGCAAAATACGCTACTGACTTATCATCGTGGCGATGAAACATTCGTATCTTCAAGTGCGAGCGGTATACATCACAGGAATTACAAATAAAGTAAAAAGTGTGCCAATCAGTATACTTTTGTCGCTATAACTAACTCACGTTAACTAGACTGCTCACCAATTGAGGATCAATTCCCCGCTTGATGCATGCTTGCTGCCAGGAAATATTTTCCCGTATAGCTAATTTAACGATTTCCGCACTTTTATCATAACCCAAAGTTGGCGTAAGCAACGTAATCATCATTAATGAACTATCTAAATGGCGCTTAATTCGCGCGCGATTCGCCCTCAATCCACGCAATGCATAACGAATAAAGCTGCGACAACCATCGCTCAAAAGATGCATGGACTGCAATAAATTATAAATAATTACGGGCTTAAAAACATTGAGTTCAAAATTACCCTGGCTGCCGGCAAAAGTTATCGTGGCATCATTGCCAATCACTTGTGCACTAATCATCGTCAGCATCTCACATTGTGTAGGATTAACTTTTCCCGGCATAATCGATGAGCCCGGCTCATTACCAGGTAAAATTAATTCTCCCAAACCGCAATTCGGCCCGGAATTCATCCACCGCAAATCGTTAGCGATTTTAATCAATGCGACACTCAAAGTTTTAAGCGTGCCACTTAAATTAACTAGCGCATCATGCGCCGCCAATAAAGCAAATTTATTTTTGGCTTCGCGAAAATTAATTTTAGTCAATTGCGCAAGATAGCGCACGGCAATTTTACCAAAGTTTTTAGGCGCATTAACCCCATTCCCCACCGCAGTACCGCCTAATGGCACCGCGAATAATTTTCTCAGCGCCACTTTAATATTCGTAATCGCGTCATCAATTTGCGTGCAATATCCTGAAAACTCCTGTCCTAAAGTAAGCGACGCTGCGTCTTGCAAATGCGTGCGCCCAACTTTGTTAATACGGCTAAATTGCTGCTCTTTACAACGTAATTCTTGTCGCAAACTATATAATACGGGCAAAAGTTTTTTTTGCGCTAGAATTAAAGTTGCCACATGCATCGCCGTAGGAAAAACGTCATTAGTTGACTGCGCCATATTAACGTCGTCATTGGGATGAATGGGATTTTTACTGCCGATAATGCCACCAGCCAATTGAATTGCACGATTGGCAATAACTTCATTAACGTTCATATTGGTTTGCGTGCCACTTCCCGACTGCCAAATATTCAAACAAAAATTATTCGCTAATTTGCCGCTAATAATTTCATTGCTCGCGCGTGTGATTAAATTAGCTTTATACTTAGGCATTTTTTTCAATTTGGCATTAGCTAAAGCCGCAGTTTTTTTGATCATCGCCAAAGCGCAAATAATTTCCTGCGGCATGATTTCTGCGCCGACAGCAAAGTGCTTACACGCACGCTCCGTTTGCGCACCCCAAAGCTTGCCTTTGGTAATTGCAACTTTGCCAAGGCTGTCAGATTCAAAGCGGGTTTTCGATTGCTTCGATTTAGCCATCTGGATTCTCCAAAAAATGATGCCAAGTCTTGACAAAAGACATTAAAATAACGGATTAAAAATCTTGGTCTTTTGTCAAGATTTTACACCATATCATATACAAACCACGGAATCAATTATGGAAAGGATTGCCTTTGGAATATTTTTTAGATTTACATCATTAACAAGGACAATAAATTCTGTTATATTACTATCTTTAATAACTTTATAATTAATAAAACATATGAACATCAAAAAACTTCTTGCTTTACTTCCATGTTTTGCTCTTCCTTCACTTAGCGCAGCACCAACAATCACCGAAACCGATGTGCTAAAACTTTTTAATCAGTGGAACACTTCATTACAAACAAAAGACCCAAATAAGGTTGCGGAAAATTACGCGCCCAATGGCATTTTATTACCAACTGTATCGAATAAAATACGTCATAATCGCGCAGAAATCGCTGATTACTTTAAACACTTCCTTGAATCCAATCCACGTGGTGAAATCACCGAACACAACATCCACATTTTCAACAATCTCGCGATTAATTCAGGGGCATATACTTTTTACCTGACCAAAGACGGCAAAACCACCATCGTTCCCGCCCGCTATACATTCGTATACCAAAAACAAGGCGAGCAATGGTTAATCATTGAACATCATTCTTCGGCAATGCCGGAAAAAAGCACATAAAAACTTGTCGCGTGAGCATGTGGGTTTCTCGGCGCAATACGTATAGCAATAATCTGGACATTTTGAAGTGTAATAGGTATAAAACAATTAGTCTTTCAGCAAATCTAAAAACGATTTGCATGACTCCGCTCCATAAAACACGCCGCCAACCGGTATTTTATGATTTAGAGCTTCAGCAATTTTAGCGATTCCCGCTGGACCAAACCCTGCACAAAGTTCTATTGCCTGCACACCTTCGACAACTAGCGCTTTTGCAGTTTTAATTATTTGCGCCCAATTATCTGCAGCGACACCAATGGAAGTTAAAGTGAATTGAGGAGTTTTGATATCGGATCGATGCATTTCAGGGTCCAACTCCGGCCCTAAAAATATAAATGCAGCATGACGTAGTTTCATATTTCTTTACACGATTTTTTGTGAAGCGATATGATTATACCACTATTACTTCAAAATGTCTGATTTTATAAAAAAATGGCTTTGTAACCGCGAGCTGAAGCCGGCTACATGCACAACTAAAAAATTGAGAATCGCATATGATTTATAAGAAAGTTACTTGAATTTACTAAAGTTATCAATTTTTACGATAACATTGATAAATAACTATGCCATTTGCCTCTTTTTAATTTTGCGCTATACTTTTGCCAAACCATGCAAATAAAAAATTTAATAAAATCAATGCATTAGAAAAATTAACCCCCAAAGAGACATCAATATGCCATTCATTCCACATACCGAACAAAACATCAAAGAAATGCTGCAAAAAATTGGCATTAAAAATATTGATGAATTGTTTTCCGAAATTCCTGAAGACCTAAAAATCAAAGGACTTAATAATATTCCCGAAAGTTTAAGCGAAATGAAAGTCACGCGCTTGATGGAAAGCCGGGCAAATAATCATAAAAATACTTGTTTTATAGGCGCAGGCGCATACGAGCACTATATTCCTGCCGTCGTTTGGGATTTGGCAAGCCGCGGCGAATTTTTAACTGCTTACACCCCATATCAAGCCGAAGCGAGCCAGGGAACTTTACAAGTCATTTATGAATATCAAACAATGATGTGCAATTTAATGAGCATGGAAGCATCCAATGCTTCTATGTACGACGGCGCATCCGCTTTGGCTGAAGCGGTTTTAATGGCTTTGCGCTTAACCAAAAAAACCGAAGCAAAATTAATTTTAATTCCTAGAGCTTTAAATCCTGCATATTTAACTACATTAAAAACCATTACCAAACCGCACCACATTGAATTTGCTGAACTGCCATTTAACTACAAAACTGGTCAAATTGATGAAACAGCTTTAAATCAATATGCCAATAAAAACGTCGCGGCTTTAGTTATCGCTCAACCCAATTTTTTTGGCACGATTGAAGACATCGACATACTAACCAACTGGGCGCATCAAATTGGTGCATTAGTAATCGGTTGTGTCAATCCTCTAGCCATGGCGATTTTAAAAGCACCAGGAAAGTGGGGAGAAACTGGTGCGGACATTGCAGTTGGCGAAGGACAGCCATTGGGTTCGCCTCTGGCAAGCGGCGGACCATATTTTGGTTTTATGTGCTGTAAAAAAGAGCACGTGCGCCAAATGCCAGGACGCATTGTTGGGCGCACCGTTGATACCGAAGGGAAGACGGGATTTGTTCTAACTTTACAAGCCCGGGAACAACACATTCGTCGTGCTAAAGCCACTTCCAATATTTGCTCAAATGAAGCCCTAATGGCCACTGCTGCAACAATTTATATGAGTTTGCTAGGTGAAAAAGGCTTAAAACAGGTGGCTATGGCATGTCATAATAATACAACGCTTTTGCATAAAAAATTAACAGCAATTAAAGGAGTAAAAGCGGTGTTCAATGGCCCGATGTTTCACGAGTTTGTAGTGCAGTTAAATAAACCGGTTACCCTAATTCTCGAAAAACTTGCTGATCTTGGAATTCAGGGAGGATTTGATTTATCCAACGATTATCCCGAACTTGGCGCATGCTTATTAGTCTGCGCCACTGAAACCAAAACCGAAACCGATCTGCAAAATTACGCCGATCAACTGGAGAAGTTACTATGAAATTAATCTTTGCAAAATCGAGGATGCAACGCCATAGCTCTCATCTAATGCCAAAAACTGCAGCCATTACCGATATCGATGCCAAATATTTGCGCACTGATAAATTATCCTTACCTGAAGTTTCTGAATTAGAAGTCGTGCGCCATTACACAAAATTGTCACAACAGAATTTTTCTGTAGACACGCATTTTTATCCGCTCGGTTCTTGCACGATGAAATATAATCCGCACATTTTGCAAAAGCTCGCTTCTTTATCGGGATTTTTAACGCTACATCCTCACACACTGGAAAAAAATTGCCAGGGATTATTAACTTGTTTATACGAATTGCAAGAATACTTAAAAAGTATCACGGGAATGAACAGTGTAAGTTTAACGCCAGCTGCTGGAGCGCAAGGAGAATTCGCAGGGGTTGCGATGATTTACGCTTATCACGAATCACGCAACGATAAAAATCGCACGGAAATTATCGTACCCGACGCTGCTCACGGAACCAATCCCGCATCCGCCGCAATGTGCGGTTATACCGTACGCGAAATCCCTACCAATCCTGATGGCGACGTAAATTTAGACGCGCTCAAAGCAGCAGTTGGGCCGCAAACTGCAGGCATTATGCTCACCAATCCGTCAACATTGGGCGTGTTTGAACGCAACATCAAAGCCATTGCTAAAATTGTCCACGATGCTGGTGGCTTACTTTATTACGATGGTGCCAACCTCAACGCTATCCTGGGCAAAGCGCGTCCGGGTGATATGGGATTTGACGTGATTCATTTAAATTTACACAAAACTTTCGGCACACCGCACGGCGGCGGTGGCCCGGGTTCAGGCCCGGTTGCCGTTAATCAACGTTTATTGCCATTTTTGCCTTTACCTATGGTTATAAAAAAAGGCGCTAATTACGCTTGGCTCACGCAAAAAGATTGTCCGCAATCAATTGGCAAGGTTTCTGCATTCGCGGGTAATGTCGGAATTTTACTCCGCACTTATATTTACATTCGCTTGTTAGGCGCAGTAGGTCTGGTACGCGTTGGCGAATTTGCAACACTTAATTCCAATTATTTAATGACTTTATTGAAAAAAATGGGTTTTGCTATTCCTTACGGTGAGCGACGCGCGTCGCATGAATTTATTGTGACTTTTAAACAAGAAGCCAAAGAACATGGCGTGACGGCAAAAGATTTTGGCAAGCGTTTGTTAGACTACGGCTACCATGCACCAACTACTTATTTTCCACTATTAGTTCCCGAGTGCTTCTTGATTGAACCCACTGAAACTGAAACCAAAGAAGAAATGGACGCATTTGCAGTCGTGATGCAGCAAATTCTTGCGGAAATTAAAACCAACGCGGCACTTGTCAAAGCAGCACCACACACGATGCCGGTAAAACGCCTGGATGATGTAAAAGCAGCGAGAGATATGGACATAAAAAGCAATGAATAATTGTAACTACTCGCACGGTGTCTTCGGTTAGCCAGGACGCACAGTTATGAGCCAAGGTTGAGCGAAAAGGCGACGAGGAAGCGGAGCATACACGACAGTATGTGAGCATTCCGAGGAGCTTTTTCGTTCAAGATTGGCCATAAATGTGCGTCCCTATCTACAGGGT
>Ga0233425_10010435_pt1 | contig 11309 bp, 12 predicted proteins | sample Watercolumn_Towu_2_FD_181712 | JGI IMG/M metagenome (GOLD analysis project Ga0233425, IMG submission 181712) | Freshwater microbial communities from Lake Towuti, South Sulawesi, Indonesia - Watercolumn_Towuti2014_140_MG | ecosystem: Environmental > Aquatic > Freshwater > Lake | place...
AAGCCTATTCGACTATTTTAAGGAGACGGGTATGAACATCGGAAAGATTGTACAGGTCATCGGGCCGGTGGTGGACCTGGCGTTCGAGGAGGGACAGCTCCCGCACATCATGAACGCCATCGCCATCACCAACCCCACGATCAACGACCAGGAGGACAACCTGATCGTCGAGGTCGCCCAGCATCTGGGCGACAACGTCATCCGCTGCATCGCGATGGATATCACCGACGGTCTGGTCCGCGGGATGAAGGCCAAAGACCTGGACGGGCCGATCACCGTCCCGGTGGGGCCCGAATGCCTGGGCCGGATCCTCAACGTCGTCGGTCGTCCGGTCGACGGCCTCGGCCCCGTGACGGCCAAGCACACCATGCCGATCCACCGGGAGGCGCCCACCTTCCTCGAACAGGATACCTCGGTTCATGTCCTCGAAACGGGGGTCAAGGTGATCGACCTCCTGGTTCCCTTCCCCAGGGGCGGAAAGATGGGGATGTTCGGGGGCGCCGGCGTCGGCAAGACCGTCGTCATGATGGAGATGATCCACAACATCGCCATGCACCACGGCGGCATTTCGGTGTTCGCCGGCGTGGGCGAGCGGACCCGCGAGGGCAACGACCTCTATCTCGAGATGAAGGAATCCGGGGTGATCAAGCAGGCCGCCCTGATTTACGGCCAGATGACCGAACCGCCGGGCGCGCGGGCACGCGTGGCGCTGACTGCGCTCGCAGCGGCGGAGTATTTCCGGGATGTGGAAGGACAGGACGTCCTTCTGTTCATCGATAACATCTTTCGTTTCACCCAGGCCGGCTCCGAGGTCTCGGCCCTTCTGGGCCGCATGCCCTCCGCCGTCGGTTATCAACCCACCCTGGCCACCGACCTCGGGGAGCTTCAGGAACGGATCACCTCCACCGACAAGGGATCCATCACCGCGGTGCAGTGCGTTTACGTCCCCGCCGACGACCTGACGGACCCGGCGCCGGCGACGACTTTTGCCCATCTCGACGGAACCGTCGTTCTCTCCCGGCCGCTCTCGGAACTCGGCATCTACCCGGCCGTGGACCCGCTGGATTCAACCTCCCGCATCCTGGATCCGAACGTCCTGGGCAACGAACACTACGAAGTGGCGCGCCGGGTACAGGTTACACTCCAAAAATATAAGGACCTCCAGGACATCATTGCGATCCTCGGCATGGACGAACTCTCCGAAGAGGACAAGGTCATCGTCGGCCGGGCAAGAAAAATCCAGCGCTTCCTTTCGCAGCCCTTCTTCGTCGCCGCCCAGTTCACCGGCACCGAGGGCAAGTTCGTTCCCGTAGCCGAGACGGTCAGGGGTTTCAAGGAAATCCTCGAGGGGAAGCACGACGACCTGCCCGAACAGGCCTTTTACATGGTCGGCGGAATCGACGAGGTCGTGGAGAAGGCAAAGAAGCTTGCCGAATAGCCGGAGGATTTAGAGATGGCGGATGAATTGACCCTGGAAATCGTGACCCCGGAGCAGATGGCCTTCCGGGGGGTCGTCGAAGAGGTGACCATCCCCGGCACGGAGGGGGAGTTCGGCGTTCTCAAGGGGCATGCCCCGCTTTTGAGCTCGGTGGACCACGGAGAACTGAGCTTCATCCGGGACCATCAGAAGACCCGCTACGCGGTGCACACCGGCTATGCGGAGGTCTCCTTCTCCGGAGTGACGGTCCTGGTGGAGTCCGCGGAGCGGTCCGACATGATCGACCTGGAAAGGGCGAAACGGGCCAAGGAGCGGGCCGAAGAGAAGCTGGCCAAGCTGCCCCGCGAGGATGCGGAGTTTGAAAAGGCCAGGCTGGCCCTGATGCGGGCTGTCACCCGGCTGAATGTAGCAGCGAAGACGGCTTCGTAAAAGGAGTGACGATAGTTTCCTGGCCATTGCAAGTCAATGGATCTGCGACCGTGCCGCATGTTGGAAATGCACATATCCCCTGGAGGTAAATCAATGAGTCGTTGGTATCGCGTTGGACTTTTGGTGTTGGGTTTCATGCTGGTGTCGACCGTAACGACCTGGGCCAATCCCAGGGTGGCCGTGATGGACTTTGACAATAAGACCGGGTATCGGGGTTGGCGTCTGGGACAGGGCGCTTCCGACATGCTGAGCACGGAAATGGTGAAAATCGGCAAATTCAGGATGATGGAGCGGGAGCACCTGGCGTCCATATTGAAAGAACAAAAACTGGGAACGTCAGGCCTCGTCAATCCTTCGACGGCAGCCCAGGTCGGCAAAGTGATCGGCGTGGAGTATATCGTTACCGGAGCGGTCACCGAATACGGCGAGAGCCGTGGCGGCGGCGGGGGTCGGGGAGTCAGTGTGGGAACGAGGGGCTATAGCGCGGCCGTGGATATCCGTCTGGTGGATACGACCACCGGCGAAATTGTTTTTGCCGATACCGCAAGTCATTCGCTGGGCAGCGTCAGCGTGAGGGTCTTCGGCATCGGCGGTGGAGAAGCCTTCGATGAGAAAAAAGCGACCGAAGCACTGCGGGAGGCCATCAAGGAACTGGCGGGCAAGCTTGCGGTCGTTTCCTTAAAATCATCGGAGCCGACGGACAAATCCGCGGCGGCTGCCAGGGAGAAAACCCTGATCGCGGATGTGGACGGCAAGACCCTGACCCTCAACAAAGGGAAGGAGGCCGGATATGCGGTCGGACAGGAAGTGGGGGTCTATCGACAGGGGAAGCTGATCAAGGATCCGGCAACCGGAAAAGTGCTCAACATCAGGTATGATAAACTCGGGGTGATTAAAATTACCAAAGTGGACTCCGGTTTTTCCGAAGCCACCGTGGTCAGCGGATCGGGCTTTCAGGTCAGCGACGAAATTCGGGAACCTTGATCGCGCAACGGTGAAGCGTAGCCTTCAGACGTCTTCGTCCCGAACCGTGATATCGACAATCACAAACTCCCGGACGCCCCCGGGGGTTTTCACGCTGACCTCATCGCCGACGGACATTCCGATCAGCGCCTTGCCGATCGGCGACGTCACCGAAATCCTGTTTTTCTCAAGGTCCGATTCATAGGGACCGACAAGCTGGTAGGTGATTTCCCCTCCGTCATTGCCGTTTTTGATCGTCACATAGGAGCCGAAGACCGCCTTGTCGCAGGAGAGGTTCTTCAGGTCAATCACATTGGACGTCGCGAGGGCGTTCTCCAACTCCTGCATCTTCCCGTGCAGGAAGGACTGCCTTTCCTTCGCCGCGGCGTATTCCGCGTTCTCCGACAGATCCCCTTGCGCCCTTGCGGTCTCGATGTCTTTGATATTCGCCGGAATGGAAACCGTCTTTATAATGTCCAGTTCCCTCTTTAATCTTGCAAATCCCGCCCTGGTGATGGGCATCTTTTCCATGAACCTTCTCCTGCCTCTTTTTTGCAATCGACTCACAGGGGAACGGGGGCGGCAACGCTCCGCCGGATCTCCCACTTCGTGAGTGGTGATAAATAGTAGAGAAAGAGGGGGGTGTCAAGCAAGAAATGCGTGCGGACCCGACGACCGACGGGACGGCTTGTCATGGTCCCGAAACTGTGATAGAGAATACCCCCGATTTTTTCAGGGATAGTAAGGAGTATTCAAGCTGACAATGATCGATCGGTACAACCGAGATATCAACTACCTGAGAGTATCTGTCACAGACCGGTGCAACCTCCGCTGTACCTATTGCATGCCCAAGGAGGGGCTTTCCAAGATCGGTCACGACGACATCCTCCGGTATGAGGAGATCCACCGGATCATCAGGATCGCGGCGGGAGAAGGGATCACAAAGGTCCGGATCACCGGCGGCGAGCCGCTGGTCCGCCGCGGTGTGACCGAGTTCATCGCCTCGCTCCGGACGATACCCGCACTGACCGATATCAGTCTGACAACCAACGGTATTCTCCTGGAAACCTATGCGGAGCGGCTTTTCGAGGCGGGGGTCCGGCGAATCAACATCAGCCTCGATTCGCTCAATGCCGAAAAGTACGAAAGCATTACCCGGGGGGGGGATATCAGGGCCGTGCTCCAAGGGATCCGCAGGGTCCGGGAGATCGGCTTTTCGCCGATCAAGATCAACATCGTGGCCATCAAGGGATTCAATGAAGACGAGGTTCTGGACTTTGCCCGGATGACCCTTGACAATCCCTATCAGATCCGCTTCATCGAACTGATGGCTTTGGGCGAAGCGGGCATCGAGAACAACGGCCGCTACCTCGCCAACAGCGTCATCAAAGAGCAAATTGGGAGACTGGGGACACTCCAGGCGGTCAACGGCAAAGGAACCGGGAATGACGGTCCGGCGCGGATCTACCGCCTGGCCGGAGGAGCGGGGGAGATAGGGTTCATCAGTCCGATGAGCCGGCACTTCTGCCATTCCTGCAATCGCCTCCGTCTGACGGCGGACGGGCATCTCCGGGCCTGCCTGCTGTCGGACGACGAAGTGGATCTCAAGGGGCCCCTGCGGCAGGGAGGCGGGGACAAGGAGATCAGGGAACTGATCCGGAAGGCGACCGCCCGGAAACCGCGGGAACATCGGGAATCCTGCGACGAGAGCCATATCAAGAAATGCATGAAGGAGATGCCGGCAATCGGCGGCTGAGGGAGAACGGGGACCATGACCACGGAAGAAGGAACCGTGTATGATGACCGGCAGGCGAATCCGGTCGGCCGCTATCTCGATGGGAGGATCAAGAGCCTCATCCTGGATCTCACATCCCCCCGGGCCGGGGAGCGGCTCCTCGACATCGGATGCGGCAGCGGGGACCATCTCAACCTCTTCAGGAAGAAGGGATGCGACGTGACCGGTCTCGACCCCTCGTCCCGCATGCTCGATCTGGCGAGGGAGCGGCTCGCGCACCGCGCCGAGCTCCACCAAGGGCGGGCGGAGGACCTCCCTTTCTCGGACAACGAGTTCGACATCGTCACCCTGATCACCGCGCTCGAATTCACCGACGATCCCGGTCTGGCCGTAGCCGAGGCGATCCGCGTCTGCCGGGGGCGGGTCTTTATCGGGGTGATGAACCGCTATTCGCCGATCGGCGCCCAGGGACGCCTCAACAGCCTGTTCAATACATCGCTCGACGCGAAAACCCGTTACTTTCATCTCGCCCGTCTTACCGCCATGATCCGGAGCCAGCTCCAGGGGGTCCGCATCCAGTGGGGAAGCGTCATTTTCCTCCCCTGGGGCTGGTATCGATTCGGTACGGGTCTGGAAGAACGGATCCCCGTGATGAACAACCCCTTAGGCGCCTTCTTCGGGCTTTCATTCTCCGTCACCTTCTCTTATCAGACGATCCAGCAGACGATCCGGGATCCCGTCGCGCTCACTCCGGAGGGAAGACGGCCGGTGCCCGGGGTTGTAAGCGAGTGGAAAAATGGTTCATGAGGCGTTTCTCTACGAAAAAGAAGCCGACCGACGGGTGCGATGCGCGCTCTGCGGCCATCGCTGCCGGATCGAGGCCGGCGCCCGGGGGATCTGCGGCGTCCGGGAGAATCGGGAGGGCATCCTTAACAGCCTCGTCTATGGGAGGGTCATCGCCCAAAACGTCGATCCCATCGAGAAGAAACCCCTCTTCCATTTCCTCCCCGGATCGCGCTCCTTTTCCATCGCCACTGCGGGGTGCAATTTTAGCTGCTCATTCTGCCAGAATCACGATATTTCACAGCTTCCGCGCGACGAAAACCGCATCGCCGGGCAGGAAAGAACCCCGGTGCAGATAGTGGAAGCGGCACGGCAGAGCGGCTGCGGCAGCATCGCATACACCTACACGGAGCCGACCATCTATTTTGAGTTCGCCTGGGACACCGCCGGAATCGCCCGTGAACAGGGGATGAAGAACATATTTATCACCAACGGGTATATGACGGCCGAGGCGCTCGAACTCCTGGGTCCCCGTCTCGATGCGGCGAACGTGGATCTCAAATCCTACCGCGACGATTTCTACAAAAAACAGTGCGGGGCGCGCCTGCAGCCGGTCCTCGACTCGCTAAGGAAGATGAAGGAACTCGGCGTCTGGGTCGAGGTGACGACCCTGCTCATCCCGGGGTTGAACGACGCCGAGGAAGAGCTCCGCGATCTTGCCGGATTCATCTTCTCTCTCGGGGCCGAGACCCCCTGGCACATCAGCCGTTTTCACCCCCGGTACCGGATGACGGGCACGCCCCCGACGCAGGCGGCCGCGATCCATCGGGCCGCCGAGATCGGCAAATCCGCCGGCCTGATGTACGTATACAGCGGAAACCTCCCGGGTGACGAGGGAGAAAACACGCGCTGCGCCCGCTGCGGCAATCTCCTCATCGGTCGTTACGGATTCGCCGTCGAGCGGCTGGACCTGAAGGGATCGGCCTGTCCCCGGTGCGGCGCCCCCCTGCACGGGGTTTTTTAATGAAATGGAACCGATGAATGAAGCGGACGGTGTGCTCTGGGAGTCGGTCGCTATAGCCTCCGGAATGGCCCGGGCGAAGATCATCGCGGGAAGACTCGAGAGCGAGGGTATTTCAACGCAGCTGCATTACGAGGCCGCCGGCGCCATTTACGCGATCACGATCGACGGTCTCGGAGAGGTGCGGATCCTTGTCCCGGTGCCCGACTGGGAGAGGGCAAAGGAGATCCTCTCTCGATCATATAGCGAAGGAGACCTCCCCTGGGAAGATCACACGGGGGATCCCCCGAGTGGAACCAAGGGTCAGCAAGAGAGGTGACAAAACAAACAACCGTATGAAGGGGGTAAAATGAACATCAGCGCAATCGACGGCCATCGCCATATCACCCTGAAGGAGGCGATCGCGGCCGCAAGCAAGGTCAATCCGATCAAATCGAGTCATATCTACCCATCGGGCGTCAACGAACGCTCCGAACAGATCAACCGCGGCAAGGGCGAACAGTGGAACCGCAAGATGGGCGATCTGGAGGAGAACCTTGCCGATCTGAACGCGGCGGGAATGGAAAGGGGCGTCCTGCAGCCGACGCAGACCCTGTTTTTTTACTGGGCGGAACCCGCCGCCGCCGCCGAGCTGGCACGGATGGTCAACGAATTCACTGCGCGGGAGGTCCGAAAACGTCCCGCCCAATGGATCGGCTTGGCCACGCTCCCGCTCCAGGAGACCGAGGTTGCCGTCCGTGAGCTGTCGCACGCGATAAAAAACCTCGGACTGCGCGGCGTCGTCATGGGCTCAAATGTCAACGGCCGCAACTTCGACGAGGAGGCCTTCGTGCCTTTTTTCGCCAAGGTGGAGGAGCTGGGGGTTCCGATCTTCATCCATCCCAACAACCCCGCCGGGATCGAGCGGATCCGCGACTATTACCTTGCCAACTTTTTGGGGCTTCCCATGGAATCGGCCATCACGGCCGCCCATTTGGTCTTCGGGGGAGTGCTGGATCGTTTTCCGAATTTAAAGATATGCCTATCCCACGCCGGCGGCGTTCTGCCCTTCCTGGTCGGCCGGCTGGAGCATGGCCAGTCCGTGCGCCCGGAGGCCCAGGACCGCTGTCGGCACCCCTTCTCCCATTACCTGAAGAATTTCTATGTGGATACGATCACGTTTCGGCCGGAGACCCTCCGGTTCGTCCTGGAGATGATGCCGCCCGGTCATGTTTTTCTGGGGACGGACTACCCATACGACATGGCCGATACCGACCCGGTCGGCTCCGTGAAGCGCGCCATCGCGGACGAAGCACAGAGGTCCGCCATTCTGGGAGGGAACCTCGCCGCGGTCCTTGGATTGTAATATGCGGATGATCAGGATCCGGCCGCTCGCCGCGATTTTTTCTTCAAGGCGCTGATACGATGCCGCAGGGCCGCGGCCTTTTTGCCTTCCTTCGCTTCCAGCGCCTGCAGCCGCATCGCTTTGAGCGCGCGGATCTTCGCCTTCAGCTCGGCCTTGGTCATCTTGAGCTTGACGACCTTCTTTCCTTTCTTGACGGGCGTCTCGTCCTTGATCCCCCTTGCCTCCTTGATGAACGCGAGGAGTTCGTCCTTCTTCATGTCGTGCACGGCCGTGGAGTGGGGAATATCCATGGCAATTTCCCTTAGCTCCTTGACCGTCATCTTTTCCACAGGTTTCTCCTGATGCGGTTCCTTCTTCTTGGTTTCTTCCGCCATTGCGTGTATCCCTCCTCATCGTGACCGGGAGCGCTTCCCTTTAAGCTCCGCCCTGTGGGCAGGGAGCTTCACATTCGGTGATTCTCAGGGCATCCATCCGCAGTACCGAAGCAATGGTTCGTTTTATACCATGAAAGCGCGGGGGGTTCAACCCCTTCGTGGCAACGCGTTCGGTGTCGGGCAATCATCCATTTCTGCCATAAATTTCTTGACAATCCGATGCGTTCTTCATACCCTTTCCCGCATAAAACGCAAGCCCCCGGCGCGTCGGATAAATCCCGCGGAATCAATCCATTTGAAGCTTCTTACTGGCGGGGCGGGGTCTGCCGGACGCGCCCCCGGCGACCCGGGGCGGGTCGGAAAAGGATCTTCGAACATGTCGGACCGTTTATTATTCACATCGCTGCCAGCGTTGTTTTCTCTCACGCTATTCTTGAGCGCGGGTCTCCTTTTTATTGTCGAGCTGATGATCGCAAAGATGATCCTCCCCCTCCTCGGCGGTACGCCCGCTGTCTGGAACACCTGTATGATGTTTTTCCAGATCATCCTTCTTGCCGGTTACGGATATGCCCATATTTCCGGAACAAGAGCGAGGATATCACGGCAGATCGTCATCCACCTGGCCATCCTTCTTGTCGCATGCATCGTCCTGCCGATAGCGATTCCACGGCAGTGGGCGCCTTCCGCGGAGACGAACCCGATCGGAGGGATACTCTTGCTGCTTCTGGTCTCCGTCGGCCCGCCTTTCTTTGCCCTTTCGGCCACCGCGCCGCTGCTCCAGCAATGGTTTTCCCGGACCGGACACCCTTCGGCGGGAGATCCCTATTTTCTCTACAGCGCGAGCAACCTCGGCAGCATGCTGGCCTTGATCGGCTACCCGACATGGATCGAACCTCAACTCCGACTTGCCGAGCAAGGCCGCTTATGGGGCCTCGGATATATCGTCATCCTGGCCCTGACGGTCCTGTGCGCGGCCGCCACGAAGAGATACCTGTCGGTCTGCCCGCCGGGAGGCAAGGAACCAGCGAAGAATCCGGATGCGACATGCGGCGGCGATGATCCCCCCCCCACCTACGCGGAGCGCGGCCGGTGGGTGCTGCTTGCCTTCGTGCCGTCGAGCCTGATGCTCGGCGTAACCGCATACCTCAGCACCGATGTCGCCGCAATCCCGCTGTTCTGGGTCATCCCGCTCTCGCTCTATCTGCTTTCCTTCATCATCGTCTTTGCCAGGGTTCCGGCCTGGGTACATATGCAGGCGGTTGTGCTTTTCCCTTTCGCGATCACCGCCCTGATCGTTACGAACTTCGCGGACATCGACGTCCCGAAATGGGTCGCGTTTATCCTGCACCTTCTGAACTTCTTCCTCTGCTGCATGGTCTGCCACGGCGAGATCGCCCGGAGACGGCCGGCAACAAAATATCTGACCGAATTCTATCTCTGGATTTCCGTCGGCGGCATGCTCGGCGGCGTTTTCAATTCACTGATCGCGCCGGTCGTCTTCACCACCGTGTTTGAGTATCCCCTGGTCCTGATCCTCGGCGCCCTCCTCCTGCCGCTGAGAAAAAAGAATCACATTCGGTCTTCGAGGCGTTGGCTGGGTGCGCTCCCGTACATCGCCGTTCCTCCCGCATTTGCCCTGCTCGCATACGGGTCGGCGGCGCATTGGTACGCGGTCGGCGGACGACTCGCAGGGTTTCTGGACCCATTGCCCGTCGCGCCGCAAACGTTCGATCTGGTCGTCGGTTACGGGCTTCCCGTTCTTGCGTGCTGCGGACTGGTTTATCTGAGAAGGCCGTTCCTCTTTGGCATCGGGGTTGCGGCGTTGATGTTGACCTTCGTGGTATCAAAGGACCTGAAACGGGATATCGTGCACCGCGAGCGCAGCTTTTTCGGGGTGTTGACCGTCACCAGGGATAGCGACGGTTCCTTCATGAACCTTTCTCACGGGACGACGCTGCACGGCAAGCAGTGGCTCGATCCGTCGAATCGTCCCGAACCCGTTTCCTATTATCATCGCGAGGGACCGGTGGGTGAGGTTTTTTCCGAATTCAGCGGGGGGAGAAAAAAAACCCGCATCGCCGTCACGGGCCTGGGTACCGGAAGTATAGCCGCCTACGCGGCACAGGGCCAGGAAATCGATTTCTATGAGATCGACCCGGCGGTAAAGCGAATTTCCACCAATCCCCATTTCTTTTCATTTCTAAGCGAGTGCGAAGCAAGGTGGAAAGTCGTCCTGGGGGATGCCCGCCTGACTTTGGAAAAAGCGCCCCCCCATCACTACGGCATCATCATCCTGGACGCGTTCAGCTCGGATTCCATCCCGGTCCACCTGCTCACCAAAGAGGCCGTAACCCTCTATTTTTCGAAGCTCAGCAAGGATGGGGTCCTTCTGATACATATCACGAACAGGTATGTGAACCTCGCTCCGGTGCTGGCGCAACTGGCCGATGAAAACGGTTTCTCCGCCCGGTTGCGCGACGATTATGAAGACCCTGAAACCGGGAAGGACGGCTCTACCTGGGTTCTGCTTGGAAGAAGCGAGAGCGACCTGGCCGGCATCGCCGGAAACGAAAACTGGACGAAGATCGAACCCCGGAACAGGACCGCTGCCTGGACGGATGATTTCTCCAATATCCTCTCCGTGTTCAAATGGTAGATGTTTTAATCCCGATATTTTTCTTTTTCCATGCACGGATTCATGGTATGTAGCAGCAATTATTGTTGTCGAACATTTTAAGAGGGAGGAAGATATGAAAAGAATCATTGTTGTTTTGCTGGGTGTGTTTTTTCTCCTCGGCTGCGGTGCTGCCGCTCGTGAATCAGGGTACTATGAACACGACTCGCTTTACAGAAACTTCTCCCATCTCAAGTTCAGCATCCACGATTTTAAGGAGGATATCACCCCGAAGGAAGTGGAGAAGACCAAGAAACAGAACTGGTGGGGTATCACCGTCTGGGGATCCAAGTAACCTCCATACCGGGATCAGGCAGAACGCATAATGATAACAGGCGCCGCCCCCCGTCGAGGGGGAAAGGAAGGCATTACCGTATAAACCGACAGGCTATTTCTTCGTTAACTGGCCGGCCACAGAAGCCGTAGCCCTGGCAACGGCCTCCTGATCCCCCAGGTAGAAATGGTTGACGGAATGGAGATGGTCGTCCAGCTCGTAGACCAGGGGGATCCCCGTCGGGATATTCAGCTCCGTGATCACCTCGTCGGG
>Ga0233425_10010436_pt1 | contig 11308 bp, 8 predicted proteins | sample Watercolumn_Towu_2_FD_181712 | JGI IMG/M metagenome (GOLD analysis project Ga0233425, IMG submission 181712) | Freshwater microbial communities from Lake Towuti, South Sulawesi, Indonesia - Watercolumn_Towuti2014_140_MG | ecosystem: Environmental > Aquatic > Freshwater > Lake | place: Indonesia...
CCCGGGCAAGGTCGATTTCTGCGTGACCTACGACGGCCGGCTCTATATGTTCTCCAGCGCCGAGAGCCTGACGAAGTTCCGCCAGGAACCCAAACGCTATACGCTCACGGGGCGTTAGACTTGCCGAATCCAGTTCCCATGAGTCTTACACGCCGCGAGTTCGTTCGCAGGGCAACCGGCGCGACCGCTGCCGCGTGGTCTGCGCTGGGCGGCGTGCGGCGGACTCGCGCCGCCGAAAAGACCGCGGCGGCGAAAGACCCGCTGCCGCCGATCGTCGATACGCATCAGCACCTCTGGGACTTGAGCCGTTTCCGGCTGCCGTGGCTCAAAGGGCGGGCGGAACTCGACCACAGTTTCCTCACCAAGGACTACGCCGAGGCCACGCAGGGGCTGAACGTCGTCAAGGCCGTGTACATGGAGGTCAACGTCGAGGCGGCCCAAACGGCGGCCGAGGCCGAGTATATCGTCGCGATGTGTCAGCGGGGCGACACGCCCACGGTGGCCGCGGTCGTCGGCGGCCGCCCGGCCGAGGAGGGCTTTCGGAAGTACATCACGGCGTTCAAGGGGAGCCGCTACGTCAAGGGCGTGCGGCAGGTGTTTCCCAGCGAGATCCTCTTACGCGACAAGGCGTTTGCGGCGGGCGTCCGCCTGCTAGGCGAGTTGGGAATGTGCTTCGACCTGTGCGTTCCGCCGGCCTCGCTGACGGCCGGCAGCGAACTGATCGACGGCTGCCCGGGCACGCGGTTCGTGCTGGATCACTGCGGCAACGCCGATCCGGCCGCCTTCCGCCGCGGAACACCGGACGCTGCAAAGCCGCCGCACGATCTGCAGCAGTGGCGGCGCGACATCGGCCGGATCGCCGAGCGGAAGAACGTGGTGTGCAAGATTTCGGGCATTGTCGCCCGCGCCACGAAGGGCTCGTGGACGGCCGGCGACTTGGCGCCCATCGTCAATCATTGTCTCGACGCCTTCGGCCCGGATCGCGTGATGTTCGGCGGCGACTGGCCGGTCTGTCTGCGTGCGGCCACGTTCCGCCAATGGGTCGAGGCCCTGAAAGAGATCATTCGCAGCCGCCCCGCGGCCGAGCAACGCAAGCTGCTGGCCGAGAACGCGGTGCGGTTCTACGGGCTGTGAAGTGCGTAGGTTATGCTTCAGCATAACGACCACTCAAGTGCCGACGACAACGGCCGTTCCGTTATGCTGAAGCATAACCTACGCCGTGTGAAGTCGCTCCAGCACGTCCTTGATCGTCAGCGACGTGCGGTAGACGATCGCTTCGGAAGGCAGTTCGGCTAGTTGCGATTTCACGCGCGCGGCCACGGCCAAGAGGATGCGGCGGTCGCGGAAGGCCGCGAGCGTTTGCAGCTTCGCCCGCAGATACTCGGGCGTCCAGAAGCCAACGATCTCCACGAGTACGATCCGCCCGTCGGTGTGCCGCAGCGCGAAGTCGGGCACGAAGACCTTCTGGCCGGAGTGCAGGATTTCCCCCTCGCGCACGAGCGTCCAGCCGTCGCGCGGCTCGTCACCCCACTTCTCGGCGAACGACTCTTCGACGAGCGAGTCGAACGCCGCGGGCGGCGGCAGGTGGCTGCTCAGTCCGTCGGCGGCCGACAGATCGAGGCTCACGCTCCAACCTTTGCGGCGCGTGCGGATGACCGCGTGCATCCGCCACCCGCGGCAGGCGATCAGCGCCGGCAGGAACCGCGCCATGGCCGCGCCGTATCGCCGCGTTTCGCGGAGGACTGAGGCCGGGCCGTCGAACCGCACGCAGTAGCGACCTTCGCCGTGCCGGGAGATTGCGTGCATCAGCCGCGCGAGCTTCGCATAGCGAAGGATGGTCTTGAAGTCCTCGCTCGCCCACACGATCAGCGACTCGGCCCCGAAGAGCGCGGCCTGCACCTGGGCCACATTGTAGCGGGCCAGCAGGGCCGCGGCCGACGGATAGTCCTCGAAGGCGGCCAACCGGTGGAAGTCGATCACATCGGCCCACAGGTCGCGATCGATCTCCTCCCACGTGTGGCCGAGCTGCGCGGCGATCTCGGCTTTCGCCCGCGATTCCTCCTGTTCGAACAGGCGGTCGGCCTGGCGGACCAACGGATGCCGCGCGGCCGCCAGACGAAAGACCTCGCGCCGCAGCGCGGGCGCGTGGCGGCGGGCGTCGTGCTGGTACGTGGCCGCGTCGTCGAGCAGTTTGCAGAACGCCTCAACCCGCCGGGCCGGACAGTCCTCTTCGTCGGCCAGAATCGCGGCCACCGCGCGGTGCAACTCCCGCCGCGTGCGGCCCGCGCCCGCGCGATACGCGGCCAGCATCCGCTCGGCATAGGCCACGTACTGCTGGTGCGACTTGCGCGTCAGCCGGTCGGGAACGATGCGCCCGCTTTCGTAACGTGCAATGGCCAGTTCGCGGGTGAGCATGGGGTGTCCGTCGCCTACGGGAGATGCAAAGCCCTCGCGCCGGGATTATCCTCTCGCGGCCGTCAATACAATGCCCGCAAGCGTCAGGTGCGGCACCTGATGGGCGTCAGGACCGAGCAGATCAGCGACCGCGGGGCCGGCGCCGCCGGTGAGGAAGACCTGCGGTTGGGCGCCGGCATCGTCGGCTGCGCGCGCGACCAATTCGCGGATCGCGCCGACTGCGCCCCAGAAGAGGCCCGATCGCATCGCGGCCTCCGTGTCGCGGCCCACGGGCGGCGGCGGAACGGTGAGGTCACCGTGGGGCAGATTGCCAATCTGCCTGGGGTTCTCTGGCAGGTTGGCAACCTGCCCCACGTCGATCAGCGGCAGCAGGTCGGTGAACTCGTTGAGTGCGCGGGCCGACATGCCGATACCTGGCAGGATCGCGCCACCCAAGAAGACGCCATTGGCCGAGAGGGCGTCGACCGTGATCGCCGTGCCCACGTCGACCACTACGGCCGGTCGGCCCGCATCGCGAAGCCGGTTGGCAGCCACGGCATCCAGCAGCCGATCGACGCCGACCATGTCGGGCCGGGGAACCGCCACCCGCAGCGGAAGATCGCCGGCGGCCAACAACGTCACGCGGTCTTGCGGACGTTGGCTCCGCAGCCAGTCGAGGAGCCGCGAGGCGGCCGGCCGATTCACGCTGCCGATCCACCAGGAGAATCCTGGCGAGACGCCAGTCGCGTCCGGCGAGCCCTGGGCGTCAGCCCGGGGATGACGTTGAGTTGCGGCGTCACGAATCCCTGGGCTGACGCCCGGGGCTCGCCTCATCGGGCCTAACCACTGCACGAGTTCGGTCCATTGCGGCGCATCGCTCGACAACGTCAGCGTCGATTCGGGCTCGGGAAACAATGCAGACGGGGCCAGGGCGCACGACGCGGCGAAGCATCCCAGCTTGATGCGCGCGTTGCCGATGTCGATGGCGATGAGGTTTGATCGCGGCATGGTTCTCGTTCCCACGCTCTGCGCGGGAACGCACTGCTGCGACGCTCCGGCGTCGCTTGTCTCGTGCCAGGGCCGCAGAGCGGCCGACGCGTGCGTTCCCACGCAGGAGCGTGGGAACGAGGGTGGTTTCACCAGGCCGGCGGCTCGTGGAGCGCGGCGGCCACGGCGGCCAACAGTTGGTTTAATCCCTGCCCGGTCACGGCCGAGAAGAGCAGCACCTCGCGGCCGAGCGTCTCGGCCAACTTCGCGCGCACCTCATCGGCCCCCGGCAGATCGGCCTTGGTCACGGCGACGATCTCCTGCCGTTGGGCCAGCGGGCGGCCGTGGGGCAGGTTGCCAACCTGCCTTGTCCCCGGCAGGTTGGCAACCTGCCCCACGCTCGTAAGCACCGCGTCATATTGTTCCACTTCATTGCGGATAGCTCGATAGTTTTCCAGCGGATCGGTGCCGTCGGTCGGGGCCGGCTCGACCAAGTGTATCAGGATACCCGAGCGTTGCAGGTGCCGCAAGAAATCGAGTCCCAGGCCGGCGCCGGCGTGCGCCCCTTCGATCAGGCCCGGGATGTCGGCCATCAGGAAGGAGCGGTCGGCGTCGATCTGCACGCGGCCGAGGTTCGGGTGCTTGGTGGTGAACGGATAGGGAGCGATTTCGGGCCGGGCGCGGGAGAGTCGGCTGAGGAGCGTACTCTTGCCGGCGTTGGGCTTGCCCAGCAGGCCAACGTCGGCGATGAGCTTCAGCTCGAGCCGCACGGCGCGGACCTCACCCGGTTCGCCGGGGGTCGTCTGCCGCGGCGCGCGGTTGGTGGCCGTCTTGAATCGCGTGTTCCCCTTGCCCCCTCTTCCGCCGCGCGCGGCAACGACCTGCTCGCCCGCCGCCGAAAGGTCTTTGAGCAGATGGCCGTGCTGGGCGTCGAAGACCATCGTGCCGGGCGGAACGGGAAGGAGCAGGTCTTCGGCCGACGCGCCGCTGCGGTTATTGCCGCCGCCGCGTTCGCCGCTTTCGGCCCGCCACTGATTGCGGTGGGCCAGGGCCGTGAGGCTATCGACGCCTTCCTGGGCCACGAGGATGACGCTGCCGCCGTCGCCGCCGTCGCCGCCATCGGGCCCGCCGCGGGGGACATACTTCTCCCGCCGGAAGCTCAGGCAGCCGTCGCCGCCCTTGCCGGCCTCCACGGTGATTTCGACCTCGTCAATGAACACGGCGCGCTAATGACCTGTTGTAGGGTGCGTGGAACGCACCGAAACGCGCGTAGCTGGTGCGTTTCACGCACCCTACGAAACCGTTTCGACGACGCTCACGCGGCGGCCGCCACGGTCGAACTTGACGTAGCCGTCGATCAGGGCGAAGAGTGTGAAGTCGCTGCCTTGGCCGACGCCCTTGCCGGGGTGGAACTTGGTGCCGACCTGCCGCACGAGGATATTGCCGGCGCGGACCTCTTGCCCGCCGAACCGCTTCACGCCGCGGCGCTGGCAGTTGGAATCGCGTCCGTTGCGGCTGGAGCCTTGACCTTTTTTGTGTGCCATTGTGTCACCTGCAACCGGTGCCGTGCGCACGCTTGCGTGGGCATGTAGTGGCGTGCCGTCTCGACATGCCCACGCAAGCGTGGGCATGGCACCCACTTTATGGGAATGGGGTTTACTGTCGCGCTGGGACGCGGCTGGCAAGGCTGCCGCCCGCCGCGAACCCTACTTTTTATCGGTAAACCCACTCGTAGTCAACCCCTCCGGGCATCCCGAAGCGGATTTCTTCCTCGTGCGGGTTGACCTCGTCGGCGGGCCGCCAGAAGTTCAGCTTGAGGGTTTTCAGCGACATCCGCCGCCCTTTGCCCACCCAGACCTGGTTCGGATCCTGGAACTGCGACGGGTCATCCACCCATTGGTAGGCATTCGTCAACCCCTGAACGTAGATCGAAAACCAGCGGATGTTGAGGTTGACCTTCTCGAAGGTGACGATGCCCCAGACCGTGTCGCCCACGGCGATCTCGCGGCACATCTCGCCGGTGTTCAGGAAGCGGCGGGCCGGGTCTTCGCGCTGGCGGATTTGGGCCACGGCCACCGGCAGGACGCGTTCGTCGAAGACCATGCCGCCTTTCTTCTTCTCCATGTCGTCCCGCGTCCGGTAGCCTTCCAGGTAGAACTTGGGGATGAACTGCGTCTTCTGATCGACCGACTCGATCTTGTACGTGCCGTCGGCGTCTGCGACCGGATGCATGGTTTTGCCGGCGTTTGTGATCGAGTAGACCATGTACCAGATCAGCTCCCGCTGCATCTGGCCGTTGGTCTGCGGAATATCGACCTGCATCATGCGGACCGGCTTGAAGCTGAATTGCAGGTTGAAGACGTCGTGGCGGAAGGCGACGTCCTTGGCCCACGGCAGTTTCCGGCCGCCGGCCAGGACTTCGTTGATGTCGTGGCGGCTGAAGGTCTCGCTCTCCTGCGGCGCGGGGTCGATCGAGACCATAACACCTGGGGCCAGCCGGCGAAATGGCGTCTTTTCGCCCGCCGCCTTGGCCGGCGCCGCGGCGACCACCTTGACGGCCGGTTCGGCCGCCGCCGGTTCCTCTTGGGCCCACGCGGGTCCGCAGACCACGCCGAACACCGCGGCCAACAGCCACGTCCACAAGCGTTTTGGGTAGTTCATCGGCAGTCGTTTCCTGCTGCGGGCGTACTCTGGGCGCACGAACCACCTGGTTCGCGCAGATTCCGCCTCCTTACCAGCTTACAGTATAGATACGGCAGGCGGGTATCGTCAATTATCTTCCGCGATTGACCCGACCAAGGCGGATCGCACGGAACTACGCACCAACCTTCTTCGTGGTGCAGAAGTTAGGTCGGTTTTGGACAGACGTATAGTGTTTGCCCGCAATATGTTGCGTTCGATCCGTTGCGGTGTAATTGCATACCCCCCCGTTAGGTGTGCCTAGTGCGTATCTTCGGCGCGTGTTCAAGTTGCGTAATCTGGGCAGCTTCGCGGCCGCAATCGCCAATACTCCCTTAACCGAGCCTCCAACATCAATATGTCGCCACCTTCCCCTTTTCCCTTTTCCCTGGCACCGCCCTCTGCCCTAAGAAATCCGGCTCTTCTGTTCTTGGGTGCGAAGGGTGACAATTGGCGTGGAGACCCCCACCGGCTTGCCGGTGGGTGAATCAGATTGACGGGCTAGAGATACCGCCCCGTGAAAACCTCCGTTTCCGCCGCTCGCCGTCACAGGCGGCGAGCGGCGGAAACGGAACAAAAAGGGTTGTGCGGGCCGGGTGTTAGCCATCAATCTGATTCACCCACGAGCAAGCTCGTGGGGGTCTTTGCAACTGGAACCCGAAGAGCCAGAAGCCCTCTGCCGCGATCTTGAGCTTTCCAAGTGATCGGCCGGGCATGAAGGGGCAAGAGGGGAAACGGGGAAGACGGGAATGGAGGGGACCATCCCGGCCCGATTGTAGGACCGCAACGCGTGTGGTAACTTCGCGGGATGCAAGGTCCGGCGCGAGCGAGCGACCTCGCTGTCGGCGCCAAATCGTTGGTATCACAGGAACGGTATCAGCAAGGGAGTAGACCCATGAAAGCGGCAATCGCGGCGTTGGTGGCGGGAGGAGTGATTGCGGGGCTGTGCGCCCAGCGCGCCGCCGGCAACGGCGGGCCGTTTCTCGTCAAGTACCCCGGCGGCGATCCGGCCGCCAAGGGCGTGCTCGCGCGGCTCGATCCATCGCTCAAGCCGGCCAAGGAAACGCGATTGCGCGTGGTAAAGGAGGATTTGGCGATCGAGTTCGCTTACGATTCTGCTCGGTTCGGCCGATCCGGCAAACTGCCGCCGCTGGTCGAGGTGACGGCGGCTTACACCATCGAGAACCCGACCGACAAACGCGTACAGGTGGATTTCGGTTTCCCGATCCTGCGCGGGATCTACTTGACGAGCGACGGCATGGGCCCGCGCGAAGCCGATGTAGACGTGACGGTCGGTAAGAAGGCGGTCAAGCCAGTGATTATCTCCAACTCTGCCATCTATGGACTGATTCGGCAGCAAGCCCGGGAGAGGATAGAGAATGGCGTCGCCGCCGATGCGGAGTTGGCTCGCCGGGTCGCCGACGTTCGTGGAGCATGGCGTACGCCCCCACCTGCCATGCCTCCCACGGAAGAAGAGGCCGAGAACAGTGAGCCGGTCGTCCGCCCTGGCCACGCGCGCAAGCCGACGGCCGAGTATCTGCCGGCTCGCGAAAGGTTGCGCGCCTACTTGACGAGCACGCTTCGATGGAGCGAACGGGACGCGGTGCTGATGATCGAGTATGCAAGTATCGACTTCGGTCTGGCGGACTGGCCCTGGCAACTCGCATCGCACGACCGCTGGGACGACTACGTTCGCAATATGATCGGAGGCGAACTGAAAGATGCGAACCTGGGGCCTCTCATCGCCCTTGGCGAGCAGAAGGCGACGCAGTTGTTCGCGCTACTGGCCTCGCGGTTCGAAGAATCGGCAGCGGGGAGCTACGAGGCGATTTTCGCGGCCTGGGGCGGCGACGTGCGGGACCGCGCAATCGACTTGAACACGGGGCAGATCCGGCCTCGTGAGCTAACGCTCCCGAAGACCACATTTGCGGGAGTCTTGCGCAAGTGGTTGGCCGGTCCCTCCGACGACCACCGCTTGACCGTTGATCGAACTGTGTACGCCCGCATTGAGTACCTCGATCCGGAAGCCTGGATCAGCGAAACGGAAAGGGCTTCGTGCGAGGCGATTCTTAAGAACCTACCGGTGGTGTTCACGTTCGCGCCGATGAACTTGCTGCACTACCGCGTGAAGTTCCCGGCCCGCAGCACGCGGGTGGTCGCGATCAAGTACCAGCAATATGCCTACGCCGACACGCTCGCGCCGGCAAGCTACCAGTTGGCCTACGTCCTGCATCCGGCGACGTTGTGGAAGGGCTTTGGGCCCATCAACCTCACGGTGCGCGCGCCCAAGGGTATCGCATGTCGGGCCTCGGCGGCAATTCAGAAGACGGGCGAAGAGGCCGCCAAGGGGCCCGTCGCGTTTGACGATGATCGCGAGATTCCCACGGAAGTCTATCAAAGCACCCTCAACAAGCCCGAGGAGAAGCAAGGCGAGTTGTTCATAGGGGTGGATAAGGACGCTTGGGACAAGGCATTTCCGCCGCAGCGGCGAGAGGCGTCGCCGGGCGGCTACCGCTCTGGTTGAGAGCCGCACGCCGCGAGTAGGTTCCGTCTGCCGGACGGGACTTCTGTATTGGCGCGGCGTGCAAAGTGCGGGAGTACCAAGTACGGAGTACGGCAGTACGGAGTACAGGGCGAGATTCAGAACGGACGTTAAGCGGCGCATGCTTCGCCATGCTTTCACGGCACCGCTTCGCACGGCCGCGCGGCACCTGCTCTCGGTACTTTCGTACTCTCGTACCCCCTACTCGGTACTCCCGAACTTTTCGCCCCGGATCGTTCCGCTGCCGGCAGATGCTGCCGAACCGGCGACCGGCGTACAAAGTCGCCTTTCGCTCCGCGAAAGCAGCGATCCCGTCGCGGACCGAAGGGCGACGAATCGAAGGGATGGCGCCTCCCGATTGTGGGACTGCGGGAGGTGTGGTAGGTTTGTCGTTCGTAAAGAGCGTCTCCCTCGACCATCGAACGTCTCTTGCTCGACTCGGATGACGAAGCATAGTAATTCGCTGATTCCCGCCGAACGAATCGAAAGAGCCATTCTGCTGATGCGAGGGCAGAAGGTGATGCTCGACCGCGACTTGGCCGACCTGTACGGCGTGCGGGCCATCGCATTGCGCCAGCAGGTAGCGCGCAACCGCGAGCGATTTCCCCCGGACTTCATGTTCCAACTGCGTGCGGAGGAAACCGAGGTCTTGGTATCACAAAATGTGATACCTTCCAAACGCAGCCTGGGAGGGTTCCTGCCTTACGCCTTCACCCAGGAAGGCGTCGCCATGCTCTCGAGCGTGCTTCGCAGTGAGCGGGCGGTACTCGTCAACATCGAGATAATGCGGACTTTTGTTCGCTTGCGCGAAATGCTCGCGTCCCATGTGGAATTGGCCCGGCGGCTGGATGACCTGGAGAAGAAGTACGACTCGCAGTTTCGCGGCGTGTTTGACGCGATTCGACAACTGATGGCTCCGCCTTCCGGGGGAACGCGGAAGCGTATCGGGTTCCATGTGAAGAACGAATTGTGAGCCGCTCGCTGCGCAAGGATAGACGCCTTACCGGGCTGGCGATGTTGCGATGCGCGGTCGCACTGGCGGGGAGTTGCTTTTGCCCGCCGCCTGGCCCATAGTATTAGCACGGTATCGCGGTTTGTCCAATCAGCGGACGGAAGATCCACCCCCTTCATCAAGGAGCCTGCCATGCGAACGTCCCTAGCCGTTGCCGGTCTGATTGTCCTTTCGAGTCTGTTCTTCCTGCGGCCGGCGGAGCGGGCCGCGCGCGCGGCCGATGCCCCGGCGGCGGCGTCGGTCGATCCGTATGCGGGCGAAACGCCGGCCGAGCGCGACGCGCGGATGAAGTGGTGGCGCGAGGCCCGCTTCGGCCTGTTCGTCCACTGGGGCGTCTACTCCGTGCCCGCCGGCACCTATAAGGACAAGAAGATCGGCGGCATCGGCGAGTGGATCATGCACAACGGCAAGATCCCCGTCAACGAGTACCGCGAGTACGCCAAGCAGTTCAACCCCGTGAAGTTCAACGCCGACGAGTGGGTCGGCATCGCCAAGGCCGCCGGCATGAAGTACATCGTCATCACCAGCAAGCACCACGACGGCTTCGCCATGTTCGACTCGAAGACCAGCGGCTGGAACATCACCACGGGCACGCCCTTCGGACGCGATCCGCTCAAGGAACTCGCGGCGGCCTGCAAGAAAGAAGGCATCAAGCTGGGCTTCTACTACTCGCAGGCCCAGGACTGGAACCACCCCGGCGGCGCGGCCGCGGGCGGTCACTGGGACAAGGCCCAGGACGGCGACATGGACGAATACGTCCGCAAAATCGCCGTCCCGCAGGTCCGCGAAATCCTCAGCAACTACGGCCCCATCGCCGTGCTCTGGTGGGACACGCCGATGAACATGAACAAGCAGCGGGCCGAGATGCTGCTGCCGCTGTTGAAGCTCCAGCCGGGCATCATCCACAACAACCGTCTCGGCGGCGGCTTCCACGGCGACACGGAAACGCCCGAGCAGTTCATTCCCGCCACCGGCTACCCCGGCCGCGACTGGGAAACCTGCATGACCATGAACGACACCTGGGGCTTCAAGAGCTACGACCACAACTGGAAGAGTACCGACGTGCTGCTGCGGAACCTGATCGACATCGCCAGCAAGGGCGGCAACTACCTGCTGAACGTCGGCCCGACCAGCGAAGGACTGATTCCCGGGCCGTCGGTCGAGCGGCTCAAGGAGGTCGGCGTGTGGATGCGGGCCAACGGCGAGTCGATCTACGCCACGTCGGCCAGCCCCTTCAAGCGGCTGCCCTGGGGCCGCTGCACCAAGAAGGTCCACGACGGCGGCACGACGCTCTACCTGCACGTCTTCAACTGGCCCGAGGACGGCCGGCTGAGGGTGCCGGGCCTGAAGAATGAAGCCGTCAAGGCGTATCTCTTGACCGACGCCGCGAAGACGGCGCTTAAGATCGAGCGGACCGGGGCGGAGTTGGCGATCGGCGTGCCGGCCGCCGCACCGGATAAGGTGGCGTCGGTCGTCGTGCTGGAAATCAAGGGGACGCCCGAGGTCGAGCCGGTGCTCTTGCAGCAGTCGGCCGACGGTTCGATCGACCTGCCGGTCGCCGAGGCCATCTTCCGGGGCGGAGATATTAAGAGCGAAAGCGCCGGCCGGCGCGAGAATATCGGTTTCTGGACCAATCCGAGCGACTACGTCGAGTGGCCGTTCGTGGTCGCGAAGCCCGGCACGTTCGAGATGTC
>Ga0233425_10010437_pt1 | contig 11307 bp, 7 predicted proteins | sample Watercolumn_Towu_2_FD_181712 | JGI IMG/M metagenome (GOLD analysis project Ga0233425, IMG submission 181712) | Freshwater microbial communities from Lake Towuti, South Sulawesi, Indonesia - Watercolumn_Towuti2014_140_MG | ecosystem: Environmental > Aquatic > Freshwater > Lake | place: Indonesia...
TAAAGCGTATGAGTCCCGGTTAGTACAGCTATGCGGCTGAATTGTTTTGAAAAGGAAAAAATTGATAATCGAGGATAATTTAACATATATTTTATCCAATTCTTTGACTTAAGTCAAAAAAATTATTCTTTGCCTGAATAGGCAAAAGAGAATAAATTCAAGGTCACAGATTTAAATATAGAGAGGAAGAAATGGATCAAAAGAAAATTTTGAAAAATTATGACAACCGGATTGCCGTGGTGATGGCCCTGTCTTTGCCGGGTATGGGACAGATCTACAAAGGCGAATTATTAAAAGGGATATGTTTTTTTGTAATTTTTTGTGTCTTAGGTCTGATCGGTTTTCATGGGGCGGTATGGTTTCCTGATCCCTATCTCATCGTCGGGGTCTTCGGCCTGGTGGGATCAGTGATTGCTGTTTTCCTTTTCAGTTTTTTTGATGCCTTTCACAACTCGAAGCAGGATGAGATCGAATCCCCAAATCCCTCTTATTTCCGCTGGTATGTTTATCTGTCCATCTGGTTGCTGGGGTTTGGAATATTTATGAGTGTGGTCTATTTTTATATCAAGATGGATGTGCTCGAGGCCTTTCAGATCGTCACCGCCAGCATGGAGCCCACGGTGCTCCGGGGAGACAGAGTTTTTGCGGATAAAACGGCCTATCGAAGCATACCGCCCAAAAAAAACGACGTCATAGTTTTTATCTATCCAAACGACCACAGTAAGGTGTTTATCAAGAGGATTGAAGGACTGCCGGGAGATCGAATCCCAATGCCCGATGGGAAAATGGAGACCGTTCCCAACGGCCATATCTTTGTAGCTGGAGACAATCGGGATCGAAGTGAGGACAGCCGCACCTTTGGTTTTGTCCCCTTAAGAGATGTGATCGGAAAAGTTCGGCAGGTCTATTATTCATCGGGCAGTGAAGGGGTAAGGTGGCGAAGGATCGGAGAGGTTATAAACCACTAAGGGGGAGGAGAGAGATTGTCTCACCAAGAAAGGTCCGGGAAGAAGCTTTAATCAAATAATATAATGAGATATCAGGATAATGGGGCATCTTGCTTCCATTCGTCATTACTCAACTCCCCTCTCTTTGAATTTTTATTACCCGAACCTCTCGAGAAGGGTGGCCATGAACCTCAAATTTTTCGGTGTCGCCGACCGACATGCCTAGTAGAACTTTCGCCAATGGTGCGTTTTCATTAATGAGATGGCGCTCTGCAATACTTCGGCCATCCACAATCGTAACTATATGGTAGTCTGTCGCCTTATCGCTAAAGCAGTAGGTCACAGAGTCACCTACTTCTACAAAAAAGTCTTCGTTGAAAACCTCACGACTTGCTTCTTGGATCTCCCCCACAGAATCCTCTGTTTTCGGATCCGATTCAGCTATCTTCATTTCATCGTAAAAATCATATTCCGGCGGTGGCTCAGAGGCTGCAATTGCACATCGCTCGTCGAGAAAACTTAGCAGTTTCTTTGATTCCCCTCGAGGATCGTAGAACCAATCGGTTGACCATATTCGCCAAATTCGGTCCTTCCACCCTAGAGATTCTAAAACAGCCTGCCGAATCCGGTCCCGGTCACGGGCAGAACTGCTAGAGTGGTAAGCAACTCCATCGCACTCAATTGCAGCCAGAAATTCGCCTGGACGACCTGGATTCCGTACAGCAATATCAATAAAGAAGCCAGCAACGCCTAACTGTGGAACGATATCGAAACCTCGATTTCGAAGCATGTCACCAACAGCGATCTCAAAGTCGCTGTCAGGATCCCGCTCAGAAATATCGGCTGCGCCAATGACCCCGCGCTTGGCGAAATCAAGATAGCCCCTCAAAGCCTTTGTACCAGCAGGAGTTTTCGTTTCAAGAATAATGTCTTCTGGCAGCATCGAGGAAAAGACTTCAGTTTTTTGACGAGCGCGAGTAAATAGAACGTTCAATCGACGCCAACCATCTGGTCGGCTTATAGGACCGAAATTCTGACGCACTCCGTCAGTTCCTGGCGATTTGCCGAAGGTTGTTGAGATGAAGATTACGTCACGTTCATCCCCTTGTACATTCTCCAAATTTTTCACGAAAAAAGGCCATCCCTTGGCCTCCCATTTTGAGATAAATTTCTGCGCCTCTTCAATACAACGTATTTTTTTATCAAGCAAGTCCTCGATAAGATCGCGTTGCGTTATATTTAGTGTAACGACTCCCAGGGACCCTTCCTCGTCTTTCATGTGTTTCATCATGTGCCCAATTACGGCGTCGACAACACATTGTGCTTCCGGAATATTCTGACGGCCTTTATAAATTCCATTTTTTATAAACCGGTACCTCAATCCTAATCTGCTGTTTCGTCTAAAAGGAGACGGGAAAACGAGAAGCTTATTGTTATAAAATTCATGATTTGAAAAAGCTATTAATGACTCATGCCGGGAACGATAATGCCAACGCAATGTCCGAATTGGATGAAAAAGTTGCTGACATATATCGAGAATGCTCTCTGAACCGATAAGAGTTGCTGGAACATCTTCGTCCTCGTCATCATCACTGCTATCTATAATCCGATCAAAAAAGTTGGTAGGAGGTAATTGTTTTGGGTCGCCCACAATGATTAATTGTTCTCCTCGAGCGATGGCGCCAAGAGCCTCTTCTGGGCGAAGTTGGGAGGCTTCATCCATTACGATTATGTCAAATTCAACAGAGCCTTGTTCTATGTATTGAGCTACTGACATCGGCCCCATCATAAAACAAGGCTTCAAAGCCTGAATGGCACGGCCAGCTCGCTTGATGAGTTGTCGAATCGGAAGATGGCGCCGTTGTTTTCCTAGTTCATGCAAGATAAGCTGCATTTCCGTTCTCTCTGAGGCGCGATAGCCGACATCACCAGGAGGCACCTTAGTTGCCTTATTAATCTCGTTGGCAAAACTTTTGCCTGTCAAGCCTATAATCTCATTATCAAGGGCGGTAAACTCCATACGCATTTTTTCATGTTCAGCCCCCGAGAACCCTTCCAGTTCAGAAAAATTTTTGTATATGCTCCGGCCTATTGATCGGTAGACAACAAACTTAAAAATGGGGCTCATTGAGGTTGGAGATAAATCCTTCCGTTCAAGCCCAACCACGAAATCTCCGAACCCCATCCTTTCGCAGTCGGAACGTTCGGCTATGTATTTGGACCAAGGAAGGACTGCTTCAACATCATCTGCGGCAATTTTAATTCTATTCAAAATGCTACTGGCAAATAGCTGTGTTGATGGAAAATGATTCCAGATATCCCACTTAATCACTCCAAACCCATTCAATTCTTTAAGTTTTTCTTGTATTCCCTCATAAACTTGGAAAGACCGACTGAATAGGTCTCGTACCCATCTGAGATTGTAATTGGTCCCGGCAGAAAGAAGCAGTTGCTTGAGAGGCGAGGCAGAAATCAGTTTGTTGTTTACAATAGTTTCGCCCCAGAAAAGCGTAGAGGCCATCGCTTCGATATCCGTTTCTAATCCTTGAAAAGAATCGCTAAATAGACCTCTGACAAAATGGTCTTTCGAGAGGTCATCTATTACCTGCGTTGCCTCTCTGCGTGCGTTCATTCCAGAAATAACTTGATTAACAGTCTTCCCTGCCGGAACATTCGTAAGAGCCTTGACAAGCCGACTGCCCGCACCGGTACCTTTTGAGATTTCTGATATATACGCATTCCAGTCTGTAGTAGCCACATTTTGGGAGGGTAAGTTTCCAAACTTCTGATATAACGCATCAAGAGTAATCTTAGCTTGGAAAAATTCCCTTGCTTCCCGTGGACTCATATCCTGAGGGCCGTATTCTTCCAAAAAATCACTCAAAGTTTTTGCGGAACATGAAAGGTCGAATAATTGGTTAATATATTGGTCCCAGTACATACATGGAATTGATAAAACTCCGGGCAGGTATGATCCTGCATTTTGACGAACTATCTCAACACCGTGGCAAAGAGCATTAATTTCGTCTTTGGCTTGAAGAAGCTCTAACTGTCCCCTTAAGAGCTGGGTGGCTCGTAAGGGTGATATTTTTGGGCTAACGTAACGGCTTAAAAAAGAAATAGCGTCTCTAAGGCTTTCAATAGTTTGTAGCACCTCTTGATTAACCTCACGCCAATCCTTTTTATTTAGAAGCTCCTTGTTTTCCGTGAATGCAGGGCTAATGATGTTACGTACTTGGGACAAACAAAAATCAAACTCACCTAAGATTTCTTTTATTCGGGCAGACAAGGTCTTAACTGTGCTGAGTTTTACGGAGTCAATTTCTGTTAAATTGAATGAAGAATCGATAAAGCCGGAATGTTTCAGCATCTCTTCTCGGCTTTCTGAATACCAGGTATACAACCGGCGAATCTTCAAAAAATCCGTGTTTAATCCTCCATAAAGGGGTCCAAAGGTTGATTTAAATTCATCATTAGCTAATAAAATGGCTTGGTATTCGAGCCAATTAATAATCTTTGAGATTTGAGCCTCATACTCTGTGGCTTTTTTCCTTGTTTTGTTTCTGCTTATACTTTTGATAACTTTCTTCGCAGATCGCCATTCGCTTTTTAAAAAATTAAAAAAATGATCCCCCCTTCTGAAAATGCGAACTAAAGCTTTCAAATCGTCGATACTTGGAAGTTCATCCAGATAGAACACCAGGGCAAGAGCTGATCGCTGGGTTTCCTCTATCTTAAAAGATTGTTCAACCGCATCTAAAACCTCGTTCGTAATTGAATGTTCTAATGGTAAATGGCGGTAAGCGAGCAATTCAAAAGGCGCTTTATCGGCTATCAAACTGAGGAAATTTAAAAAACTGACGGATTTCGGTGAACCATCAAATGGAAAGTCCAATCGACGCGCATAGCCATCGAGTTCTTCAAATGCCATAGAAGCCCGCTGGTGCATGTCTTTAAGTGTTCGAAAATACGCATGAAGTTCAGTAATAGGCCGGTCCGCAAATGGACATCCAGCAACCCTCAACGATTCTTCAACTACTATTTCATCGATTTGGATTCCAGGAAGGATATTCTCAATCCCCTTGGATTGTGTGAGCCTTGTAATAGCCCCAGGTGAATTATCGAATTCGATTTCATATTGGCTGGTCGTGTCCGCTATTTTTCCAAGGGATTGACGAAGACGACCAGTCTCCCGAATAACAATCTCTGCCCCCTCTCTTATATGTCTGAGGGGTTGATCAAGGATATTCAATGACGCGATAGCCTCCAATTTTACGTCAAGCAAATCCAGATTTGATGATATAATTGGCACAGAGAAGTAATGGGTTTGTGAAACTATATCCCGAAAACGATCGACTGCCCAGTCGACTTCGGTGGCCCAAGTTTTAAGCTCTTCAAGTGGGATATCCAATACTGACGGGGTCAATAGTTTGGCACACTCTTCGACAATTGGCATTATCTCATCATATGGACAATTGTAACCTGAACCCAACAGTTTATCCGCCTCAGCGGTTAATTCTCTTGCATATTTAATCTTGTCGATCATATCTGCAACAATTTCGCTATTACGGCGACTTTGTTTCTCTTGCACATTGAATGTCCGGGAAAGAAGGCCTTCAATGACGTTAGGTGGTAGATCAGGGAGCTTCTCAATTTCTCCATAATACATCTCAAGATTGGCAAGCGTCGGCTCATCAAGTACCCCTAAACGGGTCTGGTATTCCAAAACATTGTTAGCAAGCTCCTTGGCAAGATGCAGTGCATCTAACACAATCCGGCCGATTGTTTCATCGTCTCCAGGAATAAGGGGGCGAGGCCTAAACCCCCACCAGGGATGAGATGAGTCGAAGTTGCCTATTATGGTGAATAAATTTCCCAGAACTTCAAGTTTAGCACGTCGATGTTCAATGTGGTCATAAGACCATTGGGCTGCTTCTACGAGAAAAAGAGATTGTACCGCACCTGCGTTGTTACCAACAACCTGTCGATATTTCTCCGCTCGCCAAAAAATTTCATGAATAGTAAGTCCCAACTCATTCCCAACCCGGCTTGCCATCAATTCAGCATATCGATTTAGCTTTTTCTTCTTTCGTCTAAGCACTGTGATTTTATCCTCCAATTGTTGAGGAGGGCGGAACTGTTCATTTAGGCGGTCTTGGAGGTCACTCAGCAGTTTCTTCTTTTGGGTCTTATGACTATGAAGTTCAAGACAAAAACTGCCAAGGTTGGCCTGATTCAATCTGTTTCGAACAACTTCAAGCGCTGCCAGCTTTTCCGATATAAAAAGGATCGTCTTCCCCTGACGTAACCCCGTGGCAATTATGTTGGTAATGGTTTGAGATTTGCCCGTTCCCGGGGGCCCATTGATGACCATATTCTTTCCAGATAGCACATCAATGATGGCACTGTGTTGGGAAGAATCCGCGTCATAAACCAACGGGAGGTCTGCATGGAAATGCTTATCAATCTCGTAATCTTCCGGGAATAAATCAGTGTTTCCTCCTGATCCCCCAGAAAAAACTTCATTAAGCAAAGGGTGTATGAGAAGCCCCGGCCACTTCTTTGGGTCAAGGTCATTCCAGATTGCATGTTTACCGAAAGAGAGAAAACCGAGCGTTAATTGATACTTAACCGTCCAACGTTTTTTGTTCTTAATGGCATGAGAAATTTTCTCGAAATATCCACCTAGCCCCTCTTCCTCATCGAATTCTGGGAACTGAAACATAAAATCCTGATTCAGTTTTTCCCGAAGAGTCAGATTCTCGCGAACATCTTCTCCAGAGTAAATGATTGAATACCGATAGGTCCCTGTATCTCGGTCGACAGCACCCTTTTCCAGGGCTGCAGGCACAGCGAGGAGCGGGGCAAGCATTGTTTTTTCTGAATCTTCCTGTTCGCAAAACTCAAGAAAACCGAATACCAAATACAACATGTTCGTTCCCGTCTCCTCGATGATCGTCCTTGCTTCCGAACTGATTCGACGACACAGCCTCTCCAACTCGGTCGGGTAATAGAGACTCTGTAATTTTGGTGTATGTTTACTTGTGGATGAACCAATAGACGAAGTACGGAATTCAGCATTAACATCTATGCCAAGAGATTGTGCATAGGATTTTGCATCTGGGCGTCTAAGGTCGAAGCTTAATGGCGGAGGTTCAGAAACATGCTTCAATAACAATGGCTTACCGTCGATAAGTCGATCGAATACCAGATTAAGATTTGGCTCGTCGTAGAATTGGATAGATCTCCTCTTCGGGTGTCGGTAGTTCAATAGACGATTTCGAGAAGAAAGATCTAATAGTCGAGTCCGTAATCGCTGCAAGGCCTGTTCAATAGATAGCTTTCCCTTGAAGAGATCGCTGACAATCTTATCGGCATTTTCGGCTTCGTAGACGTTATTTTGCTGGGAGTTGTCCATTTTTAGATCTCCTAGCTCAAAGGCAAACCTGAAAAGAGTATCGATGCCCCAAGGCAACTGACTTATAACCGATTAATATTTATAATCTCTAAGAAACGCAAACTATCTTATTACTATGGGGAAGGAAGTGCATTCCATATTTTTCCTTGCAAGAGCCGTCCATTATGTTTCTTTGCCCGTTTTGTGCCATCGGCCCCCCAGCCACCCCATTGCTTGAAAAAGAAGGCTGTCCCTTGGGCGTCGCATTGGTTCTTAACGTTCAGTACCCATTCTTGGCGCATAGGCCGGGCCTTCGGCCCGGACTCGCCGCCGACGATGACCCAGTGGATTCCGTTTAGGTTCAGTCTACCCAGGTCCTCCAGCAAAGGCTCTACTGAGGCAAAGCGGATGTAGGCTGGCACTCGGCGGAGGAAGTTAAGTCGAGGGAGGCCGTACTTCCGATCCTCCACCGTTACTCCTAACCAAGCATTTTGTGGTGGTGTATTGTACTGGAAGAAATCTGTCATTCTCTCTGCCCGCTTTGTCAGGACTTGGAATGTGTGTTGTGGAGCCCGGCGGATCATTTCAAAGACCTGTCGAATAAAGTCGACAGGAATTTCTTCGTGGAAGAGGTCACTCATGGAGTTGACGAAGTAGGTCGTTGGCTTCCTGCGTTTCAAAGGGTCCTCCAGACGATGGGGAAGCAGGGTAAGAGCAAATCCGTTCTCATAACCCTTCACACCCATCGCTTGAAGTCGCCGGGCCAATGTCTCGGCATAGCAGTGGGCGCAACCAGGGGAAACCTTACTGCACCCCACGGCAGGATTCCAGGTCTGCTCAGTCCATTCTATGGATGTCTGCGTGCTCATGGCTGTACCCTTACCAGAGTTTCTCCTTTTTCAAAATTAACGGTATTCACCGGACGCGCCCTTCTCGCATCCAGGTTGCGAGCTTTCCCTTCATTTACAAGCTCCCGTAAGGCCTTCTGAAAGTCCCCAGGGAACCACTCAGTCCCCTCCAGCATGTCGGCAAGCTCCCGAATGTCGAAACGTTTCGGTTCAGAAGAAAGGCGTGTCAGCCAGTAATCCTTGACTTCGACGAGGTCCGGGTCTGCTCTATCTTCGCCTACAGACTCATCGGCGGGAAATATCTCGAATTGTTTGCTTCTTTGTACCCGTTCATCCTGTTTTGCCAGGGCGCGGACCTTCTTCTGGACCAGTTCCAGCTTCTCGGATGCCTCCATGAACTCGACGATCCCTTTGGGATGGCGCGATAGATAGATGAGGTGATAAAGCGTGCGGTCCTTAGTGGGTTTGAGCACCTTAACACAGACTGAACGGGGTTGCCCGCCGCCAGTAGGAGAAACCCGCTTTAAATTTTTTCTATAGAGTGAAACAAGATAGGTCTCACGCTCCACAGGCGTCATTCCTTGAGTATCGGGAACGACACCGAAAATCCGCCGTATGTCGTCTTGAAAATCCGGCTGGGGAACAGTTCGCGAAAGGAAATCGTACATGAAGGTAATAAGGAACTCGGAATTGGGACGTCTGAGGAGTGGTTCGAGTGTCGGAATCTCCACTGCATTTTTCCAGCCTGTGTGATCGATAAAGAAAAAAACAAAGCTGTCGGCTTCGCACCAGGAAAGAATCTCGCCACGAAGTTCATGGAAAGAACCCTTTCGGGCTTGGGAATCGACGCCTTTCTTTTCCCTTGTCTCAAGATATTCTTTAAGTTTACAGTACGACCGATCGTTCTGCTCGACAAAAAGGGCACGAAACCGGACATCTTTGCCAATACGGTGCAATCCGTTTTGGCATTTCTCGATGATATTGAGGGAGATACCGATAGAGGTATCTTCAAAATTTGGTCCTTGTTCCTGCCATGGCCCAGCAAAGCAATCCACGTAGCAAATGGTAGGCTGATACTGCCCTACAATCATGAACAAGCGCTCAAGGTATGCCTCAAGCAACCGATGTTTAAAGTATGCCTGCTCCCGCCCTTTGTAGTGATCAAGATTATCCATATCATCTCCGTATCGTATTGTGTGTCACAATACATCCGGTAGCAATCGATTTCCAGGTGGCGGCTTGATCTTTTATAAGAAGCTTTATTGGACGGGGAGAGTATAAAACAGTGATAAAAAAGGTCAATAGGAAAAATGGAGGAGGATTTTTAACCATAAAAGTTTGCCTCCTAAATTTGTAATTCTTCCGCAAAGGCATAAGAAATTAATTTGCCGTTTAATGTTTCTTTGAACCCCTTCTCTTCGTGTGAAAAATCGGTGATTTTTTTGGAACTATATTCATTGAAAAATTCTTTCACCATCAACATTATTTTAAGTTCGCTGTCGGAAAACACAGAAAGCTCGGGTTTTTTTTCGGTAATAAATTTCTCGCCGACGATTTCATCAGTGAAAACCACCTCCTCAATATGGATTTGCCCATAATCGGCAAGAGTTGCAAAATAATGGGCAAACTTATCGGGAGCTGGTCCGAAAGGGACGCGGGCGTAACGGGCACCAGTTATGGAAACGGCATATTCTTTGAAATGTTTAAAGTCGGCATAGAAAAGAAGCTTGTTGAGTTTGGTTTTAAGGACTCCTTCTTTAGAAAAAAATAGGATGGCATTAAAGAGTTTATCTAAGTCGAGTTTTCTATATCCGCTATATTCATCGACCTCATAATTTCCGAATCGCTCTTCATAGATCCTTTCCAGTGTATAGGCGTCTTCCGCCTCGGCTTGAAGTTCTTTGATCAGATGCCTTCTTTTTTCATCGGAAAGGGCATTGGGGGTCCTATCAATCATTTTTTGCAGGTTTCCCGGGTCCATAATCAACCGTAAAATTTTTTCATGGGTTTCATCTTGAAGTGCCCCATTTTCATAACGGCTTAGGGTTGCGCCGCCCCAGCCCAAAAGGGTGTTCAGTTCTCGTTGGGTAAGGCCGTAACGCTTTCGAAAGGTTTTGATCTCTTCCGGTTGTATCATGCCATGTCGACGGCGGTATTCTCTAAAAGCTTCGTCAAGGGGGTCCTGGTCGGATTCCGGATTTTCAAATTTCTCTCCACAACTCGAACACTTTAAATATTCCACGTCAATTTCAATAGGCTCCGCTTGAACTTTAATGGATTCTTTGGTACGAATTAATTCTACATCCGTCTCTTTTTCGCAGGCAGGGCAAATATCTTTCATGATTCTTCCTTCCTTTCATTGGGTTGAAAGGGAAAACATAGTGGAAAGGTTGCAGGATGAAATGAAATACATTTGGCGATCTTATTTCCACTCACTTGGGCTACCTTGAGTTTAATGTAAATTTCTTTTCCGCCGATTTGTTTCCCGAAGACCCAAATCTCTCCGGACCGATCTATATCCTTTTTGGGACCTTCGCAATAATCCATAACAGATAAGGTCATAATTATTTCTTTGAAATTCTTTTTAGTCAGTCCAAGGTCGGCAAGGGTCTTTAAACTTTCTTCTCGGGGAATCAGATAAATTCCCCTTTTGCTGGAGGCAAACTTTTTGAATTCTTTTAAGAAGGTCCTGATTTTGATCTTCTGCAGTTCGTCCAAAACACTACCCCAATATGTAATAATTTTATATTATAAGATTAAAAAGTCAACAAAAATTATCATATGATATTTTATTGGTCAAGAATAGATCTTTGAAAACGGCCGACCTTTAGGAATTTCCTACTTCTAAAGCCTTCCCTTTATGATTACCCCTAATCCTAAGCCCAACCGCAAATAAAGCAAAATACAAAAAATGATGACAAAACTACTTATTACCAGCCAGTCAATCCTTTTCATCTCCGGTTCATAATAAAAGGTTCGTTTGGCGTTGGGATCAAAACCTCTGGATTCCAGGGCCATGGCCAGGGTGTTGGTCTGGTGGATGGCATAAATAAATAGGGGCACGGCCTGGGGGATGAATTTACCCAGGCGTTTGAAGATATTCCCGGATTCCAGG
>Ga0233425_10010438_pt1 | contig 11305 bp, 11 predicted proteins | sample Watercolumn_Towu_2_FD_181712 | JGI IMG/M metagenome (GOLD analysis project Ga0233425, IMG submission 181712) | Freshwater microbial communities from Lake Towuti, South Sulawesi, Indonesia - Watercolumn_Towuti2014_140_MG | ecosystem: Environmental > Aquatic > Freshwater > Lake | place...
GGGCCATTTCCAACTGCGTCATGCGGACCGGCTCGCCGGCGACGGTCACCTCGAAGGTCTCGAAGTTGATCTTCGCCGCGGCGAACTCGTAGGTCGTCACGCCGCTGGGCCGCCGCGACTGCCGCCGGGCCCGCCGGCTCTGGTAGGTCAGCAGGTTCTTCACGCGGCTGAGGAACTCGTCGAGGTCGAAGGGCTTCGCCATGTATTGCGTGGCGCCCACGTCGAACCCGCGGGCCCGGTCCTCGGCCAGCGTGCGGGCCGAGAGGATCATCACCGGCAAATCCCAGTCGATGGCCCGGATCGCCTCGCAGACGGCGTAGCCGCTCATGCCCGGCAGCATCAGGTCGAGAATCACCAGGTCGATCGCCTCGGGATCCTCCTCGATCAGCTTCATCGCCGCATGCCCGTCGCCGACCGTCGTCACCCGATACCCCTCGGCGCACAGATTGTACTTGATCCCCGTAGCCAGGTGGGCCTCGTCTTCCACGACCAGGATGTGTTCGGAGGGGGGCATGGTTATGAGCCAATCTAATGCCGCTCGAGCGTATCCGCGACGCGGCGAGACTGATCGGTGACGCACATTCTACGTCAACCGTGCGCGGTCGTTCAATCCCGAGTATTCCCCTGATATGCCCAGAATCAAGGGCGTCTACACCGACCGTCGATCCGCATGTGCGGGCACCGGCAGCAGGTCGCAAGTCGCAACGTAGCAATACCTTACGAGACAGCAGTTGCGCGCTTGTCGGGCCGTGCGTTGGTGCCCTGCAAGCGATCGACACACATCGGCGTACCTCGGAGGAGTTGCCAAGATCGTTGGGGATTCTCCCACCAAATTGTTGACACGCGCGGAATTGTTGCTAGACTATATTCTTATATTGGCTGGATACCTTCTCCCGTGTTGCTTGCCCGTAATGTGAGGCAGCGCTCAGACGTTCAGCTTCTGGCTCGCCGCAGGGTCGGCGTGCCCTTCTTTGGCTGAGTGGTTCTCTGTTGGCCCGCGCAAGGTTCGGACGCGCTCCGCGAGCCAGGTCGGTGCATCGGTGTCCTCGAACTCGACTTGGGAGGTGTCGTATGAATTGCTCGTTTGCTTTGCGTGTGCTGCTCTTCTTGGCGTTGGCAACCCTGTGTGCGCCCGCGCTGTCGGACGACTTGTTCCCCCCGGCTTGGCGCGGGGAGCCAGGCACGACGGTCCAACAGTGGCTGTTCTCCACGAATCCGCCGATTCCATCGGGCCATGTTCCCGCCGATGGCTTGAAGAACAACCCCTACGGGAATCCTTTCTACGAAGTTGTCGGGTGGCATGCCTACTATGGCGTTTACCCCGATACATGGTTTGGCAGGTCTGGGATCTTGGGGGTGACTGCCTCTGATCCGATGTATGTTACTATCCCCAACACACCTGCTGATCCAGACCGTCACAAGGACGTGTTGGTCCAGTTGACTTGGCAGAGTAGCTGGGGTAAGAAGCCTACTGTAACCGCGACGAATCCGGCGGGAGTGGTTACTGACGGTTCGACTGTGGTGTTGGACGCTAATTGGAGCCATAGCACCTACTCGGTGTACTATCCCGAGAATCCCGACTCTGAGGTAATCAAGATTGGCAATAGTGCCGGCACCATCTATTTGGATCAGATGGTGTTTGACACCCGTTGCGTTCCCGAGCCGTCGATCTTGGCGATGCTCGGCATCGGCGCCATCGGACTGTTGGGCTACCGTTGGCGGCGGCGACGTGCAGTAGCGCGCTGACCGCGCCGGGCACCTCAAAGGTCTCGAAGTTGATCTTCGCCTGGGCGAACTCGCAGGTCGTCACCCGATACCCCTCGGCGCACAGATTGTACTTGATCCCCGTTGCCAGGTGGGCTTCGTCTTCGACGACCAGGATGTGTTCGGAGGGGGGCATGGGCGGCTACTCGGACTCTACGATTCGCAATTCATAATACACTTCGTTGTCCTGTTTGCGTAGGACGTAGATGAAGTCGGCCGGATTCGCCAGCACGGCCGTGTCTCCGATGTCGGCGCCGGGCTCCTGCGGATTCCAGAGCATTCCGCCGAAGGAAATCCATCGCGGGAGCGTGGGGAAACTCAAGACAACTCCGTTCCAAGGTCCGCCTTTGAATGTGACTTTCATGGTTGTTTCTTTCTGCCTCCCGTTATAGCCTTCTGCATCGTCCCGAAAAGCACGAACGGGAAGGCGAACGATCCCAACGCTCCAATCGGAATTACGATATCAGGGTGGATCATCCATCCGGAGATTGCCTGTATCAATACGCCTGCAATCACGCAAACGACCGCCAAGACTGCACCGGTCGCCGCTTTGACCGAAACTGGGGCTGGCTCTCTGTTCCTACCGTGGTACAGCAAGGCTCCGGTCTGTGTTCCGACAATCGCACCAACCACGAGTGCAAGGCTCGGCTCACCGACGCGGAAGCCAATCACCACACCTGCTCCAATCGACAGGACAGCAATCTGCGCGAGTCCTGCAAAGACCAAGTCCTTTGGACGCATGACACTTGTCCTTCTTTGTTTCGGGGAGAGCGTCATTCGGAGTTGCCACTACCGCTTTCCCCTTTCCCCGTTTTCCCTACATCAACCGTCGCCCCGCCGCAGCGGTTCGTGAAAAGCGGCGAAGGATCGCCGCACTCCAAATCATTGCGCCGCCCTGCCCGGTAATATGACCTCGAAAACGCTGCCCGGGCCGCCGGGGCGGTCGTGGACGTGGATGCTGCCGCCGAGGCGGCGGACCAACATGCGGACGATGTAGAGTCCTAGCCCCGTGCCGGGCTTCTCGCGTTCCAGTTCGTGCCCCACGCGGACGAAGCGGCCGAAGATCTTCCGCCGCAGGCCCGCGGGAATGCCGCGGCCGTTGTCGCTAATCCGCACCGTGAGCTTGCCGTCGTCCTGCGGACGCAGGGAGACCTCGACGTGCGGCTGCTGGCCCGCGTATTTCACCGCGTTGTCGATCAGGTTGCGGAACAGGACGTCGAGGTCGATCCGCCTGGCCCGCACGGTGCAGGGCGTCACGTCGAACTCGACGGTGGCCGGCGGCACGCGGTAGATCAGGCACACGGCCGCCCCGCACTCGCACAGCAGCCCGGCCAGCTCCACGTCCTCCTCGTCCCGCTCGTGCGCGCCGCTCTCGATCCGCGCGGCGTCGAGCAACTGGTTGATCAACCGGTCGAGCCGCTCCAGGTCGTCGAGCATCGAGCGGTAGAAGTCGGTCTGCTGCGCCTGGTCGACCGGGTGGCGGGCGAGCGTCTGCAAATAGAGCTTCATCGACGCGATGGGCGATTTCAACTCGTGCGTCACACTGTCGATGAAGTTCGACTGCCGCCGCGTCAGGTTGATGGCCTTGATCGACAAGACCAGGTAGGCGATCACCCCGGCGAGCACCAGCAGGATGAACGTGGTGCCGATCGACAGCAGCACCCAATAGAGCGCCGCGTAGCGGTCGTCGGCCAGCGCCCCGAAGACCGACAGCAGCACCCAGCCCACGCTGAGCACGACCAGCAGCACGATCATCACGATGCCCAGCGTGATGGGCAGCTTCAGCGAGCGGCGTGCAGACATGGTCGTCCCAGTCGTCGAAACGCTCGAATCCCGCATTCCCTCGCCGCTACACCCCGGCCCGATACTTGTCCCAATACTCCGGCATCAATTCCTTGACCTTGGCCTCCAATTCTTCGTCGCTGATCGAGGTCAGGCGTTTGTGCTGTTCGTATTGGTCGTTGACCCAGCGGGCGACCTTGTGGACCTTGATCTTGCTGATCCGCTGGTCGCCCTTCAGGCCGAAGAACTCGTTGATCCACAAGGCCACGCCGTCGGCGCCGGTCTTGTCGGTCAGGGCGACGCGCGGCGGGCGGTTCAAGAGCGCGGCCGTGTCGAAGATGTTGTAGATCCGCTCGTCCTGCCGCAGGCCGCCCGCGTGAATGCCGGCGCTGGTGGTGTTGAACTTCCGGCCGACCAGCGGGTAGTTCTCGGAGATAGGCAGCCCGATGGAACGCATGTAGTCGGCCAGTTCGGTGATGACGGCCGGCTGCATGCCGCAGAGCTGCCCCTTGATGGCGATGTACTCGATGACCGCGCCCTCGAGCGGCGGATTGCCCGTCCGCTCGCCGAAGCCGAACAGTGTGCTGTTCAACGCGTCGCAGCCGTAGAGCCAGGCGGTCGTGCCGTTGATGTGCACCTTGTGGAAGTCGTTGTGGCCGTGCCATTCCAGGCGGTCGCTGGGCACGCCCACCTCGCGGTTGAGCAAGTAGATCAACTTCGGGATGCTCCGCGGCAGCGCGGCGCCGGGGTAGCTCAGGCCGAAGCCCATCGTGTCGCACAGCCGGATTTTGACCGACAGTTCCGGCGGAACCTGCTCGCTCATCCGCATCAACCGGGCGACGAACGGCAGGACGAAGCCGCGGATGTCGGCCCGCGTCACGTCCTCGAGGTGGCACCGCGGACGCACGCCGGCCTCGAAGGCCGCGGCCACGATGTCGCAGTAGGCGTCGATGCACTGCTGCCGGCTCTTGTACTTCAGCTTGTTGAAGATGTGGTAGTCGGAGGAGCTGGTCAACACGCCGGTTTCCTTCAAGCCGGCCTCGCGGACCAGGCGGAAGTCGCCCTTGTCGGCGCGGATCCAGCCGGTGCATTCGGGATAGCGGTGCCCCAGCTCGCGGCAGCGGTCGAGCGTCTTGCGGTCGTTGGCCGTGTAGAGGAAGAACTCGGTCTGGCGGATCACGCCCTGCGGCCCGCCAAGCTTCGAGAGCAGGTCGTAGATGTGGACCATCTGCTCGATGGTGTACGGCGGGCGGGCCTGCTGGCCGTCGCGGAACGTGGTGTCGGTAATGAAGATGTCCCGCGTCTGCAAGGCCCGCGGGTCGAACTCCACCGGACGGCCGTCGATCTGCTCGACGACCGGGCCGTCGAACTGGATCCGCGGCGGCAGGCTATACTCGAACGTCTCTTCCAACAGGTTCGGCTCGGTCGCGTCGACCAAGGGGAACTGGTGATCGCTACTCATGGTGGTACGCTCCTTCGCAATGGACAACACACGGTCAACGATTTCAGATTTATGATTTATGATTTATGATTGAAGCTGGTCACTCGCCGACTGCCGTCAATCTGCAATCATAAATCTGAAATCATAAATCCTATACGGCTACCCCCTGCTCTTTGCACGTCTTGGTGATGAACTCGACGGCGTCGCCGACGGTTTGGACCGACAGCGCGGCGTCTTCGTCCATCTCGATGCCGAACTCCTCCTCGAACATGGCGACCAGCTCGATCGACTGCACGCTCTCGGCGCCCAGGTCGGAGGTGAAGGCGTGCGGCGGCTTGATTTCGGCCGGATCGAGACGCAGCACGCGGGAAGTCACGGAAATCACGCGGTCTTGGACGGATGGCATGGGGTCGTCTCCTATGGTGGAAGGTGGATTCGAGGGTGAAGGGTTCAGTAGTCAGGGTTCAGGACTCTCGTGTTGAATCGAGACTCATGGATTGCGTTAGATGACACTGGCCTCACGTTGGGGCGACAGTACAACTGCCACCCCAACTGCTTTCGTGTTGTGTTCAAGTCCTGAACCCTGAACCCCGAACCCTGTTTCCTACTTCTGTGCTGCCGCCAGTTCGCGGCGGCCTTTCTTGACGGCTTCGTTCCGCTCGGGTGCGGTCATGTTAAAGATTTCGTTCCACAGGGCCTCGTCGGCCGCGGTCCAGGTGCGTCCGCGGCGGCTCATGGCCATTTTAGCAGTTGCGAACAGTTTTTGCTTGCCGAATCCCTTGGTAACCACGCCTTCAATGAACCACGCGAAAGAGGGGATGAACTTGGGCAGCGGCTTGCCCGTGGCGGCGATCAGGGCCATCGCTCCGACGCAGGCCCCGGTGTTGAACAGCGTGCCGATCGAGGTCTTCGTGTGGTCGCCGATCAACGCGCCGACCTTGGTCGAGCCGGTGTCGATGCCGCCGTGGCCGTCCAACGAGACCGAGACCGTGCTGTAGTCGTTCTTCAGGTCGCTGTTGGTCGTCAGCGCTCCGAGGTTCACCCACTCGCCCACATAGGCGTGGCCGAGGAAGCCGTCGTGGTATTTGTTCGAGTAGCCGTGGATGATCGACTCCTCGACCTCGCCGCCGACGCGGCACATCGGGCCGATCGAGTTCCCCTCGCGGCACTTGGCCCCCAGCAGGATCGACTTGCGGCCGATGTAGCACGGTCCTTCGATGCGCGTGAAGGGGTGGATCTCGGCCCCTTCGTCGATGTAGATCGGCCCGTGCTCGGCGTCGAGCACGACCATCGGATGGATCTTGACTTCCGGCGCGATATACACGTCGTTGTGTCCGCCGCGGAGGGCGGCCGGCTGCTCGACCATCCCCTCGATGCCCGTGCGCCCGGCGGCCGCGAAGTCGGCCGTCAACTGGGCCGGGTTGGCCAGCACCAGATCCCAGGTGTAGTTCCACGCCGGCGCCTGCGAATCGGACCGGTGCAGCTTGGCCTTGGCCGAATCCAACAGGGCGTCGATCGACGAGGCATCGAGCTGCGCCAGATCGGCCTGCGCGATCCGGGCCACCAGCACCTCGCCGTCGGCATCGCAGGCGACCGTGCTCGGGCCGGTCGGGTCAAAGGGGAATCCGGCGGCCTTCACGCGGGCGGCCACGATCAACAGGTCGTCGCCCGCGAGTTGCCCGGCGTCGTTCACCGGCCGTTGCGTCGCCGCGCGATACGTCTCGGCCAGATACGCCGGCACGAAGCAGGCCACCTCGGCCGGCTTGAGCTTCGCCACAAGTTGCTCGGCCAGCGTATACATGCCGCAGCGCAGCTCCCAGATTGGCCGGCTCAACGCCAGTGGGTAGAAGTTGATCCGTTTGCCGCTCGGGCGGTCGACGAGTATCAGTCGCATGGAGTTGTCCTTACGGCGCGTTGGGCATCTTGGCCTGGATCCACTCGTAGTAGTCGAGCATCTTCAATTCGCTGGCCGCCTCGCGTTCGAGGATGGCCATCGTGTCGCGGTGCAGTTGCAGGGCGCTGGCCGTGTTCATGCTGGTCACCGGCCCTTCGATGGCCCCGGCCACGGCCGCCGCCTTGTTCTTCTTGTTCGCCAGGAGGATGATCTTGCGCGCCTCGAGGATCGTGCCCACGCCCATCGTGATCGCGTAGACCGGCACCTGCTCGGGCGTGTCGAAGAAGCGGGCGTTGTCGTCGATGGTCTGCTTGGCCAGGGTCTTGATCCGCGTCCGCGAGCCGAGCGAGCTGGAGGGCTCGTTGAAGGCGATGTGCCCGTCGGTGCCGATCCCCAGCACCTGCAGGTCGACCCCGCCGCAGTCGACGATCCGCTGCTCGTACCACTGGCAGAAGGCGGCGTAGTTGTCCGTCGTGCCCGAGGGGATGTAGACGTTCTGCTTCGGCACGTTGATGTGCTGGAACAGGTTCTCGTGCATGAAGTAGTGGTAGCTTTGCGGATGATGCCGCGTGAGGCCCACGTATTCGTCGAGATTGAAGGTGGTGACCTGCGAGAAGTCGAGCCCCTCGTCGCGGTGCATGCGGACCAACTCGCGGTAGAGTCCCAGCGGCGTGGAACCGGTGGCCAGTCCCAGCACGGCGTTGGGCTTGGCATTCAACGTCCGCGCGACCACCCGGGCCGCGGCCAGACTCATCTCTTCGTAGCTTTCCTTGACGATCACTTCCATGATGTGACCCCTACTGGGCAAATGGTGGGATGACGGGGAATAAAACGGCGGGGCAATAGAGAACTACTTGCTTGGATGGAACCCTCGAATTTCACGTTTGTTTGGCCGCCTGTCAAGGCGGGGCGGCCGAGCGGAAAGCGGCGCCGATGATCGTGTGAGTCCATACGCACTTCTATATTGGGGGGGGCGGTTCTTCGGGCGTGTTCTCCGTCCTTGGCCCGCTATGGGAGACGTCCCGTGATTCGGCAAGTAAGCTGGCCAATGCGTTCCTTCAAACGCGGCCTTCCGTTGTTCGGCTTACTGCTGGCGGCCATTGCGGTTTCGGCGGCCGGCTGTGGGAACAACGAGACGGCGGGTGAACTGGCCACAAGTTCGTCGGAAAGATCGCCGCAGGAAGCCCAGACGCAGGAGGTTGCCACATGCCAGCCGGCAGCGGCCGCCGATGAAGTCGTGGACCTGGATTGGTTCAGCGTGGATGACCTGCCGGGCGAAGATACGCAAAAGCGCGTGGAGATCAACGTCGCTCCGCCCGTCGAAGACCGCAGTGGCGGCGCGGGCAAAGGAAGGGGTGCTCCACCTCGCAAGGCGGGATTCCTTTTTGGCACCCGCGGCGGCGGTAGCCGCTACAGCGGCACAAAGCAGAGCGAACGGACCCTGGCCGCCGCGCTGGACTGGCTTGCCCGGCACCAAGCGGCCGACGGAAGTTGGAGTCTCGAGGGCTACGTCAAGCAGTGTCGGGACGAAACGTGTTCGGTTGCCCGACCGCCCGGGCAATACGCGGGCGACGTAGCCGGTACTGCGCTGGCCTTGCTGCCGTTCTTGCGTAACGGAATCACGCATCGACGAAAGAGCGATTTTCGGTCGAATGTGCAGAACGGCCTGGCGTGGTTGTTGAAGCAACAGAAGCCCGATGGCAATCTACGTGGCGGCCGTGACATGTATGCCCACGCGTTGGCTACCGACGCGTTGGCGGAAGTCTTCCTGCAGACCAACGACAAAAAGCTTGCCCTCCCTCTACAGAAGGCAATCGACTTCATCGAGGGGGCGCAAAACAAAGACGACGGCGGCTGGGGCCTCGCACCGGGCAAACCGGGCGATACGTTCGTTTCGGCTTGGCAAGTCGACGCGATGCAGCTCGCGCGCATCTTCACCGATCGAGAGGTCGCTCCTGAGTGCCTCGACGGCGCGGAGAAGTTCCTCAAAGTGGTGACGGCGGGTGATCGCGGCGACCGCTTCAGGCAGTATCCCGGAGGGCCCGCGGGATCGCCGGCCGTGACCGCCGCGGGCCTGCTCTGCCGGCAATACTTCGTCGCCCGGCGAAACGACCCACAGTTGATTGCCGGCGTGGAATCGCTGATGAGCAACCTGCCCACTACCGCCAAGAACGGTCAGCAGGATGTTTACTACTGGTACTTCGGTTCGCGCGTGCTGCACAACATGCGCGGTCCCGATTGGGACACATGGAACCGCAATGTCCGGTGCGTCTTGATGGAGACGCAGGTCAAAGAAGGCTGCGCGGAGGGAAGTTGGAATCCCGAAGCCCACGAGAAGAGCCCACCGCAGGCGCCGGCCGGACGGCTCGCAGCTACCAGCCTCTCGGCGTTGTGTCTGCCTGCGCACTTCCCGGGGATGCCCCTTTTTCAAGTCGACCGTTCCGGAAGATCGGCGGATAGTCCGCCGTAAGATACTCTTCATCGCACCGCGCGTTTGCTCTCTCGCGTCCGGCCCGCTGGCATCGGGAGTCGTCGCCGATTACACTGATGGAATCGCGGCGGGGGAAGTGTCCGTACACAGAGAGCATTCAGGAGCCTTGTATGAACTGGTTGCGATGGCCGCGTATCGTCTTCTTGGCCACGATGAGCTGTGCCCTACTGCCGCGGTGTGTTCTTGCGGCCGATGCCGACTCGTGGCAGGAGATATTCAACGGCAAAGACCTTGCCGGTTGGGTCGTCGAGGGGAGCAAGGACTACAAGGACGGCGAGGAGCAGAAGCCCGTCTGGACGGTGAAGGACGGGATGATCGCCTGCGCGGGCAAGGGTTTTGGGTTCCTGCGGTACGACAAGGAGTACAAGGACTTCGTCTTTAGCGTCGAGTACCGGATGTCGAAGGGGTGCAACAGCGGCATCGGCATCCGCACGGTGAAGTTCACCGGCCCGGCCAAGACGCGACCGTCCTACGCCTCCTACGAAATCCAGATTCTCGACGACGCCGGCAAGCCGCCCGCCAAGGGCTCCAGCGGCTCGCTCTACCGCTACGTGGCGGCCAAGGTGAACGCCACCAAGCCCGCGCCCGACTGGAACACGATGGAGATCGAGTGCCGCGGGCCGAAGATCCGCATCACGCTCAACGGCCAGGTGATCCAGGACGTCGACCAGAGCACGATCGACGAGATCAAGAACAAGCCGCTCTCCGGCTACCTCTGCCTGCAGAACCACGGCAAGTTCATCGAGTTCAGGAAGCTGCGCGTGAAGGCATTGTAGGGTGCGTGAAACGTACCGCATGAGGCCTCGAGCTGCGGTCGGTGCGTTTCACGCACCCTCCTGCAGATTGGTGCGTTTCACGCACGCCAAAATGGCCGACGGTCAATCGAGGAATACCGTTAGCGGCCGCACGCGGAGGTACAACGCTTTCTCGCCGTACGATCCGACGTAGGTCAGCGTGGCGCGGCTGGTCCGCCACAAGGCGCCACGGCAGGACCATGCATGGATTGCCGTGCCGAAGGGATCGATCGGCAACGGCTCCCGCAGCGCGCCGCCGGCAGCGCGGAACGTCCCTTGGTCGGGCGTGTGGATCGTGGGCACCAGTTCGTCGACGCGTGCGGCGACGCCCGCGATCTCGACCAAATGCACCTGCCACGCCCAGGAGTCTGCAGGCGCATCTTGCCGCCGCGCGAAGGCGGCCACCAACGGCCGGCCGTTGCGGACCGCCAGCAGCAGTTGCCGGTCCAACTCGCCGCAACTCATGTTCGACTCGAAACGTGCCGCGGGAAACCGCTTGGCGAGAATCCGCCCGACGCGCGCCGCCGCTTTGCCGGCCGACGGACTGTCGGGATCACGGCGGATGAACTCCACGCACTGCGGGATGCCGATCCGCCGCCTGTGGCGCAATCCGCCCGATCCGGGCGGTGCCTCGAGTCGGTTCGACCACAGCGGGTTACTGGGATGCGAAATCATGCCACTTCCTCCTGTTGGCGCCTGCTCGCCGCCGCCGACATTGAACCCTCTGTTCTAGCCCTCGTTCTTCGCTACTCAATTATACGGACGTGCGTGTTCGCCGACGGCGAGCTTTGCGTTAGCGTTTCGTTTGCAGTTGCAGCCGCCGCAAACGCCCGAGGGCGTGACGATTGAGCGCGATGTCGTTCTCGCTGGGCTGGCAGTTGTACTGCCACTCCGCAAGCGCGCAACGCATCCAGGAGTGGCAGTACCACCGCCACCCCAGCGCACGCCATGTCCCCGGGCCGACGCCCGGGGCTCGCCAGCAGGTGCTTGCCGACGACTGCCCGGCGTGGTAGCCTCAAGGTGGTCTTTGCCAAGGAGCTGCCCATGTCTGCATTCGCTGCACCGCTGCTCGTGCTGCTACTGGCGGCGGATGTTTCGGACTTGAAACGCGACGAGGTGGTGCTCTTCTATCCGGGCTT
>Ga0233425_10010439_pt1 | contig 11305 bp, 11 predicted proteins | sample Watercolumn_Towu_2_FD_181712 | JGI IMG/M metagenome (GOLD analysis project Ga0233425, IMG submission 181712) | Freshwater microbial communities from Lake Towuti, South Sulawesi, Indonesia - Watercolumn_Towuti2014_140_MG | ecosystem: Environmental > Aquatic > Freshwater > Lake | place...
CAATCTCAAACACTTCTTTCAGCGTCTCTATCTCGACTTGAATGGCTACCGCTTGTTCAGCATCCGACCACCATATGTGGCTTAATCACGGCGATTCCCAATGAACCAAGAATTTTGTTGATGTGAAATGATCCGCTGCGTAATGATGTGCATATTGGTGGTGATGAAGAAAAGCCAGTTATGGTAATACTTTCGTGAATGATAAAGTAGGACACAGCGCTGCTGTGTCCTACGATGATTATGAAACCTTGAGAAATTCTTTTATGGCTTCTTCAGCCTTCACTTCATCCATCTCCTCCAGCGGCGGCTTGACCGACCAGCGCGGAAGGTCAAACAATCGTGGCAGGAGAGCTTTGAGGACGATGGGGAAGGGCGTGTATTTGTCGAGGATGTGACGTTGCTCTGTGACCCGCGCCTGTGCTTCGGTTGGGTCTTTGCCCTGCTGGTACAGATCCCAGACTTCGCGCAATCCATCGGAGATTAAATTTGCAGGCGCTGTGATGGCTCCCTGTGCGCCATTTTTGAGCGCGTGATGCAGGTATGAATCCGTGCCGTTGAGGACGAGCAGGTCTTTTCCGAAGCGTTTACCAAGATCAACCGCGAATGTTTCGTCGTGAGAAGAATCTTTGATGCCTGCAAATTGTGTGGGGAAGGCGTCTTTCAGGCGAGCGAGCAAATCCAGCGAGAAGCCAACGCCCGTCATGCCAGGGATGTGATAGCCGAGCAGGTATTTGTCTTTTGGCACGGCTTTGGTAATCAACTCGCTGAACCATTTGAACAAACCTTCGTCAGTCACCTTGCGGAAGTAATACGGCGGCAGAACCACCACGCCATCGTAGCCGATGTCGAAGGCGAGTTTGGTCAGGTCGATGGTTTCGGAGAGGCTGGGAGTCCCCGTCCCTGCCAGCAGGCGAAAGCCGGGGAGTTGCTGGCGGTAAACACGCACCGAACGCAGCAGGGCTTCGCGTTCCTTCGGCGAGAAAGACGGACCTTCGCCAGTCGTGCCGAAGAGCAGGACTCCGTGACAGCCTCGGGCGGCGAGAAGCCTCAAGAAAACAGGAACAGTTTCGAGGTCGAGAGTCGAATCAGCTTTGCCCCCTGTCGGGGGTGCTTCGCGAAGAGGGGTAACAGCCGCAGCGTAGATTCCAGCCAGTGGATGCAGGTCAGACATATTTTTTATCCTTCTTCTTCACAAACTTACGCGCGGCTTCGTGCGGCGGTTGAAGCGGTTTGCCCTGTTCCTCTGCCAGGTAATGCTGGTGGTCGAGCACCCACATATACATGTCGCCTTCGGTCTTGTCGGGGAAGTCTTTGAGAATGTCGCTCTTGCGGATGATTTCGACAATGGGCAGGTAGACCTTGTCGTACCAATGCGCCACTGCTTCCTGCTCCGAAATATCACGACGGTAGTCGAGACCCATAAAATAGTGATGCACGGCGATGTGTTCCAACATACGTTCGAAGCCGTCGGGGATGGTGAGCTTGATGTCCGCTTCGGGACGGATGTCATCCAGCCCGGTGCGTTCGAGGAAGTGGACTTTTGCGCCGAGAATTTCAAGGTCTTCGGGTTTGATATCCGGGCTGATGCTGATGCGGGTGGCGCATTCGCGGATTTCGGCTTCGATGAATTCCTGTCCCTGCTCGCGGGCGACAGAAACGCGGTGGTGCCCATCCACCACGAAATAGACTTCGCCCACTTTGTAAAGCACGACAGGTGGCAGGTGGATGTCTTCGTAGAAGGCACGGTCCACCTTTTGCCAGCGGCTGGAGAGTTGGTCTTCTTTTGGAAGGAAGGCGCGGTCGAATTCGTGATAGCGGTTGAGGCTGCCCGCAATCTGCTCCACGCGGACGGTTTTTACGCCGCGATACACGGGACCGCCGATGTGGAGTTTTTCCTTCACGTCGTCGTAAGACAGGAGTTTGGTGGGCTGTCCCGAGAGGACGGACAGGATCTGGTTGACAAAGGCTTTGAAGCGTGCGCGGCTAAAATCGGCGCGCACGCGGGAGTTGAGTACTTCCGACATATTAATGTCTCGCTTCGATAATTTTATAAGGATAGACGTTCATGATTTTTGTGATGCCAAGCGCGGTTTCGGGGGAGGCAAGGTTGCGCCGGTAGAAGTGGGTATGTCCATGAAAATGGTAGCGCGGCTGGGCAACACGGAGAAGCCAGTTGAGCGCCTTCAACCCATTGTGAGCGGGGTCTGTGTCGTCATGGATTCCGAAGGGCGGCGAGTGACTGACAAGAATATCGAGGGCGCGCCCGTATTGCAGGCGGTTGAGCGCCAGGCGGGGGAGCAGGGCAACCGCTCTCAGGTATGCTTCCCTTTGGGTATATTGATTCACCCCGTCGGGTCGGTAGCGGATGGAGCCGCCAAGCCCGCCGATGAGAAATTTTTTGTAGCGTTCGACCTTTATGTCCAGGTTGACACAGCCTTCCGCTTCTAACTGCGCGGCGCGGGGATCATGATTGCCCGGCACGTAGTACAATCTAACATTCAACATCGTCAGCAAATATTCCAGGTAGGCATAGGGCAGGTCGCCGCATCCGAGGATGAGTTCCACGTCCTGAAAGTGTCCGTTTGCGGCAAGCGCGTAAACGCGCTCCAAAGCCTGGTCGCTGATCGCTAGAATTTTCACAGTCCCTGCATTTTGCCGTAGAATTTGGTTCCCTGCAAGGCAGAATTCTCAAAACTGCAATTGTCTGGTATTTGCAATTCCCACCACTGCACACTATAATTCAATGAAATCGCCTTACGCCGCAGGAGTCTGCTCTGGAAACTAGAAACATCACCTCTCCAATCGGCTTTGAACCGGAGGATCGTTCCGGTCCGCGCCAACAACTTCAGTCTGGCATCACGCTGGTTAACCGTTACAGCATTCAGGATGTAATCGGGGTGGGCGGCATGGGGTCTGTTTATCGCGCGCGCGACCTGCACTTTCCGAATGTGGTCAAACTGGTGGCAGTGAAGGAAATGATCAACACTGCCCCGGACCTGTTGATACGGCAGACGATCGTCCAGAACTTCGAGCGTGAAGCGAACATGCTTGCCACGCTCAACCATCCCTCCATCCCCCGCATTTACGATTATTTCACCCAGGATGACCGTTCCTACCTTGTATTGGAATTCATCCACGGCAAGGACCTCGAAGCGGTGATCTCAGACACCAACGGCTTCCTCCCCGAAGACCAGGTCATCAGTTGGGCGATTCAGTTGTGCGACGTGCTTTCCTACCTGCACTCCCACAAACCGGACCCGGTCATCTTCCGCGATATGAAGCCGTCGAATGTGATGATCAACCACAGCGGCGATGTGGTTCTGGTGGACTTCGGGATCGCCAAACCCTTCCAAAGCGGGCAGAAGGGGACGATGATCGGCACCGAGGGATATTCCCCGCCCGAGCAGTATCGCGGCGAGGCGGGTCCCCTGGCAGACATCTACTCGCTCGGCGCGACCCTGCACCACGCCATCACACGGCGCGACCCACGCCTCGAACCTCCCTTCTCGTTTGCCGAGCGCCCTGTACGCCGCATCAACACGAATGTGTCCAACGAGTTCGAAGCGGTAATCAACGTCGCCCTGCAATATAATCCCTCCGACCGCTTCCCCAACACCGATGCGATGAAGGAAGCGTTGATGAATGTGGCGCGCAAGACCGGGACGCTTTCCAAAATTGCATCCGCCCTTCCAGCCGCCACAAGCGGGTCGGGCATCAAACCCCTCTGGTCCTTCAAGTGCGAGGATGAAATTCGCGGCACGCCCGCCCTGCACCAGGGGACGCTGCTGGTGGGGTGTTACGATAACAACCTTTACGCCCTGAACGCGGCAGACGGGCAATTCCAGTGGAAATATGCCACCGAAGGTGGGATTGTCTCACGCCCGCTGGTGTACGATAATAATGTCATCTTTGGCTCCGAGGATAAACGCCTGCATGTGGTGGGACTGCGCGCAGGCAAAGTGGTGTGGACCTACTACACCGAAGGAAAAATCTACTCCTCGCCGCGCATTGCCGATGGCCACATTTTCTTCGGCTCCGAAGACCAGGACCTCCACGCGGTCAACGTCAACAGCGGACGCGCCATCTGGAAGTACTCGACAGACGCCCCCATTTATTCCACGCCGGTGATCGCCAACGAAATGATCTTCTTCGGCAACGAGGCGGGCGGGTTGTACGCCATCGATTTCCGTGGCACTCAGAAATGGCGCTTCCAGGCAAAACGCGCCATCACCTCCTCCCCGGTACATAGCGGTCAAGCTGTTTACTTCTCTTCTGTAGACGGTAACCTCTATGCAGTGGATGCTGCCAACGGGTGGCCCATTTGGAAGTTCCGCATGGGAAAGGGTTCCATCTCCTCCGTGGCTCTCGCCGATCATCTCGTCTTTGTCGGCGCTGCGGACGGTTTTATCTATTGTGTGGATGAGCGCAACGCCAAGGAAGTCTGGCGTTTCCGCACTGAAAATCAGGTAAGCAGTTCACCCGTTGTGTACAAGGATTCCGTCTACTGCGGTTCCGTGGATGGCAGTATCTACTGCCTCGAATACCGCACGGGACGCCTGCGCTGGAAATTCGAAACCAAAGCCGCGATTACGGGCTCGCCAGTGGTCTTCGACGATATTGTGTATTTCGGCTCGACCGACCATCATGTGTACGCCTTCTTCGCCTAAAAGGAGATTCTGTGGCTGACTTTTTCAAAAAACTATTCGGACAAAAAGACAAGGAAAAACCAAAGGAACAAACCGTCCCGCAACAAAAGACGGTTGACCTGGCAGTCACTGCTCCTCTTTCAGACCAGCAGATCAATTCGATTTTGATGAACCAGTATCTCAAATACGAAATGAAGCAGTTGATCGCCAGTGCGGGACAGTCGGTGGGCAAACAGCGCGAGCATAACGAAGACAGCCTGCTGGCGCTCACCACCACCGTTTCCGGCGGCGCGGAAAGCATCCCCTTCGGGCTGTATATCGTCGCCGACGGCATGGGCGGTCATCAGTTCGGCGAAGTGGCGAGCAATGCCGCTGTGCGCATCATGGGCGGCAATATCCTCAGGAAATTCCATTCCTATCTCTTCAACCTGCCCACGCAGGTTCTACAGGAATCCCTGCAGGAAGTGATGGAAGCCTCGGTGATGGAGGCGCATCAATACGTCCAGCGCGAAGCGCCGGGCAGCGGCACCACGGTCACAGCCGCGCTGGTATTGGGACAGCAGGTGACCATCGCACACGTCGGCGACAGCCGCGCCTACTCCGTCTTCCCTGATGGCAGGATCGAACTCATCACCCGCGACCACTCCCTCGTAAAGCGGTTGGAGGAGCTCGGCCATCTCAGCAAGGACGAAGCTGCAAACTTCCCGCATCGCAATGTCTTGATCCGCGCACTCGGGCAGGGCGAGGCGCTCGAAGCCGATATCTTCACCATCCCCTTCCCGCAGTCCGGCTATTTGATGTTGTGCAGCGACGGCTTGTGGGGCGTGGTCAACGACAAGGATATTTCCCGCTTCATCTCCGAGGCCCCCAATTTGCACCGTGCCTGCCAGAGCATGGTCGAAGCCGCCAATGCAGCGGGCGGACCCGATAATATCAGCGTTGTCCTGGCGCAAATCATCGGATAGAAATGTCTCCCTCCACCCCGGATTACTACGCTGTTCTTGGTGTCTTCCGCGATGCCTCGCAGGAGGAAATCAAGCGCGCCTATTTCGAGGCAGCGCAGCGCCTGCATCCGGATAAAAACGTCGCCGCCGGTGAAACCGAGCTATTCCTCGGAATCCAGCAGGCGTACGAAGTGCTTTCAAATCCCAAGCGCCGCAATCTTTACGACGCCACCCTGCCGCCCGAGATCGAAGCCAACCCGGTGGTGAAATACGAAGCGACTTTCAGCCGCCCCAACCTGGTGCGATTGGATGAATCGCAGTTGCTCTATATGCTGCTCGAAGTGGAGCCACGCGAGGAGCAAAAGAGCCTTCCCTCTCCCCCGCTGAACATCTGCCTGGTGCTGGACCGCTCCACTTCGATGCAGGGCGAGAAGATGGACATGGTGAAAGCCACCGCCATCCAACTACTGCGCAACCTGCGCCCCGAGGATGTTTTCAGCGTGGTGGCATTCAGCGACTTTGCCGAAGTCATCATCCCCGCCGCGCTCAACACCGAAAAAAGAAAACAGGAAGGGCGCATCCAGATGATCTATCCATCGGGCGCCACCGAAATCTATAACGGCTTGAAAGCGGGCTATCAGGAAGTACGCCGCACCGTGGACCCGTCGCGGGTAAATCACATCATCTTGCTGACAGACGGTCACACCTATGGCGACGAACAGGACTGCCTGCGCCTTGCCGAAGAAGCATCTGCCCAAAACATCGGAATCAGCGGCATGGGAATCGGCAGCGATTGGAACGACATCTTCCTCGATGCGCTGGCATCCAAAACAGGCGGTTCCTCGGCTTACATTTCCGACCCCAAAGATATCCAGCGCCTGCTGGTGGACAAATTCAACGCCCTGATCAGCACTTATGCCGACGATATCCTTCTCGAACTCCAGGAGCAGGAACACGTCAAGATCAACTATGCTTTCCGTCTCCAACCCGACGGAAGTTCCATCACCCCCGCCTCCCAAATGCGGCTTGGTCCCATCCTGCGTGATACGCCGTTGCATGTCCTGTTCGAGTTTATCGTCAACCCGCCTGCTTTGAACACCGACATTCTGACGATTTTGAACGGCTCTGTGAAAATTTCCATCGCCGCCCGCCCGACCCCGGTCCCCCCCATCCGCCTTCATCTCAGGCGTGAAATCCATGCCGACCCCGCGCCTGAGCCACCCCCGACCCGCATCCTGAGCGCACTTTCCCGCCTGACCCTTTACCGGATGCAGGAACGCGCCCGCAACGCGGCGGATGCCGGGCAATATGACTCTGCCGCCCGCCAGCTTCAAGCCCTCGCAACAAGCCTGCTTTCGAAAGGCGAACATGCCCTTGCCAAGACCGCGCTTCTCGAAGCGGACAATCTCGAAAAAATGCATGCCTGGAGCGAAAGCGGCAACAAGGAAGTAAAATACAGCACGCGCGCTCTTTTATTGGGTGGTGGCGCCAAGGAGAAAAAGAAATGATTATTTGTTCGAATTGCAAACATTCCAACATGGCTGGTGCCATGTTTTGCTCGGAGTGCGGCGCCCAGTTGATTGGCAAGGATGCCCTGACCACGCAAAACATTTCGACCGAACAATTCGAAAGGGAGAAGGATCGAATTCCCGCCGGTTCCGCGAGCGAAATGTACCAGCCGTTCAACGGCGGCGATGCATGGGGCAGCCTTCACCTACTGGACACCGGGCAGGTGCTTCCACTTTCCAACCGCAACGAATTCACCATGGGACGTGTCAGCGAAGGACAGCCCATCATGCCCGACATCGACCTCTCCCCCTATCAGGCGTATGCGGCCGGCGTTTCACGCCTTCATGCGGTCATCAAACGCGACGGATCACGGATCATTTTCATCGACCTGGGTTCCGCTAACGGGACATACATCAACGGCAAGCGCCTGGTCCCCAATGTCGAGCAGACGCTCAGCCATGGCGATATTGTGGCGCTTGGAAAATTAAAGTTACAGGTTCTACTCAAGAACGCATAAGGAAAAGAGGGTCTCTCATGGCATATTCTGTCATCCTGCATGTCTCAGGCGAGACTGCCATTTTGGGCGAAGTGGAGGAGTTGCCCAAGCCCACCGATGTAATTATTACAGTTTCCAACCCGCGCCAACGCGACGGCAAAGACCTGCACTACATCAGCGGCAACGTTGTCCGCGTCATCTGGCCCATTGCCAAGGTCAACTTCATCGAAATCCTCGAAAGCGCGGACGAGGAGAAGATCATCGGTTTTGTGAGGGACTAGCGCCATGCCCGATTCGATGGAACGCCGCCGTATTCTTGTCGTGGATGATGAAGAGCGCATGGTGCGCTTCATCCGCATGAATCTCGAACATGACGGTTTTCAGGTCAGTGAAGCCTTCAATGGCAAACAAGCAATCCAAAAACTGCGCGATGTAAACCCCGACCTGATCCTGCTCGATGTGATGATGCCCGATCTCGACGGTTTCGAAGTGCTGGAGACCGTCCGCGAAATCACCAACGTCCCCGTCATCATGCTGACCGCCAAAGGCGAGGAGGATGACCGTGTGCGCGGACTCGAAGGCGGCGCGGACGATTATGTCACCAAGCCGTTCAGCCCCCGCGAACTGGTCAGCCGCGTCAAAGCCGTGCTGCGCCGCACCGAGAGCGCCAGCGGCTCGATGCACGGCTTGCTCGAAGTGGACAAACGCCTCAAGATCGACTTCGACCGCCGCGAGATCTGGCTCGAAGGCAAATTGGTCAAGCTGCGCCCGACCGAATACCGGCTGCTCTTCCACCTGGTTCAAAATGCAGGTTGGGTGGTCTCTCACGACCAGCTGCTCCAAAAGGTCTGGGGCTACGAATATCGCGATGAGCCGCATTACGTGAGGCTCTACATCAACTACCTGCGCCAGAAACTGGAGAAAGACCCCGCCGACCCCAAGTACATCCTCACCGAGCGCGGGGTGGGCTACCGATTTGTGGATTTCAAACGAAACAAAGAGTAGCCCGGTTTTCTAACAAAACAGAAATGGAACGCTTGCGTTATAAATACCCAACCGAAAAGGAGTCGAGCCGCCCGGCATCGGCTCCTTTTTGATTCGATGAACGAGCGTTGAACAAGCGGTATGATTGGAGGACAGGAGAACCACATGCCCAAATCGTTTTCAACCCTGCCGCTTTGCGTCAATTCCGCCCGTCTATTTGACTCTTTTTCCGCCCTGTCCTTGATCGGTGCGACGGGCGACGGCGGCGTCAACCGGCCTGCTCTCAGCGAAGCGCATCTCGCCGCCCGCAACTGGTTCCGCGTTGAAGCCGAATCAGCAGGCTTGGATTTCCGCGTGGATGGGGCTGGCAATCATTCCGCTGTTCTAACCTGCCAACCTTCAAACTTGCGAACCCTTTTGCTTGGCTCCCACCTCGACTCTGTCCCCAACGGCGGGCGGTTCGATGGGGCGCTGGGCGTGGCGGCGGCGCTCGAAGTGCTAAAAACGGTCAAGGAAAACGGGATCAACTTGAAGTTCGATCTGGAAGCGATTGACTTCACCGACGAGGAAGGGACGCTGGTCGGTCTGCTTGGCAGTTCGGCGCTGGCGGGTCGCCTCCATCCCGAAGCCTTGAAAAATCCGCGCGGTGGACGCCAAGCCCTGCTCGATGGTCTGGCGCGGGCGGGATTATCCGAGGCGGGAATCTTCACGGCGGCGCGCTCGAAGGAATCGCTGGCGGGATATTTGGAACTGCACATCGAGCAGGGCAAACGACTGGAGCGAATGGGCATCGACATCGGCGTCGTCTCGGCGATTGTAGGAATCCGCTCGTATCGGCTGGGATTTATCGGCAGGGCGGACCACGCCGGCTCCACGTTAATGGCTGACCGCGCCGATGCTTCGCTGGGCGCAAGCGCGTTCACCCTCGCGGCGCACGAGATCGTGATGCGCGATTTCCCGGGTTGCGTGGTGAATGTCGGCAGGATGGACTTTGCGCCGGGCGCGTTCAACATTGTCCCTGCGCGGGTGGATTTGTCGCTCGAGTTCCGCTCTCCCGACGAGAAGCAATTCGAGAAAATGGACGCCGCGCTGATGGCTTGCGCCAAAGAGCAAGCCGCCCGCTTTGATTTGGAACTGGAGATCGAATGCTTCGAAAAACACGCGCCAAACGCAATGACTGCCGAAGTCCAGCAAGCCTTCGCGGATTCATGTGCCGACCTGGGGCTGAGGCACGTTTCCCTTGCTTCGGGCGCAATTCACGACGGGCAATCCTTCGATGGGATCTGTCCCATCGGCATGATCTTCGTCCCCTCGGTGGATGGAGCCAGCCATGCGCCGCGTGAATTTACCAAGTGGGAAGACTGTGTGAACGGGGCGAATGTGCTGTTGCAGACGGTGTTGCGGGTGGGAAGGGAGTAAAATTCAAAGACCGTGGACGGTAGACCGTCTTCCACGGTCCATCGTCCGCTGTCTACCGTCAGAAAGGGTTCCATGAAAAACTTCGACCCAAAATATAACAACATCCCCAAGACCGAGATTCATTGTCATCTCGAAGGGGCGATCCGCACGCAGACCATCATCGACGTGGCGCGTGAACACAACCTGAAACTGCCTGCCTACGAAGTCGCTGAACTCGACAAGCACGTCAAAGTCCTCGACCAGATGCGCGACCTGCAAGCCGTCCTCAAAGCCTTCGATATTTTCCAAAACAGCATCACCTCCCCCGCGGTGGTCGAACGCATTGCCTGGGAACTGTTCGAAGATTCGGCGCGACAAAACATAAAATTGTTCGAAGTCCGCTTTTCGCCCGACTGGGCTTTCCACGGTCACAACCTCGATTGGGATGAAGCACTCGAAGCGATTCTGCGGGCGAAGGAACGCGCCGAAAAGGAATTCGACATGGCGATTGGTCTGATCGCCATCACCTCGCGCGGCATGGGCGCGGATTCCTGCGTCCGAACGGTGGATTGGGCGATCCGCAACCACCAGCACATTCAGGCGGTTGACCTTGCCGACGGGGAATTGCTCTACCCGATGGGAGATTTCGTCAAGCCGATTCTGAAAGCGAAGGATGCAGGCTTGAAGGTAACAATCCACTCCGGGGAGGACACCCCCGCTTCGGCGGTTTGGGACACCGTCCACGCCTTCCAGCCCGACCGCATCGGGCACGGCATCCACAGCATCGAAGACATGAAAGTGGTGGATTTGCTGCGGGAGCGCGGCATCACCCTCGAAGTCAACCCGTGGAGCAACTACCTGACCAACTCCGTACCGACCATCGAAGCACACCCGCTCAAGAAGCTATTCGACCTCGGCGTGCGCGTCACCATCAACTCGGATGACCCCGAAGTGCTGGAAACCAACGTCAATAATGAGTACCGCATTGCCCATGAAATCCTCGGCATGAGCATGGACGAGATCGCCACCTGCAACCGTTTTGCCTTCGAGGCTTCGTTCGTTGAAGAATCTACAAAGCAGAGAATTTGGGACGGGTATTTTTCCTAGCGACGGAGCCCAAATCGGGTTTCAAAATTCAAATTGACCGAATCAAACCCCTTGCGGTATAATTCCGCGCCACTATTTGAAAGCCAGCTCCCGCCAGAGGGACTTGCAATTATCTTTTACAAAGGAAGTATTTTCGAATGACCAAAAGAACCTACCAGCCAAAGATCCGCCGCCGTGTCCGCGTACACGGTTTTAGAAGCCGCATGTCCACCGCCGACGGG